>Ga0209085_1002612_pt1 | contig 10198 bp, 30 predicted proteins | sample C_131016_EF_Meta_FD_187310 | JGI IMG/M metagenome (GOLD analysis project Ga0209085, IMG submission 187310) | Freshwater microbial communities from Lake Croche, Canada to study carbon cycling - C_131016_EF_MetaG (SPAdes) (version 2) | ecosystem: Environmental > Aquatic > Freshwater > Lake...
AATTCGCCAATCAGACTTCATACCTTATGGGGTTTTTCCTTTTCCGCCGTAGAGCGACGATACAGACGGTTCATCCAGCTACCTTACATGGATATATCTAATGACCGAGATATTAAAGACAGGTTGCGCTTATATCGAAAGATTTGACAGGACGGCGCAGTGGGACTTGACTGGGTATCCACACGAACAGAGCATGATGGGTGATGTAGGGGAGTATGGCCGACTCTAGTTGATAGGCGCTCTGGAAGACGAACAGTACCTCAGGGAGCAGTGGACGCAAGTCGGCTGAAGATGCGGTGAATACACATATTTATCCTATGTGCTTATCACCCTCTCGTCCTGTCCTATGAGAGAAGACGGATTGGTAGTGGAAAACACCTATAGGAATACTAAAAAAACGGGCATACAGTAAAAGACTGAGCAAACGAAAGGACAACGTATGAATCAAAAAGACTATTACCATATGACGCAGCAAGAAGTAGCAGACAAACTAGGGTTAAGTCGCCCAAACGTTAATCATTATGAGAAGCAGGCGTTAGAGAAACTAAGGGCAGCCCTTGAAAAGCGTGGCATCAAGGCGAGTGACGTATTGGATGTGAAATGAACAATGAACCAGTAGCGCATTTTTATCCTGAAGGTGAAGGATGCACAGTCTATGATATTCAGTTTGCTTGGAAAGTTACAGGAACAACAGAGCCTATTCCACTCTACACCCATCCAGCAAAGTATTGCCCATCAGAAAACAATGCTGCCTATGAAAAAGGATTTATTGATGGCATGGCAAAGATGACTGAATCTGCGGTTCATCGTGCTGTTGAAGGTATGTCAGTAAAGACACTAACAGATGAGGAAATAACAGAAATCTTTGATACAACTTTTGAAGTTCGTGATTATCAAGATTCGTTTATTAAGTTTGCTAGAGCAATTCTAAAAAAGGCAGAAGAGAAATGAACGCAAATGAACTAGCTGACCATATGGAAAAATACTTTGATTCTGAGCCGTATTGTGATGAAGTAGTTGCTATGCTACGTCAGCAACAAGCTGAAATAGAGGCGTTGAAAACTGAGTTAAGGCTAATTGATGAATTAGTAACTGGAAAGGCACAAGAGAAATGAATGAATTAATAGATTATGTTTTACCTATTTGCATTGTTGCCCTGACAATTTGTATGTGTCTAGGGTTGCTTAGGTCTGCTGGATTTATTTAAGAAAGGCACAAGAGAAATGAATATAAAACAAGAGTTAAAGAAAAACATTAGATGGATTGCTCTTAAATCAGGCAAAACTAACAAACAAGTTATGGATGACATTAAAAGGTTTGACAAAATTCTTTTTGGGGATAATAAAAAGGCACAAAAGAAATGAATGACATTAGAAAACAAATACAAGAACAAATGAGTAAAATTCCGGACGCCGTAAAAAACGGTTCAGTCCAGCAAGTTATCCGTTGGAAAGAACGCTGTAATGAAGCACAAAGAATTGTTAATAACAGTAAAGCAACACAACATCAGCTGGAGCAGGCTCTCAGAAGTTTGAAATGAATGAGAAGACAATACTTGAACTTGAGAAAGAAATACTCGGTGAGGAATGGGATGCTGAAGCTGTCATTGAGGAACTTCAAAACAAGATTGCGGCTCAAGCTGCGGAGATTAAAGCATTGCAAGCCTCCCGTGATTTCTATCAGACCAAGAATGCTCAATCGGTCGGTCAAATAAACTATTGGAAGAGTAAAGCAAAGTGATAAAAGACCAGCACGGCTTTCACCAAAAATGCGTATTCGAGAATCTGCGGTTTGATACTAAATACCCTACTGACATTGATGCCTTTATGGAAGTCAATGACAAATACTTTATTTTTATTGAAGCCAAGCGTGGTAATAAAGAAATGGATTTAGGACAAAGACTTGCTTTAGAGCGGCTTTGTGATGTGGTTGGATATGCTCGTGAGTCCTTACTTATCGTATGCTGGCATGACTCTGATGAGGACATAGATTTGGGTAATTGTCTAGTTAAAAAGTATAGGTATAAACACGAATGGTATGTTCAGCTAGATAAGATTACAGTAAGACAAAAGGTTCAATCATTTATATATCGGGGGGACTTACAAAGTCGGCTCGGCGACTTAAAATAACCTGTACAACGCTTCACATAAACCGTATTTTCCCCCGATGCCAAGCGGTTTCTTGGCAGTTAGGAGTTCTTAGTGTTAGTTTTACGCTCGCATCAATCTGAAGTAATCCAGAAGTTAAACGAAGGTTTTAAAGAGCATACCCACCAAATACTCTGTGCCGTTACAGGGTTCGGCAAAACAGAATGTGCTATGGCTATCATGCAGCAAGCCGCATCTGAAGGTAAGCGGGTAGCGATGGTTTTAGACCGGATAGTTTTGGTTGACCAAACCAGCAAAAGATTAACCAAATATGGCATTAAACATGGAGTAAGACAAGGAAGTCATTGGAACAAGCGTCCACATGAGCCTATTCAAATCTGCTCGTCTCAGACTTTAGCTCGCCGCAAGTTTCCAGATATTGATATGCTTATCGTTGATGAGTGCCATGTCATGTATAAATCGACAGTGGACTTCATTAAAGAGAATCCTCAAATTAAAGTAGTCGGTCTTACTGCCACCCCATTTACTAGCGGTCTTGGCAACATTTACACGAATGTTATCGGTGCAGCTCCCATGAAGGAACTTGTTGAAGAGGGTTGGGTTGTGCCGCTCAAGGTCTATATCGCTAAAGAAATTGATATGACCGGTGCAAAATTTGTTGCCGGCGAATGGTCTCAGGCAGAAGCTACTTCTCGAGGCATTCAAATTACCGGAGATATTGTTGCGGAATGGGTTAAAAAAACCTATGAGATATACGGTAAACCCATGAAAACTATTGTGTTCTGTGCTGGCGTAGAGCACGGCAAGGAACTCGTAACCCAATTTAAAGCAGCCGGTTATAACTTTGTGTCTATTTCATACAAGGAAGACGATGATTTTAAAAGAGATACTATTGAAGACTTCGGTAAACCTGATACTAATATTCATGGTCTTATTGCCACTGATATTCTTACTCGGGGTTTTGACGTTTCCGATGTTTGTATTGGCATATCTGCTAGACCGTTTAGTAAGTCCTTTAGTAGTCATGTTCAACAAATAGGACGCATCTTAAGACCTCACGATGGTAAGGATTTCGGTGTCCTGCTAGACCATTCAGGCAATTTCCTGCGGTTCAGAGATGATTGGGAAAGCCTATACCACGATGGCGTAACTGAGCTCAAGACCGGCGGCGAAGTAACTAAGCGTGAGCCTACTGAAAGAGAAAAGAAAGCAGCGAAGTGTTCCGCCTGTGCCGCACTTTGGACATCTCCGAACAATACTTGCTCCTCCTGTGGACACGTCAGGCAAGCTCTAAGTTCTATTATAAGCATAGCTGGCACTCTTGAAGAGCTAGATAAGGCAAATAAGAAGCTCCAAATACAAAATACCCACTTCTATTCCGAATTAGTCTATTACGGACGCATGAAGAAGTATAAAGATGCTTGGGCTGCGGTAAAGTATCGGGAAAAGTTTGATGTTTATCCTTCTGGAATAAAAGTAGAGCCCCGCCCTCCATCATTACAAACTTTAAATTGGATTAAAAGTAGGGATATTGCTTATGCAAAATCAAAATCAAAACAGTATAAGAAGGCAGCATGACATTTCAATCTTTTGCAGAGCAGCACGGGTTAATTATCGACCATCTTGTATATGATAAGTGGACAAGGGTAAAGACTTTAGACCACCCGAATAAGCGGAATGGTTCTTATATCTACTCTGGAAATTGTGGAGCTCTTCAGGATTGGAGTAAGCATGAGAAGCCCGTTCTTTGGCGAGGTCAAGACTACAAGCCTGACCCTCAATTAGCAGCTAAACGCAAAAAATCTGAGCAAGTCACCCTGCAGCGTCAAGCGGCAGCAGCTAAGCGGGCAAGCTGGATACTCTCACAATGCGTAGAGTCAACACACCCGTATCTAGCGGCTAAGGGTTTTCCCGAGCTAAAAGGGTATGTATGGGAAGGTAATCTAGTTATCCCCATGCGGATTGATGGGAATATTTCCGGTCTGCAAACCATATCCCAAGATGGGACTAAGCGGTTTCTTGCCGGACAATGCAATAAAGGTGCGGTATATATCATGGATAACAAGGGTATCCCGATACTCTGTGAAGGCATGGCGACTGCCTTATCTGTAAGACGGGCTCTAAAATGCAACAAAACCCGCTATAAGCTCGTTGTATGTTTCTCTGCTGGCAATCTATCAGATATGGCAAAGTCTTATCCTGACTGCGTAATCGTGGCTGACAATGACCCCGTAGGAATCAAGGTAGCACAAGGGTATCCCCATTGGGTTTCCGATATTCAAAAGGAAGATTTTAATGACGCTGAATTAAGATTGGGTGCTTACGAAGCTGGGAAATTGCTTATTGCAGCATTTCCGGCGGCTCTTGCGTAAACTCATTGTTGCAAAACTTAGTAATCTTCAGCTCGGCTAACTTTTCACCAATGTTCTTACTCAATAGGAAAGATTGGTTAGGCTGCCCGATAATTTCCATCGAAACTTCTACCATGCCGTTTTTACCATCTTTTAAGTAGATTATCGTAGCGTTCATTTAACCAATCTGAGAGAAGCCTGACCCTCAAAAAATTCAGGGAAAGCGTTTATAAGCCGTTTCAGGTTCTCATTATCCGCTAAAAGGGCTGCTTTACCAAGTGCATTGGCAAAACCCCCTTTAGACTCTAATCTATCGACTGCCTGCAATAAGGTAGTCCGGTCGGTTAATATCCTCATGTGTTCCTATGGTATGTGTTATTAGGGTTTTCCAGCATAGATTTGAGTAGGTCATCAACAGTCTTAAACCATTGTATGACCTTTAATCCGTCCGATTGGTAAATAATAAAACTCAAAACCCGTCGTCCTCGTCGTCCTCAGAATCCTCGCAACTTTCGACATCTACCACCTCTAAACTATCAAGCTGGTGCATATTGGCGAGCTCGTCATACGCAACATCTATCGCCTCGTCTTCGTTCGGTGCTGAGACATAGCAGACTTGAGTGCCGGAATAATGCAAAACTACTTCATATGTTTTCATTTCTCTTCTTTCATATAATTTTTCAATAAATTGTGCGTATGCATCAACCCAGCTCATTTTTAGCTTTCAGCATAGCCTTGCCTAAAAGATAAGCGTATCGACTGACAAGGGTTAAATCAATGGTCGGCTCGTCGTCATCCCCGTCCCACTCAAATACGCAGCCATCACTCTCAATCCCGTTTTTATAAAATGCGTATGCTAAGGGTAGGGCTCTGGCAGCGTGATAGTCCAGCAAGTCCATGCCGGCGTGCTCTGTAATGCCAATGCAATCGGCGTTAATTGGTGCTTTACTTGGAAATGCTTTCATTCGGTCTCCCATGTTCTTGCGTTGTATTGGTCAATAATCTCTCGCAGCGTCTGCTTATCATAGCCTATATTATTCAAAAGAATGTCATATAGGTAATCAGTATCGCCTACTTCAAAAGCGTGCCCAATCGTATTGATGTCATCTTGAATTAAGCGTTGCACCATACTATGCCTATCCATTATTAGCTCCTATTCTTGCGTCAATCTCTTGGAATACTTCTTGTGCCCATAAAATATCTTCTTTGTCGTTTTCATACTGCTCCTGATAAAAATCTGAACTCGGTATATTGTCGTCAAGATAAAAGTCGGCAAAATCAGATAGCCGGCGTATTTTGTTGTATTGCTCTAAAGTTAATGTAATTTCCATGATGCTATGTCCTTTGTGGTTTCAAGATATTTCATTAAATAGTCGTCTGTGCATTTCCATAAATTGACAAGATGATTGTCTAATTCCTGATGCTGCAATTCAGGATAAATGTCCATCATCAAAGTATAAATTTCATACTGCATTTGATAGCGTGTCATGCTGTCTTTCTCCTGAGCTCTTTTATATGGTCAATCCATGAATCAATAACATCCCAATTAATTCCTACTCCACAATCGTGATACTTATCCATCAGTCTTAATACTTCTCTTGCATCATCTTGCGTTATTTCTCCGCAAAATACCCTATTGTGCTCCTCAATAATGTCATCTATATGCCACCACCTAGCCATCCAATCAGCGTCAAAAGCCCGTTTAACTGCACCCTGAGCATCGGCTATCGTTTTGCCTGCTGGAATATCTACCTCAATCATAGCTTTCATAGCTCCTCCACTTCGTAAATTTTCCAATCAGAAGAGCCATCTACTTCTTTAAAATCGCCGCCGTCCATATTTTTGGCAAAAGCCCATGCATCTTCATCATCTTCTATTTCAAACTCGCACTCTAATTCATAACTAATCATGGCATAAGCCTTATACTTTTTCATTTTCTTCCTCCACTAAATCGCACTCTTCACATACAAAAGCAAAATGAGGTTCAATCTCAAGCTCACCATTCCTATAACCTTGATAAGCCACCCATTCAGCGTCTCTTGCGTCCTTGGCATCTACCTCTACATACTCTTGACAAGTAATTAAAACGGCATACTTAGGCATTTTCTTCCTCCCAATAAGACATATCTTCAGCAATCCCAAATTCCAAATCAATTACTTCCGGAATATTCTCTTTTACCCATTCTGAGCCGCCGTTGATGTCATAGCACTCATCTACTCCCTCAAAGTATTGCCCGCAAAAGCAGCAGCCACTCTCATAGTAGTAAGCACTTACGGAAAATCCTAGTTCTATCAACTTGTCATAAAATCCTGTCGGCGGTGCGTATGCACTACAAAAACTAATCGTTATCCGGTTTTGCTGCCGGTCGCTGTCGCCGCCATTATCATGGGCTATATCCCATTTAGTCCCCCAATTTTTTACTTGCCAATCATACCAATCCTTAGCACCAAAAAATTCTAGGTTTAACTTCTGCTTAAATTCAAGTAGTCGCTGGGCATAACTTTCGTTGTCTCCAGCTCGTCCGGCGACTGTTTCGGTAAGCTCAGGCGGGCATGGATAAAACTCTGAAATTAGTTGGTCGGCACGATAAGCATCTTCCACTTTCTGAATCATGGAATCGTCGTCATGTGATAGGTAAAGCGTGTTATTGCACCAATTAGGCATCTTCATTCTCCTCTTCATATATTAAGTAAGGTGTTTCTTCGTATTCCAATTCGCATGGATTTTTGGTAATAAAGTAATTCAGTCTATTGACTAGGTGATACCCACTTGTGATATACAAATTGTCATCATCTCCCTCAACTAGCGTCCATACTCTCTTCGGTTCTGTATCGGCTATGCTCAATACATAATCGAGCTCTTCCCCGTAGGTTTCAAACTTATCACCAGCATTTGCATCTACATAGTTTTGGATAGGCTGATACTTTTCTTCCCATGCGTTCAGTTTGTCTTCCCAATTAAGCATTTTCAATCTCCTTGTATTCAAGCGGGCTAAAGTCGTCATCAATACTGACATCTGCTATTGTCCATTCATAATCAGGGCTAAACTGCCCATTGGCTAAATCAATGGCATCTTGTTCGTTTTCTGCTTCAACAATCTCAGTGCAATAACTTGCAAAAACTACTCTATATGCTGGCATCTTCAATCTCCTCATAATCAAAATGGGTAATTTTAAAATCCCCGCTACCGGTCTCAACTAACTTTAAAAACTCACTTTCAGGACAATAAAAAAGAATAGCGTCATCAGCGACCCCATAGGAATCGCTATCGTTTTCCTCGTCATATGTTCCAAAACTGACATATCTAAACCCTTTAGCAAGGTCGTCTTGCCATTTAATCTCGCACCATGCCCCGATATTCATACAGTCTCCCTAAAGTAAACTTGCTCCGTAGTCGGCGTCCAATGCTTTTCTTTCCATACTTTGCCGTTGTATGACATATAACCCACTACCTCTTCATTTTCGTATAGTGCTGGGTTCTGCCAATTCCCGCCGCCAATATCATTTTGGTATTGCCATTCCCTTACTTGCTCCAATATCCCCTCATAGGTATCTGCGGATAAAAAAACAATATCCACTCCATAGGGCGGAAAATCGGGGTGCTGCCCATAATCAGGATTACCACATACCTCAGTCTTTATATAAAATCTCATGCTACCTCCACAGTAATTTTGTATTCGTTTAGGTTCTCGCTGCCGGATAAATAAATGGTTTGCGTATCGTAATCAATCCAACTATCAGGAAAGTTTTTTACAAAATCTAACCTTGTGTAATTGTTTTCCATTAAAAAGTCGTAAACCTGTTCGGCGATAAATTTTTTCTCGCTCATGCTATTACCTCATATTCTTTATCTTGCCATTTAGTAATGCGGCATTTAACCCCGTTCGGTGCATAAAAAAAGGTTTTGCGTCCGTCTTTATAAACCTCAAAAGTATCGGCTTTAAACAATCTAAAATTGAGCTCGTGTTTAAATTTAATGGTCGTGCCGGTCTCTAGCTTTACCTTAATCTTGGTCGCCTGAGCTATGCAATAATCCCGCCATTGTCTAGCATTACCCTCAATAGCTGGGCACAACTTCTCTAGCTTATGGATTAAACTAATCGGTGCATCATAGTAGTAAGGCATCATATCTTCCGTCATATCCTTATAAGCCCATTCATCAGCTCTAAATGACATCAAAATTACAATGCCCATGCTATGCCAGCTCCCATCTACTCTAACCATTGTATAAATGCCATAAGCGGTATTACCTTTAATGGATAAGTCGCTAAGCGTCCATGATGGATTAGTCCCTACTTCTCCCGCCTGATTAAACTCTTCTAATAACCATCTTTTCTTATCCCCATGTGCAGGGGGTGACATTCCTGTCCAGCCCATAATAATCTCCTCTGATTTAAGCCTGACCCTTAATTGCCAGCTATATAAGCCTGACCCTCAACTACTGACTACACTAAAAAAATGCTACAAAAAATTGCAATATATATAACGCTAACATATATTGCAAAAATTTTGGTTAAAAAATATATAGGTATTTACCCTATGTAAAATTCTTCTTCTTTTCCGTTCATGGTTTGCCCATCTCGGTGCGTTAATCCTATGGTGTAATCGTTCAGGCTGCATATAATTAAATATTGCCCGATATTGTCCCGCTTAACCTCATAAGCCGGTGAGCCGTGGAAAACCCGCTTATTCTCTGATAATGCGGTCTTAATCTCTGATAGTGTCATTTAGTGCCCTTATCTGTTCTGTGAGTTTTTGAATAGCTGCCGCCGTCCGTTCCCGTTGTTTTTGGTCGGTCGTGGTGCGGTTTACTAGGGTTTGCCAATAAAGGCTGTTCCCTAGTAGGTTTATCATTTTGGCGTCGGCGTCCGTCATGCTGCACTCTGAATAGGTGCATAAGCGGGCGTTTGGTCGTGGTGGTCATATCGGAAATAATCCCGCTTGCCCTGCTCGTATCCGTCCCTATATAAATCTTGATGGTGTTCAATAAATCGAGAGAGCTCGGGAAATTCGACATTGTTTCCCTCTCTTCCGTCTCTATATCCTACGGCGTAAGCGTAAGCGTCTGAATAAAATTCTATGCTGCGTGGTTTCATAATATCCCCTTATAAATGGTGATGCCGGATTGACCTATTAAGGCGGCGGCGTGTTTATCGTTGTTTACAGCCCTTTGCAGGGCGTCGCTAATTTGTGAAGGTGATAGCGTCGGGTTTCCCTGCTCTAGTCGCTGGCGGGCTATTGCTCGTGGCACCGGTCTATTGTTTATGTAATATTGAATCATGCTGAGAGCTCCGGAAAATATAAGCGGGTCTCATGTGTTTCAGCGTATAAGTTGCATATCTCGCAATTCCTAAAATTCTCGGAATCTTCGATAACATCAAAATGCCCTCTTACCGGCAAATTATCCAAAAATCGGTAAATATTGGCGGTTTCTTCGTCGGATAATCCGGAATAGTCGCCGTTGATTAGAGCACTTAAATAGCTGCCGGATATGTGATAAGTGTAGTAATTGAATTTCATTTTTTCCCCTTTATTCGTGGTCGCTGGGTTCGTCGGTCACTTCGGTGTCATAATCCATAATATAGAGCTGCTTATCGTCGCAAAAATCCCGCACCTTGTTGTAGGCGTCTAGGTCGCTGATAGCTCTACATTTCACGATTGCGTGCTCTATTTGCCCTTTGGCGTTCTCGGCTTTAATGTAATGCGTATATATCATTTTTAAACCCTTTAAAATTGTA
>Ga0209085_1002613_pt1 | contig 10198 bp, 11 predicted proteins | sample C_131016_EF_Meta_FD_187310 | JGI IMG/M metagenome (GOLD analysis project Ga0209085, IMG submission 187310) | Freshwater microbial communities from Lake Croche, Canada to study carbon cycling - C_131016_EF_MetaG (SPAdes) (version 2) | ecosystem: Environmental > Aquatic > Freshwater > Lake...
ACTGTAATGTTAGAGCCTGACCCAAAAGGCCTTGCCGCGGCTCGATGTTGAGTGATTCACCCTGCAGATGAACGGCTGCATGGTGGCATAGGATGTGGACGAACGAACACCGGGCGACGTATCGCCAGTCTGGCGGTGGCTTTCCCAGCGACCTGAGCGACGCGCAGTGGGCGCGACTGGAAGGCTTGATCCCGCCGGCGACGCCCGGCGGTCGGCCTCGCAAGACCGACATGCGCGCGACGATGAATGCACTGTTCTACCTGCTACGGACCGGCTGCCCCTGGCGGTATCTGCCGGGCGATCCGTTCCCGCCGCGCTCGACGGTCTACAACATCTTTCGCAAGTTTCAGCGCGACGGCGTGTGGGAGCAGATCTGGGCAGAACTGCACATGGTCTTGCGCGAAACCAGCGGGCGAGAGGCCAGTCCAACGGCGGGCATCATCGACAGCCAGTCGCTGAAGGCAGCAGAAAAAGGGGCTGCAAATCCAGGGGTGAAGACGACGCAGTGGGCTACGATGCCGGCAAGAAGGTAAAGGGGCGCAAGCTGCACGCGCTGGTCGACACCGAGGGCTTCCCGATGCGCGTCATCGTCCATTCTGCGGGCATTCAGGATCGCGACGGCGCCGCCCTGGTCCTCGACAAAATCCGCCAGCGGTTCAACTGGCTCGAATTGGTTTGGGCCGACGGTGGCTACAACGCGCGCCAGGTGATCGAAGCCGTCGCGAAGCAGCCCAGCCTGCGCATCGAGATCGTCAAACGGTCCGACGACATGAAAGGCTTCGTCGTCCTGCCGCGGCGCTGGGTGGTGGAGCGCACCTTCTCGTGGTTCGGCCGCAACCGACGCCTGGCCAAAGACTACGAGTGAGGTGGCCCCATCCCATCGGACAGTTTGACGGCCTGGTTAAGCTCGGTCCTGGTTGTCGTCAGGCCGCCAATCTCATCAACTCGCCCATCCCGTATGCCTCGTCGGGTGTCTGCCCGCCCAGCCCCGAATGGGGCCTGTTGGCATTATAGTAGCCGATCCATTTTGTGAGCCCGGCCCGCAGTTCCGAACCAGTCTCGAACGCATGCAGATAGACGCACTCGTACTTCAGGCTGCGCCACAGCCGCTCGATGAACACATTGTCCATCCAACGGCCGCGGCCGTCCATCGAGATACGTATCCCCGCCGCCTGCCGCACGCCGGTGAACCGCGGCGACGTGAACTGACTGCCCTGATCGGTATTGAAGATCTCCGGCCGCCCGAACCCTGCCAACGCCTCCTCCAGCGCGGTGATGCAGAACTCAATATCCATGGTGTTCGACACGCGCCAGGCCAGCACCTTGCGCGTCGCCCAATCCATCACCGCCACCAGATACAGAAAGCCGCGCCGCATCGGTATGTAGGTGATGTCGGCGCACCACACTTGGTTTGGCCGCTCCACCGCAAGATCCCGCAGCAGATACGGCCACACCCGATGGCCGGGATGCGGCACCGTTGTGCGTGGCCGCTGGTAGATCGGCGCCAGCCTCATCTTGGCCATCAGGCGACGAACCCGTTTGCGGCCGACCATGTGGCCGCCTCGCCGCAGATGCCGCGCCATCTGACGTGAGCCGTACCACGGCGTCTCCAGGAATTGCGCATCCACCAGACGCATCAGCTCCAGGTTCAGCGGCATCTCCTCCGCCGGTCTGTGATAGAAGCCCGAGCGGCTGATCGACACCAACTCGCACTGCCGCACGATGGACAGCTGCGGATGCCCAGGTTCGACCGTTTGCCGCCTGCGTTGGACGCTCATCGACCGGAGGCTTTCGCCAAAAAATCCCGTTCCACCATCAACTGCCCGATCTTGGCGTGCAGCTTCTCCACATCCGCCTCGACCGCCTTCGCCGTCTCCGACGCCGCCGATTTCGCCGAGAACACCGCAGCCAAACCCTCCGTGGCCTGGCGCTTCCATTCACCGACCATCGTCTGGTGGATGCCGTGCTTCGCCGCCAGCTGCGCCGCTGTCAGCTCGCCACGCAGCGCTTCCAGCGCCACCTTCGCCTTGAATTCCGACGAATATCTCGTCCGCTTGCCCGCCATGATGGGCTGTCCTTCTCTCGCTCAGACCGAGCTTAACCCCCTGTCCGATGATCGGGGACCACCTCAGTTCCCGGTGGTGCCCTGTGCCAATACCAATTTCCCGACGCTCATGACGGGCCGAGAAGATCGCGGCGGGTATGACGGCCTGAGAGGCCGTGGAGGGGGGGCGGCTAGGTCACCCCCCTCCCCTGGGTTTCCACAAAACTATTCTCAGCTTTTAAAAAACCATTGGTCCGGATGGCCGCCCCAAGGCGTGCGGCAATGCTGGGAGATGCCGGTGCGGCCGGCCACATTCTCCAGCCGGTTGCTCACCACCCGCACCCCCATGAAGGCGGGGGAGAGCCCGACAAGGCCGATGCCCCATTGCTGCTCGACGGCGATTTTCCAGATCTCCTGCGCCGTCTCGTTGCGCTGCGCCTGCTGCTGGCTGGTGGCGACGCGCATCAGGGTGAAGGCGCGCATCATCTCCGGGTCGCTCGGCGCCTCGCCCCGCACCCCGTTCGAGGCGTACCAGGCGGCGTAGACATTGCTGATGACAGCCCCGATAGGGTCCACCGGAAGTACGTAACGCGGATAAAGATACAGGCTCTCCGTGCCGTTATTGGTCCACAGCGCGATCTGATGCTGGTCGGTATAGGCGCGGGTGTACCAGAGGCTGCGTTCCATCACCTTCACATCGGCGGCGATGCCGATCTGGCGCCAATGCTGGACGATCATCTCAGCCTGCTGCGGCCAGGTGGCCGACAGGGTCTGGCCCACTGCGATTTCGATGCGCAGGCGCTGGCCATTGTCACGGCGAAGGCGGAAACCCTCCCGATCCTTGCGGTTGAGCCCGATGCCATCCAGCAGGCGATTGGCCCGCGCGGGATCATGGGTGGACCATTTCTGCCGCCACTCGCCGCCTGGGCTTTCCGGCAGGCTGTCATCAGGAATGACCGATCCGGGCGTACCAAGGCCCAGCCAGAAGGCCTCGTTGAGCTGTTCGCGATCAATGCCCAGCGCCAATGCGCGGCGGAAATCCACATTGCGCAACAGGTCGCCGATCTCGCGATCCTGGGTATAGGTTAGGGTCGGAAACAGCACGGAATCGGCACCGTTGAAGCCCGGGTCCAGATGCACCTTGTAGCGGCTGCGCTGCTGGTTTTCGATGAGGATCGGCAGCTTACCCAGATCGATGAAGCGCTCCTGATAATCATATTCGCCGGCGATGGCGCGCAGATTCACCACCTCGGGATTCTCGGCCAGGGTCATCTGCACGCGGTCGATATAGGGCAGCTGCTGCCCCTCAGTGTCGACCGCATAGTAATACGGGTTGCGCTCCAGCACCCAAAGCTGGGTGTTGATCGGCTGGATCATTTTCCAGGCGCTGAGCGTGGGCAATTCGCGGTTCAGTTGCCAGTCAGAGACGTATTTGAAATGCTGCACCCAATTGGCGAAGCCAGCGGCACGGGCCTGCGCCGTCAGCGTCTCCAGCGGCGTGTTCTTGGGCAGGAATTTGCTGAGATAATGCGCCGGCGCATAAAGCGCATAGGTCTGGCCGTTGGATTGCAGCCGCGTCTGGCCGCCGCCCACCAGCGTGTCCCCGGCCAGCAGCTGGGGGAAGAGGAAATAGGGCTCGTCGAATTCAAAGGCGATGGTGGCGTCATCCACCTTCACCATCCGGCCGGGCTTGCCGTTCGAGGCCAGCTCAGGGGCCGGCGCCGGCACCAGGTCGCGATTGCTGTAGAGGTCGTTGAACCAGAACATCCAATCATCGGCGGTGTGCGGCGAACCATCCGACCAGCGCAGACCGCGGCGCAAATGCAGCGTGGTCCGCCGGCCATCCGCGCTCACCTCCCAGGCCTTGCAGAGGCAGGGCATGAGCTCGGTGCCGGACGCATCGAAGAAGAGTGGCTTATCGGCCGACATGATGCGGTTGCCATTCTCGCCATCACCGGGGCCGATGAAGCCGCGCCGCCAGGTGCCGCCATATTTGCCGATCTCGCGCAGCGGCTGGATCACCATCACATCCTGCGGCAGGCGCTGCTCCACTGGTGGCAGGCGGCCGGCGCGGACCAGCTCGGCCAGCATGGGCGCCTCCTTGAGCTGGGCGGGGCGCGGCGCATCGCGCAGGATGGTCGGCCCCTCCAACCGCCCCACCAGCCCCGAGCCCTGAAAGCCGCCGGAGGTCTGCGCCACCGCGGCACCGGCCATCCCCGTCACTGCCAGAACCCCTACATCCCTGCGTCGCATGGCGATCCTCCTTGTTGTTATTGGTTCAGCGCACGCCAATGAGCTCCAGCTCCTGGGTGCGGTGGCAACTCACCCAACGGCCATCCGCCAGAGCGGTCAGCGCCGGGCGTTCGACGCGGCATTGCTCGGTGGCATAGGGGCAACGGGGATGAAAGGCGCAGCCGGGCGGCGGGTTGGCCGGGTCGGCCACCTCGCCCTGGGCAACGCGGCGATGGCCACGCCGGGCCGGGTCGGGCGCCGGCACCGCGGCCAGCAGTGCCTCGGTATAAGGATGCATGGGCGCGCGATAGAGCGCATCCGTCGGCGCCACCTCCACGATGCGGCCGACATACATCACCGCCACACGGTCGCTCACATGGCGCACAACGCTCAGATCATGCGCCACGAAGAGCATGGAGATGCCTAAGCGGTCCTGCAGGTCGAGCAGCAGATTGATGATCTGCGCCTGCACCGAGACATCGAGCGCCGAGACCGGCTCATCCGCCACCACAAGCCTGGGGTTGAGCGCCAGGGCACGGGCGATCCCCACACGCTGGCGCTGGCCGCCCGAGAAGGCATGCGGGAAGCGCGTGCGTGCACCCGGTGGCAATTGCACCAATTCGAGCAATTCGGCCACCCGGTCGCGCTGCTCGGCGGCAGATGCGCCATTGACCTTCAGCGGCTCGGCAATGATGTCGCCCACCAGCATGCGCGGATTGAGCGAGGCATAGGGATCCTGAAAGATCATCTGGATATGCCGCCGCAAGGGCCGGATCTGCCGCTTGGACAGGGTGGCGAGATCGACGAATTGGTTCTCGCTGGTGGCGAAGCGGATGGCGCCCGAGGTGGGTGACAGGGCGCGCAGCACGCAGCGCGAGACGGTGGTCTTGCCACAGCCGCTCTCGCCCACCAGCGCCAGGGTCTCACCCTTGGCGATGTGGAAGCTGACACCATCCACCGCGCGCACCCGCCCCACCTCGCGCTGCAACAAGCCGGCGCGGATGGGGTAATGCTTGGTCAGATCCTGGACTTCGAGCAGGTTCATGCCGCCGCCCCCTGCTCGGCCTTGAAGCAGGCGGCACCGGCCTGGCCCGGCGCGATGGGCCGGGGCGATTGCTCGGCGCAAATGGCCCCCAATTGCTCAACGCAACGCGGATGAAAGGCGCAGCCTGAGGGGCGCGAACCCGGATGCGGCACGGCACCACCAATGGTGGAAAGGCGCTGGCGCGGCGTGGCCAGAATGCTCGGCACGGCGCGCAGCAGCGCCCGCGTGTAGGGGTGGCGCGGCGTGGCGAAGACCTCCTCCACCGGGGCGTATTCCACCACCCGGCCGAGATACATCACCGCCACATCATCGGCCATTTCCGCGATCACGCCCATATCATGGGTGATGAGCATGAGGGCGATGTTCTTCTCCCGCTGCAGGCGCTGCAGCAGGGCCAGAATTTGCGCCTGGGTGGTGACATCGAGTGCGGTGGTGGGTTCATCGGCGATGACGATCTGCGGGTCACCGGCGAGCGCCATGGCAATGCCCACGCGCTGGCGCAGCCCGCCTGAGAGTTCGAAGGGATAGGCCGATAGCCGCGTTTCAGGCCGGGGGATTCCCACCTCGCCGAGCAATTCAATAGCACGGTTGCGGGCCGCAGCGGCGGAGATGTCGCTATGCTGGCGGACAGCCTCGATGATTTGATTGCCCACCGTGTAATGCACGCTCAGCGCCGTCATCGGTTCCTGGAAGATCAGCCCGATGCGGCCGCCGCGCACCCCGCGCATGGTTTTGGATTCAGGGTCGAGGGTGGCGAGATCCACCTCGCCCGCCGTGCCAGGGTCGAGCAGCATGCGCCCGGCGGTGATCCGGCCCGGCCGATCCACCAGGCGCAGGATGGAGCGCGCGGTGACACTCTTGCCGCAACCGCTCTCCCCCACCACGCCCAGGGTGCGCCCGGCTTGCAGGTCGAAGCTGACGCCATCAAGCGCGCGCACCACGCCCTGTTCGCTGGCGAATTGCACGGCGAGATCGCGCACGGCGAGGGCGACGCGCTCAACCATAGGGATCGGCCGCATCGCGCAGCCCGTCGCCGAAGAAGTTGAAGGCGAGGATAATCAGGATGACCGGCACCGCGGCCGAGAGCAGCCAGGGCGCGCCGGCCAGAACCTGGATATTCTGCGCATCCTGCAACAGGATGCCCCAACTCACCGCCGGTGGCCGCAACCCCAGGCCCAAAAAGCTGAGCGAGGTTTCGCTGATGATCATGGCCGGCAGCGCCAGGCTGGTGGCGGCGATGATATGGCTGGCGAAGGAGGGCAGCATGTGGCGGAAGATGATCCGCCCCTGGCTTGCGCCCGAGAGTTCGGCGGCGACCACGAAATCCTCCTCCCGCAAGGCCAGGAAGCGGCCCCGCACCACGCGGGCCAGATCGGTCCAGCCGATCAGCGAGATGATGATGGTGATGGCGAAATAGACCTCGAGCACGCTCCATGTCCGCGGCAGGGCGGCGGCGAGGCCCATCCAGAGCGGAATGGTGGGCACCGAGCGCAGCAATTCGATCAGGCGCTGGATCAGCATATCCACCCAGCCGCCATAAAGCCCCGATATGCCGCCGAGCAGCACGCCGAGGAACAGGCTTAGCGTCACCCCGGCAAGGCCGATGAAGAGCGAGACACGGGTTGCCACCATCATGCGCGAATAGAGGTCTCGCCCAAGCTGGTCGGTGCCCAGCAGAAAGACGCTCTCGCCCGGCCGGCCGCCGACGACACCGAAGAGATGGATATCGGTCTCTATGATGCCGAAGAGGTTGTAGGTGTAGCCGCGGATGAACAGGCGCACTGGCAGCTTGCGGGCGGGATCGGGGGTGTAGCTCAGCTGGAAGGTTCGCGGGTCGCGCACGCCGCGCAGGCCATAGACATGCGGGTTGAAACCCTGCTCGTCGAAGAGATGAATGCCCTGGGGCGGGATGAAGCTGCGCCGCGCATCGGTGGCATGCGGGTCACTGGCGGCGAGGAAATCGGCGAAGATCGCCACCATGTAGAACAGGATGATCACCACCATGCTGACCACCGCGAGCCGGTGCCGGCGAAAGCGCCACCAGGTGAGTTGCAGCTGGGTGGCCTGGGCATAGCGGTCTTCGGCGGCGGGATGGGCGGTGGCTGTGCTCATGTTCAGCGCCCGCCCAGGCGGATGCGCGGATCGATCCACATCAGCAGGAGGTCGGAGATCAGCGTGCCGATCACCGTCATGAAGCCCAGCAGCAGCACGATGGCGCCGGCCAGGAACATGTCCTGCGCCACCAGCGCTTGCAGCAGCAAGGGCCCGACCGTTGGCAGGCCCAGCACCAGGGAGACCACGATGCTGCCTGACACCAGATAGGGAAACAGATAGGCGATGGAACTGGCAAAGGGGTTGAGCGCGGCGCGAACCGGGTATTTCAACACAGCATGGCGTTCCGTCAGCCCCTTGGCGCGGGCGGTCACGACATAGGGCTTGCGCAATTCATCGAGCAGATTGGCGCGCATGATGCGGATGAGCTGCGCCGTACCCGCCAGTGCCAGCACCGCGGCAGGAAGCGGCAGATGTTTCATCAAATCCCAAACGCGGGCCCAGCTCCAGGGCGCCTGGATATATTCGGCCGAAAACAGGCCGCCGACATTCAGCCCGAGATAGCGAAAACCGAGATACATCAGGATCAGCGCCAGGAGAAAATTCGGGATCGCCAAGCCGATGAAGCCCAGCGTGGTGAAGAGGTAATCCCAGAAGGAATATTGCCGCATGGCCGAGTAAATGCCGATCGGCAGGGCAACCATCCAGGTCAGGAACAGCGCGGAGACCGAGACGATCATGGTGAGCCAGAGCCGGTCCCCGATCACCTCGGTGACGGGGCGGCGCCATGCCATGGAGACGCCAAAATCCCCCTGAAGCACGCGTCCCATCCAGCGCGCATATTGCACCACCAAAGGCCGGTCCAGGCCATATTCCCGCCGCATCGCCTCACCCTGCTCCACCGAGACCGTGCTGCCGCTGGCGGCGAGATTGGCGATATAGGCATCCACGAAATCGCCCGGCGGCAACCGTATGATCACGAAGCTGAGCACAGAGATAAACACGCAAGTGACCAGCGCGAGGCCGAGCCGGCGCAAAAAATACATCACCATTGGCGCAGATCGCCTTGCGGCATCACGACATTTCCCCTGGCCGCGCCGACGTTGGCGAACGCGTGTCCGAAGGAACTAGACAACGGCCGGTGGCCGCTAGCAAGGGGCGGATTGTGAGGGCGCGCAGGCCACCGGCCGCCTGGGGCACGGCGAGAGGCCCCGCAGCATCGCACGATCACATGCGGCGCTGGCACCTGCGCGCCCTTCATGAAGACCACGCGCCTGGCCGGATGCACCACCGAGAGCGCGTCCATGACGTCCTTCAGATACGGCGTGCGGTTGGTCCGCCAGGGAGCGGGCTCGGCCGATGCGCGGCTGCCGAGCATACGATGCCGCTCGGCCCATTCTGAGACGGTGAGCGGCGGGCGCAGCGTCGCGCCGACACGCTGGCGGACATGGCTATGCGCGCGATGGCCGCCTTAGGATCATTATGGCCTCCCCTGAGCGGCAACCGCTGATACCCGACGTGCCAAGCAATACCGAGGCCGGTCTGCCCGAGCTGAAGGCCTATTCATGGTTTGGCATCTTCGGTCCCGCCAGCCTGCCGCCCGAAATCACCGAAAAGATGCATGCCGCTTTTTCCGAGGCACTGTCGGAAACCGCGATCAACGCACGGTTGGAGCAATCCGGCATGCCGGCAATGACGGGTTATTCACTCGCCCGCTTCAACGCCTTCATCGCCGAGGAGCGCATCTTCTGGCCGCCTATCGTGCGGGCCTCCGGCGCCACCGCACAGTAGTTGTTAGATCCGTTTCACGCAGGGTGTCCGGCCTTCCCACATATGGCTGTGCGGATTCAACATTCGTAGCGAACACCACCGCCGTTCTGTGTCTCGCTCCCGCCGGCCAATGTTGCAAGTAGGCTATTGAAGGCCTCGTTCGGCGTGGCGTAGTCAAGTGTCTTCCTGGCGCTGATCCTAATTTTTCTTGGATTTTGTGATCTCAGGCTGAATGTTGGCGGCCCGTTTTCAGCCGAATATATCCAGGCGCCCTGGAGCCCGGCGCGCGTTTGGGGTTTCATGAAGCATCGGGTGTTGTCCATGGGCGGCCATCGGGTGACTTGGGTCTTCAAGAACTGAGCAGGCTTTTGTGAAGGCCCAGAGGAGGGGAGTAGCGTTTCAATGCTGATGATCGACCAATGACAGGCTGGAGCCGCAGGGGCGTCATCGCCTCACTCGGCGCCATACAGGCAGGCCGCGCGCAGGCGCAGACTTGGCCTGAGCGCCCGGTGCGCCTGATCATCCCCTTTCCGCCGGGCGGCAATATCGACATTCTCACCCGCCTGCTGGCGCCGCTGCTGGGTGCGCGGCTGGGCCAGCCGGTGGTGGCCGAGAATCGCGGCGGCGCCGGCGGCGCGCTGGGTGCGGAAATGGTCGCCAATAGCAGGCCCGATGGCCACACGCTGATGATGGGCTCAAATGGCTCGCTGGTCGGCAATGTGCTGACCCAGGCGAATTTGCCCTATGACCCCTTCCGTCAGTTCCAGCCCATCGGGCTTTGTGCGGTGCTGCCCCTGGTTGTGGCCGTGCGTGCCGATCATCCGGCGCAAACGGTGCAGCAATTGGTTGCCATGGCCAAGGCTCGGCCGGGAGCGATCACCTGCGGCACGGCGGGGATTGGCTCCTCCAACCACCTCGCACTGGCCCTATTCGATGCCGCCAGCGGTGCCGGTATCACCCATGTGCCCTATCGTGGCTCCGGGCCGATGATGCCCGACCTATTGGCCGGCAATGTCAGTTGCCTGATGGAACAGATCAGCGGGGCGATGCCGCTC
>Ga0209085_1002615_pt1 | contig 10180 bp, 28 predicted proteins | sample C_131016_EF_Meta_FD_187310 | JGI IMG/M metagenome (GOLD analysis project Ga0209085, IMG submission 187310) | Freshwater microbial communities from Lake Croche, Canada to study carbon cycling - C_131016_EF_MetaG (SPAdes) (version 2) | ecosystem: Environmental > Aquatic > Freshwater > Lake...
CTGCCGAGAAGGCGTAGGTCTTGTGCTTTTTAACAGAGGCCTCACCGAAGGTCCTCAAGAGCTCTTGCATACGGAGGGTACGGACTTTGCTTGCTGCGGTTGGTGCTTTGAACATTTTGCTTCCTAGTTTCGTTTAGATGGTGCCATTATACCAGAGTCCAGTGGTCCTGTCACAAACTAGAGTTGCGATCCTAGGAATTCTTCTGGCAGGTAGCCTAGAAGCTGTTCCTCTGGGCAGGTCATCAGGAGACCCTCGATGGCTGTCAGGTCACCCATGGCAATGTCGGTCTTAATCTGCTCCAAGACGGCATCGATTAGGGAAGCAGGGTCATCCTTGAATAGTTCCCTATATGTCAATGGTCGACCTTTGAGGCGCCGCATTATGTCGGCTTTGTAATTTTCGTTCATTTTATGCCTTAGATGGGGCTTGACAAAGCAAGCCCCTTATGATATAATCAGCCCTTGGTCACAATAACTGCGGAAGGTTTGCGATTCGCTTTCAGAGCTTTAGCGCCTACAGGAGCAGTCAGCTTTTCCAGTTTAGCTTTCGCTTTTGCGATAGCAGCAGCTTTGCGAGCAGCAGCCATAACCACTTTATCTTGCTTGATAGCGAAGCGCTCATGAGCATATTGTTTAGCCATCTGAGCGACTTCAGCTTTGAGAGCCTTCAGCTCAGCACGTTTGTTTGCGAGAGCAGAACCGAGAAAAGATTTTGTTTTAGCCATTTTAAAGTTTCCTTTTTTGTTTACGATGGAAGTATTATACCAGAGAATGAGTGAAATGTCAAGCAACCTTAGTTGCGAAATCGAAGTTTTTGGAAATGTAGCCGTAAGGCACGCCCAGCAGGTATTCGGCAAAATCAGGATCACCAGCGGCACCTTCAGCCTCCATGATCCAACGGATGGCCGTGGCACGGTCTTGAGCACCAGTGGCCATCAGGTTGGCAATGCGAGCCTCGAAGCGCTCGATGGCCTGACCTTCATTAAAGGCCCGCAGGAGCTCCTCTTGGTGGATGACCAGCTCGAGAGCCTCGAATTCAGCCGTGAACATTTCCTCGGACCAGTGGAAGGTATCCACGTGGCGAGGACGGAAGCCGTAAGCGTCCTTGTACATATCCCAGTAAATACACTGGAGCTCTTCGGTGCGGGTCATGTCGTTGGTCATTTGGAGTCCTTTTTGCTTTGCGATGGTGCCATTATACCAGAGTCGGTCGTTCCTGTCACAAACTGTAGTTGCGATTTGGAACTATTTGGCAATCACCTCGACGGTAGCCGCCTTGACCTTGGTGAGGCCCACGTCGGCTATCTTAGCGAAGCCAGTGAAACCAACCGTAGCCACTATGATACCAAAAGCCATGCCTATTAGAAAATTCATTTTATGTCCTTAATCGTGGGTGAAACCATAGTCCTCATCCGTACCAAAGCCCGCAGAGGCCATGGCAGAATCGTGGTCACCATCCATGGAATCATCGAAGGATTCTTCCAGGTCATCGGTGTAACCTTCGACATAGGTGCCGTCGTCAACCAGAGAATTTACATAGTCATGGAAACCCTCATAATAGGCCGTGCGATCCATCTCCAACAGGACACGGTGAGGCAGGAAAGTGGAGAAGCCCAGAGTAACCTCAGGATAAACGTCATCCAGCATTTGGTTGTAGTTTTGCAGAGCATCATATTCGGAGAGTATCATTTTATGTCCTTGTTTCGTTTAAGTGGTTGTATTATACACCAGGATGGTAGGAATGTCAAGCAACCTTAGTTGCGATCCTGAGCGCTCAGGAGACCACGGTGCTCTACAGCATCCACGACCTCATATTCCCGAACCTCTAGGTCATCCACTAACCATTCAGCCATGTCCATTGCAGCTTCGCGGCTTCTGGATGTCACCAATAGGGTTACAGTAACGGCAAAATATTGTTCAGTGGTGGATTGGTAGCTCATAGTGTTCTTTCGTTTAAGTGATGCCATTATACCAGAACCAGTGGGAATGTCAAGCGAAAAATCACAACAATGGTTGCGAAATGGGGGCTTGACAGGAGCTCTGAATTGTGATAGGATGGAGGCACACCGACTGTGGGCGAATCGATAGAGTCCATCTATGAGGCTTCAGAAGCTGATAGAAGAATACAATAGCGGAAAAGCTTGACAATGCTCAGAAACTCTGGTATAATGGACGCATGATTCGAAGCAATGAGCGGGATGGACACGGAGAGTGGTCGTTATATTCTCAGAGCATCTCAGAAACGCTCGATAGTCTTGGTCTATCGAAAACCTCGAAGCAATAGCGAAAATTATGCGAAGATTATGCGGAAAGGGCTTGACAACCTTCGGATTTTCTGATATAATGCTGGATTATTCGTAGAAAAATTGCGGACACAGACTAAACTTCGCTATTCTGTCTTAATTGCGACATATACTGCTGCAAACTATCGTGGATGCGACATATACTGCGGGCTGTTGTTTTAATGACACAAAAATGCACTTATTTGCACTAAAATATCAAATCGCAACTATTATCACTTGACAAGCAATACTGTACCGGTCTCTAATGTCTTTCCGAATAGTGCTTGACATTTTCTCGGATTAGTGTATAATTGCACTCATGTTAAACGATAAGAGCGATTATAAAATGAATTATTATATTATTGGTGAATCTAGCAAATTTTCTGCTGATACTACCCCGGAGTTTTATTATTACAGTTTATTTGCTGATTCTAAACTAATCGGTACTTTTATTCATAATACAGAATTTGATACTTTTACCGTGAATCATTCGGAAATTGATATTGGTGACGGTAAAACTGGTTGGTTGACTGATACTGTAGATTCTATGGCGGAAGCGATTCGCTATATTAAGCAGGAAGAATTAGTTTAATTATTATTTGATAGGACATATTATGACATTCGGACAAGCAATGGCAGTGATTTCTCGCTTCGGTTACTCTAATAAATGCGAATCGTTTATGGATACTATTGAAACAATGGAACTGGAATATGCGGGCTTAACTGGGACAGAGCAGGATGCTTTTGATACTGTGGTGTCGGAGTATGAAATGCTGGCGGAGTATTGATATTAACGGACTGTAAAGGTGTCGAGGTAGATATTATGAAAAACATGGATCAAATAAACGCAAAATATAATGAATTATGTTCTGCTGTAGATATGGTCGATTGGAAATTGCGGGAATTTACTCGATTGTTTAATCCGCAAATTGATAATGTATATCTTACCAATGAACCTATGCATGATTTACTGATTAAACTCGGTGAAATGCTGGAACAAGCGGAAAACAATTGAGGTAGATATTATGGCAAATAAGATATTATTTAATTCTCGGAGACTGCTGAATGGCACGACCGCAGGTGGATCAAAAGAGGTATATTTGGTACCGTTTACTTTTGATAATAATGGTTATACCCATCTCCATGAAGCGAGACATAATCTATCCTATGAAGAGCAACAATTCAAGGATAATATTGTGAATAAAATCGAAGCAGCATTATTGAAACATAATATGCTTCTGGTTAATATTTCTTTTAATACTATGAACCTTACTGTAGGTGTAGTATAAAATCGCAACAATGGTTGCTTGACATTTTGACCAATTCGTGTATAATGGCACTCATGTTAAACGATACTGAAAGCAATAAAATGACAAAAGCAGAACAGCAAGCAATGTTGCACCAATTATTTTCTCAGGAGCAAATAGAATTGATTTATGATGCTCTAAACGAATATGAATTGGTGGCAGAATGCGAGGACGATAATAACGGCGACTATGAAATGTCAATGCTTCTACAATCGGTTATGGATATTATTGTTTCTGTGGAGTAAATTATGAAATTATTATCAGTCGGTAATCCTAAAACGCTCAAGGGTATGACTCAAGGTTATATGACCTATATTCTGCACCTTGCTCCTGCTACATTATCAGGACATAATACTTGCCCCAAAGCAACGGCAGGTTGTATTGCTGCCTGCTTGAATACTGCCGGTCGCGGTGGTATGTTCAAAAAAGGTGAAAATACCAATGTAATTCAAAAGGCACGGATCCGTAAAACGGTATTTTTTTACGAAGAGCGGGCTGGTTTCTTTGAGTGGTTGGTCGCTGATATTAAATTAGCAATCAAGCAGGCAGCGAAACAAGGTCTGGTTCCTGTGTTCCGCCTCAATGGTACCTCTGATATATCATGGGAAAAATATACTGTCGAGGTAGACGGTGTGACATATATTAACATATTCGCGGCATTTCCTAATGTCCAATTCTATGACTACACCAAGGTGCTAGGTCGTAAAGTGAATAATATTGCTAATTATCACCTGACATTTTCTGCTGCTGACGGTAATGATGCTGATGTAATGTCGGCGATGACCCAAGGTTATAATATTGCTGTAGTATTCGGCATCAAAAAAGGTTCAGCAATGCCTGAGACCTATAAATTTATGCCTGTATTTAACGGCGATGAGTCGGACCTGCGTTTTCTGGACCCTGCAAACTCTGTGGTCGGTCTCTATGCAAAAGGTAAAGCGAAAAAAGATATCTCTGGTTTCGTAAAATACCCTTCAATTATGCTCAAATCGGCATAATTATTATTTAATTATTTAATTATTATATTATCATGAAAATATCTTTTAATTCTTTCGCTAATTACTCGGCACAGGCAGAATATTCTAATATCCCAATTAAATATCTTCCTGTATTTCGGGAAATATCTAAAATCACTGGTAAATATTACAAACTGCGATACCGTGGTCCCCGTAATACTCCTGCTGATGCGTTTCCTAATCGAAACCGTAACTGCCGCCAGTCTACCTGCCTGAAGCAGAATGCTGTTACTTTCTCGGCATATGAATATTAATGTTGTATAAAAACAACAGTGCGCTTGACATATCCGTCGGATTATGTTATAATATAGTTTGATTTGTTGATAGAGGTAATTATGGAAAAAGTATTTAATTCTGGTGTTAATCCTGTTCACTCTGGCCTGTATGTGGTCGACCGTGGTGAGAAACTCGGTACTCCGTATCGCTGGTTCGATGCCGAATCTCAGGAATGGTCACGCTGCGAGTATCTCATGGAAGATGTGATGCAGGCCAAAGGTAAGACTGGTGCTCTCGGTTTCCTACCGTGGCGTGGTCCTGTCAAGGTCCTGGCCAAACAACCTGTGACCGTTGAATTGGTCGCCAATATTGAGACTGTCGAGGTAGCAAAATCGGTCAAAGCACCAAAAGCACCTAAGGCTGTCAAGGTAGCAAAAGTCAAAGTAGCGAAAGCATCTACTAAGGAAACCTATGCAGATGGTACTATCGTGTTCCGTGCAGACCGTCAAAAGTATATGGCCTGGTTCGGTGGTAAATCGGAAGCGGCCCGTCCTACGGTCGATGCTGCAAAAGCATTCTTGACCAAAAAGTATGGTATCACCGAGTTTATCGTGATTGATAACAAGTAAGAGGTTAATTTTATATTTGGAGAACAGGCATGAAAGAATTTGGATTTTATCTTGAAGCGTATCATTTCTGTAAGACGGCTGGTATACCTATAGCCAATATATCTCGCCGTGATTTTAGAACCTGGATTGTGAAAGTGACTAGAAAATGAAAATGAATATCTCTACTGCTATTGGTGCCTTTGTGGCTATGGTTCTGCTTGCTGTATTTCTCAGTTTTCTACTGAGTTGGCCGGTAATGTGGTTGTGGAATAATGCACTGGTTGGTGCCGTTGATGGTGTTAACAATATTGAATGGGTACAGGCCTGGGGTATTAGTATGCTTTGTGGTATTCTGTTCAAAGTCCAAATTACTAAAACCAAAGAATGATAGTTTTAGGTGCCATACTAGCGATTTTGTTCGCATTGGAACTGACCATAGGCGTTTTAATTACGATTCTGATACGCCGCTATGGTGTGTACCGGAACTTTATTTACACACCTTAACAACTAATATTGCTTGACAATCCCCACCAATCTGTTATAATGTAACCTATTTTGAAGGACCATATATGAAAAAAACTGTAACTATATGTGACCCACCAAGTGGTTGGAAATGGGGTTTCCCGAAACCAATGCCTGATGAAGCATTAGTCGGAAATGAATTCTACAAATGGTTGGTTTCAGAGGGAATGCCTCAGTCGGAAGTTGATTATTGGTTAAACAGTTCACTAGGTTATATGCCTGTGAGAATGTGGTATGAGGAGGTCGAAGAATGAGCCTTGATGTTGATTTAATGGTTATGCAACCTACCTCTGTTTATAGTCGTAACATTACTCACAATTTGGCTATAATGGCTAGTCAGGTTATGGTTGATGAAAACAATCTCACCCTCTATGACATTCTATGGCAGCCCGAAGAACATGGGTTTACCCATGCTCGGACTATTGTTGATTACTTGGATGAAGGATGGAACATTCTAATGTCTGATCCAGAATTCTTCAAGCAATTTGATCCAGAGAATGGTTGGGGTTCTTATGAAGGATTATGTGATTTTGTATACACATATCGGCATGCCTGCTGGGTTAATATGGATGCAGAATTAAGGGTGAGTAAATGATTGATTGTTTGATTCTCGGTGATAGTATTGCAGTTGGCACACACCAATTCAAGCCTGAGTGTGTCGCCTATGCCAAAGGCGGTATCAATAGCTGGCAATGGAACAAACAGAATGCAGATAAAAAACTGAATGCGAAAACAGTCATTATCAGCCTAGGTTCAAATGACCATGAGGGTGTTAGGACGATGTGGGAACTACAACAACTAAGGACTAAGGTCAGTGCTGAACGAGTGTTTTGGATACTGCCTGCAATCAAACCTGATGTTCAAAAGATGGTTCAAATCGTAGCAAAAGACCACGGCGATATTGTATTACCAATTGAAAAACTTCAGCCCGACAAAATACATCCAAGTTGGTCAGGTTATAGGAAATTAGCAGAGGAAACAAAATGATTGAAATTTTTATACCGGTACTATTCATGTGCCTAAACGGAAGCTGCAATTTTATGCAGGCGCAAACACATTATAAGAGTGAAGAACAATGCAGAGCATCCATCGATACACAAAAGAAAGTGATGATTCAAATTGCCGAGAAATCAGGATTTCCTATTGAGACATTGGAAGGCACCTGTATCAATGCAAAAGTGGACGGCCTAAAAGGACAAGTCTAACTGTTGTATAAAAACAACAAAAATCACAACTGTGGTTGCTTGACATTTCTGCCAGTCCTGATATAATAGACTCTTAATTGATACACAACTGGAGATTTTATGTCTAACATTTTCACTATCGGCGACAAGTTTGCAGCTATTATTGACGGCAAAACCGTCAAGCGTTCCAATCGCCGTGCTTTAGAGCGTATGCTCAAGCGTACCGATGCGGCAGAACCTGTCGTTGAATCTAAATTCACAATCAACCAGCGTTTCGGTTTTGTGAAAGATATGGTCACTATGCTCGCTAACGGCGACCAAGCGTCCGTTGTTGTTACTGGTCCTGGTGGTCTCGGTAAATCTCATACTGTGTCGGCCGCTTTGCGTGATGCCGGTTTCAATGATGTATCTGTGCTCGATGAGCTCGATGTTGGCGACAATATCCCCAAGAATTCATATCGTGTTATCAAAGGTTACTCTACACCTAAAGGTCTGTATCGCGTCCTGTATGAGAACCGCAATTCGGTTATCGTGTTTGATGATTGTGACTCTGTGCTCAAAGATCCTGTGTCGTTGAATCTGCTCAAAGCTGCTCTCGATTCTTACTCTCGCCGTATCATTTCTTGGCGTGCAGATATTAAAGATGAAGACCTGCCTAATGTCTTTGAATTCAAAGGCCGCGTGGTGTTTATCTCTAACCTGTCCTCAGGTTCTATGGACCAAGCAATCATCACTCGGTCGCTTGCTGTTGACCTGACTATGACTGCTAAGCAGAAGGTCGAGCGTATGCATTTCCTGTTGACTCAACCAGACTTCATGGAAGATTTTGCTATGACTCACAAGTCCGATGCAATGGAGCTGATTGATACTCTGTGTGAGAAAATCAAAGAATTGTCCTTGCGTACTCTTATGCAAGTGATTAAGATTCGGAAATCTAATCCGAATGGTAAGTGGAAAGAGTTGGCAGAATACGCTATCTGCGGTTAATTTATATTTTATAGGATGATTGTCATGACTGTCAAAAACATTATTGGGTTTCCTGGTTACACCATATCAAACACTGGTGATATTGTTTCAAACAAAAAAGGAAAAACTATTGTATTGAAACCATCCACAACAAATGGTTATAAAAAAGTAAGTCTTTCTAAAAATGGAAAAGCATACAGTTTTCAAGTGCATAGGTTAGTAGCCGAGAATCTTTTAGAAAAACCTCAAAATGATTTTACTATTGTTAACCACAAAGACGGCAACAAATTGAATTGTAATTTAAGCAATCTAGAATGGACTTGCCGAAAAGGTAACGCTCAACATTATGAAAAACAAATTAAACCAAAAATTAAAATGAATAAACTTGAAAAGAAAAATGAAGATGCTATGATGCGTTTAAAAATCATTTCCTCGATTAAGGATATTTGTAAAGACAATCACATTCTTTTTAGTAAACTTACAACCGCAGCATTAGACGGCTATGCATATTGATTGGTAATTATGACTAACGAATCTAAAGATGAAATGTTCGATTTCCTGGACGCTGTCCGAGAATCTGGTGCCGTCAATATGTTTGAGGGTGCCAAATTGATCCAATATGAATATGGACTCAGCCGGTATGAAGCTCGAGACATTCTAGTGGAGTGGATGAAAACATATCCTAGGACTGTTGCCTAAAAACAACAGATACCATTGACATTTATACCGAATAGTGTATAATACCACTATTGACTCAGTAAATAGGATTTTTATGCGTACTAAACAAATGGTTCCCGGTTTCAAAAACAAGCAACGGGTTCGTGCTATCGTCAATGGTGTTGGTTATATTACAACAATCCAAGACCTTGTGTGTGGCCCATTCAGCACACAAACTACAGCATTGCTCAATGTGTTGCATATCATGAAGGATGAGAATTGTGATGGTGTTGGTACTACAATACGAACATTCGACCATGAAATGAAAGAGCAATCATTTCAAATTCAATTAGACCTGATATGAGAAAACCAATTTCAGATATTGACCAGGTGCTTATTGCAAGTAACCTGATTGTCTGTGCAACCCAAGATATTGGATTTATGACCAAAAGGTCGTATGAATTTATCTCCAGTAGGGCTGGTTTCACTAAACATACTGACCGTGAAACTTTCATTAAGGTTTATAAATTACCAATAGATTTGGCCTGTGATATTTTGGATCTTCGGTCATTTAATCAATATGAGAATGTTCAACCCGGTGATTTGAATTACGAATACTATATGTCCGTTCGTGATGTTTACAATGCTATTGTTGAAGGGATTATGAGTTATGTATCACATACTGAAAGAAACAACTAATTGGAAAATGGCCGGTGCGGCCTGTAATCATTTGTATCTGTTTGAAGATAAACCCAAAGGTAAGACCGTGAAGGCTGTAGGTTACATCCGGCAGAATAGTGATGAGGTAGCATTTTTCAAAAATGGTTTGACAATGAACCTGAAGAACAGGACCTTTGTCGAGGTAAAAAAAGTGAAGATATGAAACTATACAAACACAGCAATGGTAAAACACATTACTTTCCTGAACATATACCCGAAGGATGGGAGTATGTTATTCGTCCAGACTTTACAACTTTCTGGAGAAAAATCAAATGAACGAACGAATTAAAGAACTTTCCGAACAGGCTGCCAATGAATACCTGTCGGAAATGGAACCTGTAACAGATACATTATCAACCGCAAAGCGTGATGAATTTGCACAAAAATCAAAACAAGCAGGGATTGGTATCATTCCGCATGGCTTCAGTGAAAAGTTCGCCGAGTTGATTGTTAGGGAATGTATTGAGATAGTTGAATACAAAGGTCGCAAGATTGGGACAAAACATCCGGTTGGGTTCAATCTCATGGATGCTGCATGGGATATAAAAGAACATTTTGGAGTTGAAGAATGAGTGAGAAGCAATACACCCACAGCTTCACTCGCAAAATTGTGGGTTTCGTTTATTGTGCTCATTGTGGTCTGATACGGTTAAACAATGATGCAACATTTAAGTTAGTTAGAACAAGTTGTCCGAGGTAATT
>Ga0209085_1002616_pt1 | contig 10179 bp, 19 predicted proteins | sample C_131016_EF_Meta_FD_187310 | JGI IMG/M metagenome (GOLD analysis project Ga0209085, IMG submission 187310) | Freshwater microbial communities from Lake Croche, Canada to study carbon cycling - C_131016_EF_MetaG (SPAdes) (version 2) | ecosystem: Environmental > Aquatic > Freshwater > Lake...
AAAGGAAAGCAATGAAAGTCACCGATTTACCTAAGAACGTTACTCTGTATGAACTAGCAAAGGTGCTTGGCATAACAGCGCCAGCAGCTTATAAATACAAGAAAACCAACAAGATTCCTGACCTGCGTGTCTATCAGTTAAAAGAGAAAAAGCCAGAATGGTTTAAGGAGGAAACATGCACTCAGTAAACATAATGTTGACAGACAAGGAAGATGGCAGTCTGGGTGTACAGATAATTGCTGAACCTACTGAGGGTTACAGTGTCAGCAACCATGTAGCCAATCTATTCTTAGAGATGTTGCAAGACTTGCAAAAGCCACAGATTGTCATTGATCCTGATCAGTGATATAGTAGTTTGAAACACGGCTAGGTATGAAGTCATGAGCATACCGAAGAGCGAACCTGTCCCGCCTGCCGACGTTTCTTTTAGGACAGCGATTTAGGACACGGCATGCATTACTATCAATTTAACATTGGCGATTACATTAAAAATACCTTACATCTTTCTGTGATGGAAGATATTGCGTACAGACGATTACTCGATTTGTACTACGACTCTGAACAACCAATACCCAACGATATACCACGGGTTTCCCGTAGGTTACGAATGGATTGTGAGGTTGTGCAATCTGTGCTTAATGAGTTTTTTGAGTTGACCGAAAGTGGTTATAGAAACCATCGTGCGGACTTGGAAATATCTGATTACCATGATTATTTGGCTAAACAAAAAGCCAATGGTCTAAAGGGTGGAAGACCTAAGAAAACCCAACTTAAACCCACCGTTAACCCAGACCTAACCCAAAATAACCCTAAACATAAACAAACAAACACTAACCAAGAACCAGTTGTTAAGCAGAACAGAGGCTCGCGCCTCCAACCAGATTTTTGTTTAACAAATGATTGGAAAGAATTTTGTCGAGTAGAACGTTCAGACCTCGATCCACAAAAGGTGTTTGATGGATTCAAAGATTACTGGATAGCCAAACCTGGACAACAGGGTGTCAAACTAGATTGGTTTGCCACGTGGCGTAATTGGGTGCGAAACCAGAAGCAGGGATTGGTCAACAAGGCCGACCAGGTGTTTACTACCGTGCCAAGCAAGTTTGAGCGAGATCCTGCCCTGCTTGCGGTAGAGGCAAAGTTTAAAGAGTCAGTACCCATGCCACCAGAAATCAGAGCAGCAATGGAAAGGTTAAGAAAATGAAGTATTTATCGGTTTGTTCAGGTATAGAGGCTGCAACAGTGGCTTGGCATCCACTGGGTTGGGAAGCGGTAGGTTTTTCAGAAATTGAAAAATTTCCATCGCAAGTTTTAGCACATCATTATCCAAATGTCCCAAATCTTGGAGACATGACTAAATTTAAGGAGTGGAATCTTGAGTCAAATATCGATGTTTTCGTTGGAGGAACTCCCTGTCAATCTTTCTCAGTCGCAGGTCTCAGAAAAGGATTGGATGACCCTCGTGGCAACCTCATGCTTACCTATCTTGCCATTGCTGACAAATTTCGGCCCAGATGGTTGGTCTGGGAGAACGTTCCTGGCGTCTTGTCATCTAACGGAGGAAAAGATTTTGGAACCTTCCTCGGAGGGTTGGGGGAGCTCGGGTATGGGTTCGCCTACAGGGTTCTTGACGCTCAATACTTTGGAGTGGCCCAAAGACGCAGACGTGTGTTCGTTGTCGGATACCTTGGAGACTTGAGATGTGCAGCAGCGGTTCTTTTTGAGCGCCATAGCCTGTCTGGGGATCTTGCGCCGCGCAGAGAAAAGAGGCAAGGTGCTACCGCCAGCGTTGCATCAGGCGTTGCTGTCAGTGACTACGAAGTCGCAGGAACACTTGACAAAGGAGTGCCTGGTAGAGGAATAGGACATAACGGTAACTATGACTCACAAGTTGTGTCAATAGCTAAACAATGGCCATCTGAAGTTGCGCCCACACTTACAACTGATTTTGCTGACAAATTGGGTCAAAACAATCAGCATATTGATGGTCAAAGAGGCGGGTTTTTTGTGCCAGCCCAACCAATTGCATTAGCAGAGAACACCATTGGCAGACAGCCAGAGAACGGTGGCAACGGTGATGGGTTTACTGATGGCGGTCCAATGTATACACTTAATGCCACAGGTGTACATGGGGTTGCACACCCAATTGCATACAACATTGCGCCAGGCAAAGGCATATTAAAAGACGATATTCACGTCACAAATGCTGATTCCACAAAAACTTTGGATGCATTTGGAAGCAATCCTGCGATGCATCAGGGTGGTGCTGCAATATTGCAACCAATCAGTTTTGACATGGCGCAGATAACTAGAAAAGTCAATGGCACAAGGGTAGAACCAGGTCTTCCTGTCAGCACTTTGGCTAAGGGCAGCCAAATGCACGTTGCCCAACCTGTTTTCTTTGAACCAAGATCACCAGATGGCGTGCCAAGAATTTACCCAATGGATGGTGCAGCTCCTACGCTGAACACGATGGGCGGTGGGCAAAGAGAACCATGCGTTACTCATGCAGTTGGAACAGACTTGTACAACGGGGCAATTACAGGTGAAGTAGCCGCAACAATGACAAAAAGCATGAGTGGAACAGGAACTGGGCCTACTGCAATGCAAGCAATGGCAGTCAGAAGACTCACACCAGTCGAATGTGAACGTCTGCAAGGCTTTCGCGACAATTACACCGACATAATGCCAAAAAACAAAGCAACGCCAGATGGTCCTCGATACAAGGCTTTGGGTAACTCAATGGCTGTGCCTGTGATGGCATGGATAGGTAAAAGAATACAAGAAGTGGAAAATTTATGACTAAACTAGAAGCCCATGAATTACTTGATGCAAGAAAACGAGGACTTGCCGTCCTACCTTCAGCGATTGATCAAGCATTATTCCTCTGCGGAGACCTTAGAGGAGATGCGTTGGTGTTTAGCGAGGGAGTGGATCAATCGTTACCAGAAGAAAGTCAAAGAGATTGGCAAAGTAAAGGCGATGACGTGGTGGCTGGGACAGGTAGATATTATGGAAGCGAAGAATGGTTTAGAGCAAATCACGGACCTAAAGAGGCGCATGAATGAGATACGCAGCCAGGGTAGATAAAAACCAAGCAGAGATCGTCAAAGTCCTGCGAGATGCTGGCGCTTATGTGTGGATCATTGGCTTGCCTGTTGACCTTCTAGTTGGCTACAAAAATTTGACGTTCCTAGTGGAAATCAAAGATGGGTCAAAAAAGCGTTTAACTGCCCTGCAAGACGAGTTTTTTCAGAAATGGGTTGGTGGCACGTTGTGCAGGATTGATAGCCCTGAGGCCGCATTACGCATGATAGGTGTGGTGGGTGAGTAAGCACTTTATCGATTGGTCGGACCCAGTACTGTCGCGAGAAGAGACAGCTTATGACAGATACTTTAAAACTCCCGACACTTTCAAAGCCACCTTTGTTGGACCAGTTCGTGGTTGGGGTGGCAAACGCAAGGGTGCTGGTAGACCAAAGCAGATTAAAAAACAAATGCAAACAGGCTTGACAGTTGTAGTTAAGTTAAATAACATACAACTATTGTCCTTAAAGGAAATGGGCAATGGAAGCTTGGACGCTGGTGTTCAGGCGCTAATCGATCAACATTTATGAGGTGATTTATGACTGATGCCAAAGCGCTAGACAATGCGTTCCACGAGCTGGACTATGAAGACGAGATTGAGGTTAGTTTCCTCAAAGTTCAGACCGAAGCAGAACACTTGAAGGCAGAGATAAAAGAATTGCAGAAGTTATTGATTGAATATGACATTCAATTGAGAAACAAAAACCAAATGATTGCAAAGATTGAGGCAGCAATGATATGAGCCTATGGCGTAAAAGAGGAACTGGCGAAACAATCGCGCCATTTGCCCGCCATGACGGACAAAAAACACCTAAATTGTTCACAATGACCGCCACAACGGACAATGATTTAAGTATCAAGTCAGACGATTTAAGTATCAAGTCGGAGGAAGCAATGCGTGAAGTACAGAAACTAGGGCAAGAGATAGAACAAGAGCCTGTGGCGAAAACGCAACAATGTTCACCATGATAAACAAAAATCTGATCATTTGGTCAATATATTGCCCAATTTAAGTATCAAGTCGGAGGATTTAAGTATGCAATCAAACATGATATGGGTTGACCCACCAGAGGGGTGGCGGTATGGCTTTCCTGCCATATACGACCCTGAGAAAGATGGTCAGATGAGTGATTGGATTGTCAGAAAAGGCTATCCACTTCTGACAATTAAGGAATATGGGGAATCATGGGCGGTCAGGTGTTGGCCTGTGGAAGTGAAACCTTCCGATGAGTAAAAATATCCCGATAGGGTCATAAATGCACAAAAACACTGCAAAGTAATAAAAAATGTTCCGATCGGGACATTAACATAAAAAAACACATTAACAACATAAATGTTATCGTGCAAAACCAATGATAGGAAAAGCAAATGAGTGAAGATGACGCACAAAAAGCCATAGATTACATACGGGACAGCGCCCCTGTATATGCCAAAGCAAAGGCAGAACGCACATATATCGAGAACTATCTAAAGGTAGTGAAGGCCACAGAGATGGCTAATAGCGATAAAAAGACCTTGGGCGACCGTGAGATAGACGCATATATGTCCATGAACTATGAGACCCAGTTGCAGGCAATGAGGCAGGCGGTGGCTACAGAAGAAGAACTCAAGTACCGCATGGAAGCTGCCAAACTTAGGTTCGAACACTATAAAATCACCTGCTTCAACAACAGAGTAGAAGCAAGGGCGATGTCATGAGCCCTTATGCAATTAAAGAACCTACAGTTATTTCTTTTTCTGGTGGCAGAACTTCCGCATTTATGTTACATAAAGTATTAGAAACTGGGGGGGGGCAACTGCCAAACGAAGCAATTGTTTGTTTTGCCAACACTGGAAAAGAAGAGGAAGCAACTTTGCAATTTGTAAATGATGTTTCCAAAAATTGGGGTGTAGAAATTCATTGGATTGAATACACCGCAGAAGAGCCAAACTTTAAGCGCGTGGATTTTGATACAGCCAGTCGCAATGGAGAACCGTTTGAAGCACTTATTGTCAAAAGACAATATCTTCCTAACCCTGTGACTAGATTTTGCACCAGTGAACTCAAAATTAGGTCAATGCATAAATATCTTAAATCTTTGGGATGGCAACAACATACTGAAAATCAAGACTGGATTGGAATACGAGCAGACGAACCAAGGCGTGTAGCAAAGATAAAAGACAGATCACGCATACCTTTGGTAGCCGATGGTATTGGAGTCAAGGATGTATTTGATTTTTGGCAAAAACAACCATTTGATTTAGGTTTGCCAACGATCAATGGCAAAACAATGCATGGAAACTGTGATTTATGTTTTCTTAAACCCACAGCACAAGTATTGTCTTTAATAAAAGAAAAACCCGAAAGAGCGATATGGTGGGCAAGAATGGAGGCACTGGCACTGGCACTGGCAAGCAAGCCCGATGGTGCGCGTTTCCGAAAAGACAGGCAAGGTTATGCTTCTTTAGCTCAATTTACAAAAGATCAAATAAGCATGTTTGACGAAAACGAAGAAGGCATAGCCTGCTTTTGCGGAGATTAAATGTACAGAGACAAAAATTTATTAGAGTTGGCTAAAGGCGCTGAGTGCCTGCTGAAGATACACCCATATTGCGATGGTGACGAAGGCAGTACAACAGTAGCTGCACACTCTGACCAACTGATACATGGCAAGGGTAAGGGGATCAAGGCTGACGACTGCATGACGGTCTGGGCTTGCTACAAATGCCACACATGGTTAGATAGTGGTGGCTTGACAAAGAAAGAAAAGGCCAAGGCATTTGATACTGCTTGGTACAATCAAGTTATAGAGTGGGGAAAGATAGCCCACAACCCATTACTGAGACCTTGGAAGGTAGACGCAGCCAAGGCAGTCTTACAGCACATTGGAGCGCAACATGAATGAAGCAGCAGAATTTCTATTAACCCTGTTACATGCAGCGACAAACACACACCTGCTCCACTGGACAAGTAAGAGTTACGCCCAGCACCAAGCATTGGGTGCCTTCTACACTGGCCTGCCTGAATTGGTAGATCAAGTAGCAGAGGCAATGATGGGCAAATACGACATGACCCCTACATTCCCTGTTAACTACTACGCGCCAGCAGAGACCGCGAAAGAAGAACTAGAAGCTCTGAAAGACTATGTAATGCAGGCAAGACAACAGCTACCGCAAGACTCTGAGATACAGAACCTTATTGACGAGATAGCACAATCTATTGACCAAACCCTATACCTACTACGTTTCCCCTAATCTCCGTTGAGTGGAGTTTTATGAGGTGTTAAGCCAGCAATCGAGGATGTTGACCTGGGGCTTTTTCTGGTTTTCCACCCCAGCATGTTGAAGACCAAATCGAGCCTCAATTTTTTTTAGCCTCCAACAAGATTAGCAATACCCCTCCAAAAATAAAGGGGGCCTAAATTTTTAAGGGGGGGGTGCCCCCTACAAAAATACGACAAAATGCTGAAAAATTAGGCATTTGACTACTGTGAAAATACACAGTACCCCGAAAGTATTACTGTATAAAAACCCAGCCCCCCAGTGAGTACTCACTAACTTAAAAATCGAAGTAAGTGCTCACTCACTAACCAAGTGCAAAGCCTTTAAAAGCCCTTTTAAGCCCCTAAAATCTCGCGCCTATACTTACCCCGCTTGCTTAAAAATAACGGCTTTAAAGCCCGTTAAAAGCCCCGCATAAATACGCATAAAAGCCAGAGAAACCCCGTAAAAACTTGCGAAGTAAGTACTCACTTCAAATAAAGATAAAAAATAATCGAGCCCTATAAAAGCTCGATTACTTTTAACCCTTAAAAACTATCTAAAAGCAGCCAGAATTGAGCGGGTAAGCATATTTTGAGATTATGCGGAGAGACTAAGGGCATGCAATAAACCAAGCCGTTACGGAGCCCCGTTATCTCATACAAAGTTACATCGTCAATAGTAGTTATTACCCCGATATTTCCAAGCTTTAAAGTTTCCATAATTAAGCCGCTCTCATAAAAAAGACTTTCTCGGCCTTTTTCTTACCCGTACCATGCACGGGAAACCCGATAATAGTGCTCCGAGTAGAGATAGCGCAAAGCTTGCAGCTTGCACAATTTACGTCATCTTTATAAGTAGCGGGGCACGTTATTACAGTGCGGCCTTTAGGGGTTAGAGTTTTTGAAGCGCTATCAATAGGGAGCACGGTAACTACTGGCCCCGCTTGCATGTCATATAAATTGTCCGCATGCTCCAAGTTATTAGCGCTCATGTTTACAGTAAAGCCCCATTGATTAGCGGCTTTTATCCATTGAAAATTCTCGGCTTGGTTAGTCTTATGCGTATAAGTAAAGCCCTTTTTACCGATATTGGCCTTTACCAAGTCTCCAAGCTGCTCGGGGTTTATTGTCTCTCCCGCGCCTGGTAAGTCTCCCGCTTGGTTATGTCTCCAAAGTGAGCCGCTCGGGAGCGCTTCGATAGCTTTAAGAAACTCGGGAAACTCATAACCCCGCTCATGCTCCGTTACTTTACGCCAGTGCAAAGCTAAAGGGCCTGAAGCCGCGTAGCAGCCCGAGCCGTTAAAAGGGCATGAAGCGGGGCACGTTTCACTTGATGTAGTGCTAACGGGTATTGGCCCCGTTTTTACATTAGCGCTTTTTAGAGTTAAATGCACTCTCATAATTTAACCCCCATAAATTGATTGATACTCGCAAGCCGCGAAAAAACCGAGAATTGCGTTATATACGGCCCTTTTACTCATGTAATATTCATAGTCTTTATTGCCTTGGTTAAAGTTTCCCCATTGATTAGAGCTTGCATTTCTCTCTATATCGTCAATCAATGAATGCTCCGAGTAATGAGCTTTAAAGCCATTAATATCATAATGAGCAATGAAGCCCGAGCATAAATAAAGAAACTTATAACCCGTGCTATTGAGTTTCTCTATGTCTCCGCATGCTTTGATTACATTTGAGACAATTAATTGTTGCTGCTTTGTAGTGAGTGCTTGCATGATATTTCCCTTTAGGCCGTGAGCCAGATTACTAAAATTGCGATAAACCCGAGCCAATAGATAACTAAGTCATATAACTTTGGCTTCATAATTACACCTTTGATAATTTGAGAGAGACAATAGGGGCTGCTTCAGTAGTGTGAGCCGTGAGTAATTGACGTGACGGGTTAAAGTGCTCCGCTACGGCTTTGTAATCAATAGTGATGCGGCCTTTACTCTCGAAGACCAGGGCTTCATAAATAGAGCCAGAGTACTTACCCGCTCCGCTATCTTTAACGATAGCTTTAAGGCTCTCGGCTTGCTTGGTGAGTCTTTTAATCTCACTATCAATAGAGCCCAATTCATCAACAATAGAGACAATGCTAGGGGTTAGCACAATCGAAGAATTAGAGATTACTTGCATAAATATCCTTTACTTTGCATTCATGGCAATAGCGCCATGCACTTAATATAACGGCTTCATATACTTTGCGACATTAGTATAAACCCTTAGATATAGCATAATTGTTTTTATCAATAGCGGAGACTTGATTGTTTTAATTAATCAAGAGAAATATAGAGCGCGAAAGAAAGAAAGAAACCCCGAGCCAATGGGCGCGATATAGGGAGAGAGTAAATAGAGACTTTAGGCGCTTGCTGCTTGCATTGTCTTTTAGTAACACTACCAAGCTGGAAACCGCGAGAAATAAAGAAACCCCGAGCCGTTATGAGCTCTTCATGTAAGGGAGATAAGAGAGTAAGACATAAGGGAGAGCATAAGAGTAAACATTAAAAGACCTGGAAATCATAGGGCCCCGCTCGGGAGAACTTTGGGCTCTCTTCATGCTAACGAGAATCATTCTCACTTGGTAGGCCTGGACTCTCTCGCTTGATGTAATGCTAATAAGAATCATTCTTGTTTACTTATTGATAATGCAACTCATTCTCATTTGACTCCCCCCCCCATAGGCATAGGGGTATCGCATAGGCAGGCAGGGGGGTAGGGCTGGAACGGCAGGGAGGGAGGGGGGCCCACTCACCCATTCCCAAATTTTTCATATAACTTTTCTTAACCTAGGTATACCATTCCCAAATTTTCTTCAAAACTTTTTCTAACCTAGCGACAATACGCATTTCGGACATATATAATCCGCGCGTTGGTTGTGCAGTTGCCATTCCAAGTGATTAGGTTCATGCGGGGCGCTAAGGTGAGACGACGATAGCCAACATCAACACGCATGGGGATTAATGAGAGTGCCAGCAAAGCTCGGTTTGGCTGGTTTGACGAGGGAGTAGCAACCTCTATAAGCAAGGTGGATGAGAAATTATTTCCTTCCACAATGGTTCGAATCCATCTATAGTCTCCAGCCGTGTTGATAGCCGAATAAGGGTTAGCGCCTTAGTACTTTTCGTGTTGTGCAATATAAACACTGCTTTATGTGAGCGGCTATTAACACTAACAAAGGATGTATATGAAAAACGGTTTGTATGCCAATATCCATAAAAAGCAAGAACGTATTAAACGTGAGAAGGCTGCTGGTAAGCCTGTAGAGAAGATGAAAACGCCAGGCTCTAAAGGCGCTCCTACTGCTAAAGCATTTTCTCAATCTAAGAAGACTGCAAAGAAATGAAACACGATAAGCCAATCGCACATAAGACAACTGGCAAGGGTAAGACCTATAACCCTACGGATAAGGGTGCTGGTATGACTGCTAAAGGCAGGGCTGAGTACAACAAGAAGAATGGCAGCAATCTAAAGGCTCCTGCTCCATCTCCTAAGACAAAAGCGGACAAGGGGCGTAAGGCTTCTTTTTGCGCGAGGATGGAAGGTGTGGTCAGGAATGCCAAAGGGCCTGCTGAGAGGGCTAAAGCATCGTTGAGGAATTGGAAATGTTAAAGGATAAAGTATGGAATGGTCACTCGCAGATCCCCGCTATGACGTGGACGACATCGTTGAAATGGCTGACAGTTTCTTTGGCCATGAGGCTGACGGCATAGTCACACGGTCTAGGGCAGTATTTAGACATCGGGTTACCGTAGCTGCTACAGAGCAGTTATTCAACAAGTCCCGTGAGTTCTTGGCGGTCTGTCGAGCAAATGAACCTCTGGTGCTTCATAAAGGCATGTATGCACTTAAT
>Ga0209085_1002619_pt1 | contig 10176 bp, 10 predicted proteins | sample C_131016_EF_Meta_FD_187310 | JGI IMG/M metagenome (GOLD analysis project Ga0209085, IMG submission 187310) | Freshwater microbial communities from Lake Croche, Canada to study carbon cycling - C_131016_EF_MetaG (SPAdes) (version 2) | ecosystem: Environmental > Aquatic > Freshwater > Lake...
CGTCTGCACATTGTCTTGTGCCTGAAAGTCACCATCGAAGGGTTCCACCATTTTTGAGATGGATGTCAAGGTGCGCTTCATTTGCAAAACTGAATGAGGCTGAAAAATCAACACCGAAATGCCCAAAGCCTCCAGTCTTGCGGTCAATTTCAAATTGGCATAAGACATGATCACCACATCGGGCTTGAGTCGAACCAAATCCTCGATGGACGTGTCCCACATGCCCCCCAAATGAGGCAGGGATTGAACCCACTCTGGCCAATTGGAGGATCGGTCAACCCCGACCAATCGATCGCAGGCATTGAGCAGACAAACGCTCTCGGTGAGCGAAGGATACAAGGAGACGATTCGCTTGGCCGGGGAGCTGAGCGTCAACTCCACGCCTCGGTCATCGGTGATCACCCTGGCAGCTTGTGACACCTGGCAAGCGCCACATCCTAGACAAGCCAGCATCACCCCAAGTAAAAAAGACTTTCTGATGCGAAACATGCGCACTATTCTTTCACAATTAGTCGGGTTTCCCCCCGAAAAAACAAATTAAAGGCTCAAATGGCCTTAAAACCATAAATTTCGGCCTTGGGGCCTTTCCGATCGAGCACAATCCCCTCAATGCCCATTAAAATAACTTAATGTCATCTCTTAACATACAAGACCAACTCACTGATCGCATTGAACGTTTGATCCTTCGACACGAAGAGGTCAAGCGCACCAATGCTCTGCTCAGCCAACAAGTTGGACAGCTGAGCCATGAAAGAGATCAACTCAAAGCCAGGCTCGAAACGGCCAGAAATCGCATCGATGCCCTGCTTGACCGCTTGCCTGAAGAGGCCTCCCTCAAGGAAGCAAAATGAGTCAAATTGAAGCGCAGATCATGGGACAAGGCTATGCACTCGGATGCCCTGAGGGCGCAGAAGAGAGGCTGCAACAGGCCGTGGGCGCCGTCGACTCAGCCATGTGCAAGATTCGAGATGCGGGCAAGATCAAGGCGCGGGAACGTATTGCGGTCTTGGCTGCCATCAATATCGCATTTGACATTGGTGAGTCGATCAAAGCGGCCCACCCACCCTCACCCATGAACATCACCGACCTTGAGCAGTTGATCAGCAGACTCGATGAGGCTTTGGCCGACGACGGTAAATTGCTTTAAAACCCCAGGGGGGGTTTATGGTGAGTTCCAAAAGCCCAAGTGAAGGCTGATGATTTCTTCTTGCATTTCTCGAACCGGCCCAAGGACTTCCACCTTCTTTTGACCCGCATCAAAGACCAAACGACTTGGCAAGTCCAAGGTTGGATTTTGAGCATGGTTGCCCGTCAAATCCAACAACGCTCGTTCACTTAAACCATAAACCAAGCGACCAATGTTGGCCCAATACTGCGTACCAGAGCACATGGCACAAGGCTCAACCGTGGTGACCAAGGTGCACAGCCATAGGTAATTTGAATCAAAAGATGCAAAAGCCCTTTTGGCCAAAGTCGACTCGGCGTGGTTGACCGTATCAAGGTTGCCTTGTTGATCCAAAATTGTGCGCATGTCAGGCGCCAGCAAGATCGCGCCAAAGGGGTGATGCCCCTCTTGCTTGGCTTCTTTGGCGACTTGGTTGGCGGCCTTTAAAGCATCTATGGCCCATTGCGGTGTAGGTGTGATGTTCATGAAAAAAATGTTGTATTTCTGATCGCTTGAAAAATTTTACCCTTTAAGCATCTTCTGACGCACAAGTCTTTTACAATGACTTGGTCTGCAGGTCTCTTGGACTTTATATTTCCTTGAACCAATGCTCTTAGAGCCAGGGCTTGGAACATCGTCCAATGAGCGTGATCATCTCGCGTCAGATGAACCCAACGTTGGTCTGACCTCGCCCACCTGAACCCCTTCGTTCAGGATGACGGTCTAGGAGACTTTGCAGACACCTTTGATGCTTTGCCCCGTCTTCAAGTCGAGCGAACCTCTCGAATCCAAAAGTCAAGTCCTTGAACCCGACCGCATTTGTCCCCGCCTATCTTTTGACACTCACTCAAATTCTCTCATGATGGACCTCCCCCTTCCCGAGCTTTTTGCTTTGGCTTGCCTTGGATTATTCACAGGCTTTCTAGCTGGCCTCTTGGGCATAGGTGGCGGCATGGTCATGGTGCCTTTTCTCACCTTCTTCATTGGCTTGCACAATGTGAGCACAGACTTGTGCGTCAAAATGGCCATCGCAACGTCCATGACCACCATCGTGTTCACCTCCATCTCAAGTGTGCGAGCACACCATGCCAAAGGCAATGTGAAATGGAATTTGGTGAAACAACTCACGCCAGGGCTTTTGATTGGCAGCGCCATCACCAGCATGGGTGTTTTTAATTATCTGCACGGGGCTTACTTAGGCATCATTTTCGCTCTTTTTATCACCTTTTCTGCGACCCAAATGTTTTTGGATAAAAAGCCACCTGCCTCTAGGCAGTTTCCCGCCAAATGGGGAGGCCTACTTGTTGGGGTGGTGATTGGCTTCATTTCTGGATTGGTTGGTGCCGGCGGTGCATTCATCAGCGTGCCTTTCATGCTTTTTTGCAACATCCCGATTTTGAATGCTGTTGCCACGAGCGCGGCTCTTGGCTTTCCGATCGCATCGGCCAATGCAGTGGGCTACATGTTTGCGGGTTGGTCCATCCCAGATCTCCCAGCCCACTCTTTTGGCTACGTCTGGCTGCCAGGCTTGGTTGTGATTGCCAGTTTGAGCGTGTTGACCGCGCCCTATGGTGCGCGAACTGCACAAATTTGGCCCGTCAAGCGCTTGAAGCGCTTTTTTGCAAGTATTTTGTACCTTCTGGCCATTTACATGGTTTACAAAAGCACCCTTTAAGGGGCTTGGGGTCAAAGCAACAATTGCACCGCCGAAGTAGGCTCACATTTGAGTGATGCTGGCAACTTTTTGTACCCACTTGTTCATCGCCTGCAGCAAGTCTGCATGCGAGAAAGAGCAACTTTCCTCGGTGAACAAAGCGCTGCTCTCCAATCGGTCCAACAAATCCAGCCACACATCGAGATAGGCCTTTTTCAAGCTCAGTTGCTCTGGTGGCCAATGCTTTTCCACCGTTTGCGACAGTGTCTTGGCCCAAGCAACCACATCACGTGTTTGAATCTCTTTGGCTTCAAACCTGGCCAACATCTGTGTCATTTGATCCTCGATCGACGCCTTCATGGACACCCCTTGGTGATGGGTCTTTTCAACCCATTTCATTTTTTAAAAAGTTGATAAACTGGATGCTGCTCTATGGCCAAGCCAAGGTACTCTTGCACTTGGGTTTCAAAATCCTGTGCATCACAGGCGAACACTCTCCTGTGCTTCATGGACCTGAGCCAAGTCAATTGTCGCTTGGCCAATTGACGCGTAGCGGTCAAGCTGTCTTTGACGAACTGTTCATAGGTAGGCATGTCGCAGTAGAGCCCAGGCTCCATGGTCTGACAAGCGAAACCCATGGCCTCCTCCATAGATTGCCAAAAGGCCCAAGCTTGACGGTAACCCACGCAACGCATGCTCGGTAGGGATGCATGCAAGTTGGGATTTTTGTAAAAGGGCCAGACCTCTTGAAGAAACCCCTCGCTCAACATCTGTCTGAATCTGCGTTCAATGTTTGCATGCAACCAAGCTCGGTCGGTGGGCTCAAAGGACAGCAAAAGGTAAGAGGCTTGCAAAGGCTCTAGCCTTTCTTTTGGCTCATCTGCATATTTGGTTTGTAAGGAAGAAATGCTTTGACCCGTCAACATCCACACCTCCAATGCTCGTGCAATGCGCTGGGCGTCCCGAGGCGCCAAACGCTTGGCCGTGACGGGATCAATGCGATGCAGTTTTTCATGCATTTTGGGCCAGCCCACGTCTTGGGCTTCTTGCAAAATGTTCTGTCGTGTTTCTTGGTGGGCCAATGGCAAATCATCCAAACCATACACCAATGCATTGAAATACAAAAAAGTCCCCCCGACCACCACAGGTATCGCACCACGGGACTTGATCTCTCCAATGAGCTCTTTGGCCTGCTTGGCAAAGTCTGCAGCACTAAAGGGTTCGTGGGCATCGCGAATGTCAATCAAGTGATGTGGCACTTTCCCTCGCTCTAGCGCACTGGGCTTGGCCGTCCCAATGTCCATACCACGGTAAACCAGGGCTGAATCCATGCTGATCAGTTCAATGTTGTAAGCCTCACTCAGGGTCATGGCCGCTTTGGTTTTTCCACTTGCTGTGGGTCCTACCAACGCCAAAAAGTCCCATGATGCTGGCCCTTGCTCGATCACTGGACCAGTCATTGCATCACTCCGCCAAACCTTTGGCAGCCTTGGAGCGACCTTGGCCGAGCACACCTCATCAGCGCCCTCTTAAAAACAATGCATCCAAGGATTTCATTGACAAGGCCTGCCATGTGGGCCGTCCATGGTTGCACTGATCCGAGCGCTCGGTCACTTCCATTTGACGAAGAAGTTCGTTCATCTCTTGCAGGGTCAACTGCCTATTGGCCCTGACTGCACCATGACAAGCCATGGTGGCCAACAACTCATTTCTGGCTTGCTCGACGACAAATTGCCCTGTGTTCAAAGACAACTCGTGCAAAACACTCCTCGCCAATGAGACCAAGTCCCCATCGACCAATGGCGCTGGAACCGCCCTGATCACCAGGGTTTTGGTCGACAATGCCGACACATCAAATCCAAGCTCCCTTAGACTTTCAGAGTTTTCTTGGGCAATCACCATTTCCTCATCCGTCGCAGCAAAACTCTGCGCAATCAGCAGTGACTGGCTGGCGATGGCCTGGGCGTCAAGCTGTGTCTTCAGTCTCTCATAGACAATTCTTTCATGCGCCGCATGGATATCCACCAAGATCAAACCTTGTGCATTTTCAGCCAACAAATACACGCCATGCAATTGCGCCAAAGCGCGGCCCAAGGGCCAGTCCTGCTGAGCGTTTGAGAGGGATGATTCGGATGCGAGCACCTTGGGTTCGATGGAAACTTGCTCGTCATCTTGAGGAAGATCTGAAGCTCCCACAGGCATTGAAGTTGCCAAGGGGGATGGATGTCTTGGCCCCCACATGCGCTCAACTTGCGAGAGCTGATGCGCAGATAAATCCATTCTTGACTGCTGCCAAGCTGGCCCAGGACTTGACCAAGCTTTGGGAAGAGTGCCTTGGGTTGAGAGGCCCCGAGCGTCGTTTTGAGGGCTAGAAAACGTCGTGCCGCTTGTAGCCTCCTCCTTCGCCGACCCCTCTTGTCGCTCAAAAGCATCGATGTGTGTGCCCAATCTCGGGGCGGCAAGTGCACGCTCAATCGCATGCAAAACCAATTGATGGATCTCCCTTGATTCGCGAAAGCGAACTTCTATCTTGGTGGGATGAACATTGACATCCACACGCTTGGGATCGATCTCAATGAACAACACATACACGGGTTGCTTTTGTCCGTGGAGCACATCTTGGTAGGCGGCACGAACGGCGTGATTGATCACCTTGTCTTTGACATAGCGCTGATTGACATAAGAAAACTGTTGATCGGATCGACTTCTCGCACTCGCTGGCAAGCCTACTCGGCCATAGACCCTGATCGAATTCTCTACGTGATCAAGGGTCACCGAATTGGCTAAAAATTCTGCGCCAAGCACATCTGCAACTCTTTTATCAAAGGCATTGGCCTGCCCAGACGCTCTCCACTGCTCCAAGAGCTTGCCCTCGGCATAGATGGAGAAAGAAACTTGAGGTCTCACCAAAGCATGGCGTCTGACCGCCTCCACGCAATGGGCCAACTCGGTGGCATCCGTTTTCAAAAACTTTCTTCGAGCAGGCGTACTGAAAAAAAGCTCTCTGACTTCTACCGTCGTCCCAAGACCCCTGGCCACCACACTCAACTCTCCTGAGCGCGCTTGCAAGGCCATGGCTTGCGCTTGATTTTGCGGCCTGGAAGAAATCATCAGTTCGGAGATCGATGCAATAGCTGCCAACGCCTCCCCCCTAAAGCCCATGGACGCCACCGACTCCAAGTCGTTCAAGTTGCTGATTTTGCTGGTGGCATGGCGCTTCAAGGCCAAGGCCAATTCTTCCTGTGAAATCCCAACGCCATCGTCTTCAACGCTGATCAAGCGCACGCCACCCGACTGTAAGCGAACCGTGATGCCCCTCGATTGCGCGTCCAACGCATTGTCGACCAACTCTCTAACGACAGAGGCAGGCCGCTCGACCACCTCGCCCGCGGCGATTTGGCTGATGAGCTCTTGTGCCAACTCCGCAATGGGGCGTCTAACAAGTGGCGAGTCGATAAAGGAAGAGGAAGAATTCACTTCTACATTTTAGGGCAGATCAAGCGCACCTTTGAAATCAATGGATAATGTCTTCATGGATTTCATTATTAACTATTTAGATCTCATCTTTCACATTGATCAATTTCTCCCAGCTTGGGTTCAAGCCCATGGAGAATTGACTTATGGATTTTTCTTTTTGATCATTTTCATAGAAACAGGCCTGGTTTTTATGCCCTTTTTGCCTGGAGACTCACTGCTTTTTATGATCGGTGCACTCTGCAGTGCGGGGCTTTTATCACCAGAACTGTCCTTGCTGGTTTGTTTGAGTGCGGCCATCTTGGGAGATCAACTCAACTACACCATTGGACGCCATTTTGGCAAGCGCTTGCTCCATCCGCCTTACTCCAAGTGGATCAAACTCCAAGCCCTGCAAAAGAGCGAAGTTTTTTTCGCTAAATGGGGCTCTTTGGCCATCATCTTGGCGCGTTTCATGCCCTTTGCTCGCACCTTTGCGCCCTTCGTAGCGGGCATCTCTCAAATGAACAGAGTGACCTTCACGGCTTTCAATGCCATCGGGGCCATGGTTTGGGTCTTGGGCGTGGGTCTGCTGGGGTACCTGCTTGGAGAAATCCCTTGGGTGAAAGCCCATGTGCAAGCCATCGTTTTGGCCCTGATATTGGGACCTGGCGTGCTGGCCATTTGGGGCATGCTCAGATCTCAAGGACGTGGAAAACCATAAGCCATTTCATCATTGACACTCCGCACATTGACTCAACCATGAACACTGCAAACACGCTCTTTAGCACCTCAAAGCAAGATCCCTTGGTTTCAGACACAGCCATCTGGCCTGGTGAACAAACCAGTCAAATTCCTTTTTGGATTTACACAGACCCACAGATTCATGCCAAGGAGTTGAATAAAATATTTTATGGGTCTCATTGGAGCTATGTAGGCCTTCTTGCAGAAATACCCAAACTGGGGGACTTCAAAAAAACCCAAATTGGTGAGCGTGAGGTCATCATGACCAGAGACCATGTTCACCCAAGCCAGAAAGAAACCGATCATGGAATCCGCGTTGTAGAAAACAGGTGCGCCCACAGAGGTGTACGTTTTATTCAAGAATCGCATGGCAACAAAAGAAGCTTTGTCTGCCCCTACCATCAATGGGCCTACAAACTCAATGGCGACTTAGGGGGCTTGCCATTCAAAGAAGGTGTTAAAAGCGGGAACAGTCTTCATGGCGGCATGCCTGAAGACTTTGATCTCAAAGACCACGGCTTGAACAAACTGAAAGTAGAAGTTCTTCATGGATTGGTTTTTGCCACATTTGATCATGAGACCCCGGACCTAAGAAGTTACCTTGGCGATGAGATCATGCCTTGGATGGACCGCATCTTCAAGGGCCGAGAGCTCACACTGCTGGGCTACAACCGCCAAAGAATTCCAGGCAATTGGAAACTCATGATGGAGAACATCAAAGACCCATATCACCCAGGACTTTTACACACCTGGTTTGTCACCTTTGGTCTTTGGCGCGCTGATCAAAAGAGTCGAATGGTGTTGGACAAAAAGGGGCGCCATGCCGTCATGCTCTCCAGAAGAAATGAGGGCGGACAAAGCGAGGTCACTCAAGGGGTCACCAGTTTCAAGGCCAACATGAAACTGCACGACGACCGCCTCTTGGACATTGTCACCGAGGATTGGTGGAGCGTGGAAGACCCCAGCCATGCGGGCCAAACCATCACCCCCAGCGTCACCATGATCACGCTCTTTCCAAGCCTGATCGTTCAGCAACAAGTCAACTCCTTATCGACCCGACAAATCGTTCCCAAGGGCAACGGTAACTTTGATTTTGTCTGGACTCATTTTGGTTTCAGCGATGATTCCCAAGAGATGACGCGAAGGCGGCTTAGACAATCGAATCTTTTTGGCCCAGCCGGCTATGTGAGTGCTGACGATGGAGAAGTGATTGAATTCAGTCAAAGTGGCTTTGAACAATTCAACAGTGATGGCTTAAAAGAGGGACGCACACTGTGTGAACTCGATGGAGTTGGCGTCCACAACACAGAGCACATGGTGACTGAAACACTCATTCGAGGCATGTACGCTTATTGGAGAAAGGTGATGGACTTATGAGCCCCTTGGCCACCCACTCACCCTTCTCCACCGAAGCGCTAGCGCCCATTTCTGACAAACTGGTGCTGCAAGACTTGCAATTCGAGATCAACCATTTGAACGCAAAGTATGCTCAAACACTCAACGACAACAACTTTGATCAATGGCCTGATTTTTTCATAGAAAATGCCCGCTACAAAATTCAAGCTCGAGAAAATTACGTCCGGGGACTTCCTCTTTGCCTCGTTGACTTGGAGAGTCAAGGGATGATGAAAGACCGCATATACGGAGTGACTCAAACCATTTTTCACGCTCCCTACTATACGAGACACCTTGTTGGGCAAGTCTTGATCTTGGGCACTCAATCCACCCCAGAGCACGCCACCCTCATTGTGACTTCGAGCAATTACAGCGTCTTCAGAACCAAACCTGGGCAAACCTCCGAGGTCTTCAATGTGGGTCAATATGTAGACCACTGGACTCGCACCCATGAAGGATTGAAGCTCGCTTCACGACATTGCATTTATGATTCAGAAATGGTTTTGAACTCTTTGATTTATCCCATTTAGATCTTTAACGACCGCGCCAAAGATCAAAGGGTTCGAGTTCGAATGATCGGCGGGTTTTGCGTGAAGTGTTTGACGATGGCCGCATTGATGGCCGAGGCCATGTTGGCTTGAAAACTCTGGGTCACCAACAAGGCCTCTTCCTGCGGGTTGCTGATGAAAGCAGTCTCCACCAACAAGCTCGGTATATCGGGTGCTTTTAAAACCGCAAAGCCCGCTTGCTCAACGCGCGCTTTATGAAGAGTTCCGACTTTTTTCATTTGACCTAAAAATTCAGATCCCAACTTTAAACTGAAGTTGATCTGCGCATCTGTGCTCATGTCCAGCAGCGTTTTTTGCACAACGATGTCTTTGTTTGTTAAGTTGATACCCCCCACCAAATCCGCCTTGTTCTCTTGATTGGCCATCCATTGGGCCGCCGCACTGGAGGCTCCACTTTGACTCAATGCAAATACACTCGCACCTTTTGCATTCGGTGTGATGTAGGCGTCGGCATGCAGACTCACGAACAAATCGGCCTGGACTCTTTGCGCCTTTTTAACCCTGTCTTGCAAGGGTACAAAGTAATCGGCATCACGAGTTAAAAAGGCGCGCATGGAAAAATCCCCTTGGCGAGCTTTGATCACGGTCGAATTGATCAAACTTTTTAACTTCAGCGCAATTTGCAAAACCACGTCTTTTTCCTTGGTCCCTTGTTTGCCAATGGCCCCGGGGTCCTCACCACCATGGCCTGGGTCGATGGCAACCACAATCCAACGGTCCACCAACTCTGCGCCGCCTTGGTCTGCAGATGCGCCTATGGGTTTGTCTTTGGGGCCTTGTGACTCCTCTGCTGCCCTCAAGGCCGAAGGCGTTGAGGGCTTGGCTACCATGGGGGCTATAGCCTCTATAGGCGCTTGAGGGGCAGGTCGAAGCGTCAGCTTTTTACTTTGCTCCTCAATCCACACCGACAACACATCATCAGCTGCTGCCTTGGGCTTGTTCACATTCGCACTTTGCTGGGATGCAAGGGACGATGGCGCTATGCTCGCACCTCTGGACAACTCTTTGTTGGGTTGGATGTGTTGCGCAATCAGTTCCTCCAAGGGGTCAATTGCTTTGCTGGGGTACAAGTCCATGACCAAACGGTGGTTGTAGCGCACTTGATCCATTCGGGTGGCCAAAACTGGTGCCAAGTTAAAGAGTTGAGGCCTGACCATTTGCCTCAAATCAAAAACCAGCCTCACTACGCCTGGGCC
>Ga0209085_1002621_pt1 | contig 10168 bp, 12 predicted proteins | sample C_131016_EF_Meta_FD_187310 | JGI IMG/M metagenome (GOLD analysis project Ga0209085, IMG submission 187310) | Freshwater microbial communities from Lake Croche, Canada to study carbon cycling - C_131016_EF_MetaG (SPAdes) (version 2) | ecosystem: Environmental > Aquatic > Freshwater > Lake...
TTTTTGATGTGTGCGAATATATTCCCAAGTGTAACCGTTCATTGATAGTTCTAGAGATTAGAATAGGTTGTTGATTTTCTGATTTTATCATTTTTTTACCTTTTTTATCTTATTATGGAGATGTCTATTATTGGCATTAGTATTACTTAGAAAATAAGGAGCAGAATTAGGTATTCCATAGACAGGCGCACCAGCAGTATTCCCAATTGAATATTGGTCTCCGATAACTCGAAACTGAGAGGTAAAGGTAACGCCATCATAGGTATAACTTCCGTTATTAGCGGTTGCGAAATCTACATTTGTAGTTACTCCTTGTTCTGTAGGTAGGTCATCAAAAGTAAGAGTAATACTAGATGCCTTAGAAGGGAACAAACTCAAGCCTGTTATTACAGCTGCTACTTGACATAATCGAATAAAGTTTTTCATCAATAGCTCCTTTGTTGCCGATCACACTTGATTTTAGTATTAAACTAAGAAAATAGTTGGAGGAATTATAACATTGTTTGTGAACGCTGGTAAAAACAAGCTGTAAATAAATTAAAGAGCAATAAGCTTCTACGCATTTAAGTTACCTACTCGAAAATCCTCCCTACACCCACTCGCCCTACACCCTGCTAAAACGCATCTTAGATGGGTTTTAGCTTACCTGCGCTGCTTTAAGTACTCTAGTTCTGGCTGGAGTTGGAATGTGGGGTACCCTCCTGACACCCCCTGACCTCTTTAAGGTTCATATAAAGCCACTAAATTTTGTTGAGCATTATAGACTTTTATTGTCTTCTTCATCTCAATACTTAGAGTCTGTAATATTGTTTCGAGAGTAGAAATATGGTTTAATATTTGGGCTTGTTCTTGTATATTACCCTCAGCTTTAGCTTGTATTGACAATTGCGAAATGTTGTCTATATAGCTACCATTTAAAGACAATTCCACCACATCAGGCTTAATTGTATAGGTGCATATATTGTTGTTTAAATTTGAACAAAGCTGGTCTAACTTTTTCTGAAATTGAGCTAATTGTAAGAAGTTTTTCACCTTTTGGTCTGCTAAACCAAGCGAAACTAAGTAATTAGCAATGAGTGGTCTAACTTGTATTTCTTGAAAACTGTTAGAAGGAATTTGTTGTAGATAATTTAGTGCACTCCGCCAAGCTAGACTAGCTTTTCGCCACTCATTTTTTTGCTCCATTGACTTAGCAAATTCTGCTGCCTTGAGAGCTTTTTGAGAGAACCTATTAGCAAATTGTTCTTTAATTTCTTCTTTTTTGGCTATGCTCAATTGAGTCCGATAAACACCTATTAAATGAGTAGCTTCAACCAAGGCTGTTGTCCCTGAATCCACACTTTCTAGAGTGTTTAAAGCACTTTGCCAAGTAGCATGAACTAACTGCCAATCCGCTACAGTTAGAGCAGCATATTGCCGTTTTTGAGCTAATTTTGCCAAATTTTTAGCTAATATTAACAAATTGGTAGACTCTTCTTCTTTTTGCCATCTTACTTTACTATTATGAGAGTGGACTTGATAAATTTTCAGCTTATATTTGATGATTTGACTTAAAGGAGCTTCGGGTGAGGTTATCTGTTCTAAAATACTTATGGAATTCTCCCATTTTTTATTTACTATTTCCCACTGTTTAGCAGAAAGAGGTAATTTTTTACCCTCATTAAAAGCATCAGAGGCAATTCTTACCGCTTCAATAAGTATGTCTAAATCAGCTAACTGTTTTTGATACTTAGGGATTTGTAGGCTAGCTTCTGAATAAGAATCTGACCAGATAGGAACAGTAGATAAGCTCTCTGTTATGGTAGATAGTTTTTGCTTATACTGATTTAAAGTAGCCAGATCTGATGGAGATACAGCTAAGTTCAAACTTTGCTTTTCAAATTGCTGCGTCTGGGCTAAAATTGGGCATTGATTAGTTAAACAAGAACGAGTTAAAGAGTAAACAAGTGTAGCTAAAAGCCCTAAGCTGGCAGTTTCTAGTAAAATATGGGAAGACCAAGAATTAGTTTTAGGCTTTAAGTTGAGTTCTTTTAAAATTGTTTGTTCTTGGGCATCTAAAATAGAAATAGAAACAGCATAAGTATTGATTCTTTTCTCCTTTCTTAAGCTCTTCTCAAGTTTCTGAAAAATTAAATCAGCTTGAGGTATGGTAATATTGAAGTAATGTAGTTTAATGACGATTGTTCCTTGATTCAACCAAGATTCAACCTGAGTGGGTAGAATGAAAGTGCCTACTTTGTCAAGGTGAGTTTTGAGAAAAGTAGAGAATTCATCGGAAGAGGTGTTGAGGTAATAATTGGAAACATAAGACATAGTTCTGACCATCTAACCTGTATGAAAAGCTATTTTAACAGGAGAATACCTCTAAAAAAATCACAAAAAAACTTTAGTTCTTTGCCCACATTTAAAAAATATGGTCTTTTCTTCGGTAATTAGAGCGTTAAGACGTTCAAGCCTAACCCAAGAACTTAATAATAAACTGCAACAGTCAAAGGGTCTAGAGTTAAGCGGACTCTCTCGTTTGGCTAAAGGGATAGTAGCTTCTAGTCTAGCGCAAGCTCAAGGCAAAAACATCTTAATTATCTGTGCCACCCTAGAAGAAGCAGGAAGATGGGCTACACAAATGGAGATGATGGGCTGTTACGCCATACATTTTTATCCTACCTCAGAAGCATCGCCTTATGACTTACTGAACCCTGAGTCAGAAATGATCTGGGGACAGATGCAGGTATTATCCTCTTTATTAGAGGAAGCCCCCCTGGCTATTATAGCCACAGAACGTGCCTTACAACCCCATTTACCCCCCCCATCTGAGTTTTACTCCTGTTGCTTATCCCTGAAAGTAGGCAGAATACAGGAGATGGAGACCCTAGAACGTCACCTGACATATTTAGGCTATCAAGCAGTCTCCCTAGTCGAAACAGAAGGACAATGGAGTCGTCGGGGGGATATTTTAGATATTTTTCCCGTCTCAGCCGAAATTCCTGTACGTTTAGAATACTTTGGCGATCAAATAGAAAAGATGAGAGAATTTGATCCAGTCACCCAAAGATCCCTAGATAAACTAGAAGAGTTACTCTTAACACCTGTTAATTTTTTTGCCCTCATCAAAGATAATTTAAAAGTTGCACAAATAACCGACCATTTAACAGCAGAAGAAAGAGAAAGGCTGGTTCATAATAACTATCCTGAAGGCTTTGGTCGATATTTAGGTTTAGCCTTTGACAAAGTAGCCACCTTAGGCGACTATCTTCCCCAAGAAAAGACACTCATAGTTTTTGATGAACTAGAACAATGTCAAGCACATAGTAACCGTTGGCTAGAATATGTGACAAAACAATGGTTAAGCCTAACTCATTGTGTCCCCCCCCTCCATCTAAATTTTAGTGAGTCCTTAGCTGAGATACAAGCTGAATATAAAGTCTTATATCTGAGTGAAATAGCCGAAGAACAAACCAAGATAGACAGTATTCCCCGACTCAACTTATCAGGTCGTCCCCTCCCTACAGTACCGCATCAATTTGCCAAAATAGCCGAAATACTGCGAGGCAAAAGAGAAATATTTGGAGGAATGACCCTAGAAAAATACAGTAAATGGTTAATTTCGGCGCAACCATCAAGGTCAGTCTCCCTCCTTCAAGAACATGACTGTCCCGCGCAGTTTATTCCGAATAACCATGACTATCCAGCCATAGAAAAGCTACAGACACAAGGAACCGCAGTGGCTTTGAAATACTCTGGACTAGCAGAAGTAGAAGGGTTTATCCTACCCCCCTTTAGACTGGTTGTTATTACCGATAGAGAATTTTTTGGCAAGCATTCCCTAGTATCTGCAGGTTACGTCAGAAAGCGTCGTCGCGCTGCATCTAAACAGGTAGATCTCAACCAACTAAAACCAGGAGACTATGTTGTACATCGACATCATGGGATAGGTAAATTTATTAAATTAGAAACCCTAGATCAAAGAGAATATCTAGTTATTCAATATCTAGATGGACTCCTAAGAGTTCCTGCAGATCGCTTTGATAGTTTAACCCGTTACAGACAGATCGGAAACAGTGCTCCTGAACTCCACAGAATGACTAGTAAGGCTTGGGAGAATATCAAAGCCAAAGTTCGCAAGTCAGTCAGAAAATTAGCAGTCGATCTGTTAAATATCTATGCTAAAAGAGCAAAAATGGAGGGTTATGCTTGTCCAACTGATAGTGTCTGGCAACAAGAACTAGAAGAATCTTTTACTTATACTCCCACGCCAGATCAACTAAAAGCCATTGTAGAAGTCAAAAGAGACTTAGAAAGTGATCGTCCAATGGATCGTCTCGTCTGTGGCGATGTCGGTTTTGGCAAGACAGAAGTAGCAATTAGAGCGATCTTTAAAATGGTAACTAGTGGACATAAACAGGTAGCTTTTTTGGCTCCTACCACCATCTTAACTCAGCAGCATTACCACACATTACAAGAGCGTTTTGCCGCTTATCCTATTCAGATAGGACTACTTAACCGCTTCCGTACACCATCAGAAAAAAAAGATATCCTGCAACGTTTAGCCAGAGGAGAACTAGATATAGTCGTAGGAACACAACAGTTACTCTCTAAGTCAGTCGAGTTTAAAGACTTAGGACTCTTAGTCATAGATGAAGAACAGCGTTTTGGGGTGAACCAAAAAGAAAAAATTAAGGAGATGAAAGCCTTAATAGATGTTCTGACTCTAACTGCGACCCCTATACCTCGAACACTCTATATGTCTTTAGGGGGGATCAGAGAGATGAGTTTAATTACCACACCTCCCCCTTCTCGTCGTCCTATTAATACCCATCTTTCCCCCTATAACCCTGATGCGATCAGAACGGCTATTCGGAATGAATTAGATCGCGGTGGACAGATATTTTATATAGTTCCTCGGGTAGAAGGAATAGAAGAAATAGCTTCTCAGTTGAGAGAGATGGTCCCAGGGATACGCATTATGATCGCACATGGACAGTTAGAGGACTCAGAACTAGAAACAACCATGTTAGCTTTTAGTAATGGCGAAGCCGACTTACTAGTCTGTACAACCATTGTCGAATCAGGTTTAGATATACCTAGAGTTAATACCATCATCATAGAAGACTCTCAGCGCTTCGGACTAGCTCAACTCTATCAGTTACGTGGCAGGGTGGGTCGTGCAGGCATACAAGCGCACGCATGGCTCTTTTATCCCAGTAAAGGGGAACTGACAGAAACAGCCCGTCAAAGACTCAGAGCGATACAAGAGTTCACCCAATTAGGCTCAGGCTATCATTTAGCAACTAGAGATATGGAAATAAGGGGAGTAGGTAATATTTTAGGTGCGGAACAGTCAGGACAGATGGAGATGATCGGCTTTGATCTCTATATGGAGATGTTACAAGAAGCACTCAAAGAGATCCAAGGACAAGAAATACCTAAAGTAGAAGAGACCCAAATAGACCTCAAACTAACTGCCTTTATCCCTTCAGACTATATAAGCGATCCCGAACAAAAATTAGCAGCCTACCGCGCTATTGCTACAGCTACTACAATAGAAGAGTTAAAACAAATTCAACTAGATTGGTATGATCGCTATGGGAAGTTACCTAGTCCAGTTGAACAACTCTTTCAAATTATAGAACTCAAACAACTCGCCAAGTCTCTCGGTTTTTCTCGCATTAAACCAGAAAATACTGGTCATATTATCCTAGAAACGCCAATGGAGGAACCCGCTTGGAAACTCTTACAAGAAAATCTGCCCCAAAATTTACAATCTCGCTTTGTCTATACCCCTAAAAAAGTTACCTGTCGCGGCTTAGGAGTACTGAAACCCCAAAAACAATTAGAAAACCTCTTGGAATGGTTAGGGAAAATGAGGGGAAGTTTAATGGAGGACTAAAATAGTTATGATTCAGTGAAGGGATTAAAGAGAGAAATATTACAATCTTGAAAATCTCGGATATTGCGCGTTACAAGAGTAAGTTGGTGAATTTGAGCCGTTGACGCAATTAGCATATCTGCTTGGGAACGAGTTTTGCCTTGTGTTCTTAATTTACCCCGCAGTTCGCCTGAACGTTGGGCAATCTCAAAGGTAATTGGGATGATCTGGCAGGAAGTACCAAGAAATACTTGGAACCAAGTCTGAATTCTAGTGTTGGGTTTTGATGTTAGTCCATAGAAAATTTCTTCTAACGTGATGACACTCAAAGAAATTGATGAAACATTTGCGCCCCAATTGAGTACTTCTGAATTGGACTGAGGTCTGGCTAACTCGCTTATGACGTTGGTATCACAGAGAAAGGTCATGGGAATCTTCAACAAAAGCATTTAGAGCAAATTTTGATCTATTAAGCCACAACTTAAAAACCAAAACCCTTACGGGGCTCCGCCCCGTCCCCTGGTTAAGCAAGCTTATCTGGTCTCAAATTGCTGTAAACGATCACAGCGAGGAGGTATTTCAAGCTGATAGTTTTCTTCTGCACAAATTTCGCGTAACTCTGCGAAAGCATTTGCTAGAGAAGACTTCTGTTGCTGCTGCCAAATGAGAAATTCCTGAAAAACATCAGCTTTCACAACTGCTGCAACTAACTGATTTTGGTCATAGATAAGCTGAGGCTCTTCAGTAACTGCATCGATCAGTTCTGAGAATTTTTGTTGTGCTTCCTCAATTTTCCAGGACATTTTTTTGCGTTAAAGAATATCAATCTATCAAGATTATAGACTACATCCCGTTTGATCCTCCATTATCTGCATCCTTTGACTGTCTTGAAACCACAAAAACAATGAGAAAGTCCTGTAATTACAACAGACGCGATAGGAAAAACGGACGAAATAACTCGCAGGAGAGACAGCACAGAACCCAATGCTGTTTGGCCAAACCCATCTTGTATAAGCGAGAACACTGTTCTACCATGCCTTCTACAGGATTTGACTGTCTGACGATCTGCGTAAATACTGCCTCTAGATAAGGGTAGCGTTGCAGGTTCCACCATTGCTCTTCCAGATGTTCTGCATAGATAGTCAAGGCAATTTCAGAATTGTTTAACAGTTCTTCCAAGGTTATTAACTCTTGCTTTAGGGAATAAAACGCCAACTGTAAGCGATAGGGATGTCCTCCTAGAAGGATCATCATTCGTTTGATGTCTTCTTGAACTATCTCCAGTCCATAACACTCTGCTAGTTTCTGTACTTGAGCTAGGGTGAACTCGGGTAACTCGATGACTAATCCGTTATTTAAGAGGTAGGGTTCGATAGAGGAAGGTAACAGAACTTCAGTAGAATGCACCGTTATCAATCGGATTTTGTCCCAAAGAAGACTGTCTATACCCTTTATGTTAGCTCGCACTGACCGTAGGTCAGAAAAATCAGACCATATTCTCAGTAGAAGGAGAAATTCACGAGCGATGTCTGGGTAAGCAAACAACTGGTTAATTTCATCGATTGCTATAACCAGAGGTTGAGCGAGATTGGGTAAAATAATCTCCTCAAAGTAGTCAGTGATGTTTGATTTGTTACATAAGGAGTTATAGTTACAGTAATCGCAAATACTTGGTAAGCCTAACTGTTTACTGATTCTGGTAGAGAACCATTGCAACAAGTGTTCTAAGTCCTGTAAAATCTCTGTGTTAACGAGTTGCAAGTTCACAGAAACAGTGTGATAACCCTCGGATCTAGCATGGCTCAAAATGCAGTTCATTAGGTGGGTTTTGCCCATTTGCTTGGGAGCGCGGATGTTGATCTGTACACCTGGTTGCTCAATGGCTTCGTAACAGAGGGATTCAATGAGGCGACGGTCAGTATAAAAGACACTATTTATTTGTGGCAGATTTCCTCTTAGTACGTTTAGGGAAGGATTCGGGCAATTTTTTTGTTCTTGAATTGAAGGATATTGGCAAGAGATCATTTTAGCAAGATTGCTACACTTACTATATGCAAAGCTTTAAGTTTTTTGTTTCTATCGTAAGATTGTTTCAGAGTTTTTCCATCTATAGCTATTACATTTACTCCTAATTTTTGAGTTATTGAATCGACCCAACTTAAAAAACATTTTTGAAATTCTTCTGTATTTAGTCTGGCAAAGACTCTAGCAAATGTGTCATGAGATGGTATCCCTTCTGGTAATTCTAAAAACTCTTTTAACCATTCATATTTAGCTTCACCATAAGTTTGAATTCCTACCCATCGCGAGCGCACCACTAATGACAGCTAAAATAGCGATAGTTACAATATCTATTAATAAATGATCTTTAGTTCTTTCTATTCTTGGATCACTTAATTCGCCAAAATGTTCACTAAAATTACTAGTTAAAAAATCATTTATATTAGATTTAGAATTATCTTTTTTTTGATTTAATGTTGTCGGTATGCTTTGGTTTACTAAAACTTCCATTTTTACTATTTTCCTTGATTTAGTTAACTATTAGTTATACCATATTTAACTATAAAATCAAGAATCATTTACTATGATTTTTTCTGTTCTTGTTTATACAAAATAAGATGCGTTTACCCTAGAGAAAGAGCCAATTCTTCTACAATTTTACATTTTTGGTAACGAGCATTATCTAAAACTAAAGTAATGGGAATAAGTAATCCTAATTCAGCTATTTTTTGGAGAAGTTCACCTACTTATGTTGCTGTAATATAAGTATCATTAGTGATTAAAATAACTTCATGAGTAATAGCATTTAATGCTCCCAAAACATTAAAGCGTTTACGAACAGAAGGCGCTTTGACAAAAAGTCTCTCAAAACACCAGACAAAACCCAAAAAAGCTCCCATTACTAAAGTGAGCCGCATCAACAAAAAAAACCGCTCTTTTTCTTTCTTTAGCTTCATTTAGTCTTGGTTCTAGCTTTGTTTTCCTATATTCTTCTTGTTCATCTGGATTAGCTTTAGAAGGTAGAGATCCCATTTTTAAACATTTCATTCCCATTGATTTCAAAAACTTTCTTACCTGAGTATGACTTCGCTTTATTCCCGTCAATTCTTCTATTTTATAGATAGCTTCATTTATAGTCGCAGGAGGATTTTTCTCGAAATATTCTTTAATAGTTCCTCGGTGAAGTTCTAATTCACTTTGAGGACGATAAAAGTTAATTTCTTTTAATTTTTCTATTCCCCCTTCTAAATAATCTTCTAGATAAGTTATTAAGGTATTTTCTGATTTTTCTGCCCGTAGGGCAGTGATTCTAGCTAATTGACAAATTTTTTTATGAGGTGTATTTTGACTTTTTAACCAAAGAACTTCCATTTTAATTTGTACACTGACCTTTGGTCAGAAAAATCGGGGATGGGGATGATTAAATCTTTCATAATACAATAAGTTTTTTTGTTCTTATGTAAATTCTATATTAATCATGTTCTAGTTTTTACCTTTTCATTCAAATGACCTTTAACTATATTATTACTTTTCAATAAAAACTTCAAGTTATAGCCTTGCAAAGTATAGAAAGTGTTTCCTACGAAACTGTACGACAAGTGTTAAAAAAAACGTGGGCGTAGCCGCCCGCAGGGTACTTAAACCTTGGTTGAAAGAATCTTGGGTGATTCCACCAACCGCTAATGCTGAGTTTGTTTGCCAAATGGAAGAAGTTTTAGATCTTTATACTCTTGAATACGATCCCGATTATCCATTGGTCTGTTTTGATGAAATTTCTAAACAACTTATTTCTGAAATAACTACGCCAATTGAGGCACTCGCCAGGACAAATCGAACGTTTTGATTATCAATATCTTCGAGTTGGGGTTAATAATCTTTTTATGTTTTTTGTGGGCGTAGCCGCCCGAAGGGTGCCGTTGGTAGGTTGGAGACACGTAGAAGTTACTGACCGACGTACACAAATTGACTATGCTCAACAGATGAAATATCTAGTCGATGACCGTTATCCTCAAGCTAAAAAAATAAGACTTGTTCAAGACAACTTAAACACTCACATCAAAGCCTCTCTTTACAAAGCTTTCATCCCTGAAGAGGCTAAACGTATTGCAGACAAGCTGGAGTTTCATTACACACCCAAGCATGGCAGTTGGTTGAATATCGCTGAAATTGAATTAAGGGACTTGCGCTCAAATAAGATACCTGTCAGGGAGGGATAATAGTAACATCCCACTTAGGTAAAGTAATAGATGGCTGCCAAAAAGGTAAGAATTCTTTTAATTCATTTTGTAAAACCTTTATCCC
>Ga0209085_1002625_pt1 | contig 10163 bp, 8 predicted proteins | sample C_131016_EF_Meta_FD_187310 | JGI IMG/M metagenome (GOLD analysis project Ga0209085, IMG submission 187310) | Freshwater microbial communities from Lake Croche, Canada to study carbon cycling - C_131016_EF_MetaG (SPAdes) (version 2) | ecosystem: Environmental > Aquatic > Freshwater > Lake | place...
GGGGCCAACGTTATGCGGCAATGGCGATGGGCCTCACCATATTTCAAAGCTACCGCTTTGTGCTGTGGCCTATGGCGTTTCGCATGATTTGGCCGCCTTTGACCAGCGAGTCAATGAATTTGTTGAAAAACTCTTCGGTAGCTTTTGCGGTGTCTATTGCCGAACTCACTATGTACGCCATGCAAGTGCAAGAAGAAACTTCGCGCGGTATCGAAGTCTATTTAGTAGTGACTGCGCTTTATGCGATATCCGCCCTAACAGTGAATCGCGTGATGGCGTTTGTGGAGAAACGAATGCAAATCCCCGGTGTCGTGGTTGCACGTCAAAGCGGTGGGGGGCACTGAGCGTGGGAGCCCTAGACTTTGCTTTCCTAGATTGGGACATTTTTAACAAGTTTGTCCTGAAAGGCTTGTTGTTCAGTATTGAGTTGACGGTGGTTGCCACGATAGGCGGTATTGTGTTTGGCACGATCTTGGCGCTGATGCGTTTGTCTGGTCGTTCGGTTTTAGTCTGGCCTGCACAGATTTATGTGAACGGTATGCGATCCATACCTTTGGTGATGGTGATCTTGTGGGTGTTCCTACTTATGCCGTTTTTGATTGGCCGCTCGATAGGTGCCGAGATTTCCGCCTTAGTTACTTTCATCGTATTTGAAGCAGCATTTTTTAGCGAAATCATGCGCGCGGGTATTCAATCTATTTCGCGTTCGCAAGTGATGGCGGGGCAAGCATTAGGACTAACCTATAGCCAAAACATGCGTTGGATAGTCTTGCCGCAAGCGTTTCGCAACATGATTCCGGTTTTGTTGACCCAAACCATTGTGTTGTTCCAAGACACATCACTGGTCTATGCGATTGGAGCCTACGACTTGCTCAAAGGCTTTGTGACCGCTGGAAAAATTTATGGCCGTGTTGAAGAGGTCTATATCTTGGCAGCTATTGTGTATTTTGTGATTTGTTTCAGCCTCTCAACCAGTGTCAAGCGCCTGCAGTCGCGTATGGCGATTGTTCGTTAGGTTTAGGAGATTTCTATGATTGAATTAAAAAACGTCTCAAAATGGTATGGCCCTGTGCAGGTGCTGACCAACTGCTCCACCACCATCCAAAAGGGTGAGGTAGTAGTTATATGTGGCCCTTCAGGCTCAGGAAAATCCACGCTCATCAAAACCATCAACGCATTAGAGCCTTTTCAGCAAGGCGAGATATTTATAGACGGCGTAGCGGTGCACGACCCTCGCACCGACTTGCCCAAATTGCGTTGCCGTGTGGGTATGGTGTTTCAAAACTTTGAATTGTTTCCACACCTGTCGGTCACTGAAAACCTCACCATGGCGCAAATCAAAGTGTTGGGGCGCACGCTAGACGACGCCAAAGCGCGCGGTTTGAAATACCTAGACCGAGTGGGATTGATGGCCCACAAAGATAAATTTCCAGGCCAACTCTCAGGTGGCCAACAGCAACGCGTTGCCATTGCAAGGGCTTTGAGCATGGACCCTATCGTCATGTTGTTTGACGAGCCCACTTCCGCCTTAGACCCCGAAATGGTTGGCGAAGTTTTAGATGTGATGGTCGACCTCGCTAACGAAGGCATGACCATGATGTGCGTGACCCACGAGATGGGTTTCGCCCGCAAAGTGGGAAGTCGCGTGATTTTTATGGATGTTGGCGGCAAGATTTTGGAAGATTGCACCAAAGACGAATTCTTCAGCCATCCAGAAAATCGCCAACCGCGTACCAAAGAGTTTTTGAACAAGATCTTGCAGCATTGATGCCGCATGAGCGGTGTATTTCTACAAACGCCTCTGAGTTAATTAAGTAAACTTCAAATGAACGAAATAACCATCACCCGCCCAGACGATTGGCACGTGCATTTGCGCGATGGTGAGGTTTTAAAAACTGTGGTCCCCCACACCGCTGCAGAATTTGGCCGTGCCATCGTCATGCCTAATCTCAAGCCGCCAGTCACTACTGCAACTCAAGCTTTGGCCTATAAAGCTCGTATTCAGGCCGCAATCCCAAAGGGCATGAATTTCGAGCCCTTGATGACGCTCTATCTGACAGACAACTTAGCGCCCGATGAAATCTACCGTGCAAACGAAGCCGGCGTAGTCGCCGCCAAGTTATACCCCGCAGGTGCAACAACCAATAGCGATGCTGGTGTGACGAATATGCGCCATATCTACAAAACGCTAGAAGCCATGCAAAAGGCTGGCATGTTGTTGCTGGTGCATGGAGAAGTCACGTCTCAAGACATTGATTTATTCGACCGCGAAGCCATATTTATCGACACGCAGCTTATTCCGTTGCGAAAAGATTTTCCTGAACTCAAAATTGTGTTCGAACACATCACCACTAAAGAGGCGGCGCAGTATGTCGCGGGTTGCGTAACGCATACGGGCGCCACTATTACCGCGCACCACTTGCTCTACAACCGCAATGCTATTTTTACGGGGGGTGTTCGCCCACACTTCTATTGCTTGCCCGTTTTGAAGCGCGAGACACATCGACAAGCCTTGGTCAAAGCTGCAACCAGTGGCTTGCCGCAATTCTTTTTAGGCACCGACAGCGCGCCGCATCCTGCGCATTTAAAAGAGCATGCCAGTGGCTGTGCAGGTTGCTACACCGCGCATGCGGCTATGCCTATGTATGCGGAGGCGTTTGATCAGGTGAATGCCTTGGACAAGCTCGAAGGATTTGCTAGTTTTTATGGCGCAGATTTTTATGGCTTGCCGCGCAATACGGGCACTATTACTCTGCGTAGAGAGAGTTGGACGCCGCCAGAGAGTTTTGCGTTTGGCGATGCGCAGTTAAAGCCGCTTCGCAGTGGTGAGTCTTTGCCTTGGCGTTTGGTTTAGAGCTTATTGATTGGCCTCGGCCTTGGTTTGCTGGGTGGCGAAGACTTGGTTCTCTTTCTTCTGAACTTGTTGTAGAGCATGGCAATGTTTGTTCTGCTTTGAATACTGCCTATACATCTCTACTTGCAAATGATTTGAATTGCTCTACTGTGCTACCAGAAGACATTTCTTCGGCGCACAGCGCCAAGAGCGAGGGTGACACTGTTCGGGCTCATACTCGCTTCGCTCACCAAATCGCCCGAGCCAGTGCCACCCTCACTCTTGGCTCTGGGGGTTCGGTGGAGTTTGTTCCTCAATCGGACTTGCCCGCTGAAATTGCTTATGAAGCGTTTATTTTTTCTCACAAGCGCATTCCTACTCGAGATAATCTTCATGATTTTTTCAATGGCTTGTGTTGGTTGCGGTTTCCGCAAGCTAAATCGCGATTGAATTTTTTGCAGGCGCAAGCGATTGCTTCTGAAGGTGTTGGAGCTACGCGGGGACCTTTGCGTGACGCTTTGACCTTGTTTGATGAAAACGTTTTGTTACTTCAAGCCTCAGATGACTTATGGCAAACATTGCAAGTGCGTAACTGGAAAAAACTATTTGGTGAGTTGCGAGATGAATGGCAAAGCGCACACATTGTCATCTTTGGACATGCATTGCTAGAAAAATTAGTAACGCCTTATAAATCCATCACGGCACACGTGTTTCGCATTGCATCAGATGTAGATACAAAAGATGACCAAGCATTAGACGCCTGGTTAGCAACTAACTTACAACCAGACTACTTGGCCACCAAACCCTATTTGCCTTTGCCAGTGTTAGGCATTCCAGGGTGGTGGCCAGAAAACCAAGACTTAAGTTTTTATTTAGACACACAAGTGTTTAGAGTTACTTAGCGCCCCAAAAAGCTTTTGTCTTTATGAAGCAATTAAGCATGCATCAAGAAAGCATTAAGCAGGCAAATAGCCTTCAACTGACAAATAACGCTCTCCCGTGTCGTAATTAAATCCAAGTACCTTGGCACCGTGTGGAATATCAGCAAGCTTTTGTGAAATAGCAGCCAATGTCGCACCAGAGGAAATACCAACAAGCAATCCCTCCTCTTTAGCACTACGTCTGCCAAACTCACGCGCTACTTCTGCGTCGACTTGAATGACGCCATCCAGCAAATCAGTGTGTAGATTTTTTGGAATAAACCCAGCACCAATGCCTTGGATGGGATGAGGCGAGGGCGCGCCGCCAGAAATGACGGGAGACGCAGCAGGCTCCACCGCAAACACTTGCAACTTCGGCCACTTAGCTTTGAGCACTTGGGCAACGCCAGTTAAGTGTCCGCCTGTACCCACGCCTGTGATGATCACATCTAAGCCATTAGGAAAGTCTGCCAAGATTTCTTGCGCAGTGGTGTGTACATGCACATCGATATTTGCTGGGTTCTCAAACTGTTGAGGAATCCATGCGCCAGGTGTTTGCGTGGCAAGTTCTTCAGCACGGGCAATAGCGCCTTTCATGCCTTTTTCGCGAGGCGTTAGATCGAAGCTTGCGCCATATGCCAGCATCAAACGTCTGCGCTCGATTGACATGCTGTCTGGCATTACCAAAACCAATTTGTAGCCTTTGACCGCTGCGACCATGGCTAAGCCGACGCCTGTGTTGCCAGAAGTTGGCTCGATGATGGTGCCGCCGGGTTTGAGAACGCCAGATTTTTCTGCAGCCTCGACCATTGCCAATGCAATACGATCTTTGATCGAACCGCCTGGGTTGGCGCGTTCTGATTTGATCCACACTTGGTGCGTGTTGCCGAATAAGCGATTGATACGAATGTGTGGCGTGTTGCCGATGGTCTCTAAAACGTTGTGTGCTTTCATGCTGATCTCCTAGTCAATCTTTGATTTTGCTTGATTTTCTGTTTCAGAGCTCTAATGTTCAGACTTTATTGGCATATGCATAAAAGAGTCATTGAGCAATGAATAGCTTGTATCGGAGAAGAGTTTCTTTAAACATTTGTCGCTGTATGCGAAGAAAGTATTGCTAGCGCAACTGCTTCGCCAACCTTGATGCCATCGACGCCCGCTGACAAAATTCCCCCCGCATATCCAGCCCCTTCGCCTGCTGGATACAACCCCTCAATGCTTGGGCTTTGCATGCTGACATCATCACGATCAATCCTAAGTGGTGAAGAGGTGCGTGTTTCAACACCCGTCATCACCGCATCATGCATATCAAAGCCTTTTATTTTTTGACCAAAGATTGGTAATGCTTCACGCATCGCATCCGTCACAAACTGAGGAAGTGCATCGTTGAGATGGATCATCTTCACGCCAGGTTTGTAAGAAGGCTCTACGCTAGCCAAAGCAGAAGATGCTCTGTTTGCAATAAAGTCCCCCACCAACTGCGCAGGCGCTTCGTAATTGTTTCCGCCTAATTTGTAGGCAACTGCTTCCAGTTGCCGCTGCAAGACTAAGCCAGACAGCGGGTGGAATGTATCAACTGCATCGGGCGTATCGTGACGCACGGCATTGCCAATCTCTTGGCCAAGTTCGGTTTCAAATGCGGCTGGGTCGGTGGGGTAGTCGTTTGGTTCAATGCCTACGACCAAGCCTGCATTGGCATTACGTTCATTGCGTGAATATTGGCTCATGCCGTTGGTCACCACGCGTCCTATCTCACTGGTTGCAGCGACCACTGTGCCACCAGGACACATGCAAAAGCTATAGACTGCCCGTCCATTTGCCGCGTGGTGAACCAATTTGTAATCCGCAGCACCTAACAGCGGATGCCCAGCATGTTGTCCCCAACGCGCCCGATCGATCACGCTTTGCGGGTGTTCAATCCTTACGCCAATAGAAAAAGGTTTGGCCTGCATGGCGACTGCATGGCGGTGCAACATGGTGAAGGTGTCACGCGCACTATGGCCGAGTGCCAACACCACATGGCGTGCGGGGAGGGTATACGTCTCTTGGGTGGTGAAGTCTCGAATGCGTAAGGAGGCAATTCGCCTAGTGTCTGTTTTATCCCCGTTTGAAGCAATCCTAGGGTGTGAATTGGTTGAAGAAGTGTGCGATTCATATTCAATATCAACCACCCGTTGCTCAAAGCGCACCTCACCACCTAAGCGAATAATTTCCTCGCGTAAACCCTCCACCACTTTCACCAACTTAAAGGTGCCAATATGCGGATGCGCAGCAAACAAAATATCTTCAGGCGCACCAAAGCGCACAAATTCTTGCATTACCTTGCGCCCTAGATGCCGCGGGTCTTTGATCTGGCTGTAGAGCTTGCCATCAGAAAAAGTGCCTGCACCGCCTTCACCAAATTGCACATTGCTTTGCGGGTTCAAGATGTGTTTACGCCACAGCCCCCAGGTGTCTTTGGTGCGTTGACGCACTGGCGTGCCGCGTTCGATCACGATGGGCTTTAAACCCATTTGTGCCAAAACCAGTGCGGCAAAAATTCCGCATGGACCAAAACCGACGACCACTGGCCTTTGGTTTTTTTCTTGTCCCCAATCTGCCGGAGCATGGGCGGGTGGTAGCCACGTCATATTGGGTGTGGCTTGAATGTGCGAGTTTTTGGTGTACTTGGTTAGGAGTTGTTTTTCAAACTCTACATCACACACAGAAATGTCAACGATATAGACAACCAACAAATTCTGTTTGCGCGCATCAAAGCTGCGTTTGAACACAGTCAAGGCGGTAATATCGATTTCGCTAATGCCTAACGTACGCGCAACCAATTCTCGAAGCGTATCGATAGGATGCGGCGCTAACTTACGATCCTCATCCGTTTCAGCAGGTGCATCAGATGCACGGCGCGCTTCCACAGGAAGCGCAGTAAGTGGCAGTTTGAGTTCAGAGAGTCGAATCACAAGCAAGTGGCCCGTGGCGATCGGGCAAGACATGAGTTGGTGTAATTATCGGTCGATAATGAACCTGTGAAGCTCGCTAGACCGTCGCTGGTGCAATCTTGGAAACAAGGCACTGGAGGAACGTCCGGACTGCATAGGACAGCGCAGGAGGTAACGCCTCTCCACCGTAAGGTGAGGATCAGAGCAACAGAGACGAGCCGATTAAGTTCGGGTGAAACGGGCAATCTCTGCGCGCAGCAATACCAAGTAGGCCATCGTTGAGGCGGTTCGCTGAGATGGCGGGTAGGTAGCACCGAGCCGAGTGGGTGACCCTCGGCCCAGAGTAATGGCGGTCACGTATTGGGTAACCAACACGCACAGAATCCGGCGTATCGGCGAGCTTCACACTTTTGACGAATTTATAGGGCTCTTAATCTCTCTACATGCGCCAACAAAGAACGTTTGGCAACAGGCCATAGCTTAGAAGGCACATCGTCATAAGCATGTTTGACCCAGTCATCCATGCTGCCCTCTGGGTGTTGCTGCATCACAGACAAAATTTTGGCTTCACGTTTGAGTCGATGCGCTTTGAGATGTGCGACACAAGCACGCGCATCATTTGGCTCTCCCCACGCGTTGCCTAAAACATACCCGTGGGCCGGCAAGATAAATTGAATGTGGTTTTGCTCGCAAGCATTCAATAATTTATCGAGTGATTCCAAATAGTCCGTCATATGCCCATCGGGAGGATCTACCACCGTAGTGCTGCCATTCAGTACATGGTCACCGCTAAACAGCAAACCATCTTCTTCCAACACCAAACACAAGTGGTTTGCCGCATGACCCGGTGTGTGCACCACGCGCAAAGTATGTTGATGGGTCGCGCATTGCAACACCAATCGCTCACGATCCACAAGTTCTCGCTCAGGTGTGAATTCGCTGTTTGCACGCGCAGTGGGTGCAGAAGATAAACCCAAGATAGGAGGCCGCGTGCCATGCGCCACACACAAAGCTTGCAATGGTGCGGCACCAGGTGAATGGTCTGGGTGTGAGTGTGTGCAAACAACCATGCGTATGTCACCGCCTGCAGCACGCCACAAGCGGTCAATGTGTTCGGCATCTGCGGGGCCTGGGTCAATCACTAGATAACCTGTGTCTGGGTCACCAACCAAATAACTATTGGTACCAGGGCCTGTCATCACGCCAGGGTTGGGGGCGGTGAGGCGTTGAACGTTTTTGAGTAACAACACGCTCTCGTTGGTGCGCCAATCTAAGTAATGTAGATGTTGTCCTTCGGGACACGTTAATGTCAGTTCCCCAAAAGGCGCGTCTTTTGATGTGTATTGGACTAGTTGCCCATTCAACCAACCAGAGCGCGTTTGGTGTGGCTTCTCTGACGGATTTGCTGACGATGAAGCCGAATTGGAGGTGTGTAAAAGTTGGGTAGATCGAACCATGGGCGCATTATCAATGCCCAAAGATCGGTAATAACCCCATGCGTAAAAGCCGTAGCGAAAACCCTAGTAGGCTGTAGAACAATTCGCACCAAACTATTTTTATTTTTTTAGGGAGTTTTCGTATGCGTGCTTGGATAAAAAAATTAGGGCTCATAGCACTTGTCATGTGTGCTGTCAGTGCGCCAATGTTGGCATCGGCACAAGCATGGCCCACACGCCAAGCCATTCGTTTGGTAGCTGTATTTCCACCCGGCGGATCCGTGGACCAAGTAGCCCGCATCATTGCGCAACCTTTGTCGCTGCAATTGGGCCAAACCGTGATTGTGGAAAACCGCGGCGGTGCATCCGGCACGATTGGCACTGCGGCTGTGGTGCAAGCACCGGCTGACGGCTACACCTTCGCGGTGGTGTTTGACACATTTGGTGTCAACCCAAGCCTCACCCCCAGCATGCCGTTTGATAGCAAAAAAGACTTAACACCCATGGTTCTGGTGGGTACATCTCCCATGGTGTTAGCAACACATGTGGGTTCTGAGTACAAAACATTTGCAGATGTCGTCGCCGCCGCTAAAGCCAAGAAAAACGTGAGCTTTGGCACGATTGGCAACGGCAGTTTGGGTCACTTAGCCATGGCTCTTCTGGGTAAAGACGCACACGTCGAATGGACGCACATACCCTACAAAGGTGGCGGCCCTTTAATGAGTGACGCCGTCGCAGGCCATGTGCCTCTGTCTATTGGTTCTGTTTTTGTCACCAAGCCGCATATAGATAGCGGCCGTATGCGTCCATTAGCAGTCACCACCACCAAGCGCTCACCAGACTTACCCAATGTACCCACGATTGCAGAAAACGGTTATCCAGGCTTTGAAGCACCCGCTTGGTGGGCTGTTTTGGCCTCAGCCAAAACGCCACCTGAGATCATCAAGCGCATGAACGAAGAACTCAACAAAGTTTTGAAGAACCCAGAAGTTGCCAAGAAACTCGATGCCCAAGGCATTGACATCATGGGCGGCTCTCCAGAACAAGCCCGTACTTTTATTGAAAAGCAAATGACGATTTGGGCCAAGGTCGTCAAAGACAACGACATCAAAGCAGACTGATTCAGCAGAATTGATTTGCCGACTCAATATAAAGAGTCGGCAAGATTGACTTATCGTGCTTGTTCGCCATCTGGCGTAATTTGAAGCGCAGTTAAAAAGCGCGCCACCATGTTGTAAGTGGCAATCGCAGTTGTCAATTCCACCACCCCCGTGGTGTCAAAGTGTTGGCTGATTTGCTTGAACAAAGCATCGTCTACCTTCACTTTGACCGTGATTTGCGCTGCGTATTGAACTACCAAGCGCTCTATCTCGCCTAAGGCGGTATCCGTGATGGTTTGACAAGCGTCGCCTTTGACGGCGCGATTCAAAGCATCTAACTCAGCCTGCGTGCCACCCGCGGTTAAAAAGTCAGGGGCGTGGTGGTGGTACTCGTAAGAAGCACCTGTGAGCAAAGCAACGGTGCAAATTCCAAGCTCACACAATTTGCGACTGGTGGGCAAGCCCGTGCGGACATTTTTCAGATACACATTCCAGCCACGCGCAACAGGTTCGCTCCAAAGTAACGCTTTATCGAGGTTAAGCAGCGAACCACCTCTGCGAGCAAGTATGGCGTCGACCATGTCTTGGGGTTGGGGTTTGAGTTCGGGTGTCCAAGCGGGAATGCGCATACAAAGCTTTCTTTCATATAAAAGTTGAATTATGAAGGTCTTATGGCTAGTCGATAATCAACGAATGCGTATCCGCTTTACCAAAATGCAAGGTGCCGGCAACGACTTCGTGGTGTTAGACGAAACCCGCGAGCGTTTGAATCTCTCCTCTGCGCATTACCGTTATTTGGCAGACCGCCACTTTGGTGTCGGTGCCGATCAAATTTTGACGGTGCGTCCTGCACCGCAAGCCGATGTCGATTTTGAATACATCATCCACAACGCAGATGGCGGTGAGGTAGAGCAATGCGGCAACGGATCGCGTTGTTTTGT
>Ga0209085_1002632_pt1 | contig 10121 bp, 29 predicted proteins | sample C_131016_EF_Meta_FD_187310 | JGI IMG/M metagenome (GOLD analysis project Ga0209085, IMG submission 187310) | Freshwater microbial communities from Lake Croche, Canada to study carbon cycling - C_131016_EF_MetaG (SPAdes) (version 2) | ecosystem: Environmental > Aquatic > Freshwater > Lake...
ATTCATTGAATACAGTTCCTAGATTATGCCAAGCAGGTTGGCGGAGTGAAGCAAAACTAGCCTGACCAGTTGCTTCGTTGATTTCTAATTCGTGAGCCATAGGGACACACCTTTCATTATTGGATTTATTTGATACTCAATTATCCCATTATTTCGGGGATTTGTCAAGTGTTTCGTAAAACAATTTTGCATTCTTAACCTAATCGTTACCAAATCGGGGCACGGTAAAATGACGTGCGGTGAAAAGTAGTCCCAGAGAGAATCGAACTCTCGCTTTCAGGATGAAAACCTGATGTCCTAACCACTAGACGATGGGACCAAAAGTGAGCAGTTTATACACTTGCTCAGGTGTGGTGTTATAGACGGAAAGAAAGGGAACCGCCTAACTAACATTCCAATCATCTAACTCGTAGTAATCGCTATTGTAGTATTCTTCTGCTAGTCCGTGAAAACTAGTTTCAATACCGATTTCTTGTGCCAACAGGTCAGTATTAGTTCCAATAGGAACATTGAAACTTGCTTGAACTTTGAAAGTCAGTTCTAGTTCAACATACTCGGTTAGTTCAATCTCAAATAGTTCTGCGATTGACTGAGCCAACTCTGCTGAGATGTCGCTATCTTTTACTGCTTCAACTAAAATCTCTTTTAGTTTTTCTTCTGTTGCCATTTGCTCATAGAACTTTGTTGAACTTGCTTTGCGGTGTTCTTCTAACTTTGCTTCTAGTTCAACAATCTTGTCTTTTAGTTGCTGTAATGCTGGGTGGTTGCTTTCCATTGTTTTCTTCTTTCTTTTAGTGTATCTCTATTATAAACCTAACCACTGACATTGTGATTAGTCTTCGTCTTCTTCGTCATAGTCTTCACAGGTATCTCCACAGGCAGAGAAGCAGAGTTCACATTCGTCTTCTTCTTGTTCTGCCCCTTGTGGAATAAGTGTGTCAAAACCATCATTCGCATCTTGTCCATCAGCAACAGAACTAACAGACTGAATGAACTTCAACATACAACTTCCAGCATACCAATTTCTAAGCAGGGTATTTAGTTCGTTCTCTGTAAGGTCTTCCTTAGTCAAAACAAACTCATACTCATACTCACGCATAAGTTCAATCTGCTTCTCATCTTGTAGAACATAAATCTTGTGGCAACCATCAAAAGCGATACCCTTACCATAGTGTAGAGCAATCTCTACATCACTCCAATAATCTTCCATTTTCTTACCTTTCTTTTGTCGTAATTCAATTATACAGACTACCACTGACATTTTGGGGATATTTAGCGTGTTTCGTAAATGTGTTATGGTTCTGTTATAAAAATGGCGTGCGGTAAAACTAAAGCCCAGCCTTAGTCTTATCCCACTCATACTGCTCAATAAAAGTTTTAGCAACCAACCAAGCCCTATACATTAGTTCTTCATCTTTACCTGTATAGTCCCATAGCAATAGTCTTCCTATTGTGTGTGAGTTTCTTTCTTCTAAGTCTGCTAATACTAATTCGTATGCTTTTTCTAGTTCCATTATCTTCCTTTGTTAGAGTTCTATTATACTTGCTACCACTGACATTTAGATAAAGTTGCTATCGTGTAGCCCTGTTTCTTGTCCATAGATTGAATAACCTCTGGAAGCATTTAGACCCCAAGGCTCATCTCTTATGTCATACATGTAAGAGTCTACGCCACAATCTTCACACTCTATGATATTGACATCATCATATAATCTATCACACATATTACATTGAACTGCTACTAACATTAGTTCTCGCTTTCTAGCCACTCATCACACACAGAGCAAGCCCAATCAAGTTCAGGGCTAGGGGTAAAGTCATGGTCATTGCTTTCAAACCATTGAGCAAAACTTGGTCTGTTCCAATCGGCACAATCATCAAGGTAGTTATAAAAGTGTTCATCAAAACTTTCATTATCAACAATAGCCATACCTTCGCTATCGCCATAACTTCCGTCAAATGCTACATACAACATAGGGTTTTCTCTCTTTCTTTGATAGTTCCATTATACAGGATACCCCAGACATTTACAAGGGCTATCGTAAATGAGTTATGGGTTTGTTATGAAATGCCGCACGGTATTTTGACGTGCAGCCTTTCGCCTACTATTGTAGGAAAAAGACTACTAAGACTATTAGTATTAGTGTGCCGATTATCTGTAATGTGTTCATAGTCAATTATCTCACACTACTCTCTACAAGTCAATAGGCTCTTCGTCATTGTGAGTAAAGTATTCGTTAGAGCAATCAACACACATACCAAGTTCTTCAGCGTGAACATCAACAGAGATAGGACTATCACACTTATCGCAAACAGTCATCTTGATAAAGTCAATCTCAAAGTTTGCTCCCATAGGCTCATCGTGAGATGAACGCCTAGCAGTTAGTTTCTTGTTTGGAATGTCAAGTGTCCAAGTAATACGGAAATCTCCGTCAAAAGATAACGCTCCGTGTAGTTCCAGAATGTCTGTATCCTTGTATCCACTTCTACCCTGCCAACCAATTCGTGTTCCGTTGATACGGATAAGGTCATCTTCGTCAATGTCATTCAGCAACTGCCATTCGCCAATCACCATCATCACATCTTCTTTTTGCCATTCATAGCAATCGCCATAGCAATACTCAACAGGGAGACTTTCTTGTAGTTCTTCATCGTAGTTCTCACACTGACAATCTGTATCTACTGTCGCAACCATTACATCTAAGTTTTGTTCCATTAGGGTTTCCTTTTCTTTTGATAGTTCTATTTTACAGGCAACCACTGACATTGGCGGTATTTAGGGGGAGTTTTGTAACTATCGTAACATAAGCGTTACCTAAAAATGCCGCACGCCCGAAGGCTACCTAGTTATAGGTAATCAAAAACATCGCCATCAAATCTTGATGTTTCGAGTTCTTCCCAGAGTTCCCAGACATCTATCTCTCCAGCGTGATATTGTTCAAATAGTTCTTTGGCTTCTTCTTCCATTTATCTCTCCTTGTTTGATAGATTTATTATACTACTGACCACTGACATTTAGGCAGTTAGGACACTCTCAATGATGTAGTCTTCTAATCCAAAATACTTTACAAGGTCAATAGCAGGGACACCATCTTCACCTGTTATGTCTGGCAGGGTATTTAGAATAATAGGTTGATTAGGATTTCCACCATTTACAAAGTCAAGAGTAAAAACCATTTCTTCTGCTAACTCTCTAAGGTCAATACGATTTCCATAAGTAGTCCTAAGACCCTTGCCTATAAAAATTTGATAGATTTGTTCTTCTAAGGAATAATTTTCTATTCCGTTTAGCGTTATCTTATTTGATTTAGCCATTAGTTATACTCCTTGATAGCCTTGATGATGTTTGATTTGCGACTACCCTTACGCTTGGCAGGGGTAGCGACTAAGTGTTTGTTCAGCAACAGACTTCTAAATAGTTCTGCTGAGTGAGCGTTGCGAGTTGCCTGAGCAACTTTATTTAGTGGTGGCTTTCTTTTCTTCATAGTCCTATTATACATTACACCACTGACATTGTGGGGATTTCTGGAAAGTTTCGTAACCATCGTAACCTAACTGTTATAGAAATTTGACGCACGCCCAAATGGGGCTGCCTTAGCAGTCCCCAAATAGTTCGCTCTCAACTGTTGACCAGTCATCTTCATACTCAGTCAACTCTTGGTCGCCCTCATACTCATCTGGTTCATAGTTATCACTGTATAGCAACATCAACACATCTCCTCGCTGTCAATAGTATAGTTTTCATTACCTTTTAGGGCAATGTAGTCCTTAGCAGACTGTTCGTTATCATACATCATTTCAAGGTAGCCCTCGTCATTGATGACTAAGTAAATCATTTGCATAGTTGTTCCTTTCTTGATAATACTATTATAAACCCTACCACTGACATTTGGTTTTTGGGCGTGCGGTGAATTGCTACCCCGAAGGGTAGCAATCAAAACCTAAAAAGGTTTTAGTGTGTCTATTGTTCTAGACAACTTGGCGATAACATCTTTTTGGTTATCAACAATTTTTGAATACTGACTGAGTAAATAACTCTGCCAGAATAAATAACCAACTAGAATAACTCCGATAACTGCGAATACAATTTCCATTTATCTCTCCCAACAAGCGTCAAAAAACTTACCAGATAAAAATCTGTCGTTGTCATTTTTGAACATCTCAGCGAACTCATTTACTAAATCGCTAAAAATCTGCTCACCTTCTAAACCCAAACTTTCAAGAGCAGGTCTGAATGCTGAGAGTATGTCAGCAGTTTCTACATAGTCTTTGCGTGTCATCATTAGTTTTCTTCCTTTACATTTCTAGTTAGTAGAACAGTGATTAGTTCTTGGATTTCTTCGGCATTTAGTTCAATACCCATTTCAACAGTGTTGCTAGTTCCGTGTCCAGAATAGTTGCGAATAGCAATAGTTAGGTTGAACAGGTTGTTAGAGCCAAAGTTGAAACCACCAAAGGCGTATCTCTTGTTTTCATTTTCCATTTTATTTTCCATTTCTTCTTGATGTTATTATTATACCAGCGACCACTGACATTAGTCTAGGTATTCTTTCCATTCTTCTAGGTCTTCACCTAAGTATTTTAGTGTTTCTTCGTTTAGTGGCATTACGCCTTCGTAGTCTTGGCAAGGGAAACAACTCTCGAAGTGTCCAATGTTCATACAAAATACGCAAATGTTCATAGTTTTTTCCTTTCTTGATACTACCATTATACAGCCTACCACTGACATCGGGGAAAAAACCAGGAGAAACGTAATTACCTTCGTAAATCGTTTCGGGCGTGTCGGGGCGTGCGTGATTCCAGGCAGATTTGACGTGCGGCAATTTTGGTGCAATTATTTATTGTATAAAATAAATAACTGCAACCAAAACTAAAACTAGAAAAATAAAAATCACTCTTCATCTTCCTGCTCTTGAAGAAAATCTATGTATTCATCAACAGAAATTTGATACATGATTGGGTCGCAGTTTGCAAGAATTTGAGATGCATAAAAATCTGTGTATCCAATTTTGTATGGTGGATAAACTTCGTCCATCATCTCATCAAACTTTTCTTCTAGTTGTTCTTGAGTAAACTTTTCTCTAATGTCCATTAGTTTTGCTCCTGTGTTTGAGAGTTGAAAATGTAGTCTAAAAATTCTTCTAGGGCTTGAGCCTGTAAGACATGATAACTAAGCATTAGTTTCCTTTTTGTTGTGAGTTGATAACGCTCCAAGTGTGTAAGCGTGTTCAAAGATTTCTTTTGGTGTAAGTAAGTTGTTGTCAATCAGCAACTGATTTCTTTCAATCCACTTAGCAAAATCTTCTTCTCTGCTCTTGTAGAATTCTTCCATTAGTTATTTTCCTTTTCTTTTGAAGTTTTGATTTGAGAGATAAAGTCTTCTCTCATTGACTTTTGGATTTCTGCCAAAGCAATTTTCCAGTCTTCCATTATTTATTCTCCATCTTATTTACAATTTGAGCAATCAACGCTTTTTGTTTTTGAGTTAGTTGTCCAAAACACAAACCAAAAGCATAGGCAGTTGGATTTATTCCAGCAATTCCATCTTTTGTTTTTAGTTCTGCCAAGATTTCCATAGTGTCAAAGTCTTTATCTAACAATTTATTTTCCATTTCTTTTGATTAGTTCAATTATACAGGATACCACTGACATTTACTTGCTAGGCTCATTCGAACAGATGTTCGACTTATTTGCTAGGCTCACTGTCGTGGCTCCTTTTGTTGCTTTATTTATTTATACATCTATTATTACACACAAAACGCCATTTGTCAATAGCAAAACACCCTTTGTTATCAAACTGTTATAATTCGGGGGCGTGCGGAAATTTCGGGGTAGTTAGCCCCAAAATTATTTTGATTAGCGTTTGCGTGATTTGATTATGAAACCAATTGCTAACACTAGCGAACCGATTACTAATTCAGTTCCAACCAAAGACCACTGACCAGATAACACATTGTAGTTTTCTTGGTCGTTGATTAGGGCAGTGTAAGAATAAGCATCAGCAATTACAAAACTAAAAATTCCTAGAATTAGAGTTGAGATTACAAGAGCAACTTTTACCATTTTTATTTTCCTTTACTATTTATTTTATTGAGAATAAGTCTTCATTGCGAGCAAAATTTCTTCCATACCACTCATCATCAACTTCAATTTCGCTTAGTTGAATTTCGCTCATTGGAGTTCCGTTGAATACTAAGTCGCCTAAGAATTGTGGCATTTCAAAGTCTTCTTCAAGATAAATTGTATTACCATTTATGTATCCACAGCCAGTTCCAAATTGTTTGGCGTTAGGGAATTGGTCTAGGCTAACTTCAAGCCAAGCGTGTCCAGCATCACTAATTACATTGAACTTCATTATTTATTCTCCATCTTATTTACAATTTCAGCCAACTTTTTACGCTGAGTTTCATTTAGCAAACTCCAACACAAACCAGACAGGTAAGGGTATGGAGCATCGGCAGATACCGAAGCCTTTACTTTTAGGGCTTCTACTACTTCATAGATACTTGACTTTTTATCTAACATTTATTTCTCATTTCTTTTCTTATTTACAATTATACAGGATACCACTGACATTTAGCCTAGTGGATAGCGGTGGATGTGTTCATCAACCAACTTCTCAAACTCTTCGCTTGTAGCGAACTCAATTACAGTTCCACATTTGGAGCATTCGGCAATTTCTTTACTCAATTTATTTCTCATTTCTTTTTTATCTACTTACAGTATAAGCCTAACCACTGACATTTAGGCGGACAAACACACCTTTTTATGCCTTTATAACAATAGTGTTATCAATGTTTTTCGGGCGTGTCGCTGGGGGCGTGCGGCAAAAATTTTTGGTTAGCAATTTTATTTTACTAACACAATTATTTTTTATAAGTTATTTAGTTTTTTTAGTTGAGCAACAGCATCAGCAATCATTTTTTCAGCAGTCGCATTAGCATCAGCATCAAACTTAGTTCCAGCAATTCGGTAATTTACTAATTCAGTAATTCCGTCAAAACATTTTTCTTTTATGTCTTTTTGGAAGTAGTAAGAATTACCTGTATAGACCATACCGCATTTTGGACAGTCTGCGGAATACTTAGTTCCGCCATTTACTTTTTGATAGTATCTTTTATTATTCATTATTTCTCATTTCTTTTTTTGTAGATTATTATTTATTTAGTTTTGTTGGCGTTAGATACTTATTTGCTAATTAGTTTATTTGCTATTTCTAGGCTCACCTAATTAGGCTCATTATCTAACGAAGATTATTTATTTATTTAGTTTTACGAATAACGCTTGTAGTTCATCAAACTCACTAGCGAGCATACAATCGCTTTCTGCGATACGCATAAGTTCCTTGTATCTCATTTTCATCTCATAAGTAGTCATTTAGACCCTTTCTTTTATTAGTTATTTATTTATCTATTATTACATTACCACTAACCACTGACATTTGAGCCTGTTTTTAGGGTGTTTCGCAAATTGTTTACCTATTGTTTACTTAGTAAATACTTGACTAGGTTTCTCTCTGCTGGGGTTAGGGGAATACCTGCTCTCGCATACTTGGCAAGCATTATGGTTAGTTCTGTTTTTTTATCTTTCATAGTTTCACTATACACCTAACCACTGACATTTAGGGGTGTTTTTAGGGTGTTTTGAGATTATGTTATCATTTCGTTATAAATCGGCGTGCGGTTTTTTGGGGTAGTGATACTACCACCAAAGCCTAGCCATTACATCTAGGAGCGTGATAGGCTACTGCCTTAGCAGAACCCCAACGCTTACAGGTAGGACATTGGGTATCTCTCACATACACAACAGGAGCAGGAGCAGGGTTTAGATAACCCATACCCTTACTGTCCCAATACACTTCCTTAGCGTATTGAGCGTCATCATCATAGTCATCATAGTAAGTCATTGCTGACCCCTTTCATTAGTAGGAAACTTTTAGCAACTTATTTGCTTAGGCTCACCGATTTCTCGTTTATTTGCTAAGGCTCATTTGCTTTATACTTATACTGTATACCCTACCACTGACATTTAGGGGCAAAAACACGCCTATTTTACCTATTTATCATTATTCGTTATCATTTCGTTATAATTGGGACGCACGCCAAAATTGGGGGTATGTCAATAGCGACACACCCACCAATCTAATTGAATAACATATCCATTAGGCTATACCCTGCCATACAACCAGCAAGGCTACCCCAATGTATTTGAGAGATAAACGAACTGATTACTGACCAACCTGTAAGCAATGCTAGCCCTATACCTGTAAGAATAAATGGCTTCTTAGTCATTATCTTTACCCTTCTTGTTTTCAGCAAATAACTTATACGCTATTGCCAATAGGATTACTGTTTCAATACCCATTACACACACCTACACTTATACACTTTTAGTTTATTATCTTTTAGAGATACACTAGCAATACTAAAACACTGCTTACAAGCAAACGCTTCTATCTTTGCTACTGCTAAGGGCATTACTGCTTTACCCATACGAACAACACGACTAACAAGATAAGTGAAATCAGCCACAACTAATTCACCGCCTTAGAGTTTGCTCTGCCTACTACTTCAAAGATAAACTCATTCTTGGTTAGTTCCATAGTGGAACGGATAATTTCTTCAACCTTTTCCCAACTATGAACTTCATAGATAGGGGCTACGCCTGTTGCTACATCTGTGATGATTAGAGAATAGATATTCATTTAGTATTTCTTTCTTTTAGGGGTTTGATTATTCTATTATAGGGTATACCACTGACAAACTACTTTTTGATTATAGTAGCGTCTTTGTTTTCTAGTAAAAACTTGATTAGGTCTAGGTGATGGATAGCAGACACGACACGCTGACCACCAAAGGTGTATTCTACTAGGGTGTATTTCTTGCTTTCATTATGAGACATTATTTTCCATTTCTTTTGATACTACTATTATACACTTGACCACTGACATTAGTCTTGGTGTTCGCATTCAAAACACAAGAAGCCACCACAACCAAAGCAGTAGTCAATTTCATCTGTGGTTCTGTCGCAAACTAAGCAATCAAACATTTTTTATTTCCTATTCTTTGTTATGTTTCTATTATACACTTGACCACTGACATTACCAGTATAAACACACATTATTAGGTGTTTCGTTATCAAACTGTTACCTTCGGGGCGTGCATATCTAAAAATATCTGGTAGATGTGTGCTCACTAAATAAATTTGATTTCTTTATTAGAAACCCTGCATCATACACATAATCAAAATATTCAGATTTTGTAGAAAACAAATTTTTTCAGTTTTTGGCGGTATGTTTATTCTCTTTTGACATAATATGAACCGTAACTGTCATATTTGACATACCAGTATGCTTTGCATTTGTCACATTGCCATTCTTTCTTGGATGTTAGATAGTTTTCTCTGGGTAGATAGCATCTGTGCGTCTTTTGAGAGGTATTAATCATTTTGTATTTATCATAAATAAAGTTAAATACAAGTACGAATATCATTGCTGCTAAGAATATTAGGATTTCCATTATGGTAGCCTAACGTCTGGGGTATTGCGAAGCAATCCATGCTTTATCAGCCAAGCGTTAACAAGTTTGTATGAAATTTTGTTCTGATTGGCTATTTCTTTTGATGTCATCTTGGCTGCAACGCATGCTTCAAGATATTCTTTTGATTCGTAATGCTTGATATAAGGAACTTTGTCTTCCATAAGTCTCTCTCTTTCGGTAGATATCTATTGTATCACAGATTTTCGAGTTGTTTCAACTTATTTTTTGCATAAATGTGACGGTATGTTGAAGCAAATGCTTGTTTAAATCTCATTTGAACACCAATATCTTTTATGTTTGCTGCAAGCAGATATGGTCTACATATTTCATCTATGTCTGTTTGTTTTAGTTCGCTAGAAAATTTCCAGTATAGCCAGAAACGCTTGATAGGGGTCATAGAATAATTATACGCATAGTTTTAGGCAAATGACGTAAAAATCGGTTGTAGGGGCATTTAAACCTTTATTTGCCCTATTGCAGATGTATTGCATACTTGGCTTTGTTATGGTTTGGTGTCTCATATTTTCACCGTTTCAAAAAACTCGAAACACTCAAAAGATGGTGTATAATTATTTATATTAT
>Ga0209085_1002636_pt1 | contig 10115 bp, 10 predicted proteins | sample C_131016_EF_Meta_FD_187310 | JGI IMG/M metagenome (GOLD analysis project Ga0209085, IMG submission 187310) | Freshwater microbial communities from Lake Croche, Canada to study carbon cycling - C_131016_EF_MetaG (SPAdes) (version 2) | ecosystem: Environmental > Aquatic > Freshwater > Lake...
ATGGAGACCAAGAGCCCTTCATGGTCAGCCATATTCCGGATCATGAAGCCAATGTGCTTGGTATAGAAAAAATGGCGCACCATATTGCCCCACATGGCACTTTGTTGCTGGGTATTCAAGGCCCACACCATGACTACGAGACCGTCATTTCTAACGGCATGAAGTATTCGCAAAAAATCGATCCTACCGATATTGGATTTACCAAACATTACTATCTTTCAGACGGTACGCAAACTTTGATGGCGCAAACGGTGAAATACAGAACCTACAACTTCGAAGAAGCAAAAAAAATGCTATCCGCCCATGGGCTCACCTATGTTCCTGAGACGCGCGATAACAAATTGTTTCTGCGTTTCAGTAAGGTCTAGAAATTATTCAATAAAAGCAAGCTTATGCATACCAAGAGAAGCGCTTTAGCCAATAGAAAGAATTTGCATGTCATCTAAGCCACGTTTGTTTTTTGTGGGGGTTGGAAATATGGGAAATCCCATGGCAACCAACCTCATCAAGGCTGGATACCCCACTACCGTATTCGACGTTACCCAAAATAAGGCCCATAACTTGATTGCCTTGGGAGCGAGTTGGGCCGAGAGTTTGGCAGTTGGTGCGAAAAATGCTGATGTGGTCATGTGTTCGTTGCCCGGCCCTAAGCAAGTGCGTGAGGTGATGTTGGGCGATCAAGGCCTGGTTGCCCATGTAAGGGCAGGCGCGACCATTATCGATACATCCACCAGCGCCGTTGATTTGGTCAAAGAACTCACACAGTTAACCCAAGCAAGAGGTGTTGATTTTTTAGAGGCACCTGTGACCAATGCCGTGGACTTTGCAGCCCTTGGCAGGTTATCGATTTTTGTAGGTGGCCAGCAAGTATGTTTTGACAAATGCAAGCCCTTGTTCGAAGTCATAGGTGAAAAGATATTTTTCGTCGGTGCGCCGGGCAATGGTGCCACCATCAAATTGCTGACTAATTTGTTGTGGTTTGTGAGTGCTGCAGCGATTGGTGAAGGCTTGATGTTGGGTGCAAAAGCTGGCATTCCTCTTGAGACCGTCTGGGAGGCTATCAAATCGAGTGCAGGCAACAGTTGGGTCGCGCAACACGACGTGCCATCGATTTTCGCTGGGCACTATGACCCGAGTTTTTCACTGGCGCTTTGTGTCAAAGATCTCACACTTATCAATGAAGTGGCGCAATCGCAGGGCTACGATTTAAAAATGGGTGGCCTAGCCAAATCTTTGTTTGAAGAAGCCATGCAAACCTACGGTGACGAGGCGGGTGAATTGCATGTAGTGCGCTTGTTGGAAGAGCGCGTGGGTCTTTTGCTAAGGCCCCCGCTTGGACAAGCTGTTTGATGCGCTGAGCCAGTTCTTGCAAAATACACAACATGCCCATTCGTAAACAACAGCAATTGATGGCGGAAGCACATCTACACATGCCGCAAGGCGTTGCAGAGAACTACCGCTATTGGGGCGACGAAAATACTGTTTTTGTAGAAAACGCCAAAGGCTGTGGGTTCACTGACTGTGATGGCAAAACGTATGTAGATTTCCGCTTAGGCTACGGCCCCATCATCTTGGGCTATCGCGATGCGCGGGTTGACCAAGCCGTGGTGGAACAAATTACCCAACGCGGCACCTTGACTGGTTTTTCTACCGCGCTCGACATTGAAGTGGTCAAACAGATCAAAGCGCTGTGCCCGCAGATAGACAAAGTTCGCTTTGCTAATTCAGGAACGGAAGCGGTGATGGGTGCGATTCGCACAGCCCGCGGCTACACCCAACGCGATCGCGTAGCGATTGTGGAAGGTTCTTTCCACGGACTCTTTGATGAAATGATGTGGAAGGCCGACATAGAAGCCTGGGATCCCAACAGCAAACTCGCACCTCGTGTCATTCCGTTTGGGGTGGGTGTACCCGAACGTGCTCGCGCATTGCTAGATATTTTTAGGCTCAATGATTTTGAAGGGCTAGAAGCGCTTTTTGCAACGCAACATGAGCAACTCGCGTGTGTGGTGCTTGAGCCCATCATTGGAAACGCAGGCAGTATTTCTGCAACTCCTGAGTGGTTGCAGCGTTTGCGAGATTTGTGTACTGAATACGGCACCATGCTCATCATCGATGAAGTCAAAACCGGATTTAGGGTTGCCAAAGGCGGTGCGCAATCACTCTATGGCATCTACGCTGACTTGACCAGTTACGCTAAAGCGATGGGTAACGGATATCCGGTTGCTGCTTTTGGTGGACGTGCTGTTGTCATGGATAAAGTAGGTTCTCACGCTGGGGGTGTCGTCCATGGCGGAACGTATACCGCTAACCTGGTGGGTTTGAGCGCGGCAAATGCCACCCTAAACGTTTTAACCAACACAAATGCGCTTTTGACGATTGATAGGGTGGGTGAACAAATTCAAGCACTACTAGGGCGTGTCTTTAGCCAAGCTGGGGTAGAGCATGCTTTCGCCGGTCCGCCTGCGATGTTTGGTATTCATTTCACACCCACAGTTCCGCAAAATTACCGCGACTGGCGCGTGACCAACAGCGATCTCTACCGCGCCTTTGCTTGGAAATTGATTGACCTTGGCGTTATGCTTGAGCCCGATTCACGTGAACCATGGTTTATTTGTGAAGCGCATCAGCAAATGGACTTTGCTTGGCTAGAAGATATGTCTTCCCAAGCCATTCGTTTTGCGCTCGATAACCACTAAACTTTCATCCATCATTTCTTAAGAAAAGGAAAATCATGGCAGATAACAATCCAACCAGCAATAACCTAGTGATTGGCGACGGTGTCACCTTCAAAGGTTCTATTTCTGCTCCTGGAAAAGCCATTATCAATGGCGTAGTGACTGGAGAGTTAATTGCCGACGATTTGCTAATCGGTCAAAAAGGCAAGGTGACTGGTGTAGTCCGCGCGCGCGAAATGGACGTTCACGGCGAGCTCAATGAAGACATCAGCTGCCGCTCACACTTGCTGATTCACAGCACCGGAAAAGTCACCGGCAAGCTTGAGTACCACGAGATCGAGATTGAGCGTGGCGGTAAGTTCAAAGGAACGATGAACCAAAAGTAAGTTAATGACTAACGCTTATTTTTATTTGCGTTAGTTTGACCCATAAGAAGAGAGAATTTATGCGTACCATGGTCTTACTGGCAAGAATTTCCGCTGTTCTTGCAGGCATTTTGCTTACCTTCATCACTGTTATGACTTGCGCAAGCATTGTGGGACGCGAGTTATTGGGCAGTGCGATAACGGGTGACTTTGAGCTCTCTGGCGCTGCAACTGGTGCGGCGATCGCCATGTTTATGCCCTGGTGCCAGGCCAAACGCGGAAATATCATTGTTGATTTTTTTACCGCTGGTTGTTCCGATAAAACCAATGTAGCCATGGACCGTTTCGGTGCGTTGTTGCTGGCCTTTTGTTTTGGTGTGCTTGCATGGCGTACTGGATTAGGTGGATTAAGTTCATATGCATCTAACTCAGGAACCATGATCTTGGGCTTTCCTGAATGGGTTGTCTATGTATGTATGACACCACCTTTCGCCTTGACGTGTTTGATTGCATTGGGCCAAGTCTTCCTTGGCTTTGACGATTCATTAGGAGAAACAGCATGACCAGCCTTCAAATAGTGGGCGTCATTTTCGGCATCATGCTGGTTTTGATGGCTGTACGTGTTCCTATTGCCGTATCGATGTTCATTGCTGGAGCCTACGGATATATTGTGCAAACTGGTTGGTTGCCATTTGCCAACTTTTTAAATAACCAAGCCTTTGCCCGATTCGCGAGCTACGACTTGTCCGTGATTCCCTTGTTTATTTTGATGGGGCACTTTGCAACACAGGGCGGTATCAGTAAAGCCTTGTTTGACTTCGCAGCAGGCGTGATGGGGCGCTTCAAAGGCGGCTTAGCGATGGCAGCTGTGTTGGCATGTGCCGCCTTTGGTGCCATTTGTGGATCTTCTGTGGCCACTGCTGCGACGATCACAGGGGTGGCTTTGCCAGAACTCAAACGCCATGGTTATTCAGGACGTCTTGCTACCGGCACATTGGCGGCATCTGGAACCTTGGGTATCTTGATCCCGCCCTCGGTTCCTTTGGTGATTTATGCGATTTTGACTGAGCAAAATATTGCCAAACTTTTTGCTGCAGCCATGGTGCCAGGCATCATCGCTATGTTTGGTTACATGGCAGCTATTGCTATTTACGTACGCTTGGTGCCCGGTCATGCACCGGAAGTTGATGATGATTTTTCGCGATTGACGTGGCAGTCATTTAAAGGTGTTGCGCCCATCATGGCGATTTTCATCATCGTGTTTGGTGGTATTTACAGCGGAATGTTTACGCCTACAGAAGGCGCTGCTGTGGGTGCCGCGAGTACTTTTGTCGCGTCCTTGTTTAAGGGCGAAATCAATTGGGACAAGTTCAAGCAGTGCTTCTATGCAACAGCTGATAGCTCGGCCATGATTTTCTTGATTTTTATTGGTGCAGATTTAATGAACGGTGCTTTGGCGCTTTCACAAGCTTCTGTGCAATTGACCGAAATGGTCACAGGACTCGGTTGGCCTCCTTTGATGGTTGTCGCTGGTATCTTGTTGTTTTATGTTGTTTTAGGCGCTGTGATGGATGAGTTGTCGATGATTTTGTTGACGATTCCAATCTTTTTCCCCATCGTGATGGGTATGGATTTTGGATTGCCAAAAGAGTCAGTCGCCATCTGGTTTGGCATTTTGGTCTTGATGGTGGTGGAGTTTGGTTTACTAGCGCCACCCGTTGGACTGAATGTCTATGTGGTCAATGGCATGGCCAAAGACATACCAATTGCCGAGAGCTATCGTGGCGTGATGCCATTCTTAGTAAGTGACACGATCAGAACGTTATTGATACTCTTCTTCCCTGGTATTTGTCTTTGGTTGGTTTCTGTTATCACATAGCAACTACCGACATTGAGTGGAGCTTGTAAAGAAGAAGATAGGCCCCACTGACGCAGGAACAAAAAGGGAGGCTAAGCCTCCCTTTTTGTTTGCCATAGAACTTAAGCAACCATTGGGGTCGCAGTTCAGTTACTTGGTGTACTTAGCGATCAAGCCTTGTGCTTCGTGAACTAGGTTGGCGCCATCAACGCCTTTCTTGTCCATATCGCTGATCCACTCGTTACTTAAGCTGGCAGATGCGCGTTTCCATACATCCAACTCGCCTTTTGGAATGATGGTGATGGTGTGGCCACCTGCAATCATCTTGGCTTTACCTGGAACGTCGTTGTCGCCTTGGGTCTTGCCTAAAAATGCCGAGAGTTCGCGCCCTGAGTTTTTGTCAATGACTTTCTTCAAGTCTGCAGGCAAAGACTCGTACTTGGCTTTGTTCATCGGCACCACGAAGACGGTGGTGTAGAGCGCGTTTTCGCCGCGATCGGTCTCAGCGGTGTAGCGGGCCAGTTCTTCAATCTTCAAAGTTTGTGCGACTTCGTAAGGAATCACAGCGCCGTCAATCGTGCCTTTAGACAAAGCATCTGGTACTGCTGGAACCGGCATGCCGACGGGAGTCGCACCCATGCTGGCGAGCAACTTGGTCGTCAAGCGGGTTGGTCCACGCAACTTCAAGCCTTTGATATCGGCCATAGTTTTGATTTGCTTTTTCGCTGTAAAGATATTGCCAGGGCCGTGGACGTGCATGGCCAAAACCTTCACATCTTTGAACTCGTCTTTGGCAAATTTTTCGTAGTAGTCCCATGTCGCGCGGCTAGTAGCCTCGGGTGTGGTCATCATGAAAGGTAATTCAAAGACTTCCATTTTTGGGAATCGACCTGAAGAGTAACCAGGCAAAGTCCAAACCACGTCTGCGACGCCATCGCGGGCCTGGTCATACAACTGGGGTGGCGTTCCGCCAAGTTGCATCGCTGGGTAGATTTGACATTGCAAACGGTCCTTGGAGTCTTTGGCAATGTTGTCGCACCAAGTGCGCAGCATCTTGGTGTGCTGAATAGATGTGGGGCCTAAAAAGTGGTGTACTTTCAAAATGATGGCCTCTGCTTGGGCAGAGCCAATGAGACTTACAAATGCTGCAGCAAAAGCCGCGTGCTTAAAGACCTTTTTCATTAAAAACTCCAATGGGGAAAAGAAACTTAGGCATAGTAATCCGACCAAGCGGTCGGTTAATTAAGGGTTTACTCGATATCGGCGTGGTGCAAAGCAAAGTTCTGTGACTTCATATCTGCAAAGTAGCACTGTAATGTCTGTTTGACAGTGCGAAATGCCAGCTCATCCCAAGGAATGTCTTTTTCGCTGAACAAGCGCGCCTCCATCGTTTCGTGACCAGGGGCAAATGAGTCGCTGGTCAAACGGGCGAGAAAGAAAAAGTGCACTTGTCCAACCCGCACCACATTCATGATGCTAAATAGCTCTTGCATCTCAAACTGGGCACCAGCTTCCTCCACGGTTTCGCGGGCTGCGCCTTGAGCAAGTGTTTCACCGAGTTCCATAAAGCCTGCAGGCAAAGTCCATTTGCCTAGGCGTGGCTCGATGTTGCGCTTACACAGCAATACCTTGTCTCCCCAGGTGGGCACAGTTCCCACCACATTGAGCGGATTTTCATAATGCACCGCATGACAAGCAGGACACACCGCGCGAAGTCGAGTGTCGCCATCGTCGGGCAAACGATACTCCACCGCGGTTCCGCAGGCTTTGCAATGTTTGATCTGCGCGCGGTGCAACATGAGTTGACGTTTTAGCTGACGTGGACTTGGATCTCGCCCAAGCCGTCGACGACTCCTACCAAGGTGTCGCCAGGCACTACAGCGGCCACGCCTTCTGGAGTTCCGGTGAATATTAAGTCGCCAGGTTGCAATTCCCAAGCGGCGGATAAATGTTCGATAGTTTCTGCAATATTCCAGATCAATTTGCTGACGTGGCTGCGTTGGCGGTCTTGGCCATTGACTTGCACATAGATTTCTGCATTTTCCACATCACCCGCCTGTGCGGCAGGGGTAATAGGGCCCATGGGTGCGCTATGGTCAAAGCCTTTTCCAATACACCAAGGGCGGCCTTGTTTCTTCATCTCGTTTTGCAGATCACGGCGCGTCATGTCCAAACCAACCGCATACCCGTAGATGTGTTGCATCGCATTGGCTGCAGAAATATTTTTTCCGCCTTTGCCGATAGCGACTACCAATTCGATTTCGTGGTGGAAGTTTTTAGTCAAGCTGGGGTAGGGCATATCTACCGTTTGCCCGCTGGGAGCAAAGAGCAATGCATCTGCGGGTTTTAGAAAAAAGAAAGGGGGTTCGCGCCCAGTGAATCCCATTTCTTTGGCATGCTCTTCGTAATTGCGGCCTACACAATAGATACGGTGGACAGGAAACTGTTCTGTTTTTCCAATAACGGGAACGCTAACGAGGGCTGGTGGTGTAAAAAGGTATTGCATAGTGAAGTTGAGAGAAATAAGTGATAACGGTGCAACTGAAAACCCGCTTAGTCTAATGCCTTGTGTCTGGCGGTATCCTTGGTTGCTATGCAGATACAAGACTGGCAACTTCCACCCGGCGTTCAAGCGCTGTGCACCACAAGGCTTGGCGGCGTGTCACTTCCTCCTTTCGACAGCTTGAATCTAGGAGACCATGTTCAAGATGAGCCACACCACGTAACGCAGAACCGAGATATCTTGAAGCAGAAACTTCAGGGTGCACGCCCCGTATTTCTCAAGCAAGTGCATAGAAGCGATGTGTTGAATTTAGAGCCCTCCACACCAGACGGCGCCACTGCAGACGCATGCATCACACCAACTCCTTATCTGGCTTGCACCATCATGGTGGCTGATTGCTTGCCTATTTTGTTTACGGATTCCAAAGGTGTCATAGTCGCTGCAGCCCATGCGGGTTGGCGCGGACTAGCCCATGGGGTAGTAGAGAACACCGTTAACACCATGTGTTTGAAAAGTGGCGTTCATCCGAGCGACATATTGGTGTGGTTAGGGCCTTGTATTGGGCCAAACGCTTTTGAAGTTGGATCTGAAGTGCGTCAGGCCTTTTTACAAGCGGATAAAACAGCAAGAAGATGTTTTAAAAAACATCCTGACGCACCAGGTAAGTACTTCGCAGATTTGCCCATGCTTGCGCGGGAGCGTTTGCGTGCATTGGGTGTTTTATCTATTGCAGGAAACGACAGCAGCGATGCGTGGTGCACCGTGCAACAAGCATCAAGGTTCTTTTCTTACAGGCGAGACGGCGTCACCGGACGTTTCGCTGCTTGTATTTGGCGTACCGCTTGATTGTTCTGAGGCACGTTGCTCGGCAGCCTGTTTGGCCTTGCGCCTTGCGGGTGTTCCCATGACGTACCCCACGATAGCCATGGGCAGCAAACCATACAAAATGAATGTAAAAAAAGCGCCCAACAGACTTCCCACTGGGCTGTTGGCCTCGGCAATTGCCATCATCAAGGCCACGTAAAGCCAGGCTATGAGAACGATGTACATCTAGGGGTTTTCGCTTGTGTTTGACTTTTGTCAGCAAAATAAAGGCATTTCACTGACATACTGGCGATATCCAGTTCTCCTATTATCTAGCAACGGAAATTCATCATGGATCAAAATCCCAGCCAATTTTGGTCAGTAGCGCAAGAAAATTGGGGCAAGGCCTTAGCAGCATTCAGCCAAATAGGAAAAACTGATGCAGTTGCCCCTCAGTTAAGTTTTGATCCTGAAAAGGTCAAGGAACTGCAAAACCTCTATATAAGCGAGGCAACAGAACTATGGAACCAAAGCCTTAAAGGTGCTCCGCAAGTCAAAGATCGACGGTTTGCGGCTGAAGCTTGGTCTAATGACCCTATGTCTGCTTTCGCAGCTGCCACTTATTTGCTCAATACCCGTACCATGATGTCGCTTGCAGAAGCGGCGCAAACAGACCCCAAAACCAAAGCACGTATCCAGTTCGCAGTAGAACAGTGGGCGGCAGCGGTCGCACCCAGTAACTTTCTAGCCTTTAATGCAGAAGCCCAGAAGAAAGCGATCGAGACCCAAGGCGAGAGCATTGCCAAAGGCATGCAAAACCTGTTGAAAGATATGCAGCAAGGCCATGTGTCTATGACGGATGAAAGCGTATTTGAGGTGGGTAAAAACGTCGCCACATCAGAAGGCAAAGTGGTCTTTGAGAACGATTACTTTCAGCTACTGGAGTACAAGCCTTTGACTGGAAAAGTCTACGAGCGTCCATTTTTGTTGATTCCGCCTTGTATCAACAAGTTCTACATCTTAGATTTACAACCCACGAATTCATTCATTCGTTATGCTGTTAGCGAAGGCCACAGAACCTTTGTGGTGAGTTGGCGAAATCCTGATGCATCTATGTCTTACACCACGTGGGACGATCTTATTGCGCACGTTGCGATCAAGGCCATCCACGTGGTGCAAGAGATTGCGGGTACAGACCAAATCAACGCCTTGGGTTTTTGCGTAGGCGGCACTATTTTGTCCACAGCCCTGGGCGTGCTGGCAGCGCGTGATGAACACCCTGTTGCCAGTGCTACCTTGCTGACTACCTTGGTTGATTTCCAAGACACGGGGGTGTTGGACGTCTTCATCGATGAAGCCTTTGTCAAATTTCGTGAAGCCCAGTTTTCTAACGCTGGTTTAATGAAGGGTCAAGACATGGCCTCAACCTTTAGTTTTCTGCGTCCCAACGATTTAGTTTGGAACTATGTTGTAGGCAACTATCTCAAGGGCGAAACGCCTCCGCCTTTCGATTTGCTTTACTGGAATAGTGACGCCACCAATTTGCCTGGCCCGATGTACGCCTGGTATTTGCGCAACACCTATTTAGAAAACAACCTCATCAAACCTGGTAAAACAGAAGTCTGTGGCGAAAAAATAGATCTGCGTAAAGTCAAACTTCCCATGTATATCTATGGATCGCGCGAAGACCATATCGTGCCGATTGGCGGTTCTTACGCCAGCACACACGTATTTCCTGGGAAAAAACGTTTTGTCATGGGCGCCTCTGGACATATCGCTGGTGTGATCAATCCGCCTGCTGCTAAGAAACGCAGTTACTGGACTGGTCCAGCTGGCAAATTTCCAAAAACTGCACAGGCATGGCAAGAGACTGCGACTGAACACGCCGGTAGCTGGTGGCCTGATTG
>Ga0209085_1002637_pt1 | contig 10114 bp, 7 predicted proteins | sample C_131016_EF_Meta_FD_187310 | JGI IMG/M metagenome (GOLD analysis project Ga0209085, IMG submission 187310) | Freshwater microbial communities from Lake Croche, Canada to study carbon cycling - C_131016_EF_MetaG (SPAdes) (version 2) | ecosystem: Environmental > Aquatic > Freshwater > Lake | place...
GGGCCTGCTGCTCTGGTTTGATCGCAATCAACCCCAGGACCCAGCGCAGCTGCCATTGCAGGGCCAGGAGCAGGGCAAGGGCCCATAGCAGGGTGGCGGCCCGGCTGCTGCCCGCCCAAGGGCTGAGACCAGTGGCTAGGCCAGCTCTGCCGTCTAGCCAGAGCAACAGGGGTAATTGCAGCATTGCTACAAGTGGCCTAATTAAACCCCAGGGCATTACCAAGGCTCCCCGCAGTTGGGGCAGCAGCACCCCTAGGGCCCAGAGCAATAGCAGTTCCAGCCTGGGGGCTGGGCCAGGGTCTGCCCCAGCCAGCACCAGCTGGAGCAATAGCAGCTCCAGGGGCAGCAGGCTAAGGCTGATCAGCGGCAGCTGATCGACCATTTAGGTGCTCAGGGTGCGGCGCTGGGTAACCAGTTTGTAGGCCTCAATCCGGTCCCCTTCTTGCCAATCGGCAAAGCGATCGCAGCCGATGCCGCATTCGAAGCCGGTGTTCACCTCTTTAACGTCGTTCTTCATCCGCTTGAGCGAATCAAGATCGCCGGAATAGAGCTTCTGCTTGCCGCGGTACAACCGGAACTTGCAATTGCGGGTGAGGCTGCCGCTGGTCACATAGCAACCAGCCACAGCACTCTTGCCAATGCTGAACACGGCGCGCACTTCGGCCTCTCCGAGTGCTTGTTCCACCAGCTCTGGCTCCAGCAGACCTTCCATGGCCATTTGGATATCTTCCAGCAGCTTGTAGATCACGTCGTAGTCGCGCACATCGATGCCGGCGATTTCGGCGGCCCGTTTGGCACCGGAGGCCAATGAGGTGTTGAAGCCCACGATTACTGCCCCCGATGCAGAGGCAAGATCCACGTCGGTTTCGGTAATTTCACCTGGGGCAGATAGCAACACCCGCACCTGAACTTCGCCCTGGGGCAGTTGTTCAAGGGCCCCAAGAATTGCCTCCAGGCTGCCCTGCACATCAGCCTTAAGGATGAGGTTAAGTTCCTTGAGTTCCCCTTCACTGGCTTGGCCAGACATGGAGGTGAGCGACACCCGCCGGGAGGCCATCTGCTGGGCTAAGCGGCTGGCCCGGGCCTCTGTGGCCCGATCGCCCACCACGGCCCGAGCCGCCTTCTCGTCTGGGTAGACCTCAAATTCATCGCCGGCCGCTGGTACTTCGCTGAAGCCCAACACCTCCACGGCGGTGGAGGGGCCCGCTTGTTTGACCCGGTGGCCGGTGTCGTCCACCATCGCCTTCACCTTGCCGAGCACTGGACCCGCTGCCACCACATCCCCAGCCCGCAGGGTGCCGTTTTGGATCAGCAGGGTGGCCACTGGCCCCTTTGCCTTGTCCAGGTGGGCTTCAATCACCGTGCCCTTGGCCATCCGGTCGGGGTTGGCCTTGAGGTCTTCCACCTCGGTTACAAGCAGGATCATTTCCAGCAAGGTGTCGATCCCCTGGCCCCTGAGGGCGCTCACCGGCACCATTACGGTGTCGCCGCCCCAGTCCTCCGATAGCAGGTTGCGGTCAGAGAGCTCCTGCTTAACGCGGTCAATCTGGGCGCCTTCCTTATCCACCTTGTTGATTGCCACCACGATTGGCACCTCCGCGGCTCGGGCGTGGCTGATCGCCTCCAGGGTCTGGGGACGAACGCCGTCATCGGCGGCCACCACGAGTACAGCCACGTCGGTGACCTTGGTACCCCGGGCGCGCATGGCAGTGAAGGCTTCGTGGCCTGGGGTGTCTAGGAAAGTGACCTTGCGGATTTCGTCGCCGTGGGGCACGTCCACCTGGTAAGCACCGATGTGTTGGGTGATCCCACCGGCTTCGCCAGCCGCCACACGGGTTTTACGGATTGCATCCAGCAGGCTGGTTTTGCCGTGGTCCACGTGGCCCATAACAGTGACCACAGGGGGCCGCCGGATCAGGTGCTCGAGGTCACTGGCCTCAATCATTTCAACGGTCTTCTTGGCCGCCTCCTCCACGTCGTCCTGGAGTACTGGCACACCAAATTCCTGGGACACCGTCTCGATGGTTGAGAGGTCGAGGGTTTGGGTGACGGTGGCGATGATCCCCTTGAAGAACAGGGATTTGATGATTTCTGAGCTCTCAACGCTGAGCATGTCTGCCAGCTCTTGCACCGTGAGGTTGCCCTCTGGAATCACAAGCATTTCTGGACGCACCTGCTTGGCATCGCGGGCCGCGCGCAGCTCCATCGCCCGGCGCCGTTGCCTTTGACGGGTGGTTTCCTTTTTGCGCCGGCGCATGGCCACCGGCTTGGCGCCGGCGCTGCCTGGCACTGCCCTTGGCTTGCTTGGCCGCGCCAGGCTCGCTTGGAGGATGAAGGCTTCCTGTTCGCCGGCGTAGCCGCTGGTTTCAGCGGTTAGCGAATCATCATTTTCGCCAATGATGTGCACCTTCTGGCGCTGCTTCTGCGGCGATTTGCTGCGCAGGGCCTCCAGCTTGGCGCTGTCATCCCAGTCGGGACGCCGGGGGCGCCCAGCGGCGGAGCCAGGGGCCGCCGCTGGGCGGAAACCTGGGCGTTTGGGGGCATTGGGGGCCGTTGGGGCGGCGGGCCGCACCGGATCCCCCGGTTTGCGGGGGGCATCAGCTCCGGGTCTGGTGGGGGGCCGGCGCGGGCCTTCCGGGGCTGGTCCCCGGGCACCAGGTTTCTGGAGCTGCATCAACTCCCCAGGGGCCACCGGTTTGCGCATGGCGCCAGGGGCGGCGGGCCTTCCCGCCTGGCCTGGCCTGGTGGGGGGGGCCGCAGGGTCGCGGCGGATTGGTTTCCCAACTAGTTCCAGGGATGAGGCCGGGGGCCTGCCATCGGGTTCGCCGCGGCGCGGTTGGGCCGGAGCTCCGGCACGGTTCACCGGGGCGCCGGGGCGCTGGGGGGCGGCAGGGGCACCGGCCCGTTGGGGCGCCGGCCGTTGGGGGGTGGGGGGCCGCATCGGCACCGCTGGACGGTTCTGGTCTCCCCCCCGCGGGGCTGGGGCCGGGGCCCGACCCATGAGTTGTTGGCCGCCGGCGGGTCGCCCTGCCGTGGGTTGAGCCTTGCCCGGTTGGGGGGCGCGCATGGGCTGGGGCGCGGCCGGGCGCGGAGGTGGTGGCACCACGGGTTTGCGGCTCGCCGGCCCGGCGGGGGGCGTTGCGGGTTTGCCCAGGGGGGCAGGTTTCGCCACCACCTCCGGTCGGGCAGGGGTGGCAGGTTTTGTTACCACCACTGGCTTGGCGACCACCACTGGCTTAGCGACCACCACTGGCTTAGCCACTACCACTGGCTTCGCAATGACCGCCGGCTTCGCAATGACCACCGGCTTCGCAACCACCACCGGCTTAGCCACTGCCACAGGTTTGGCGATCACCGCTGGTTTGGCCACCACCACCGGTTTGGCAGCAACAGCTGGTTTGGCAACTATTGCCGGCTTGGCTGGCACAGCCGGTTGGGCCGGCTCTGCTGGTTTGGCCACCACTGGTGGCTTAGCAATGATTGTTGGTTTTGCTGGCCCGGCTGGGGGTTTGGCGGCGGCGGGGCCGGCGGGGGGCCGCATGGGCACTGGCCGTGGCGGCGGGCTGCTCACCGCTGAGGTTGCCCCTGGAGGGGCTGGGCTTGGGGTTGCCGCGACTGGAGCGGCTGGTTTGACCACCTCAGGCTTAGGGGCGACTGGCTTGGCCGGAGCTGGGGCCGTGGGTGCTGCCGGGGGCCTAGGGGTGCTGGGTTGGGTGACGGGGAGTGCCGCTGCGGGTGCCGCTTTTTTCACGGTAAGAATTTTCACGCCTGCCGCCTCCGGGGCCCGGGCCGGGGCAGAGCCGCCCTTTGCCTGCAGGAGAGAGCGGATTTTGCTCGCCTCTGAGTCGCTGATGGAGCTGCTGTGGCTCTTGGCCGCGATCGACAGCTTCTCAGCAGCGTCCAGCACGTCGCGATTATCGAGACCGAGGTCTCGGGACAGCTCATAGATCCGGACTTTGCCGCCGCTCGTCATGCAGGTCTCCAGTGGACGGGGCACTTTGTGCCTCCGTGCCCGTCACAGGGACGGGATGGTATTCATCTTGCCTGAGAGGCTCTTACCCCCCCAGACCCAGCCGTTCGGCCAGGTGTTCGTAAATGGCGTCAGCTACCGGCACCCGAAGGGCCCTTTGTAACTTTCGCCGTTTGCGTGCCTCCTCTAGGCAACTTTGCTGGGGACAGAGGTAGGCCGATCGGCCCATGCCCTGGTCCAGCACAATCCCTTGGGCCCTTGGCAACCTGATGACCCGCAGGAGCAGCTGGCGATCCAGCAACTCCCGGCAGGCCACACAGCGCCGCAGGGTGGGGCCGGGGCTCACCGGGCCTCAGGAGCCGTTTCCGGCTCCTCCATGGGGGCTTCTGATTCCGTTTCCACAACTTCTTCTACGGGCTCTGACTCACCAGTGGGGGCATAGGCCTCGTTTTCGTAGCTGTCCTCTTGCCCGTAGCCAGGTTCGTCTTCCTCAATCGGGTAGAGCTCGCGCAGGCGAGCATCTTCCTCGGCTCGGGTGGCTTGCTCGGCCGCTAGGCGGGCCTCCGCCTCCCCTTGGAGGCGTTCATCTTCCTGGCGCAGTTCGATCAGTTCAGCCACCTTTTCATCTTCTGCCACCTGGTCGTACTCGGCAGCGTTCTTGATATCAATCTTCCAGCCGGTTAGCCGGGCTGCCAGCCGCACATTTTGGCCCTCGCGGCCGATGGCAAGGCTTAGTTGATCAGGCGGCACCAGCACGTGGGCATGGTGGCCCTCTGGATCCACAAGTCGCACCAGTTCCACCCGGGCGGGGCTGAGCGAGTTGGCGAGGTATTGACCAGGGTCTGGGGACCAGCGGATCACATCAATTTTCTCGCCCCGCAATTCATTTACCACCTGCTGAATCCGCGAACCCCTGGCTCCGATGCAGGCGCCCACTGGATCCACTTCCCGCTCAACACTATCTACAGCCACTTTGGTGCGGGGCCCCACCGCCCGGGAGGGGGGATTTGCTTCCCTGGCCACGGCCACAATTCGCACGGAACCTTCCTGGATCTCCGGCACCTCGTTTTCAAACAGATAAACCACGAGGCCGGCGTTGGCCCGGGAAACAAATAGCTGGGGGCCCCGGCGGGCAATCTCAGACACCTCCTTGAGGAACACCTTGAAGGTGGCGTTCGCCCGGTAATTGTCGTTTGGTAGTTGGTCGCGGCGGGGTAATTCTGCTTCCACCTCAGGCCTACCTAGGCCAGAGCTCACCGCCATGATCACAGACTGGCGCTCAAAGCGGATCACCCGGGCGGTTAAGACAGGATCCTCGAGGTCGGCGAATTCCTCCTGGATCATTCGGCGCTGCTGGTCCCGCAGCTTCTGGGCCAGCACCTGTTTGGTTTGGGCTGCGGCCATGCGGCCAAAATCATCTTTTTCCGGTGTTACATCAAGCACGACCGTGTCACCCAGTTGGGCATCATCGGTTACCTGTTGCACTTCCTCATAGGCAATCTGGTGGTCTTCGCTTTCCACCTCATCCACAATGATTTTGCTGGCCAGCACCCGGAAGCCCTCTTCGTCGAGGTCTAGGGCCACATCAAAATTGCTGAAATATTCTTCGTCGAAAGGGTCTTCACTTATGCCGAGGTAGAGCGTGCGGCGATAGCGCTCGTAGCCCTTGAGCAGCGCTTCCCGGAGAGCGGCCTCCACCACATTCGGGGGGAGCTTTTTCTCCTCGCTGATGTCTTCGATTAGGGCTGATAAGCCCGGAAGCATCACGAGTGCCATAAACGAACCTTCTGCTGGAGGACGGGAGGGACAGGGGGGGGCGGGGGTCAGCCCTCTGGGGAGGTGAGGCGGACCTCAAGCACGGCTGAGCGCGGAATCCGCACGACTCGGCCGCGCAGATTTATCTCCACGGCTTCGTCGTCGCGGCGGAGCAGGGATCCTTCCCTCCGCCGCTGATCACCGTTGGCATCCTGCTGGAGCACAGACACCGGAAATCCGCGGAAACTGCGGAAATCTCTGTCGTCCTGGAGCACGTCCCCGACCCCGGGGCTTGTGATCTCCAGAACATACGCCCCCGGTAGCAGCTCCCCCAAATCCAAAGCATCGGCGAAGGCAGCACTGAAGGTGGCGCAGTCGTCGAGGTTTACATCTGCACCATCTTGCTTTTGCAAGGCCACGATCAGAGCTTGGGGACTCCGATGGCTGTGCAGAAGTAGATGGTGGATCCGAAAGCCAAGGGGTTCGGCTACGGATTGGGCTAGGGATTCGAGCTCAGGCAGTTGTGGATGGGCCAAGGGGCTGGGGGACCAGGGGGGCCGGCCCGGCCCTGCAATCGAATCATTGGGAACGACTGCCCATCGGCGACTGAATTCAGCCCCTGATGGTGGTGCCCGCCGGGCACACAAAGCAGCTTAGAAGATCACCCTCTCCCCTGGCCCCAGCCAGCCCTGCCGATGGGTCACAGCTCTAATGCTGGTGGTTCTCCGTAGAAATCAGCGGCTTTTGGTTCCCTGCGCAGCTGGGGGTTTGTATTGATGCAGCCCCCCCGCTCTTGGGCGAATTGACAGACCCGGGCCCAAAGCTTGGCGCGACTGCCCTTGGCACCAGTGCTGAATTGAACCTCCTGCTCAGCACCATTGCTGGGATTGATTTTTACCTGGCAGAGGGGGCACACCTGCGGGCCTTCAACCATCGCAGCTCCAGCGACTCGGGTGAGGTTAAGGCGAGAGTCTTCGCCTCCGGTCTCTTTTAACGTTTCTGTGAAGCTTTCCCGTGGCAACAAGCTGACGGCGCGGTCTGCCTAGGCCAGCCAGCTGAGCTGCTTAGGCTTCGCTGATGATTTTTCTTTCCCCTTTGTTGGCGCTGGTGTTGGCCCTGGGGCTGGCGGCGCCCGCTTGGGCTTCCCATGGTTTTGTGGCTAAGGCGGTGGCCCGGGTGGCCCCTGCCGTGGTGCGGATCGACACCGAGCGCCAGGTGCTTAACCAGCGTTTTGAACCTGGTTTTGAGGATCCTTTGCTGCGGGAATTGTTTGGCGATTTACCCAGCAGCCACCGGGAGAACGGCCAGGGCTCTGGGGTGGTGATCGCCGCCGATGGCCTCGTGCTCACCAATGCCCATGTGGTGGAGGGGGCGGATCGGGTGCAGGTGACCCTGGCGGATGGCCGCCAATTAGACGGCCAGGTGGTGGGCAGTGATCCGATCACCGACCTGGCGGTGGTGCGACTGCCGGCCAACACCAAGGGTTTGAAGGCGGCACGGTTGGGTGATTCCGCTGCCCTGGTGCCGGGTGATTGGGCCATTGCCCTCGGAAATCCCTATGGCCTCGACAGCACGGTGACCCTGGGCATCGTTAGCAGCCTGCATCGCAATATCAGCAGCCTTGGCTTTACCGATAAGCGCCTGGAATTAATTCAGACCGATGCCGCCATCAACCCCGGCAATTCCGGCGGTCCCCTGGTAAATGACGCAGGTGAGGTGATCGGCTTGAACACCCTGGTGCGGGCAGGCCCAGGCGCTGGCTTGGGTTTTGCGATTCCGATCAACCTGGCCCGGGGGGTGGCCCAACGGTTGGCCGTGGGGGAGCCAGTGGTGCATCCCTACCTCGGTCTGCAGCTGGTGCCCCTCACCGAACGCATCGCCCGCGAGCACAACACTGACCCGAATGCCTTACTCCAGCTCCCTGAACACGATGGCGCCCTGGTGCAGCAGGTGCTAGGTAGCAGCCCCGCTGCCGAGGCCGGCCTGCGCCGCGGCGATCTGGTTATCGCTGCGGCGCAACGGCCGGTGCATGGCCCCGCTGACCTGCTGGCGGTGGTGGAGGGGGCCACCGTTGGGGAACCCCTGGCCCTGGAGGTGCTGCGCGGTGATCAACAACTGAGCTTGGGGATTCTTCCTGCCCCCCTGCCGGCGGCAGAGGGATGACCTGCCGATGGATTGCTAGGTTCCCGCCACCTGGTATTTCCCCATGGCAGATCTGCAGGACCGTATGAAACAGGCGGTTGCCTTGGCGGCCGTTGATCAGATCAGCGACGGCATGGTGCTCGGGCTTGGTTCCGGGTCCACGGCGGCCCTGATGATCAAGGAGGTGGGGGCCCGCCTCAACGACGGCAGGCTTAAAAACATCGTGGGGGTAACCACCTCGTTTCAGGGGGAGGTGCTTGCTGCAGAGCTGGGCATTCCATTGAAGGCGCTCAATGCGATCGAGCGCATTGACCTGGCCATTGATGGGGCCGATGAGGTGGACCCTGGTTTTCAGTTGATCAAGGGGGGCGGCGCCTGTCACGTGCAGGAAAAACTGGTGGCTCGCCGCGCCGATCGTTTTGTGGTGGTGGTGGACAGCAGCAAGTTGGTGGAGCGCCTGAACCTGGAATTCCTGTTGCCCGTGGAGGTGCTGCCCGGCGCCTGGCGCCAGGTGCAGGCTGAATTGCTTGCCCTAGGGGGCGCCGCTGAATTGAGGATGGCGCTACGCAAGGCCGGTCCGGTGGTCACCGACCAGGGCAACCTGGTGCTTGATGTGCGCTTTGGCGGCGGCATTAGCGACCCTGGGGGCCTGGAGGCCAAGCTCAACAACATTCCAGGGGTGCTGGAGAACGGCCTGTTTGTGAACCTTGCTGATCAGGTGCTGGTGGGTGAAATTGTTGCTGACCAGCCAGTGGTGCGGGACTTGGTGAAGGCCTAAGGGCCCTCCAGCCTTAGCCGCACCGATTCCCTGTGACTATGTAGTCCTTCGCTGGCGGCCAAGGTCATGATTGCGGCACCGGTGGCTTCCAGGGCCTCCCGGTTGAACTGGATCAGGCTGGTGTGCCTCATAAAGGTTTCAACGCTGAGGGCGCCGCTGAAGCGGGCGGTGCCTGAGGTGGGCAAGGTGTGGTTTGGGCCGGCCAAGTAGTCGCCAGCGGCTTCAGGGCTGTGCACCCCCAGGAAAATCGCCCCTGCCTGTTGGATCTTTTCCGCCAGGGTTTCCGGATCCCGCACCTGTAATTCCAGGTGTTCCGGGGCAAAGCGATCGGATAGTTCTGCTGCCTCCTCGAGGCTGGCGCAGAGCACCACCAGGCCCCAGTCCCGGATCGAAGCCGCCGTCACCTCGCGGCGCGGGTGGGAGAGCAGTTGCTGCTCCACGGCCAGGGGGACGGCGGTGGCCAGGCGGCGGCTGGTGGTAAGCAGGATCGCTGCGGCCAGGGGATCGTGTTCCGCCTGGGCCAGCAGATCAGCGGCCACCAGCTGGGCGTCGGCACTGTCATCGGCGATTACCAGCACTTCGCTGGGGCCCGCCAGGGAGTCGATGCCCACGCGCCCATAAACAGCTTTTTTTGCCAAGGTCACATAGAGGTTGCCCGGACCACTGATCACATCCACGCGGGGAATTGATTCCGTGCCCCAGGCCAGGGCGCCGATGGCCTGGGCCCCTCCCACCCGGTAGATCTCATCGATGCCGGCCACCCGGGCGGCGGCCAGCACTGCGGGGTTCACTTGGCCGTCGGGGCCGGGGGGGGTCACCATCACGAGCCGCTTTACCCCGGCCACCTGGGCCGGCACGGCGTTCATCAACACGGTGCTGGGGTATGCCGCCCGGCCGCCGGGCACGTAGAGGCCGGCCCGTTCCACCGGCCGCCACCGCCGCCCCAGCCGCTCCCCGTGGGGCCCTGTAAGGCTTAGATCCCTGGGGATTTGCTCCCGGTGGAAGCTGCTGATGCGGCGATAGGCCAAGGCCAGGGCATCTTTCAACTCTGGGCTTGCCAGCTCCCAGGCGGCATCAATTGCTTCTTTGGGAACGCGGAGCTGCCCCAGGTCCACCCGGTCAAATTTGGCGGTGAATTCCCGCAGGGCGTCATCGCCGCGAAGCCGCACCCCATCGAGTACTTCGTCCACGGTGGCCCGGGCCTGATCCATGGCTGCGCCAGTGGTGCGTGCCTCGATCTGATCAATCCGTTCGGCGGCAGCCTTGGGGTCGGTGAGCAGCTTCAGCAGCATGGAAGCGGGGATTACCAGGGGGGATTTGAAACTACCGCCTGGGGGATGGGCGCATGGGGAGTTAGGATCTTCGTTTGCCGTTCTGCGTCGAGACCCCCCTGTGGCGAATAACAAATCTGCTGAGAAGCGCATCCAGATTGCTGAACGCAACAGGCTGCAGAACCGCACCTACAAGTC
>Ga0209085_1002640_pt1 | contig 10111 bp, 14 predicted proteins | sample C_131016_EF_Meta_FD_187310 | JGI IMG/M metagenome (GOLD analysis project Ga0209085, IMG submission 187310) | Freshwater microbial communities from Lake Croche, Canada to study carbon cycling - C_131016_EF_MetaG (SPAdes) (version 2) | ecosystem: Environmental > Aquatic > Freshwater > Lake...
AAGTTCTTTTCTTCTTCTGTAAATTCTATATTAATCATGTTCTAGTTTTTACCTTTTCATTCAAATGACCTTTAACTATATTATTCCTTTTGAATAAAAACTTCAAGTTATAGCCTTGCAAAGTATATGAAGACCAATGGCATACTATATTTTATGGGGATGCCCTGGATATTTTGTCAAGTGAAATTAGATCTGAGTCGATAGATCTGATATTTATTGATCCTCCCTACAATATAGGAAAACAATTTGCCAATTTTCGCGATAAATGGGAGTCAAATCAAGAATATGCAAAATGGGCATACAAGATACTGGATGAGTGTATTCGGGTCTTAAAGCAGAATGGAACTTTATATGTGATGACCAGTACTCAAGCTCTGCCATATTTTGACCTTTATTTAAGTCAGAAAATGGTCATTCTTAGTCGAATTATATGGCATTACGATAGTTCAGGAGTTCAAGCCACCAAATATTTTGGCTCAATGTATGAACCAATACTCCACTGTGTGAAAAATAAGAGTGATTATATATTTAACTCAGATCAGATTAAAGTAGAAGCAAAAACAGGCGCACAACGCAAGTTAATTGATTATAGAAAACCTGTTCCTAGTCAGTATAACTCAGAGAAAGTACCCGGTAATGTGTGGTATTTTCCCCGTGTAAGGTATCTTATGCCCGAATATGAGAACCATCCTGCACAAAAACCTGAAGCATTACTAGAGAGGATTATTCTGGCCAGTAGTAACGAGGGGAGCATTATACTTGATCCATTTGCAGGTACTTTTACATCTGCTGCTGTAGCCAAACGATTAAAACGAATCTCTCTTAGTATAGAGTCTCAGGAAGAGTATCTTAAAATTGGCCTAAGACGGGTTCTAGGATGGCGAGAATATAAAGGAGAAAAGCTGTCACCTCCACAAAAAACTCATACTAAAAGAAATAAACAAGGTCAAAAGGATATTTTAAATGCCGACAGTACAGCATGAATTTACACAAAATATTATTTACATTCTCAACAATTATTTCCCTGAACAAGGAAATAAAATCTTAGATTATAGTGAATTATTACAATATATAAATATTAAAACCAAAGCTGCTAACAGAGGCTCTAAGTCACGCGCAGGATTAGCAAATCACTATGCTATATATGTTTTAATCGAGGACTATCTAAATAATCAGTTTCATATTAATGGTCATTATAACGATTATGAAGGTGCCCAATATACAACACTTCTTCGGAGACAAAGAGAACTTCCATTTGGTAGTAAATTACAAAATCACGCACTTAATCATCGACTGAATGAAGAATTTAAAAAATATTTTCCAGAATCATTATATCTGCCCATAATAAGAGACGCTGAAACCAATAAATATTGGATTAATGAAAATCTCATAAAAATTTCTATTGCTGATTCTCAAATCAACATTGCTGAAGCTATTAAAGATATCATTGATGCTTACATAAAAGCACGTAGAGAAGCATTTGATGAATTTATAGTCTATTGCCAACAGATGATCGATATTCAGGAGAAAGAGCCTTTGCAAGCCATTAATTTTATTCAAAATTTACTCAAGCCGAACATAGATGCAAGAGTTTTTGAAATTGTCAGTTATGCGATTTTGAAAGAGTATTATTTAGATAAAAAAATATATTATGGTTGGTCGCCAGATGAACTGAATGAGGAATATCTAGTTTTATATAAAACTGGTCGGACAAATGCCAATGATGGAGGCATAGACTTTGTAATGAAGCCGCTTGGACGTTTTTTTCAAGTGACGGAAACTATTGATGTAGGAAAATATTTTCTCGATATCGATAAGGTTCAGAGGTATACTATTACTTTTGTTGTTAAAACTGAACAGACAGTTAAAGCAATATTAAATAAAATTGAAGAACAAGCAACAGCCAGATACACTATTAAAGCTATTGTTAAAAGATATATGGAATCTATAGAAGAAATTATAAATATTCCAAAACTCATAAGTCATTTGAATACTGTTAGAGCACGTGGTAAAACTGCATCTGTAATTGAAGAAATGGTCTTGCAGAGTCGTCTTGAATTTAACCTAGAAACACAAGAAGAAAATGAAGTGGAGTTTACAGTATAAAATACTTAATATTTAGTACTAATAAAGCACTGATAATTGAGGCTTGAGCTATGACTATAGAAGTTCCCATGCGTTTTGAATCTGAACCATTACTTTGGGTAGTAGAGGATATTTATTCACCAGAAGAATGTAATCAATTTATTAGGTTAATTGAAAGATCTTCCCCAAAATTAGCGACAAATAATCCTCTATACCGCAATCAAGATCGAGTAATGATAGATGATCCGAAAAGGTCTCAAGATTTATTTGCAAGATTGCGACCGCACTTACCAGAAACAATGGGGGATTTAGTACTTATTGGCTTAAATGAACGTTTAAGAATGTACCGCTATAAAATCGGGCAAAGTTTTACCCCCCACATGGATCATTGGTATCGTCCTAATGAGCATCAAATCACACTGCATACAGTGTTAGTTTATTTTAATGATGACTTTGAAGGAGGAGAAACGATTTTTCAAGAACAACTTGAGCAAATAGTAGTACCAAAAACTGGAGCAGTTGCTATTTTCCAACATAAAATTCGCCATGAAGGTGCGGTAGTTCGCCAAGGTATTAAATATGCGATGAGAACGGAAGTAATTTATGGATTATCCCGAATCTCTCACTAACTTAGTTAACTTAACACACCTTGATTTAGGGGGTAATAAAATAACGAACATAGCCGACTCCATCACTAACTTAGCTAACTTAACTTACCTTGATTTAGGGGGTAATAAAATAACGAATATCCCCGACTCTATCACCAACTTAGTTAACTTAACTGACATTGAATTATTGTGTAATCCTCTTGAAAGTCCCCCTTTAGAAGTGTGTAATCAAGGAATTGAAGCGATTAGAGAATACTTTCAAGAAAGTAAAAGGAATTTAAAAAGATGACTACACAAACTGAAAAACGCTACTTACTATACACCTACAGAATATCTCGCATTAGAAGAAGCAGCAGAAGAGCGCAGTGAATATATAAATGGGGAGATCATTCCAATGGCTGGAGGGACAACTAGACATAATGAAATCACAGGGAATATCTATACTTATTTAAGGTTTAGTTTGAAGACCAAACCATTTAAGGTCTATATCGAAAATGTCAGACTCTGGATAGAACGTCATAAGATATACACTTATCCTGATGTAATGATAGTGGAAAAGCAGCCCCTTTATCATGGTAAGGGAACCTCAACAATTATTAATCCTAGTGTTATTTTTGAAATAGCTTCTAAATCTACCAAGAATTACCACCAAGGGGATAAGTTTGATTTCTATAGATCTCTAGCTGACTTAAAAGAATATATCATAGTTGAACAGTCTAGATATCATGTCATTAGTCATACAAAAACTCTAGAGGGTAAATGGATTTTAACTGAATATGAAGAACCAGAGACTGTGTTAGAATTAACCTCTCTTTCTCTCTCAATACCTTTAGAAGAAATCTATGCAGGAATAGACTTTAGTAGAGAGGATGAAGATTAGGCTATTCTTGACCACGATCATAAATAACAATATCCCATTGTCCAGTCCGATTAATTTCATAAGCAATAAAACGCCCATTCCCACTGATAGTCGGATGACGTACTGGCGAAGTTACATTACTGGTAAGGTTTTCCACTTGAACATTTTTCCGATCATATAATAGTATATCTGTCTTACCAAATTGTTCGGATAGATATACTACATACCTACCATTGCCACTGATATCGGGTTCATCTTGACGAGTATTGGGTTGATTAACTCCAGGGAGGGGAATCATTTGATGTTCTGTGAGATCATAAAGCCAAATCCCCCTTTTTCCCTGTCGATCTGAGGCTAAAACCAAATAATGACCATCATAAGATAGTCTAGGGGCTTCTTGGTTATTGAGGGTATTCAGTGCCGAATCAAAGGGCACAGGAGGTAATAAGATAGATTGAGATTGAGTGCAACTAGAGAGAATCACTCCTAACAGCAGACTCAAGACAATATACTTTTTACTCCTCATTGGTAGAATTAGCCACAGGTAGAATACAACAATTTATGTCATGGAGACATACTTTCCCCCAATTGATCGCCCAACGTACTAAAGAGACTCTATTTTCTGTTTTAGTTTTTTCTAGAATATTGCTAACATGATTATCAACAGTTCGTTTACTGATCTCTAGCTTTTCGGCTATTTGTAAATTAGTTAACCCGTTAGCGATTAATTCGATGATTTCTAACTCTCGATCTGAAACAGAAATAGGGGCTTCAACTTTACCAGTGTTCATAAGTATTTTTACCCACTACATTCACTAAGATATATTGTTTATATTATAGGGATGATGTCAGTGAGAAAGTACAAAAATTGTAAATTAGCTTAAAAATAATGTGAAACTGATTTATTGGTTGGCAGAAGTAGAGAAGGGGGATCGTCTTCTTGTAGGGGATAAGGCTTATGCACTTAGTCATCTACAACAAGAAAAATATCCAATCATTAACGGATTCGTCATCAGTTCAAGTAATTCTAAAGAACTATTTAAGCAATTAAAGCTAAGTTTCGACCAGACCAGTGAAAATTTACTAGAAAATCCCTATTCTTTACAATCATTTGCACGTTATTGTCGTGAAATGATTTTACAGAGTGACCTCCAGAGTGAATTAGTTTCTCTAATTGCCGAAAATTATCCCAAATTACAGTCCTCTTACCTCATTTTAAGACCTTCGTTAGCAGTCACAGCCAGCACAAGAGGACTTCTCAGTTCCTTAATAACCGTAGATGACCTAGCAGCTATTTTAGTCAGTTTAAAACAAATTTGGGCTGAACTCTTTAGCGCAAGAAGTATATTTTATTGGCAGAAAAAGGGGATCTCTTTAGATCAGATTAACCTAGCAATACTCATTCAGCCAATAGAATCAGTCATGGCTTCAGGAACAGTCCTTTTAGAGAACCAACAAGCCCAGATCCAAGCAGTACTAGGACTAGGGCACAGTCTAGTTTATGGAGAACTCTCACCTGATCTTTACTCAATAGATCTTCAGACAGGAGAGATATCTTCTGAAACTAGAGGTTTTCAAAATTCAGCTTATCGTCTTACGCCAGAAAATACCCAGCATTTAGAAAGTTATTATCTTCCTGACAACAAAGAAAATTTAGCACTCATTCACCCAGAACAGATCAGGCAACTCAGCCAATATCTCCAGAGACTAAATAATTGTGAGTTTCATTATCAGGGGCATTTAGAATGGACTATCCTAGAAACTGAGCAACTATACTTCACACAAGCAGATCTAAATTCTCCCGAATCTACTACCCATTCTCTCCGCTTAAAAGGATATCCTGCCAGTTCAGGTCGGGTAATCGCCCCTATAGAGGTCATTTGGCATGAGAGCCATGTACCAAAAGAGCAAACTATCCTTGTTTTTCAACAAATTTTCCCCCATTATTTACCCTTGTTAACTAAAGCTGTAGGAATAATTGCTGAACGGGGAGGTACAACCAGCCATGCAGCTATTTTAGCTAGAGAATTAGGTATTCCAGCCGTGATCGGGGTAAATAAAGCAACGACATTACTCACTACAGGTGAATCTATATTACTAGATGGCAATAAAGGAGAAATATATCGCTTAGTTGGTTCACCAGTTGATTATGAAGACCTCCGAGAAACAAATACTTCTAATCAAGCCACCCTTAGCAGTAAAGAAGTTCCCTTAGCGACGCAATTAATGATTAATGTTAGTCTAGTGAACTCGCCAGAAATACTAAACCTCTTACCGCTTATTGATGGAGTAGGACTATTACGTTCAGAAATTTTCTTCGCACAACTTTGGTCGGAACGTCCAGCTAATCAATGGTCTAAGGAGGCTTTAAAGGAGAGATTAGTCAGTTTTATTACTTATTTTGCCGAACTGTTCCAGCAGCGCCCTGTTTTTTATCGTCTTCTAGATCAAGATGCTCAATTAGTAACATTGCACAGAGGAACCTACGCTTATTTAACAGATCCTACCCTCTTAGATTTACAACTAGAGGCTATTAGCGAAGTGCAAAAGCGGCAAAATACTAATATCAGTCTCTTACTGCCTTTTGTCCGCAGTGTGGAAGAGTTTAAATTTTGCCTTGCGAGGGTGGAAAAAATAGGACTCAGAGAACACCCCTCCTTTAAACTCTGGATTATGGCAGAAGTTCCCTCTATTTTGTTTCTTCTCCCTGACTATGTCAAAGCAGGAGTAGAAGGGATTTCTTTGGGAACTAATGACCTAACACAGTTACTTTTAGGCTTTGATCGCCAAGTCTCTCACCATCCTCCAGAACAGAATTTTTGTCCTAGCGCACTTCAACAAGCACTAAAATCTTTAATACAACAAGCGCATAGTTGTGGTATTCCCTGTTCAATCTGTGGACAAGCTCCCTTACAGTATGTTGATTTGATTGACTCTTTGATAGAATGGGGCATCACTACCATCTCTGTTGAACCAGAAGCCGTCAAAAAAGTTTATCATGCTATAGCTAGAGCAGAAAAACGTCTCATTTTGCAAGCAGCCAGAAAAATCATGCACAGAGATTAATACATTATTCTTAGAACCCTTACTAGCTAAAGCTTTCAGCCTATTCTCAATAAGTCAAAGTGCAAAAAAAGATGTTAGAACCCACTTTCCGTAATCGATAATATAGTACTTTTAAAATTTCCGAAAGAAAGTACCTTAATCAGTAGAAAAATCAATATATTTAGTAGGATAGCATTGGCTATGGGGTAATTTTCCAAGCAATTAAATGGTTTATTTGCACTATCAATGAGTCAAGGACAGAAATTTTATCCCAAAATCACTTCTAGATTGAACTAATGAACAAATTAAAGCCATCTAGAAATGAAAATACTCTAGATATACTTAATTATTTGGGGATTCAATTCGATGAGATTAACCTGATAAAATATAATATTTTTGGCAAGAAATAGGAAAAAAGCTCAAAATGTCTCTACGTTCTTTTGTTAAATTAATAATTTGTTCAGTGCCGGATAAAACTATATAATGGACACCTTGGAAACATTGAAATATCCATCGATAAGTAGGAGAATTAGTTAATTTACCTAACTGATTTTTTAAGCCAGTTTTTTGACTTTCTAAATTTTTACGTAGTTCCCTTTGTCCAATAGAATAAACTAGAAGACATAAACCCATCAACATAGCCATTGTTTCTATTCTTTCTGGGGATTTAAGAAACACACTAACTGTGCTACGCACAGAAAAACTGCAAAAAATAAGGGATCTTTAAGAAATCGAAAACCTCTTTCTGGTGCTTGTTGTTCTTTATATTTTATTAAAATATTGTCTGAACTTAATTCGCTTTTTTCTAGTTGATTTGTCGCTAAGATAAATCTGCCACTTCTTCTTTTTAAACTCTCTATAATTTCTCTATTTAACTCAAGATTAGCAGTAATTTCATAACTCTTTTCTGATTCATTTTCTGCAGTCTTAGCTTTTTTCTTAGTGTCAGACTGGCTAATGTTAATAATTTCTAATAGATGATATTTTAATTTATTTTGTAATTCGCTTATTCTTTCTCTAACTTTTAGCTCTGAATCAAAGCATTGTTGCCTTATTTTGGCTATTTCTTTGTTAGCTTTTTCTTTCTCTTTTTCTATTTTTTCTTCTAATTTTTTTAAATCAGATGCCTTGGCTTTTTTCTTTCTACTATTAACCATCTCTGATTTATTCCTCCATAATTACTTTCTACTTCTAACCATGAATATCCTTCTATTGTGCTTTTGATTAGTTTTTCTGTTGGGGGTTCATTGATTAATCTTTGGGCTTCTTTTATTGTTAATGGTACTCTTGATAACCATTTTATTTCTCCCATTAATTTTAAGTTATCTTCTGAATATAATGCACTATCACTCACTATCATTGTGTCAAAGGTTACCATTGATTTATATTCTTTGGCTATTTGCCCAAATACTGCTTTATCACTCTCATTCCCATCAGCTACTCTTAGAAATAAAGGAACATCACCATCCCCACTTACAATTAAGTCTAAAATAAACTGTTTTAAATCAGGTCTCCGGTCACGAGAATAACCATATGTTATTGTTATAGGTACTTCTTTCTCTAAATTTTCATTTCCCTCAATTGCTATCTTTTCCTTTCTTTTATATTCTCCTTGTAGCGCCATAGAACTAGAGTCTAAATGAGAAAAATTGGTCTTGATTTTATATTTTTCTACAGCATTTAAAGTTAGTAATAAGAAGATATTTGATAAACCTTTGGCATAAAGTAAATCCATTGTTCTTCCTATTTTATACTCATTTAAATGTTCCGCAGAGATTCCTTTTCCTATTAGATGTTCTACTGGTTTATCGGAAAAAAATTGTGGAAATAAATAAAGAGGTCTCGACACAAATCCTAATCCATTTAGAATAATTGCTTTAACTATTTGTCCACTTGTTACTATTTCCCCTTTTTCTACTCCTATTTCTTTATTGATAATTTCTTCTATTCCAAGATCATCTATAATGCCTGCTATTATCCCTAAATGATTAATATTTTTAATTTCTATATCTGATTCAGAAATCATAAAATACCTCCCTAATATTTCCCGTCCGTAATAATTTTTACTCCTATTGTAAACCACTAGACTTTATGTTTTTCATTTTCCAGAATAAATTGAGTATTTATACTTAAATATATTTTAACTATAATATATAAATTCTAAATTTAAGGCATTACAAAGACGTACTATGTTGATTGTTACGGAAAGTGGGTTAGAAACCTATTCGATTACAGATTCTACTCATCTCTATACTCAATTTTAATGTTTATTTTGGTGTAATAAAGTGTAGTTTTTATTAATTTTTGTGAACTTAATATCTTCTTAATCTGTTCTTGTTCGCATCTATATAGGTAAAAATTAATTACCTATTTCTATACTAACAGGTATTGAAGTTTTAACATTGCCTATACCAAAGTTCAAAGTTTAATGAACTTTCTAGGTGCCCCTTTGCGGGGTAAAACCATTTTTATTCCTATACTGTCCTTGAGTATCAGCTATAAGGATATCAGGTTGAATATCTGAGGTGTTTTTCAGCAACCCATCCAGAATATAGACAGCTTCCCATACCCCACAATTAATAAAATGAGTAAACAAAGCAATATAAGTATCGGAAACATGATGATACGCAATCCCCCCATAGCCTCCATAACGAATGTGGTACTCACTGAGAAGATTATTCTCATAAACCTCAAACTTACTTCCATCAGCCGCCGCCCTTTTACCAGTTCCCCAACATTTAGGCAAATTAAGACGACTATAGGCGTTGATTAAATCCTTAATAGCAGCTTCAATTTTATTAGCACTAATATGACGAGTATTTGTATAGGACAAAGCGTGGGAACTAACAAAACCTTTGGCATGACGTGCCATTTGATTTGGACCTAGATTGCACCCATAGCAAAAAACAGTCAGCAAATAGCGTTCTGATGCGTCTTTAAGTTTAGGCTCATTTCCTGATACTGGACCCAAATGTCGATTTTACTCGGTGTTATATCAACTAATAATCTCTTGGTATCTCCAAAGCCCATTAGTTGGTTAAACTTATTCTGTAGTTATTTAGTATGAGATAATGTGGAACTCTTGGGAGGAGACTTAATAAGATTAAGAGTTAAAATCGCTTCTTCTTTGTCAGAAGATACTAATCGTTCTAAAACTAATTTCTCAGATTCAGACAACTTCTTATTAATTTTCAAATAAAGACGTTTATTGATGAGGAGCTTAATATGACCAATCAACCGCTCAAGAGTACTAAATACAGGTAATTCATATCGCTCTTTAACTAATTCTTCAATAGCCACATTAATTAACAATACCTTCGCCAAAAAAGAGTGTAAAGAGGAGGGCTAATGTAGTAAAGTTATAATCTTCAAACAAAACAACTTTCCAAATACATTTAGCCATTAGAGTCGAGGGAAGTGTTACCACTTACCCCTCTCCTCCGAAACCGTGCATGAAACTTTGGCTTCACACGGCTACTCAATGTGTACCTAGGGCATTCTTGCAGCCTTTGGC
>Ga0209085_1002642_pt1 | contig 10106 bp, 8 predicted proteins | sample C_131016_EF_Meta_FD_187310 | JGI IMG/M metagenome (GOLD analysis project Ga0209085, IMG submission 187310) | Freshwater microbial communities from Lake Croche, Canada to study carbon cycling - C_131016_EF_MetaG (SPAdes) (version 2) | ecosystem: Environmental > Aquatic > Freshwater > Lake | place...
AGGTGAGTCTTTGCGTGGATGGGGCGGATGAGGTGGATCCGAAGCTGAGGCTGACTAAGGGGGGTGGGGGAGCATTGACGAGGGAGAAGATCATTGCCACAGCATCGAAAAAGTTCATCTGCATCGTGGATGAGTCGAAGTTGGTCAAGCGACTGGGAAAATTTCCTGTGCCCATCGAAGTTGTGCCGATGGGGAGGGATCAGGTGGCGAAGGAGATTCGCAGGAGGGGAGGTCGGCCGGTATGGCGGAAGAATTTTATTACGGATAACGGAGGGGAGATTTTGGATGTGCACGGATGGAAAGTTACCGATCCGGTGCAGACGGAAAAAAAGTTGGAGGGGATTCCGGGTGTGATCTGTGCGGGAGTGTTTGGAAAACGTCGCGCGGATCTCGTTTTGGTGGGGACTCCCGAGGGAGTGAAGATGATACGATCGAGTCGTTAGGCGGCGGTTGGCAGGCCGAGTTTTTCCCGAAGCTCTTTAGGATTTTGGGCGTATTCGACTGCTTCCTCAGCTTCCAGCTTTCCTTCCTCCACCAGTTGGTTGAGGTGGGTATCGAGTTGGATCATGCCTGATTTGCCACCCAGTTGGATTTCTGAATCGAGAAGGTAGATTTTATTTTCCCGGATGAGGTTCGCGATGGAGGGAGTAGTCACCATAATTTCAAAGCCAGCGACTCTTCCGCCCCCGACTTTACGCATGAGAACCTGGGAAATAACGGCGACGATGGAGGTGGAGAGCTGGGCACGAATCATCTCCTTGGTATTAGCGGGAAAGGCGTCGACGATACGGTTGATCGTGCGGGCCGCACCCGTGGTGTGGAGGGTTCCGAAGACCAAGTGACCCGTTTCGGCCGCGGTGATGGCGGCCTCGATTGTCTCAAGATCCCGCATTTCACCCACTAAAATGACGTCGGGATCTTGACGGAGAGCACCGCGGATGGCTTCCGCAAAGCTGGTCACGTCGACATTCACTTCCCTCTGGGTGATGACGCTCTTTTTGTGTTGGTGGTAGTACTCGATCGGATCTTCGATAGTGATGATGTGGGTTTGTCGCTGTTCGTTGATCCAGTTCACCATAGAGGCGAGCGTGGTGGATTTTCCCGAGCCTGTAGGGCCTGTGACAAGAATGAGGCCTCGAGGACGTACAAGAAGATCCTTGATCATTGGAGGTAGACCGATTTCATCCATCTGAAGAAGCCGACTTGGGATCAGACGGAAGACTACCCCGTAGTTTCCTTTTGAGCGAAGTACACTGACTCGGAAACGGGCTTCCGAGCCGTGGGAGATAGCGAAGTCCGCGCCTCCGGTTTTTTCGGCTCGTTCGAAATCGTGTGAAGGAATGATGGTGCCGATCAGGTGGCGGGTATCCTCCGGCGTTAAAACGGGACCTTCAACAGGTTCCATTTCACCAGAAACACGTAGGACAGGGGATTGCCCCACCTGTAAATGGAGATCCGAGGCTTTGCGTTCAATCACCAGATCGAGCAGTTTCTGCAGATCGTAACCCGAAGGGGAGGAGTTCATTTTCTTATAATAAGTTTTCCAATCTGAAAGAGAAAGTGTTTAATTCCTAATCCAATGATTAACGAGACGAAAAAGACGTCCCTCATTGTAGCAAAAAGTCTCGAAGGCATCGCGGGGCTTGTTCTTGGCGGGGTAGCTTGGTTCTTACGGGATGCTCTCTTTGGGGCAAGTCAGGGTCTTCTATTGGATCCGATCGTGGGTGTGGTTGTAGGGTTGGCGTGGAGAAACTGGATTCTGGGTGCCTGTGTTGCCTCTTTATTCCCGTTTCTTGGGGTAACCACGAACGGGTTTGCCGAGGTAGGGGGTCTTTGGATGTGTGTTTTTATCACTGTTGCTCTTCTTCGTTCGGTTGGGGAAGGGGGTGGAATCGGGCTCCGCGGAATGATCCTCCTTCCCTTGGCGACGGGAGTTACCCTTGCGGGAATTCTTTTTACCCAAATGCTCGGTGGAGCTGTCCCTTTTTCGTCCGGTTTTGGGAATCGTTGGGCTCAAGAAGCCCTGGGGGTGATGGCGGTTTCTCCATTGGTGGCAAAAATCGGATTGGATTTTCTTTCGCAACTAAATCGGCGCCTCTTTGTGACTTGGGTGCTTTTGACGGCTCTCTTGATGGCCGTGGGAAGTGTTGCCTCGGATCCCTCCTTAGATCCAGGCACCGCTTTGGCACTGGAGCTTTTGCCTGTGGTGATTCTTTTTTGGCAAGCGATGCGTTTTGGTTGGGTAGGCGCGACGACTTCTTGTTTTCTGTTGGCGATCTTGTCAGGACTTGCGTGGTCGGATGGAAATCGCATTCTCTTGAATTTTCCAGCAGGGATCTTTAGTACCATCTTGACTGCAGTTTTCGGGACGGCACACGGAATCGGAGCTCTTCGGGACGAGCGACTGGAAACGCACAAGTGGACGAGCCAGGCAGCCCAAGCCTATCAGGTTGTTTTTTGGCGATGGCAAAAGGGTAAGGGCGTGGATTGGGATGACCCTGAACGTGCCGCTTCTGTAGGGTTGGAGCGAGTGGGTTTAGGTTGGCGTCTGTGCCAAGGCTGGTCCACGGATGAGAAGTTGCCTCATCCTGATACTCTCGCGGGAAGTACTGCCATCAAAGTAGAAAGTCCCAAGATGCCATCACGTTGGCTGGAGTTCTCAGGTTTGGTGCATACGGAAGATTCGGACGGTGATCCTACCACCCTTTTAGGGGTTATCGTTGATGTGACAGCCTCCCATATGGCACAAGAGCAAAGAGCCAAGGCATTGCGCCGTGAAGGGGAGTTGCGGGCGATTCGCTCCCAACTTCAACCCCATGTTGTATTTAATGCCCTCAATCGAATCGCCTCACTGGCGATGTCGGAGCCGGAATCTGCACGGGATTTGATTGTCCGCCTTAGTCGCCTACTTCGTGCATCACTGATGGCGGGAGAGAAAGATTCTGTTTCGTTGAGTGAGGAGGTTTCCCTGATCCACGATTGTGTTGCGTTGGAAGGGGCTGGCTATGGAGGACGGCTTAAATTTTTTAATGAGATTCCGTCCGACATTGAGGAAAAAGGGCTTCCACCCCTCGCCCTATTGAGTTTGGTCAACGGGGCGATTCGGCGCGGGGTAGGAATGCGAAAAAAAGGTGCCTCGATTGTCTTGAGCATGCCTCAACAGGGGGTGTTCCGAGTTGCTGTTAACCCGCCTGTTTCTATGACAGAAAAATCGGAATTTGCGCTCTGGCCTGACCCGATATGGGTGGAGCGTTTGGGTGTCGAAACAACTCGGCGGGCCAGAATCGCAGTTCAACGGCAGGGAGAGGCGGTGGCTTCGGCTGATTTGGTGATGGAGAGAGGGATTCCATGAGCCGTAAAATTCGAGTTTTGATTGCGGATGATGAAGCGTTGGGCAGGAGGGAACTGCGTCGACTTTTAAAAAGCTACTCAGAGTTAGAGATCGTGGCGGAAGCGGAAGATGGGGATCAAGCAGCCGAAATGATCGAAAAACATATTCCCGATCTTGTTTTTCTGGATATTCGAATGCCAGGCCGGGATGGATTTGGGGTACTGGATGCCTTGGAACCCCCATTGCCTGAAATTATTTTCTCCACTGCTTATGACCAGTTTGCGGTGGATGCGATTCGGCGTGGGGCTCTGGATTATCTGTTGAAGCCAGTGGCTCCAGAGGAGCTTGCGAGGGCGATCGAGAAGGCACGCGAACGAGTTCTTTCAAAAACAGCTAGCCTGAGAAAGGACGGAAGATTGCAATCATCCGATCGAATCTTTGTGCAGGAAGGAAAGACCTCCATGTTTTTCGAGGTGGGATCCATTCTGATCTTGGAGTCGGAAGGAAATTATACTCGGATCCGGACGGACAAGTCCCAAGGCTTGGTTAGGCGGCCGATCAAATATTTTGTAACCCGGCTTGATCCAGCAGAGTTTTTTCGTGCGAACCGCGGGCAGATCGTGAACTTAAAAGGAATTTCGGATTGCAAACCAAGCACAGGGGGGAGGCTTACAGCTCGATTTCTTGATGGGGGCAGCGTGGAAATATCTCGAAGACAAGCGCGGGAATTCCGTGCAAAACTTCGCATCTAAGCGAAGAAAAAGAACGACAATGAAACAATTAAGCACAAAATCCGCAACAACAGAAGAGGGATCCGGGCCATCCCATCGATTGTCAAAAATAAAAGCTTCACCTGGATCAATTGTTTTTTGGGTGCTTGTCGGAGTTCTCGTGTTATCCCTCTTTGCGTTATTGATCTGGCCCGAGGTCCAGAAAGTTGAACTGAACACCCGTCTGTCAGCTGCAGATCAAGCGATAGCAAAATACCGAACGGCCGTGTTGTCTTATTACGTGGGAAAGGGGCAGGTGACGATGGATGTCGAAAAAAAAGAGGAAAACCAACAGACTTCCCAATCGGTGTTCTCGGTAAGTAAAAAAACGCCTCCCAAGATGATCTATGTTTCGACGGGTTCAAATCTTGGGGAGAGTTTGATCGAGGCAAAACTTCTGGAGAAGATCACTTTTCCTGTCGGATCGGTTTTGGAAAAAAAGGGAACCGATTCTGGCGAATCTTCCAGCGGGGAAACAATCTTACCGCAAATCCATGCTTTCCCAGTCGATTATCTGAAAGAGAGATTTCACAAAACCAAGCCCTTTGAGTCCGTAAACAGTGAAAAAGTGGCGATCATTATCGTTCCAGGACTCACACAAAGTGAGGCGGAGGGGCTACAAAAACGAATTGGCTGGATGGATGATCCGATAACCAAGGCAAAAAAAAGCAACTGTTTCTTTACTCCTAGCACGACAGAAAAGAGGTATACTGCTTGGATCTATCTTACCGATCTATAAGATTAGACGCACGTTTTATCCCAAGATAAGACCATTCATAACAAGAAAGAACCACTAGTCACATAAAGTAAGAAAGCCTTGAAAGCAGCGCAAAAATATGTTTTTATCTAAAACATGAAAAATAAAAATAAGTATCTAGCCAAAGGATTCACCCTTGTCGAAATGATCGGGGTACTAGCGATTATCGGAATATTAGCTTCCGTAGTCTCCCCGAAGGTGATTGAGGCTATCCGTGATGCTAAAATCACTTCAGCTCTTAGCACTACCAAGACTATCCAGTCGGCAGCAGTCAACTACTACTCTCGTTATAACTACTATCCGGTTGATGGCACAAAAGGTGCTTTTAGTAATGGAACTACCTCCGCTTGGAAACGTAACTATGGTGACCAAGCGACCACCGCAACAAATACAACAACTTTCGGAGATATCCTTATTTCCGAGGGACTCCTTGATCAGATGAAGTTTCCCGTTGGTGTGAGCAGTAATAATACACTTTCTACTTTGCAGAACTCGGCATGGAAAACTGTTACCAACGCCACGGCATGGTCTAGCGGGCCTGTCTGGCCCACCGTGTGTTGCATCAACAACACTAACGCCTCCTTATTTGCATCATCCGTAAATCCAACCCGAATTATCTTTTTGAGACTGCCTGCAGTCACAACGCTTGAGGCGGCAGGATTAAAGACAAAGATCGACGGCCCTTTTCAGGCCAGCGATGTGTCGGGTCCTTATGACCTTGTTGCTAAGACAATAGGAACAACATCCACAGGGAATAGCCTGATTGCTGGAGGAAACTGTAGAATTGTTGTCAATTCGGACTCCGCAATGGGCTATGATGTGTGGATCTACGTTGCTCACGAGTAGTAATATCACTTACGTAATATAAGGGAAAGGGTGCTTCTGCGAAGGAGCACCCTTTTTCTTGTAATTAATAACAAAAAGCTAATAGTCTGCACATGCCCATTGTTATTGATGAGCAAGGGTTAGTTAACGGAGTGGATCCAGCAGAGGATCCAACTAGGTTCGGAGCCAAAAAGCTTGATCTAGCTGATTGGCTTCTTGTCTGGGGTCACGTCACACCTGCCCAGATCGACTTGGCCAACCGCGAGGCGAAAAGAAAAAGTCAGTCTCTTGGTCAGGCGCTTTCCGCCTTGGGTTTTGTCGAGCCTCGCGTTCTTTCCAGCTATATCGCCCAGAAGTCGGAGAGTGAAAACGTTGATGTCCGTAAAGTCGTTGTTCCGCCCGGCATCCGAGATCTGATCCCCCGGGAATCCGCCCAACGCTACTTGGCCCTTCCGATTCGTCTGGATGGGGAAAAACTCGTCGTTGCCCTTGGGAACGCACTCGACCTCACCGCCGCAGATGCGATTGAGCAGCTCGTTCGCCGTCCTGTGGAGATCGTCTCTTCGACAGAAGGCGATGTGCGTGAAGCGATCAACCGGACGTACACGCAGGAGTCTCATTTGGATGAAACGATCGATGAGATCCTGGCGATGGATTCCGCCGCCTTGGCTGCCGCATCAGAGAGTGATGCTCCCATGATTCGGCTTGTGGAACAGCTTCTTCTATTCGCTATTTCGAACGGAGTAAGTGATATCCACATTCAACCAGAGGAAAAGATTCTCAGAATCCGAATGCGCAAGGACGGTATTCTGGATGAGGGAATTCTAGTGCCCCGGGAGATTCAAAATGCGATCACGGCACGTCTCAAGATTCTGGGAGACATGGACATCACCGAGACCCGCCTTCCGCAGGCTGGCCGCTATAACTTTGATGCTGGTGCGAAACCGGTGGATTTTCGGTTTTCCTCCCTCCCGACCGCCTTCGGGGAATCGATCGTGTTGCGTATCTTGGATCGGTCGACCCTAAACCTGGAGCTCACAACCTTGGGCTTTAGCCCGAAACTCGAACGCAATTTCCTTCATCTGCTGGAGCGGCCCCACGGGGTGATCTTGGTCACGGGCCCCACGGGTTCCGGAAAAACCACGACTCTTTACGCCGCCCTTTCCAAACTACGGGGAGATCAGAAAAGTATCTTTACCCTAGAAGATCCTGTCGAATTTCATCTTCCACTCGTTCGGCAAACGCAGGTGAACGAGAAGATCGGGCTGACGTTTGCGGCAGGTCTGCGTACTCTTTTGCGGCAGGATCCGGACATCATCTTGGTGGGGGAAACTCGGGACAAGGATACGGCGGAGTTGATGGTTCGGGCGGCGCTGACCGGCCACTTGGTGATGAGCACCCTCCATACGAACGATGCCTTGGGGGCGATTCCGCGTCTGATCGATTTGGGAATTCCTTCCTACATGTTGCCGGCCTGTCTTCTCGGCCTGCAGAGCCAACGGTTGGTTCGGGTTCTTTGTCCATCCTGCCGCGAGCCGAATCCCCAGGCGGAGGAGATTTTGTCGAATCTGGGGGTCGCCTTGCCAGAGGAGTGCACTCCGACCCTTTGGAAACCGGTGGGTTGTGAAAAGTGTCGCAAATCGGGTTACCGGGGTCGTCTTTCGATCATCGAATTTATTCAGATGGACGACGATTACTACGCTCAGATTCTGAAGGGGAACGACCCGATTGCTCTTCGTGAACTTGCAGCAGAGAAGGGGAACTATACGATGTTTCAGGACGGCCTGATCAAGGCGACGCAAGGATTGACCACTTTGGAAGAGATCTATCGGGTGACCCATAACTCCTGATCCTCCTTTTGGATTTTTATGCCTCTGTTTAGCTACATCGCAATCGCACCCAGCGGAAAGACGATTTCCGGAAAAGCGGATGTGGCCAATCTAGAAGCTTTGGGGGCGCAGTTGGCGAAGGAGCGACTGGAGCTGGTCGAGGCAAAGGGGGGGACTGCGGGTGCGTTGGGCGATAGCGAGGTGGTGAAGGAGCTGAGTGGACGGGAAAAGGTGGGCCGAAGGGATTTGGTGGATTTTTTTTTCCAGCTCTCAGTCCTTCTTAAGGCAGGCGTGCCTCTGTTGAAGGCGTTGGATCTTATCGCCAACGATATCGCCAACTCAAAGTTTAAAAGCATCATCCGAAATGTGGCGGCACAGGTGCAGTCGGGCTCCAGCTTTGCCGAAGCGGTAGCGGGTTTTCCGAACTGTTTTCCTCCTGTGGCTGTCGCCTTGTTAAAAGTTGCTGAGAAAAGCGGCACTTTGCCGGAGATCTGTGCGGAGTTGCGTCGCTACATCGACTGGCTGGACAAGCTGTATGGGGATATCAAGCAGGCGCTGGTTTATCCTTCCATTCTGATCGGGGCGACGATTGCCTTCATGTTTATTATTTTCACCTTCGTGATGCCGAAGTTCATCCAGATTTTGGAGGAGATCAAAGTGCCGCTTCCGTGGTTGACCAAGCAGGTGATTGCCTTCACTCACCTCTTTCAATATCACTGGCATCATCTGCTCCTCGGTGCAGGCGCGCTGTTCGTCACCTATAAGTGTCTGATCCTGTACTATCCGCCATTCGCACTTTGGGTGGATCGGAAAAAGCTTCAGATGCCTGTTTTTGGTCCATTAAACATGATGCTCTGCATGTCCCGTTTTGGTCAGAACCTGGCGACGATGTACCGTTCCGGCATTCTGATGCTGGATTCGTTGAAGCTATGTCGCGAGCTCGTCGGAAACCGGGCTTTGGCGGCGGCGGTGGACCGGATTCACGACGGAGTCGCCACAGGACGCAAAATCCATGAAATGATGAAGGAGAGTGATCTTTTTCCGAATCTTGTTTTGCAGATGGTGACGACAGGAGAGAGCACGGGCAAATTGGCGGAGGCATTGCAAAACGTGGTGGACTACTACAACGACATCATTCCCAGGGCGATCAAGAAGCTGTTCGGAATCCTTGAGCCTGCGATCATCGTTGCACTGATCGTGATGATCGGGACGATTGCTCTCTCTGTATTCCTGCCGATGACCGCCATGATGAATATGGGGAAGGCTTAATTATGCTGCGATCCCTGAGGCCCTCTCATCGAGGATTTACCCTAGTCGAGATGATCGGAGTCATGGCAGTGCTTGCGATTCTTGCCAGCTTTTTAGCTCCTTCCCTTGTCCGTCAGATTCAAACGGCCAAGATGGCTGGCGAGGACCAGAATCTGAGTACAATTGCGCAGGGTATATTGGATTACGTGAACGCAACCCAGACGCTTCCCGATACCAATGCTAGTTCGATGAATTGGGCGTCCAACGTTTCAACCTATACTGGTCTTTCTAGCGATAAAGTTTTGTACGTCTTCCCGGGGCAAAGCTCCTCGCGAAGAATGTTGATCTATGATCCAGCTCTTGTTGCTTGGGGGAATATGGCAACCAATGTCTGGTCAACCAACGCAAAAACGAACCCGGCACGTGTTATGATCGTTAGCAGCTCAAGTGCAGATCCAAACCTAACAGTCACAGGAATAACTAGTGCTAATTTCACTAATTTATTTGAATGGAACAAAAACTACTCCAACGGAGTGGTAAATGTCCCTGCTAATCTACCTGCCGCCTGGCAAAAAAAAGGAGAGTTTCTTCACGTTAAGACAATTAATTTGTCGCAAAACTTTTGCCAGGTGAGCTTCAGGGACTGCTATGCGCCGATCGCGAACATTACAGGAATGTCTACTAATGATACTCGCTATACAAACCAGTCTCAATTTATATTTACGAATCAGGGCAGTGTTTATCAAGTCAACTGTGATACGAATATGGGGACTGTTGCTTATGTGTCCTTAATATCGGCAGCAGGATTTAACGACTACACGTTTCAAACAACGATCACGATTCCTGGTGGTACTAACACATTTACGAACCAACCACCCCCTCGTGGAATGGTTGGCTATAACAACATTAATAATGTAAATAACCTTTCGAGCCAAACGCTTACAAACATAATACTAAAAGGGACAAAAATCTATCTCCAAGGAACCCAGACCTATGAAATCCAAAACGATAGCGAATTCGAGTTCTTCAATCAGACCTGGACGCGGAAGAATTAGCATTCGTAACAGTTATTCTTTGTGCAGCGTAATGAAAGAATCTGGGAGCAGATAAAAAACTCCGTATAAATGCGGATTTAAGATAGAATCGAATTATGGCTGTTATTGCTGTCAGCTGGATTCAGGGGGTGGTGCGGATCGCCACGACGACGACGTCCAAGGTCAATCGTATGACCGAGGCGGGTTCTCTTGTCTCCAATCCTGCCGATTTCCTTACCATTCTGAATCAGCTTCTGACTACCACGCGTGTTTCGGGCACGGAAGTTGTGATCTGTACCGATAACCCAGTGA
>Ga0209085_1002643_pt1 | contig 10105 bp, 11 predicted proteins | sample C_131016_EF_Meta_FD_187310 | JGI IMG/M metagenome (GOLD analysis project Ga0209085, IMG submission 187310) | Freshwater microbial communities from Lake Croche, Canada to study carbon cycling - C_131016_EF_MetaG (SPAdes) (version 2) | ecosystem: Environmental > Aquatic > Freshwater > Lake...
GGACAACACGGTGTTTTGGCTGTCCACCGACGACCGCGGACAAGGCATTTTGCAGCGCGCTGCGGGCTATGCGCCAACCCGCGTCTCAAACCATGCGTTTGAAGCCGCTGTGGCCTCGTACAGCACAATCTCGGACGCGGTGGCGTACACCTATCAGCAAGAGGGACACAGCTTCTACGTCATCACGTTCCCGGCCGCTGGCGCGACCTGGTGCTTCGATGCGTCCAACGGCATGTGGCACGAGCGCGCCTATCGCAAGGCAGACGGGACGCTGACCCGGCACCGCTCGAACTGCCAGATGAACTTTGCCGGTGAAACGCTGGTCGGCGACTTTGAAAGCGCTAACGTGTACGTGCTGGATCTCGACACGTTTACCGACAACGGCGACGCGATCGAACGTGTTCGCACTTGTCCGCATGTGACGAACGGCGGCGACTATTCGTTCTATCAGGCGCTCGAGCTGTTCATGCAGACCGGCGTCGGGCTGGTCACCGGGCAAGGTTCAGATCCGCAGGCCATGCTGCAATGGTCAGACGATGGCGGCTATGTGTGGTCAAGCGAGCAATGGTCGGACATTGGGCCGATCGGTGAACGCAGTGCGCGTGTCCGCTGGCGGCGACTTGGCAAATCGCGTGACCGGCTGTTTCGCGTGACGATCACTGACCCGATCCGCGTGGTGTTTACCGGCGCCGCGCTTGAGCTGGTGGGAGGCAAGGCATGACCGCGATCTATGTCGCGCCGCGTGTGCCGCTGGTGGACCCTCAGACGGGCATTTGTGAGCCGATCTGGTATCGGTTTTTTACAACTCAGTTCGGCGCGACAAACACGGGCGGTGTCGCTGACAACGAGGCGGCGCTCTTGTATCCAGGCGGTCAAAGTGATACTATGACTGCGCTGCTTAACCAGGGAGGGGGTGATCTTCTGCCTGTGGCGGTGATGGCAGCAACCGCCGACGACAACGTTTCGCCCGTGTCTTTCCAGACCGTGAGCGCCCCTGACGATCAAGCGCCTATTCCCGATTATCTCGGGATGATCGCTAATCTCCAAGCGCAAATCGACGATCTTAGGAAAGGCACGTTTTCGTGACCGTAGTAGCTAAAGCACTGGTTGACCCGCTCCAGCTTACGACTTCGGACGTAACGCAGTACACAGCCCCGGCCAACACCCGCACGATTATCGACAAGATGACCGCGACCAACACCACGGGCGCGGCGGCGACGATCACTGTCAACCTGGTCAAGGCTGCGGGATCTGTCGCGTCGACCAACGTGGTGATCAGCGCGCAGTCGATCGCGGCGGGCACGACTTATGTCTGCCCGGAAGCTGTCGGGCATATCCTGAACCCCGGCGACTTTATTTCGGCCAAGGCTGGCACAGCGACCGCGTTGACGTACCGCGTTTCCGGGCGCGAGGTAAGCTGATGCTGCCTGATGTGGCCTCGCCTACGCTGCCAGCGATTGACCGGGTGCGCGCGATGGAAGCCGCGCTCATGGCTGTACCAGAGCATCACATTGAGATTGTGCCGGTGCATCGCTTTGCACACGGGCTGTACGTGCGCGAGGTGTCGTTTCCTGCGGGCTGCATTGCGGTGGGCCATATGCACACACAGGAACATGTGGTGATCCTGTCTAAAGGTCGGATGCGGATCGTGACCGAGGACGGCACGACCGAGATCGCCGCGCCAGCTACGTTTGTGGTGCCTGCTGGCCGCAAGAACTGCGCTTACGTGCTTGAGGACGCGGTTTGGACCAACGTTCATGCCAGCGATGCCAAAACAGTCGAGGAGGCAGAAGCCACTTTGATCATGGTTGATAAGGAGGCCGTAAAATGGCTTTCGTAGCAGTTGCTGCGGCTGGCGTTGGCGCTATTGGTAGCATCATTGCTGGCGGCGCGGCCGCAGGCGCACAGCGTGACGCGGCGGCACAGCAAGCGGCCACGCAGCGCGAGCAGATCGCCGAGAATAGTCGCCAGTACGACTTGAGCCGTGCAGATCTCGCGCCGTATCGTGAAGCGGGTTACACCGCGTTGAAGGACTTGACTGCTGGCACAAGACCCGGCGGTCAGTTCGACAAGACGTTTGGCTTGGCCGACTTCAACAAAGATCCTGGCTATCAATTCCGCATGGACGAAGGCGCACGGGGCGTTGACGCGTCGGCTGCGGCTCGCGGTGGTGTTCTGTCTGGTGGTGCGCTTAAGGCGCTGGAACGATACCGTCAGGGCTTTGCGTCGGATGAGTACGGCAAGGCTTACGACCGTTTCAACAACGACCTGACAGGCCGTTACAACCGCTTGGCAGGTCTGGCCGGTACTGGGCAGCAGGCGACCAATTCAGGCATTCAGGCAGGTCAGGACATGACGCGGGCTAACGGTCAAGCGCGCAACGGGATCGCGGATGCGTACGGATCGGCCGGCAACGCGACGGCCTCGATGTATGCGGGCGTTGGGAACACAATTGCGCAGACGGCGAACAATCTGGGCACAGCTTTTGCCAATAGGCCTAGCGTTTACCAGCGGCTCACCCCCGGCGCAGCAACGACCATCGCTCAAAATCCGAGCATCTTCTAATGGCCGAACTTGACCCCAACATCGTCCTGAAGGCGTTCGCAACCCCGCAACTCGACATTGTGGGCACGATGCGCGATGCGCAGGAACGCAAGCGTCAGATGATGCTCCAGCAGCGTCAGGACAGCGAATACGCGCAGCAGCAAGCTGCACAGGCGCGGCAATTGCAGGACGCGGCGGATGAGCGTGACGTGGTGCGAATGTATGGCACCGACGAAACCGGCGCACGTCAAAAGGCATTTGGAACGGGCAACGCTGCGCTGGTCGCCAAACTGGACGCGATGGGTGATGCCGGGCGTAAGCGTGCTTATGAAGTTTCGCAGCACACCGCGCCGTTGTTGCTTTCACTGAAAAGGGTTCCGCCTCAACAGCGCGGGCAGGCGTTTGCGCAGATCATCCCGCAATTGCAGCAGGCAGGTTTTGGCGCAGCGGACATTCAACGCGCTGGTCAAGATCTGAGTGACGCCGCGCTTGATCAACATGGCGTGTCTGCCATGACGATTGCTGATTACACGGCAGCAAACAAGCCTGTTGTAGTAAACGGGCACCTTGTGACGCCTCAAGGCCAATCGCTGTACGATGCGCCAGACAAGCCCAACGTTCAGATTGTGGAAGGTCCCAAGGGGTTCTATTCCGTGGACAAGAACACGAGCCGCGCATCTCCGGTCACAATCGGCGGCGCACCTGCTTCTGGTGGCGCTCCTGCGGCTTCGGGTGGTGGGTACATTCCCCCGCCTGCAAACCTGATCCAGACGGTGACAGGCGGCAAGGGCCAAGTCGGCAGTGGCTTTGGCCCGCGCACACCCCCCTCACCCGGCGCGTCGGCTTTCCACAACGGCGTCGATGTGCCGCTTCCCGCTGGAACGCCTGTCAACGCTGCGGCAGATGGCACGGTAATCGCAGCTTGGAACGATACAGCACACGGCGGCGGGCAATCGGTGCGCATTCGCCATGCGGACGGCACGGTGACGGGCTATGCCGATCTTGGCGGATACAACGTCAAGGTAGGCCAGCAAGTGCGCGCTGGTCAGCCTATTGGGACCGCTGGAAGCTCTGGCAGCACCAGCACGGGCAATCATGTGCATTTCAGTGTGCGTGGGCCGGGTGGCGGCGCTGCGCCTAGTGCGTCTGCGTTGGGCGAGCAACTTCGTGGCAAGCCTAAAGCGCAAAGTCCTGGGCAAGGTGGGAAAGCCCCAAGCGGCTACCGTTACACGCCAGACGGCAACCTTGAGCCGATCCCCGGTGGTCCTGCCGACAAAGCCAAGACGCCTTCAAAAGATGCTGCCTACTCTCAAAGCGCAATGGACGCATTTGACCGTGCCATTAGCAGCGGCGAACGGCTGTTGAAGCACCCCGGCTTTGCTGCGCGCGTAGGCAGTGGCTTCGATCCCGCCTCGTATGGTTCCATGAATCCTTTCACGGGCAAGCCTTTTGCGGGCACCGACGCAGCCAATTTTGAGGCCGAGTTGTCCGCAATGAAAGCGCAAGTGTTCTTGCCTATGGTGCAGAGCATGAAGGGCATGGGCGCGCTGTCCAATGCTGAAGGTGAAAAGCTGACGGCGGCAATCGGCGCGCTTGATACCAACATGAGCGAGACCGCTTTTGCATCGTCAATGAAGCGCATCATTGGCGACCTGAACACGTACAAGACGCGCGCGACAGGCAGTGCGCCTGCACAGCCGCAGCAGCAGCAAGGCCCTGCTCGCGTCACCAATGATGCAGACTTTGCAAAACTTCCATCGGGCGCGCTGTTCATCGGACCTGACGGTCACGTTAGGCGCAAACCGTAATGGGCTGGCAAGACGCCCCCATTGTTCAAAAAAACAGCGCGCCTGCATGGCAAAGCGCACCCATCGTTACGCCTGCGCCAGCAAAGCCTAAAGCGCCACAGCAATCCACCGCGGGCGCGCTTTGGGATGCGGCAAAGAACACGGCGGCAGGTGTGGCGCAGGGCGTTGTTTCGCTTCCTGATATGCTCATTTCAGGCACCAACGCGGTCAACAAAACGATAGATCGCGGGTTCGGCATTGCCGGTGAGACAGCTTTAAGCGTGCTAGGTATGCCGGGGGCCGCTAAAACTTTCCGGCAAGCATCTGAACGCAACGTAGCTCGCCCCGGCTTGCCTACGTATGGCGGCGCGATAGAAGCTGTCACGCCTACTCCGCAGAACAGTAGCGCGCGAACGGCACGCACCATTGCGCAATTTGCGGGCGGTCTTGTCAGTCCTGCAAACAAGTACATTCCCGGTGGGCAGGTCGCGCCGCCGTCGTTTCCGAAAGTTCCGGTTGCGCCTTCGGAGGTAGTGGCAGAAGGCAGTAAGCGCGGCGTGCGCGTGATGACCAGCGACGTTATCCCGCCAAAGACCATCATCGGCAAAGCAGCGCGCGGGCTTGGCGAAAAGATCCCGTTTGCGGGCACCTCCGGTCCTCGAGCAGCGCAGGCCGGTGAGCGTGTCGCGGCGGTTAAGGATTTTGTAAATCAATACGGCGGGGCTAATCCTGGCGCATTGGATGCCGTCACTGACAACCTGATTAAGACGCGCGGCGCAGCCATCGGCAAGCTTGTTGCGACCAAGGACAGCGTGATCAAAGGTATTTCAGGCAATGTGCCGGTTGATCGCACCCTTACAAAAATTGACGAGCAGATTGCGGTGTTGAAGGGCATCAACGCGCCCGCCTATGCCCCGGTCATTACCAAGCTTGAGCAGTTCAAAGGCGAGCTGGCGCAAGGCAAGACACTTGATCAGATTGAAGGTAATCGCAAACTGCTAGGCGACTTGTTTACCGATCCCAGCCTCGCCGCAATCAAAACCGATGGTCAAAAAGCGTTAAACAAGATTTACGCTCCATTGCGCGCCGAAATGGGCACCTACATCCGTAGCATGGGCGGCGCGCAGAAGTTCAGTGCATGGCAGAGTGCAAACCAGAAACTTGCAAGCCTTGCTGGCGAACTGGACAACGCCACACTCAGAGGTGTTCTCAAGACCGGCGAAGATACACCCGAGAACGTCGCCAAGCTGCTATTCAGTGCCAAGAAAAGCGACGTTTCGCGGTTGTATCAGAACCTTTCTCCAGTTGGCCGCTCGCGTGCGCAGGCAGCAATCCTGCATCGCGCCATGGAAAAAGCGCAATCTATTGCGCCAGACGGCAATGCAGTGATTAGTCCCGAACGGTTTGTAAACGAGGTTTCCAAACTTGGCCAAAGCGTTGGTGTATTTTTCAAGGGCGGTGACGCGCAGGCAGTTGAGGGCCTAACCCGCCTAATCAACGCAACCCGACAAGCAGGCGTTGCCAACATCAACCCGACAACGGGCGCGCAAGTTCTACCTTATGCGATTTATGGTGCGTTCACTTCAGCCCTTGGGCCGATAAATGGCGCGCTGGCGGCGGGCGGAACGGGCCTGCTTGCCCGCGCCTACGAATCCGCGCCCGTTCGTGATCTTTTGCTCAGGCTCGCCAAAACACGACAAGGCAGCAAACAGGAAGCCGCAATTCTGGCAAAGATTGGCGTTGCAATTTCAGCAGTGGGCGAGCGCGTCAAAGTGAACAGCTTGTTGAACGACAACATCGCCTCCGCTGCTGCGGCAAGCGACGGTAAAGAACAACATCAGCAATAACAAAAGAGTGCGCTTTAACCATACAGGCTTTTGCACGGCCATCACAAAGTAACACAAGATCAGGGCGTGCCAGACTTTCAGTTGAAACCCCATCGTTGCGATAACGAAGGACCATACCATGACCTTACCTTTTCTGCCAAATCCCAGGCAGCAGTTCTTCGGTAACGACGGAAACCCGCTGGCAGGGGGCAAGCTGTACACCTACGCAGCAGGCACCAGCACGCCCAAGGCCACGTACACCGACACGGCCGGCACGATCGCCAACACCAACCCGATCGTCTTGAACGCGCGCGGTGAGGCCACAATCTACTGGGACGGCGCGTACAAGGTCACGCTGACGGATGCTGCTAGCGCGACGATCTACACGCAGGATAACGTCACAAGCTACGACTTGGGTTTGTACGCGACCACATCAAGCCTAGCAGCCTCAAGCGGCTCGTCGCTGATTGGCTTTCTGCAATCCGGCACGGGCGCGACCGCTCGAACTGCGCAAGCCAAGATGCGCGATGAAGTTACTGTAAAAGATTTTGGTGCCGTGGGCGACGGGGCAACCAACGACACGGCGGCGTTTACCGCAGCGATCAAAAGCGGGCGTGAAGTGTTTGTGCCTGCCGGCTCATACAATGTCACACCTATGGTTTTCAGCGGTTTTTTGAGTTCAAAGTTGCGAGGCGCAGGGCGCGATTCCACCAAGATTTATTTGACCACTGCTGGCACAGCCATGACGTTTTCCAACTGCCAATGGCAACAGATCAGCGACATGTCGTTTTATACGACCGGCGTGGCGCAATCATTGGCCGGATCAAACGGCATTCAATTTGACACTGGATCGGGTAACTGCGTCATTGAGCGGTGTAATTTTTACGGGTTTGCTGTTAACGGATTGAGCCTGATCGGCACTGCCATTGCGCCGCTTTCCGGATCAAATGTCCGTGATTGTTACTTTTTGGGCAATGGCGGCAAACAGCTTTACATGTACCAAAATAACGATTGGTGGGTAACCGGCTGTCAATTTGGGTCGCTCAGTTCTTACATTGCAACTCATGGCAGTTATCTTGATACGTCCAGTGAAGGTACGTATTCAAGCAATTATCACTGGTCAAATACGCGCGGCCATTATCAGAACGCTTGCCAAGATGTTGCGTATTTAGGCAACCGATTTGAAATAAACTATCAAGAAGGCGTGGTCTTCAACGGCGGCGTTGACATTGTTTTTAATGGGAACCGGGTTTTTAGCAATAGCCAGACGGCAACCGGCGCTTACGATAACATGATAGTGACCGCGACTGACGGGTTAATTTTCACGTCGAACATGATTCGCACTTGGGATGCGACCACCAGCGCCGTGGGTGTCAACTTTACTGGTGCTTGCAATCAGCTTTCCATTGGCAAAAACATTGTTCGTGGGTTTAAAACCACGTTGGGACCAATGGCGCTTGGTGGAGCCTGCACTAATTTCAATGCCGATTATCTGGTCACGGGCGTTTCAACGGCTGTTGCGACCAACACCACGATATTCATGAGCAGCGGCGGTCAGACGCTACAGGTGGCTGCTTATAACCCTATCCCAAAACGCATGATTTTGCTTCAGGTCATTGCAACGGTGGACACTGCGCCAGGTGCCAGCCAATCGTTTACGTACACTGTGCAGAAGAACGGCACTGACACCGCCATGACGGGGTCAATTTCGGGCTCATCTTTTTCGGGCGTGTTGTTTGGCCCGACACAGCAAATTCTTTTTGCGCAAAATGACACGTTTATTTTGAAGCTGGTCACTTCAAACGGCTCTGCCGTTGCTGCGCATCGCTTTATGGCTTTCTTTGCGGAGTATTGACCATGACCACCGGCACCCGCGTCCTCTTGCGCCATGAAGATGGCTGCATTGTACCAGCAGGCTTTTACACGGTCAGCCGGGTCAATGCGGACGGCTCGTTTCATGTCGGCGGCAACACGGCTGTCTGGCCGCGCCGGATCATCACAGCGCAAAGGGTATCGTCATGACCCCGCCAAACCATACCGATCTGTACCAAGGCCTCGGTCGCCTTGAGGGAGCCACCGCTGCGATGGGGGACCGATTGGACAAGATCGAAGACGTCCTTGAGCGGATCGACGCGCGGCTCGCCAACCTTGAGGCCAAAGAGGACCAGCGCAAAGGCGCGGTGGCCATGTTCGTCGCGCTCGGCGGGATCATCGGCGGGCTGGTGGTCAAGTTCGGCGCTCTGATCTTCGGAGGCCACTGATGCGCACGAACGCTGCTGGCCTCAAGATCATCAAGGACGCGGAAGGGCTGCGGCTGAATGCCTACAAGTGCCCCGCTGGAATCTGGACGATCGGTTACGGCCACACCGGCCCTGACGTTCACCCCGGCCTGACGATCACGAGCGAGCGGGCCACTGAACTGCTGGCCGCAGATCTGGCGCGCTTCGAGCTGGCGGTGTCATCGCTCTGCCCGGTGACAACCGACAATCAGTTCTCGGCGCTGGTGTCGTTCGCCTACAACCTCGGCTCCGGTGCGCTTAAGGGCTCAACGCTCTGCCGGCTGCACAACGAAGGCCGGTACGTTGAAGCCGCGGCGCAATTCGGGCGATGGAATAAAGCTGCCAATCAAGTGCTGCCGGGTCTGACCAAACGCCGCGCTGCCGAAGCGGCACTATACCGCAAATGAACCGCGCTCTGTCCATCCTGCTGGATCTGGCCGTTGCTGCCGGTCTGATCGGCGTGGCCTATCTGGCAATCATCGGAGGCTGATATGATCTTGGAATACATCAAAGCGCGCCTTGCTGAAGGCTCGACCTGGGCGGCGATCACCGTGGCGATCTCAGGCGGCGCGATGCTGCCGGCGCCCTATAGCTGGCTTGCGATCGCAGCCGGTGTGATCGGCGCGCTGGTGCCGACGAGCAGGCAGTGATCTTCCTCCTCACCCGCTGGCGCTTCGGCATAGGCCTAGCAGCCGCTCTGGCGCTCGCTGGGCTCATCGGCGCGCTGGCCCACTACAGACACGCTTACCATGCAGAACAGGCTCTCAGAGCCGCTGACAGGGCGTCCTACGTCAATGCGCAGGCACAGGCTGCGGCCATCGCTCAAGAGGCTCTGAGAGCCGCTGAAAGCCGCTACAGAAGGAATGCAGACAATGCCGACAAGATCTACGCGGCCAGCGTATCTGACGCTCGCAGCCGCGCTGCTGCTTACATTGACCGGATGCGCATCAAAACCGCTGCGGGTTCTGCCAGCCCAGCCCTTGCCAGCGCCGAAGGTGGCAGTGCCGGCAGTGCTGACCGACCCAGTGGAGCGCCCGACCTGGTTGCGGTGACGGCGGCAGATGTTGAGATATGCACGACGAACACGACACGCCTGCAAGCCGCGCACGATTGGGCGCTTGGTTTACAAACCGGCCCATAACTGCACTCTGAGTTCACTTTCAACGCATCGCGTAAACCGGACCCACGGCAAGGATCAGTGATGTGGAAATTGACCCTAGGTTGTACCAATACGCCACGCCCAAGCAGCGCGAGTACCTCGACGCGCTGAAGCAATATCCATCAGCCCAAGCCGCAGCCGTTGGGCTTGGCCTGGCGCACGATTCCATCAGCCGCGCGATGCGCAAGCTCACCGCCAAGGCAGGTCTGGCGCCAGTGCCATCGGCCAAGGCGCTGCCACCGGACGACATCGAGGTCGAAGACATCATCGGCATGATGGCCAAGCGTTTTGAAAAGCGGCACACGCACAAAGCTGCCAAACGCTGGCGTGAATTTACGGTGCCAACGTCAGGACCGTATGCGCTCATGCTTTTCGGCGACCCTCACGTTGATGATGATGGCTGCAACTGGCCGCTGCTCCGCGATCACTGCGACCTCGCCGCGCGGACGCAGCACCTCTATGCGATCTCGATCGGCGATGTGACCAACAACTGGGTTGGCCGGCTGACCA
>Ga0209085_1002644_pt1 | contig 10103 bp, 4 predicted proteins | sample C_131016_EF_Meta_FD_187310 | JGI IMG/M metagenome (GOLD analysis project Ga0209085, IMG submission 187310) | Freshwater microbial communities from Lake Croche, Canada to study carbon cycling - C_131016_EF_MetaG (SPAdes) (version 2) | ecosystem: Environmental > Aquatic > Freshwater > Lake | place...
TGCCATGATGCAGTCGCGCTACCACCCCAACTACGGTCTGCTGGCGGCTCGCATTCTAGTAGACAACCACCACAAGAACACTCCCACAACTTTGATTGACTGTATGGAAACACTCTATCACGACGATGAAATCGTTTCTGAGCGATACCATGACCTGATTTGCGAGAACTCCACCGCCTATCAGCAGATGATCGACTACTCTCGCGACTTCATGTTCGACTACTTCGGCTTCAAGACGCTGGAGCGCAGTTATCTCCTGCGGAAGAAGGGCGTGGTTGTGGAGCGCCCCCAACACTTGTGGATGCGAGTCAGCATCCAACTTCACGCAAACGACTTCTCTAAAGTAAAGGAGACGTATGATGCGCTTTCTCAGGGATACTTTATTCACGCAACGCCTACTCTCTTTAACTCTTCAACGGATCATCCACAGCTATCCAGTTGCTTCCTCCTCACAATGAACTCCGATTCTATTGAGGGAATCTTCAAGACGCTGGGCGATTGTGCCCAAATTTCTAAGTGGGCGGGCGGAATCGGTCTTTCGGTCCACAACATCCGCGCCCGCGGCTCTTTAATTAAGGGAACCAATGGCGAGTCCACTGGAATCGTGCCGATGCTAAAAGTCTTTAACGACACCGCCAAGTACGTGAACCAGGGCGGCAAGCGCAACGGCTCCTTCGCCATTTACCTGGAGCCCTGGCACGCGGACATTGAGGACTTCCTCAAGCTCAAGCTGAACCAGGGCGCCGAAGAAGACCGCGCACGGGACCTGTTCTACGGGCTCTGGATCCCCGACCTCTTTATGCGGCGGGTGGAGGATGATGTCGAGTGGACTCTGATGTGCCCTCACGAGTGTCCGGGTCTGGCGGACGTCCACTCCGAAAAGTTTGAGCAGCTCTATACCTCTTACGAAAAAGCGGGGAAGGGGCGCAAATCTGTTTCCGCCAAGAAGATCTGGCAGCTGATTCTGGATGCCCAAATTCAGACAGGGACGCCTTACCTCTGCTACAAGGACGCCGCCAACTCGAAGTCCAACCAGCAGCACCTTGGCACTATCAAGAGTTCAAATTTGTGTGTTGCCCCCGAAACGCTGATTCTCACAGATAATGGCTACTTTCCCATCAAAGACTTGGTGGATCAAACGGTTCGGGTATGGAACGGCGATAACTGGTCGGCCACAACCATTCGAAAGACAGGTGAAAACCAAAAGCTTGTGGAAGTGTATTTCAGTAATGGTGCGAGCTTGACTTGCACTCCTTACCATAAGTTCCTAATTCAGGAAAGCTATCACGACTACAAGACTATCAAAACCAGCAAGCGAGTTGAGGCCCAATGGCTTGAAGAGGGTATGGATCTCAAGAAGTTTGAAGCGCCTGTCTGTGCCTTCACCGATGATAGTTTTCCCCACCCATATACTCATGGATTCTTCTGCGGAGATGGCACATACTCAAATGGGCGCCCAACATGTTCCCTCTACGGTGAGAAGAAGAAACTGGTCGAGTTTCTTGACATCAAAAGCATGACTGGATTTGAGGATGCCTCTGGTCGCTTGAATACCGTGATCGTAGAGGATATTCGTCGTAAGTTTGAGGTTCCCATAAACTACAGCCTGAACAACAAACTTCGCTGGCTCGAGGGAATTTCTGATGCCGATGGAAGTATCGCCCGTAACGGAGACAACGAATCGCTCCAGATCTCAAGCATTGAGTTTGATTTTCTAGACAACATCCGACTCATGCTTCTAACAATGGGAGTTCAGAGTAAGGTCGCCAAGGCATTCGACGAGCGGATGACTCTCCTACCTGACGGAAAAGGCGGTAAGAAGGAATACAACTGTAAGCCTCTCTGGAGAATCCTGGTGTCTTCTTCTGCGCTCTATAAGCTTTCCGAACTTGGTTTCTCACCGAAGCGTCTCAAGTATTCCAAGCGTCAACCCCAGCGAAATGCCGAGCAGTTTGTCAAGGTTTCATGTGTAATCAATAACGAGCGATACGATGACACATATTGCTTCAATGAGCCTTTGAACAATGCCGGGATATTTAATGGTATCCTTACCGGCAACTGCACGGAAATCATGGAGTTCACTTCGCCCAACGAGACGGCTGTATGTAATCTTGGATCGCTTGCCCTACCCAAGTTCGTGGAGAACGGCAAGTTCAACTTTGAGAAACTGCGAGCTTACACCAAAATTCTGGCGCGGAATCTGGACATTGTGATTGATAAGAACTTCTATCCTACACCTGAGTGTGAACGCTCTAATAAGAAGCACCGCCCCATCGGAATCGGTATTCAGGGTCTGGCGGACGTGTTTGCGATTCTGCGGCTCCCGTGGAGTTCTAAGCAGGCAGCCGAAGTGAATCGCGAAATCTTTGAGAACATTTACTATGCTTCAGTGGAAGCGTCGGTGGATCGCTGCCTGGAAATGTCGGAGCCTGCCCACATGGGTATTCACATAGGCGGCGACCATCCTTCGTTCTACGGGTCCCCTGCTTCCCTTGGAAACCTTCAGTATGATATGTGGAAGGACCGCCCCACCATGTCTTCTTCGTATCTGGACTGGGACGCCCTGAAGCAGCGGGTTGTTTCCAAGGGAATGCGTAATTCTCTCCTGGTAGCCCCGATGCCCACTGCATCCACCTCCCAAATTTTAGGGAATAACGAGTGCTTTGAGCCCTTTACTTCAAACATTTACACTCGACGGGTCATGGCGGGAGACTTCATGGTCATCAACAAGTACCTGGTTTCGGATCTGGTGAAGATGGGACTTTGGACTTCGGAGGTCCGCACGCTCATTATTGAAAACAACGGGAGCGTCCAGGGTCTTCCCGAAATCCCAAAGGAACTGCGCGATCTGTACAAGACTTCGTGGGAGATTCCCCAGAAAGTGCTGATAGATATGTCGCGAGCCCGAGCCCCGTTCATTTGCCAGTCGCAGTCTTTGAATCTGTTCCTACAGGAGCCGTCCTACTCCAAGATTTCGTCGATGCATTTCTACGCGTGGAAGCAGGGACTGAAGACGGGGTGCTACTATCTGCGGACGAAGGGCGCGGCTACTGCGCAAAAATTCACGGTCGAGCCCACTTGCCCCCCATCCTGTCTCACCTGCTCCGCATAAATTTCTCCTCAACTTAACATAAAACAAATGGAAGGATATTCGAACCCCACTGTGCTCAACGGAAGTGCCGGAAACTCTGCGCCCGTGATTGGTGGTCGCCGCCACAAGCTCCGCAAGGTGTCGGCCAAGACGATCCGCCGCACGCTCAAGAAGATGGGGCTGAAGCCCAAGGGCCGCGTGGTGCTCAAGGGTGGTGAGGCGCCCGCCGCGGAGGCTGCCGCACCCGCCGCCGCGCCCGAGATGGGTGGTCGCCGCCGTCGCTCCCGCCGCCGCGGTGGCATGTCCTACGAGGGTGGTCGCCGCAAGACGCGTCGCAAGAGCCTGCTGTCCAAGCTCTTCGGTCGCCGTTAAATCTTGTCCCCAATCTCAGAAACTAGGGCAAACAATTTTTCATTGAACCCGTAGTGGCATCCGTTAGGCTCCTTGAAGTCCGGAATCTTGCGAGACGACGTATTTTTGGGGTGGCACAGACTCACAATAACTTCCTGGGGAGACACCTCCCGACACATTGATTCGCGTCCGTGAATGAATGCGTTGCCTTCGGCAACCTGAATGTTGTCAAACTTATTTGCCTCCCAAAACTTTCGCGTGAACGCAAGAGTAGCCTCCGACACGCGCTCGCTCATCTTTAGCGACATCGGTGGGACGTTCATGAACGAAGAGAACTTCTTGATATCGTAGCAGGGAATTGTGGTGGAAAACACGCACTGCTTCTCGGGCTTTTTCAGCATCATAGCCACGCGGTGAAGCACGCTGTTGTTGGGATACACGTCATCGTCGTCCATCATCACAATCGTGTCATACATTGCGTTTTGGACTCCTACGTTCCGCTTTTCGCCAATGGTGAGTCCGGGATCGCACCGAACATACTTTACGTTGGGAACTCCGAATAGCGTATCTTCAATGGAATCAGATCCATCATCCACGATGACCCACTCCAGTTTGTCTTCGGGATAAGACTGAATCATGTAAGAATATTTAGCCAAAGGCATAAAGATACGACGATCCTTGGTAAGAGTTACGATAGAAACATCGGGAAGCTCGTCCTCCTTGGGAAACGCGTTCTTAAGTTCATACGTTTTGCCGTTATCAAGCGAAAGCAGTGATGACTTCATATGTTCAACGAAATTGCTGTGGCGCTTTTCGTAGATTGAGCGAGAAAGCTCAGACACGTTCTTCTTGCTTTTGAAGTCGCGCGCCACATACGTTTTCAGAGCCTTGACGATGCTCGGAACGCTAGAATCTACTAGAACGCCCATACACTCCTGCTGGTCAATCACTTGGGATGCTTCTGCAAACAAAACTGCATCGCTCATTCCGTCCGTAAGTTCGCGAAAGGGACTGATTGAGGAGAGAATCAGATTACAACCCGAACTCATAGCCTCGTTTACCGCGTGTCCGAACCCTTCAGCAGCAGAAAGACAGATCGCCAGACCACACTCATGAAGAAGATCGTCATAGTCCTGCTCGTCAAGCTCCTTGTTAATTAAGCTGATCTTGGAACTAAGTTCATCAGGGCAGTAAAGCGTGACATAGTCCGGATTGTACGGCACATAAAGGTGTGGAAGCTTTGCGTAAAAGTCGGGCTCAATCTTTTGAATCTGGTCGTAGGCGCGAAACAGCTGCTTGGGATTCCTAAACATATTTTTTCCGACGAGGACGATGGCTTTAGAGTAGTTTTTCTTTTCCGGCATAATTTTGTCAATGGAAGTACATCCGATTAAAGATACCTTGGTTGAGGTTCCCTCGCACAGCATTCGAAAAATATGGGAAGCTTCATGCGTCTTCACCCAAATATCGTCAAACATTGTGACATAAGGCTCCCACGTCCGACAAGTCCACTCCAGATTTGGAATCCAAATATTGCGACCCGCGTAAGGAAATAGCGAGGGATTTACAACTTCGATGAAAATATTGACATCGGCCTCTTGGCATTGGGGAAACTGGTGCGGCACGCGAAAGATTGAAATTTCTTCGCCAAAGACTGCTGTCAGCAAACCGCGAATCAGCGAACCATCCTGCATAAGTCCGGTATTTTTGCGAAAGTTCCCAATAAGATTCACGCGCATTTTTTATTATCACTCATTTTGGGACTAAACGCCTTGTCGCACGTCCTTTAAACTGCCTTCTCAGAGTTTTAGGTTTGGATTCTAAATATTTTAGGTATCGTTTCCATGATTCAGGTGTCTTGTTGACGCACTTAGAAGCAAAGACAACTGGTCTGTCCCGCCACCAACTAACTTCCGATTCTCCACACCACCGCCAAAAATCAATGGGGTTCTTGATTTCGGGAGCGTTTCCTAGCTCGGTTTCTTCAGTAAGCTTTCGGCAAAGCTTCTTTTGCTCTTCCGAGACAAACCCGTAAAATGAGCTCAATATGTTTTTCTTAAATTCGGAGTCTACAATAGAATACTCGGAGCCGTTCCACGCAACCTTTGTGATTGGGCGAAACGAGTCCCACGTCGGTTCAAATACATACAAGTTCTTTTGGAACTTTCCGAACACATTGTCGCGAAAAGTTTTCAAGTCCATTGAATCTTAGTTCTAAAAGAATGACTTTAGTTCTCCCGTGCGCGTTCCAAATACCTTGACATTCATAGGGTTGGCGATTGGGGGCGCGAAGTCCTGTAAGTCTTTCAGGTAGAACATGTGAAAGTCCACCTCGGAATAAACCTTGGCTGAAGCATATCCAATCACCCGCCGATTGAGGTTTTCTAAGTCCTGAGCGATGGTCATGGGATTGTTTTCGGCAAAAGACAGATAGTAGCTGCGCATGATAATTTTTACTTCGTCGTCGCTCTGGCGGTCAATTCTATACTTGTTCCCGCTCATCGCATAAACTTGGTCGTGAATACCCTGCTGGATGCGATTGATATTGTCCTCGCTGAAGAAGATTACGTTCAGGGGCGTGCAGGAGTGTTGGTGTCCGATTAAGTCGGTGCGCGCGGTCTGTCCAAAGAGGGCGGGTCCGTCGATGTAGGGGTGGCTTGTAGCAAAACTTAGGCGGGGTCCACTATCCATGATGTTGGGAATGCGACCGCCGTGCTGGGGTGGGGGATACTGCTGGGAAGTAGATGTGAGGTTGTAGCGGTTTTCGGGTGTGGGGTATTCCACTTTCTCAATCACAGACTTCTCCATTATTAATCTCAAACACATTTTATACCCATCCATACGGCAAATCTGGATGAGTTGTTTGGACAGGTATGACCTTGTGAACCAAGTTCATCGCAGTCCACACTCTATTAATGTTTTCTTGCTGTTGGGGAGTAGGTTTGTCTGGGAAAGGGCCTCCAAAAACTTTCACGTAAAGGAAAACCATTGTGCCTATCTGGTCAACCTCAATGACCTCTACTGCGTTCGCGATGGCCGGCCACACGTTAAACACGCGCATCTTACCCATCAGCCCCGGGGGCATCATGGTAAATACCTTTCGGAAGTCCGAGATAACGGTCTTCAGAAATCCAAGATCTTCCGAAAAGGAATAAGTGCTCATTTTACTATTAATTTGAGTTTTGTGTCTGTGGGGGGTATGCGTTTTTTGCTGGGCAGACATTGTCGTGTCGCATAAGAGTATAACCAAAAATGGCCACTACTAACCACGGAAATGACCCCGTAACCGGCGTTGCCGGAAGCGGCCCCAACCCTTGCAATCTTTACTACCAGGACCCCAACCTCTCTTCGACGGCGTCTCAGTCTATTGAGCTGACGCTGATCGGCCAGACCGACACCCAGCCCCTCACGCCCGACGAGGTTATCGTGGTCAAGCTCCCCGCGGCTGCCCTCGGCGACGCGCTCGTTTACAAGAGCAACTGGCAGGGCCCGATCACCACCTCGGGCGGCTTTGAGGGCTCGGACAACGTAAACGACAGCTATCAAAAGTACCCCAAGGTGGTGTTCCGCCCCAAGGTGCTGGTGGATAACGCGAAGCTGACTGCCAATAAGTCGGCTCTGGGCCGCTTCCTCGCCCTTGACCCGGACTCCAAAGCAAAGTACGAGTTCACGGACGACTCTGGCGACAACTCGCTCTGGACTCTCCAGTCCTACTTCGCCAACGAGCCGTTCACGTACTCCGACGCGCACGCGGCCCAACTATCGCAGATCCCCGCCGAGTCGGTGAAGTCTGTGGATATGACCGCGATCACGGCCCAGCCCCTGACCGTGGATGCGCGGGCGGTGAGCGGAGCGACGAACTTCAGTGCGGCAATGACCTCAGTGCTCCCCGCGTCCATTGCGAGCACGACGCTGGCTTCTGCCAGCGCCCCGGATGCCGGTGACTTTGCGCTGGATCTGTTCCAGCAGGCCGATGCGGCCGGCAAGGTGGCCTACTGGGTAGTTGACAAGACCAACGCGTCGACGACTGGCGTGACGGGGTCCACGTCGGCGGCGCCGGCGAGCTCTTCCGAGGGACTTCAGGGAGATGCTGCTTTCTCCAAGGTGTCCTTTGTGGCCGGCGATTCAGTTACGCTCTATGTGACCTACAACATGACGAAAACCAAGTCGTTCAAGCTGGACGGTGCGTCGGGTGCCGATGCGAAGTACCAGATCACGGCTGCCGACGGCACCGTGGTGGATGTCGCGAACAACCACTCGATGACGTCCGATGTGCGCAACGTCGTGATTGCCTACCAGTTTATGGCCGAGTAAATCTTTTAACTAAATAAGGATGATTCGCAAGCCGACTGCAAACAACTTTGTGTATGACGTAAACGCGATCACCACTGCGAAAACAAACCAACAGATCGCACTGGCAAATAGTCAAAAGAACGCCTTGCTGGATATCATTTCCAAATACTTGACACAGAAAGCGACCCGTGAAGATACGCAAATTCACTTAGAAGACTTGGCTAAGACGGTGTCAGTCCTCTCATAGAATCGTAGAGCGACGAGTTCATCACGGCTCGCATCTCCAGCGTAAACGAAAAATCAAGCCCAACCAAATCTAAGTCCTGGTCATACGGATCGCTCAGTCTGACCTGGAAGCTACTAATGTTTGTCGGCTGCCTGAAAAAGTATTCCTTGGTGATAGTGTTGCCGCCGTTGTCGTAAGTGAACTGATACTTGGCAGAGTTAACAATAATTTTTGCGAATGTTAGGAGCTGCGTCGTGCGAGGAGTTTCGTGTGTAGTCACCTTCCAATCGTCGTCCAGCGAGAGAAAAATGTAGTTCGTGTCAGTGGTATTTAAAATGGCTTCTGCAGTCAGGCTAGTTTGGGCATAGTAGTTAAACTGCCGAAAGCCCAAGTTGTATCCCAGACCATATTCTCGCGAAAGCATGTTATCTGTTTCGGGAATGAAGTCTATGTCAAAGCTTCCGGTGCCAGCAGAAATGGTAACGAGACCATTAACAGAATTCAGAGTTACCGAAAAGTTGGCGATGGGAAACGCGTTGTTCATCGCGAGCACAACTGCGCTTAAAATTGAGCTGGCATCGGGATATGGGTTCTGGTTATAGTTTCCATTTGGAATCGTTACAATCTTTGTAGGTCCAGAGCCTGCTGGATATTTTAAGTTGAATGTGACGTTATTTCGGGCATCGGAAAAGGCGTAAAAAGAGTTGGGGACTTCGACGCTCGCTACTCGTATGGAAATGACGTTCTTGATGGGCTCGAGTAGCCGGAACAAGAAGTTTGTAGTGGGGTCGAGTCGGTTGTCGCGAAAGCGACTATCCACGTTGAGAACGGTAATCTGCGTCTCCGTCCGGTACTTGATGCTCTGGATAGTGCGGTCCTCATATTTGGGGGGATCGGGCTGGACGGAGGCTATTTGGTGTCCGATTTGCTCGCCCTTGAAAGCGTCCTGGTCCTCAAGCTCGTCAGGATATTTGTCCTCGGGAGGAACGTCAGAATAGTCGTCGTTGGGAATTACTAGGCACTCTTTTGCAGTTTCTTCGTATACATCGGCAAGCACTTGCTGGTATGTGAGTGCCGCTTCCATTGCTTTTCTCTGGCTAAAATGTTAAAATGTCTGGGAACTCAATAAACTCGTATAGTTCATGGCTTCAAAACACTATTATAAACCCCGTTTGCGTGTATAATGGTCCCACTGGACCCACTGGTCCTTCCGGAGGACCAGGTTTTACGGGTTCTACTGGTCCTTCCGGACAACCTGGGCTTACGGGACCTACTGGTCCGGCAGGAGGAGGACTAGGGCTTACGGGACCTACAGGTCCCACAGGTCCCACAGGTCCCACAGGTCCCACAGGTCCCACAGGTCCCACAGGTCCCACAGGTCCCACAGGTCCTACTGGCGCTAGCGGAAATCGGATGATTCAATCCGGCACATTCAGTTTTATGACACTTCCCTTACCTTCTAATGAATTTCAGGTTGAAAATGCTACGATGGGATACCTTTTACTGCCAAATTTTCAGTTTCAATTTGGGGTTAATATTAAAGTAAACGCTAGCAGTTGTACTAGCAGTTCAGTAGTTCTGATAGGAAATACCTATTATTCAGATAATCTTGTTGTGAGCACAGTTTTTCTTGCAGATGTCCAGAACGGTTATTTTAATATCATTGTACCTGGCGTCGGAACTACCGTACCTCAAGGTAGGGTATCTTTTCTGATCCTAAACGCTTCGTAGTTTCTCAAGTTCCGTCTTCCACATCTGCTTAGGGGTCGTGGATTCCAGCGCCTTGATTTTTTCGCGCAGCTCCTCCAGATCTTTTTCGTGCTTCGTTGCGTTCTTCAGGGTCAGAGAGGCGATCGGCAAGTTCATCAGGTAGTCAAACGAATCCGAGATTCGGGCAAACTTCTGTTTCTCGAGCATGGAATCGCACTCCTCGGGCGTCTTGCGGCGCAGGTCAGGAAGCGGCTCCTTCTCGCACTGCTGCTTGATGAAGCGCACCACGTTCTCGTGATAAGGCAACTTGTTCCGCATGGCTCCAAGCATGAACTCGCGGCGCTGCCCATACATGTCCAGGCGCACAGCCACGAACTCGTCCAGGATCTCGTTAGGCGAATCGTACTTCTTGATCACGCAATCGGAGTTGAA
>Ga0209085_1002645_pt1 | contig 10103 bp, 9 predicted proteins | sample C_131016_EF_Meta_FD_187310 | JGI IMG/M metagenome (GOLD analysis project Ga0209085, IMG submission 187310) | Freshwater microbial communities from Lake Croche, Canada to study carbon cycling - C_131016_EF_MetaG (SPAdes) (version 2) | ecosystem: Environmental > Aquatic > Freshwater > Lake | place...
TTCATGATGGTATTAAAGAAAAATTGGCACAGGCTTCATTAGTGACTATTATGGCATCATCCAATATTTTTGGAAGAGGTTTTAATGACAAAAAAATAGAACTAATTATAGGTTCTTATCCCAATGCGTTTAATCCTCAAATAAGTGACACCGAAAAAGTTAAAAAAATATCAGAAATAAAAGGTATGGCAGTGAAAACAGCAGAAGCTTTTGTATCAAAACTAGACGACTTTGAAAACTTCTTAATGGAAACAGATTTATTTTACAAATTAATCGAATTTGAAAAACAAAATAAAAATGCGAAAACTGAAATAGATGTAAATAATCCATTGTATGAAAAAAAAATTGTTATGACAGGGTTTCGAGATGATGAATTGGAAAAAAAATTAAAGAAAATGGGTGTAAAAATAAGTACTAGTGTAAGCAAAAATACTGATATGGTTATAGCAAAAGATAAAAATGATGAAACATCTAAGATTTTAGAAGCCAAAAAATTGGGACTTCAAGTTTTGTCACTAGATGAATTCAAAACAATGTATCATTTATAAAAAATAACATAATTAATTATACGAAGTTGCAATTTTATCAAATGTTTTTCTATTTAAAAATGCAAAAACAACTGGTATTATTACAAAAGCCCATGCTATGCGTTTGTATCCATTTTTACACAAATAATACAATAAAATAATAGAAAATATATTACCTACTGTATTTAATGGTGTTAAACTATATTTTGGATACATTACAAATATGATTAAACATATTACTACGTATGTTATTATTTGAGGACACACCATTATGGTATACGTTAAGATAAAAATTTAATTTTACTTTTACAAAATACTTAACTTTAAATAAATTTATTTTTACAGTAAATATAATAATATATACATATTTTAAGTGTTAAATTATGAAAAATTATTCTTTTTTACAAATTTATATTTTATTTATAGTATTGATAAAAATTTATTTTTTATTTTTAGTGTTTCATTCACTTCTTATTAAACATTTATTGAAAAAAAATCCTGATAATGTTAACTATAAAACATTGTCAGAAAAAATAAAAGGAAGAAAAGATAAAGTAGAATTTATTTTTACTATTTTTATGGCATGTTTACTTATTTATTTATTTAATCCAAATAGAAAAAATCATTTATTTATTGACGATCATATAAAATTGATTTTATATTTTTTCGGTTTTTTACTAATAATAACTGCTGACTGGGGTAGCTTTATTCATTTTTAGTTATACAAGGGAGAGGGTCTAAAGACGGTTTCGCTGAAATAAATACCCAGCGGCGCTTCTACCTACCATACCGTATGCAGAGTGAGGTTTGTATATAAAAGTACCCTTACTTTGTGTGTAACATAAAGTATTTTTACAGTTATTGTATTGCTTGTTGTATGGCAAAATTGTTGTATCGCCAAGTGTTATAAAGTTATTACTTTTATGTAAACTTGAGGAAGGATATGATTTAACATTGCTAAAATAAGCAGCATTATTGTTTTCAAAAATTAAGGTTGACATTATAATAGTAATATTAAACTATATTGATATTATAATTATATTTAACTTTACAGTCATTTGTTATAACTGTTACTTACTTACCACAAGATCCGCAACCTGGTCTTACGTTATGAATACGACTAATCATAGGACTTGTTAATGCAGTTGGTGCTCTTCTTTGTTGGGCATTTTGAGTTTTCACTAAACTTGCCATCATTGCTTGGTTCAAACTATTCATTTGTGATCCAACGTTAAGGTTCATATTAATTTTTCTAGATGGTGCAGGCATTTTATATATAGTTCAAATATTTTTATTTGAATATTTTTAGTAAATCTTGCTGTTTGTTATTTCATTTGAAATTATCTAAACATTTTTTATTATACCGTAATCGGGAAGAATACATGTAGAGTCTAGACCATTTGTTAATACATCTAATGATGAATTTGTTGCTATTTCATCACACTTACATGGATAATACTGTTTAATTTCATAAATGTTTACAGTTTTGGTTGTTCCATCTTCAAATTTTATAACAAACATGTTATTTCCTAAATCTTCAATGATTTCTGCTTTTGAAAGTGGATGTTTTTTATCTTTATATGCGTCAACAAACATTCCGACTGTGTACTCAAAAAGAACGTCATTTATATCTTGGAAAAAAGGATCGTTGTATATTTTAGCATCACTAACAGCATTATTTTGTCCTATAGGACAATCACAGTGTGTAACAATAGCAGTTTTAAATTGTTTTCCACCATAAATAGGAAATGCTCTGTTGAATGGTATATACGGTGAACCGAATGTAGGAGGAACAACACCTCGTCGCAGTACACTTCTACCTTTTAATTTGTTTAAATATCTATCATAAGAATTATGTTTAATATCACAACCAATACCACCTGGAGTTTGCGTTCCTGGTCGACTAGAAGTAAAAGAATGATGTTTTCCATTTAAAGAATTATAAAAACCTGTTTTTATAGATGCTTTTTGAACACTAGGGTATGCCCTGTCACTTTGTTGGTTCCATCCAACATAATACACATCTTTTGGCTTTACAACATATGAACTTAATGAGCCTAAATTCATTGTGTATAAAGATGAATAAACACGTACTGTGTTCTGTATTATTTTTTGTTTTTGATACTGATCAGCAGGAGTATTACCAGTTAGTCCAATATTACATCCTCTACAACGATATCCATATGGCTCAACTGCAAAAGGTCTATATGTATTTCCATTTACTATAAGCGCTGTTCTACCTAGTAACATTATTTATATATAATAGTATTATATTTACAAATAATATTATTTAAAAAAATTGATTAAACTATACTTCAAAAATTTAAACAAACAAACTTATAAACATAACTACATGGATAATGATAAATTAACCAAAAATAGTATTAGTATAACACTTAATAAAAATCGGATAAAACAGTCTGTATTATGTTGTGTTTATTGTGGTAAAAGTTATAAAACTAAACTAATATTGGACAAACATTTGGTTTTATGTGAAGTCACTCATAAATCAAAGACACAAATAAATAATGACGATGACATTGTATTACCTTCTCAAAAACAATTGTATCAAATAATTTTAGAACTTTCATTAAAGTGTAATAAACTAGAAAGTAAGGTGGCAGACTTAAGTAAATACATCAATAGAAAAATAGACAAAGTTAATATTATTGATTATTTAAATAATATTGTATTGAAACCATCCATTCTTTTTGATAATATTACTGAAACTATAAATATAGAACAAAGTGATATAGAATACCTTTTCCATAATAGTTTTAAAGATACATTCAACTCTATAATTTCCAAAACAATTTATAATAAGAGTAAAGAAAATGAAGAAACCATACCGATTGCAGCTTTTACCGAAAAAGCAGGTACTATTTACATTTACACAACGCAATCAAAAGATACTGATAAAAATACCAGTCACTCTAGTTGGATAATCGCACCTAAAGAAAAAATAATAAGATTTTTAAATATTATACAATTAAAAATGTCAAAAGCATTGAGTGAATGGCGAAAACAAAATATCCAATTATTGAATGAAAGCGACTCTAAAAGTATTTTATATGATAAGACGTTTTCAAAGTTAATAGGTGTAGAATTCAAAAAAGATGAAATATATAACAAATTTTATAATAGCATCTATCATAAAATTAAACAACAACTGAATGTTACAATTAACTAATATTTTTATTAGAAGTCACACCTACATCTATGTATTTTTTACATTGAATAAATTAATTTTCATTAATATATGGATTGATACGCCAAAAAACGTGCCAAGTCCATTCTAAAAATCTACCACTTGTATAATTTGGTAAATCGGTTGTTATAATCCAATCATAAATTTTTTTGTAAAATTCTCTTGGTAAACTTCGAATTAAATGTTTATGTACCAAAAACTGAGCAGACCCATGATAACCAAATATAAAATCAGTATTGTTAGGTACTTTATTAATTGGAATGTATTCCTCCACATATTCATTATACCATTCGAGTAATTCTTTGTATAAGTGTGCAGGTATAGAATTATGTACATTCCAAAAACACTTATCATTAATATTATAATACTTTCGTTCACTTGCTACTGCTTCGCTGTACTTGTCAACTATACTACCTGTATGATGCCATGCAAATTCTTCATCATGAATAAAAAAAGTATATTCACTTAAGTTATTATAAAAATCTATTATATATTTTAAAAATACCGATGCTTCATTCCCTTTATTTACTGGAACATTGAATGGATTTTCTGGATTTTCTTTATCATAGACAAAAATATTTATATTCGTACCATTATTTATTTTATATGCAAAGTCTACATTTTTATTGTATCTTGCTACTACCACGTTTGTATAATTTTTTAATTCATTTGTATCACTGTATAAATTATTATAAAGTTGATTATAGTCATAAACTAATTTGTATATTTTTGGTTGATTGCTTGAAAAATTTTTTGATAAACAAGACACGTAAAAGTCAGAGTACATCATAGTTTTAAACCTTTTATTTTTTAAAAAATTATCTAGGTTACTGTTGTCACATTCATCGTTAAACTTATAAAAAATGTTTCCTTTGTATCCTACAAAATTAAAATTAAATGCACTAGTTGTTTCTATCTGAATACCTTCACTATTGTATTCATATTCTATAAAATTATCATAATTTTTGATAAAATAACTATGCAGTTTTTCATCATTATTATCACTATACAAAATTGTACCATTATTTTTAAAATCAAGATTAACCAGCGATTTTGGGATTAAGTCGTATTTATGTTGTTGATAGAGAGAACAAATATTATTATTTATTACATTACCTGAAATCACATCACAATAATCATTGGTTTTAATAAATTCTATAAATTTTGGTAATTTATGCAAATCAATGAATGTAATTTTATCATCGCATTTTATTATTATATCATTGATAAATTTTATATTTTTATAGTAGTCACAATAGTAATGTTTTTTATTTTTATCACATACATCCATTAAATAAAACCCTTTGTTCTGTATAGTTTCATAAGTAAAGTTTCCTACGCTGCCATATCCGGTTTTTACGTAAATTTCATCCATGTTGAATATTTCATCCAACTCATAGTTAAAAATAATATTATCGTTTTTATAAATTCCTAAAAAATTATTTTTAATAGAAACTTTTATATTTGTTTCAATATTGTTTATCAAATTTTTTTTAATCAAACTACAAATTTCCACATTATTTTTTCTAATTATTGACTTTGTGTTATTCCAACCACCTAACACTATTTCATAGTAAATATTTAATGCATTATCTTTAACTTTTATATGAACATCGTTTTCAGCAGTCACATTCAAAAAAAACTCATTATTTGTCAAGGGAGTAAACACTTGAGTATATTCACCTGGGTCATTGCTTGTTGTTCTAGAAATATTACTTATTTTCTTGATATTTTTATCATCTACAGGCGTTTTGGTATAATTCCAAAAATGAACCTCATCGATTATTTTCATTTCCATAGTTTTTTTTAAATATTTTGTTAATAATTCTAAATTTATTGTGTTCTCTACAAAAATTGTAACTATATTTTTCATACTGTATATAATATAATTATATAAATTAATTAGTTATTAATGTTAGTTATAAATAACTAATTAATTTATCATGTTTCATACTTATAGTCTTAATCGATAAATCTTACTTTATCAAAGTAGCCTTTTAATACTTCAGTTATCACGTATTTTTCATTGTCATTATTCAAAAATTTTTTCATATGTTTGGTTGCGTTCTTAGCAATATCTTTGCATTTATCTAAATTAGCCATGCACCAATTATACATTTCTTCTATATTACTATTATCGTCATTTAACGGGACGTAATGTACAAAAGGTAGTAACATATCTTCCATAAACCAACTACATTTAGTTGGTTTTGCCATTATAACAACCGAATTTGATAATAAAATCCATTTTAAATTAGTTGCTACATCATTTCCCTCTAAAGAAAGTAAGAATTTACACTTTAACATCTCTTCAATAGTCATTTTTTTTGCAATATTGTATTGAGACATATCTCTTTCATTAACAAATTGTGTAAACTTGATATCAATATTTTCATTTTTATGGTTTTGATATTTTAAAATTATTTTGTTTCTTTTATCATTATCATCGTACGCTGTATCCGTACCTCTCCATAAAACCCTATTCCTTTTTTGATCAAAAGGAATATCTAGTACAGGAATATCTTTTAACATTCCTATATGTCTTTCAGTATTTAAGTTTAATAAAACACTATAGTCATTAGCGTTTATTGATCTTGCTTTAATAAAACAAGGCGTATCTTTAAATCTCACACTGTCTCCAAAATAAAATAAACATTCTATATTATTTTTTCCTGTTTTTTCCTTGTAATATTTTAAATAGTTATGTAGGTCTTTGAAATAACATGAAAATTCTGTATAATGTGAATCAAAGTTTTTATTTAACCTCACATATTTATCGTAGTATTTTTTTAACTTTACTTCCATTTTTTCGCAATTTTCTTTATCTAATAGTATTTTATCATCAAATAATATATTCTGGTTTCTTGAAACAGTTATTTTTTTATTAACATTAGCTAAATAATAATTAATTCTAATTTTATTGATTACATTTATATCGTTGCTGTTATTAAACTCTTCTATAGAATTCATTTTTTTATATTATATTATTTATTTAATACTATAATAATAAATGTTATTATACAACGAAATATTCTAACTTATTAACTGTAAAATTTATTTATTATACACTCAAAATTTCATTATAAACATCATCTGCATAACTTTCCCAAGTTGTTAAATCTGCTTTTTCAATTTCCTTTCTTAGTTTGACCAAAATTTCAGGATTTTTAACCAATTTTTCTAATGCTTCATATATTTCATTTTCATCTTTTGTATCAACACAATAACACCCGCCTTTATGTGCAACTTCATACATAGAACCAAAATTAGACGTTAAAACAGGTGTTCCATGCCATAAAGATTCTGAAATAGGTAATCCAAAACCTTCATAATAAGATATATAACAAGAAAATGTTGCACTCCTATACAAGTCAAAAAGTATATTGTTATTAATAATTCCTAAATATTTAATTTTATTATTCGATTTTTTAATTTCTTCAAGAACTTCATCTTTATTGTTATATATATGTCCAAAAGTAATCAACTCTATATCTATTTTAGGATTTAGTGTAATAAATTTATTAAATAGTTTAATAAATACTAATTGTTGCTTTCTATCTTCGATACTTCCTGGAAGTAATATAGAAAGCTTATTTTTTTTAAATTCACTATTTATATATCTTTCTTTGGATCTATATTGGTAGGGTAGTAAAATACTGGTAACTGTAGGTACATTTTTTCTTGAGTAGGATATATTTTTTTGCAAGTAGTCATAAAATTCAGTTTTTGAAAAAATTGAAACAGTTATAATTTTATTAGATGTTAATATGTTATTTATAAAATAAGTATTAAAACTTTCTCTACCACTAGAATAATTATCTAGTACAAGTGGTATAATGTCATGTAAAATATGTACTGATTTTATTGAATTTTTCAACAAATAACTGTTTATATTAGCAGCATATTTTTGACTTGTGTATTCTGGATTGAAAAATATACTTTTTTTTATTTCTTTGTTAGTCAAATGTATAGCTTTATTATTTCCATAACAAATTTTGTCCATTGTGTCATCAGTTTCATTGTAATTAAACATATGATCAATTTCTAAATCATTACATGGAACAAGTGCATTTATAGTTTCATCCCATTTTACAAAAATTACTTGCAGTTTTTTTTTAACAAATTGTTTAGCTAGACAAATAGTGTAATTTTGTATTCCTGTGCGAAAATTAGAAGTTGCTGTATGATGAACATAATAATATAAAGTTATTTTTTTATTCAAAACTTCTTTTTTGATACTACAAATTATTTCATTTGTGTATTGATGCCATGTTTTTATTCTGATACTTTTTATTTCTCCGCAAATTTTTTTCAAGTACTCATTATCCATCCATTTTTTCATTTGTAAATAAAGTGAATAAGTATTTAAACAGTCTATAGAAGCCACACTTTCTGAGTTTACTTCACTTGCAATTTCGTGCGTACTAGTTGCATTATGACATATTACAGGTGTACAATTCCATAAACTTTCATAAATAGGCAATCCAAATCCCTCTTCTATTGAAGGATAAACGCTGAATAATGCATTTTTATATAACTCGCTTATTTCTTCATCTGTTTTATCTTGCACAAATAAAATATTTTTAGTTAGTTTTGTTTTAAAACTAGTATAATATTTACTTTCTTCATATACTACACCACAAATAATCAACTGTAAGTCAAGAAAATCATTGTTCAATAAATTGAATGCTTGGATTAATTTTTCCACGTTCTTTCTTTTTGTAATACTTATATTTGAAAATATATAATTACCAAATGTTTCTTTTTTTGTAACCCTTTTAATGTTCAGCAACTCACCAGATAATGGCACAGCTTTTATAATTTGAAAAGTATCAATAGCTAGTCTTTTTTTATGAAATAAATAAGTAGATTTACTGTAATTCGAATTAGGAAGAATTACATCCATTTTACTTATTATTTTTATATAAGTATCAAACATGTCTTTTCTGAAAAAACCAGGTAACTCAGAATTATTATAAATAGTGTCATCGTGATAAATATGAACTGTTCGATATTTATTATTTTTTGAAATTTCAATAACTTTATTTAAAATATCATATTGATTAATGTGAAATAACTCTGGTATAAAAAAGGTTATACGTTCGCCCTTTCCTTTTACTTTTTCAAATAGTTCTATTTTTTCATTATGATTATAACCATTGTATTTACAAAACATGCTCAACTCATTATCATTTAGTAATCGTAAGTCATTATTTTGTTCGTCATAAATTACTAAAAATAAATTGTAATCTTTAAAACAGTGTCCTATTATTTTTGACAAATTTCTAGTAACTCTTTGTATTCCCGTGTTAAAGTCTTGATAAGCTGTTGTACCAACATAATAAAATAAATTTTCATTTTTAAATAACTGGTTGAATTTAAATTTAACATCAAAGTAAATATAGTCGTTTTTTTCCCCAATGTTGATAAAATGCCACCAAGTTTTATCTTTGTTGTCATAATGACTTTTTAAATCAGGATAGTTTGTCAAGTACAATTCCCAATCAAAATTGTTATAGTTTCTATAGTATTCATCGCGTTTGTGAATATCAAAATAAATATAGTCGTTCTTTTTTCCAATATTGATAAAATGCCACCAAGTTTTATCCTTGTTGTCATAATGACATTTTAAATCAGGATAGTTTGTCAAGTACAATTCCCAATCAAAATTTTTATATTCGCTGTAATATTCGTTACGTTTGCGAATATCAAAATAAATATAGTCGTTTTTTTTTCCAATATTGATAAAATGCCACCAAGTTTTATCCTTGTTGTCATAATGACTTTTTAAATCAGGATAGTTTGTCAAGTATAATTCCCAGTCAAAGTTATTAAAACCAGTATAATATTCGTCACATTTGCGAATGTCAAAATAAATATAATCATTATTTTCCCCAATGTTGATAAAATGCCACCAAGTTTTATCCTTGGTGTAATAGTTACTTTTTAAATCTGGATAGTTTGTCAAATATAGCTCCCAATCAAAATTATTATATTTTTCTTCATTTTGTGACATCTGATATTTTATACAATTATAATATTATATTTATTTTTTTTTTATAATTATCTATTATAATAATATGACAAACTTTGTTATTTTGTGTGGTGGTTCTGGAAGTAGATTATGGCCTAAATCTAGAGAAAAATTGCCCAAACAACTATTAAAGTTAACAAATAAAAATACAATGTTTCAGAATACTGTTTTAAGAATAATACATTTAGTAAAAACTATAGAAAAAAAAAGTGATAGTGGTAACGATAAAAGAGTATCAGATAATAATTTAATTATTATTTGTAATAAAGAACATTCACATATTATTGAAAGACAGCTAAGTGAGTTAAAAATAGAAATTAACTATAAAATAATT
>Ga0209085_1002648_pt1 | contig 10096 bp, 11 predicted proteins | sample C_131016_EF_Meta_FD_187310 | JGI IMG/M metagenome (GOLD analysis project Ga0209085, IMG submission 187310) | Freshwater microbial communities from Lake Croche, Canada to study carbon cycling - C_131016_EF_MetaG (SPAdes) (version 2) | ecosystem: Environmental > Aquatic > Freshwater > Lake...
TTCTTCAGCAGTAAGTTGATTATTGTCATTTTTATCAAGTAATTCATCAAGTTTAGCTTGATTTTTCGGCATTAAACTACTATTAGCAAGGGCTTCTAATTCCTCAATGCTTAAATTTATCAAACGTTCATCATCTAAATTCATTGGTTTTGCTTATTGGGACTTTATATGATTAATCATATCTTAGTTTTTCTCATTCAATTCATAAATGTAAGTAGGTGATTGAAAATAAAGATTATCTTGTAGATAGGGTAGGCGTAGCCGCACGGAGGGTACAGGAGGTCGTGGGCAGCCATTTTACAAAAGTTAACATAGTGCTGTTTATTTAGTCTGACCTATTTAATCCCCTCACAAATCTGTAATCAGCCTTGCTTTTCTCAGAAAAAAGGTTAATACTGTTTCTTCTTTGGCTACAATATCTGCACTAACTTCTAAGCCGGGCTGAAGAGGATATGTCTGTCCACCCTTCTTTAAATATAATCTTTCTGGTTGAATTGTTACATCATAATAAGGCGGTTCTGAACTTTTTTCAGGCACAATAACATCAGCACTGATAGATCTAACTGCGCCTGAAAGTGTGCCATAATCTGGGTAAGGATAGGCAGAAAAGCGCATTATTACTTTACCCTCTTGACAGTTGACTACATTTGGTGCTAGGCATACCTTCACCTTACTAATATCTTGAGGTGCAACATGAGCTTTTACAACAAGAGGAGATATACTTGGCACAATTTGAGCTATGACATCTCCATTGCGTACTATTTAACCTAAGTTTCGCAGTTCCACTTTAAGGATTGTCCCTGATTCTGTTGCCCGAATGGTGGTTTTTTGTAAATCTTGGTCAATTTGTTTGAGCTCTTTTTGAGCGCTACTAATTTGGTTTTCTATTTCAACTTGACGATTAATTATTCCTTCGAGTTCTCTGTTTAAAGTGGCACGAGTTGACTCCCCTTTTGCCCTTTGTTGAGCTATCTTTTTCTGGGCAATTGCTATATTATTAGAATTAGGATTAAGTCCTGTTTGGGCTTTTTGGAGTCTAGCTAAAGCTACTTTAAAAGCCTGCTCTTTTTCTTCGATGGACTTCTGCTAGATGTGATATTGGTTAGAGGTTAAGGACTTTTAAAATTCCTATGTCTCTAATGACTATAGGTGACTTTTTTAAGGACTGTGGTGATAAAGATCACTGCCTTATGGTGATAATTTTGGTTGACAAGAAGAAATATAGGGAGTAAGAATTGGAAATCCATTCATCAGATTTAATGGGGGGATCACTTAATTAATTACACATTTATAGGTATCCTAAAAGGTAGGCTCATCTGGGGCAGTTAGAGACGATTTTTAATTGAGTCTTTTATAACATGTTCAAATCTAATAAATTTCCTTGTGTTCTACAGCTTGAAGAATCAGATTGTGGCGGATGCTAACCCATCTGATGGCACAATGTTATGTTAAAAAGATAAATACTTGGAACAACCGTCTCAAATTCCTCCTTTCCCATACGATGCTACGCTACTTTGGGGGAACGTCCCAACGGGACTACGTGCCAAAGGCACTGGAAGGGGAATCCTTTGAGGTAGTGTTGAATTTGACTAAGATGTAATTTTTTGCTAAGTTGTATGTCAGTTGCCACAATCTCTGTTGAATTATTCCCAATACTATCTATCTTCTCTTGAAAAATTATGGCTAATGAATCAGATTCCAAAACAATCCAAAACCTAGATGCTGCATTTGCTGGCGAATCGATGGCTAATCGCAAGTATCTCTTTTTTGCCGATGTAGTAGGAAAGCTAGGCATGAAAGATCTAGCAAAGTTATTCAAAGAAACTGCTGCACAAGAGACTGAACATGCTTTTGCTCATTTTCGTGTTTTACATCCTGAACTAAATATTTCAGATCCAGCTACCTTAACTGAAGAAGAGAAAAAGGCAATTGCCGCAAATTGTTTAAAATTGGCTATTGATGGGGAAACATACGAATACACCACTATGTACCCTGATTTTGCTGCTCAAGCCAAACAAGACCAAGAAGAACAAGCGGTCGCTGAATTTGAGGCTCAACAAGCAGAATCTCGTGAACACGCTGAACAATTTCGGAAAGCTGCCTACAATTTTGGACTCTTAGTAAGTGTTGAACATCATCACGCTAATCGCTATAATGAGGCTCTACAAGCTGTCTATGGTCAAACAAGTCCGGAACCACTTGCTGCTAAGACTTCAACCTCCTCTCAAAAATGGATTTGTCAAAGATGTTCAATGATCTATGATCCCGAGGTAGGAGATCCAGATTCCAATATTGCTCCTGGCACACCTTTTGAAGCCCTTCCTGAAGATTGGCAATGCCCAATCTGTGGCGCTAAAAAACAGAGTTTTATTCCTTATACAGAAGTAAAAGCGGCTTAAAATAAGCTTTTAGCAGGGAGAGGGTTTTTAAAAACCCTCTCCCTCTTACTTGCTTTGACGCATATTCTGCCAAAAAGTATCATAAAGCTGAAGACTTTTGGTAGGAAGAGGAGAAAGAAACTCACTCTTGTCAAAAATGTTTTGATCTACATAGAGTAGAGGATTGTTCAGCACATCTTGAACTATTTCTGTTTTGGCTACACTATAGATCATCGGCGAAGAAGCAGAAGTCAACAGGCTAATCTCATTGACTGCTTTGACTTGCCAACAGAAATCAATCCATTGATTGACTACCGCTTCGGTGGCAACACTTTTAACGTTTTTTACCCATAAATCACTCCAGAGAGAAGTTCCCGAAGGAGGTATGACTAATTTGATTTTAGGGTAACTCTCTTGTAAAGATAAAAGCTCATTGGACCAACCTACAGTAATCCAAATATCGCCAAAAATCAAAGGTTCTAAATAATTATCAGTACTATAAAATTTAACATTCTGATGTAGTTTAGCTAATGTATCTTTGAGATTAGGAATTTTATCTAAGTCTTTTGTATTATAAGAGTAACCTAGTTTTTTCAGAGTTAAACCAATTACCTCGCGTGGCTGATCTAAAAGAGAAAGGTGATTACGGTATTCTTCTCGCCAGAGATCAGACCAGTCTTGCGGTGGCTTTAAGCCTGCGGTTTTCAATTTTTCTTCATCATAGGCAATTATAGTCATTCCCCAACGATAGGGAGCCGCCCAAATAGAGCCATTGGGATCTCGTTTGACCAGTTCTTGGAACTTAGGCGGCAATTTTTTCCAAGCAGCTATTTTCTCAACTTCTAAAGGTTTAATCCATTTTTTCTCAATAGCTTCCCCTAAATAATAGTCTCCTATGGTTACTAAATCAGCAGGTAAATGGGAATCTCCTGAGAGAAAGGGTATATGCCATTCGGAAATAAAGGGTATGGGAGAACTAGCTGGTTTCTCCTTAAATACTTTATAGGTATCTTTAAGTTGAGCTAGGGGTTTAAAAGATATCGCTTCACTGACCTGTTTTTTGAACCTAGAGATCAATTCTGAGGGCAGGCTATTTTGTAGTAAATAAATTCTTAAATAAGTACTACTATCTTGGCAAGCACTCAATAATTGAGACATGGTAAGTGTTCCCATGCCTAATAAAAAAGAACGTCGACTCTTCATAGTTCAAAAATTGCTCACATTTCTTAAATAAATCAGGAATCCAGAACAATTATCTAAGACTAGATATACCATAGGAATTATAGAGACCTACCTTAATATTTTTAAGTTATATGGATAAACTCGCCGAACAAATCACCGAATTAAAGGTCAAAATAGAACTCTTGTATGAGTTAATGGAAAGACTGACCAATCAAGTTAATCAAGTTATCCTACAAAGAGAAACCAGTTCAGTTCTGAGCGAATCTAACTTGAACCCTCTCTTAGTGTCTTCTTTTAGTTTGATCAATCATCAAGATGTTTTGATTGATGATAGAGGTGGAAATATCAACTCCATCAACCAAGATCCTATAGAACCTGAAATCCAAATTAAAAGGCTAACAGCCCAATTAACTGCAGCCTATAATCGCATTGCTGCCCTAGAAGAACAACTAATGCGTACTAGTAAACGCTAAACACTAGGTGTTAAGCACTAGGTGTTAAGCACTAGGTGTTAAGCACTAGGGAAGACTTGGGGACCGTCTATGATTGTGGTTCACTCTTGGTGATTTAGGTGTTTGTCTAGGCAAAAAATTCCCATTGGAGTTAGTCTGGCCAATGCCTGAATAGGGAGGAGAGGAAGGTTGCTCTACTGAGTTATCTGAGTGTTCTGGGTCACCAGCTACTGTTGCTAAGGCTACACGATTACCCCCAACCTTTCGCATGATATCCAAAATTTCAATAACCTCATTGTAACTAGCATTTCTGGCTGCATTTAGCACTATCATACCAGTTGGATTAGCTTGATGATAGACTTTCATGGCATCTTTAAGTTGACTGCGAGTGTATAGTTGTTTGTTTAAATAGACCTGTCCCAAGGGGTCTAAACTGACTACTAACATTTCTCGCATTTGCGGTTGTCCGGTACTAGCTTGAGGAAGATCTAAAGTAATCGCCTGTTGGCGGGAAAGACCTACTCCAGCCAGAATAAAAAAAGTCAAAATACAAAAGATCACATCAATTAAAGGAACAACTTCTATCCGCATATCTTGTTCACTAGAGCGGTCCTGCCATAATCTAAGCGGACGGCTATAGCCGATTTTGGGAGTCAAGGAAGATTGTTCTTTCAGATTTTTTTTGGCCATAGTCCTTCCCTTTATTGATAATCTTCAGCTACATCAGAACTGTTTAACTCATTTTCCCGCTCTAGCCAGCGTTGACGATAGATCAACTCTAAAGAACCAGCTGCCTTGCGAAAAATTCTCACTTGATTAGTCCAAAAAGCTTGGAAGAGACGATAGAAAGCTAAACTCACGATAGCGACAATCATTCCTGTAGCTGTAGCAATCAAAGATTCACTAATACCCAGAGTAACACCAGCAGTAGAAGAAGTACCTAAATCACTGACTTGAATATTACTGAGGGAATGGATTAAGCCTAAAACTGTCCCTAATAGCCCCAATAAAGGCGCTAAGGCTATAGCAGCCTCAAGAAGCTTATCTCCACGTCTCATCAAGGCTAATTGGTCATCTGCGGCTGTTTCTAAGGAAAGGTGGAAAATTTCTGGGTCGGGATTTTTTAATTTTAGAGGTTGAGCCAGAAATTTGGCTAGAGGATGTCCTGGGAACTCGCGTAAAACTTTACTGGTCATCTCCCAGTTTCTACTAGCTGTGTCCATAATTCGGTTGAAGACCTGTCCCTCTCCAAACAAGACTCCCCCCCAAAACCATAATCTCTCAATAATAGTGCTCAAAGAGAGAACTGATAACAGGATCAGTGGCCACATGGTCGGTCCACCTTTTAGAATAATTTCTGGCAATGTCACGCTTTTATAACCTCCGGTATGGCTTTTCCTTACTTTCGATAAAGCAAGAAGATTTTTACTTTTAAAAGTAAAATAACTAAAGAAAAGAAATCTTATATTCTGACTATGCTAAGACTTTCAGGTACAGATTGTAACTTAATATGACTCAATCTAAACCAGATGGTTGGTCAATTGACCAAAGAGATAGCCAAATCATAGAATCGATGATGCCTTTTTGGGGCTGGTTCTATGATCATTACTTTAGAGTTAAAACACAAGGTTGGGAACACATCCCTACTGATAGTCCTGTTTTGTTGGTTGGTTCTCACAATGGTGGACTAGCCGCACCTGATATGTTTATGCTCATGTATGACTGGTTTCGTCATTTTGGCACCGAACGTCTTGCTTATGGACTGATGCACCCTACAGTCTGGAAGGTTAACCCTTCTCTAGCTAGTTTAGCTGTTAAATGTGGTGCTCTTCAGGCTCATCCCAAAATGGCTATTGCTGCGCTCTCTGCTCAAGCTAGTGTCCTGATCTACCCTGGTGGCGTACAAGATGTCTTTCGTCCCTACAGTCAACGCCATCAAATTCATTTAGCTGGACGCAAAGGCTTTATTAAATTAGCCCTGCGCCAAGAAGTCCCCATCATCCCCATAGTCTCTCTAGGCGCACATGAGACATTAATAGTACTAGCAGATTTTTATGAACAGGTTAAAATGCTCAATAATCAATGGGGTATACCTTGGTTATTTAATGTAGATCCAGAAGTTTTTCCTCTCTATCTCGGATTACCTTGGGGGTTAAGTTTTGGTCCATTACCCAATTTTCCCCTCCCCGTTCCTATCTATACTCAAATCTGTCCTCCTATCATCTTCCCCAGATATGGAACCACAGCAGCAAATGATCGGAAGTACGTTGAACAATGCTATCAACAAGTACGAATGTCGATGCAACAAGCCCTCGACCAACTCGTCGCTAAATTTTACCGATAGATTGACTCTAGAATAGAAAGGTTACTACCTTTATTATTTTATTATTTAAAAATATGCCTAAAATCATTCCTTGGGTGATAATAGCTTTATTTAGTGCTGCTATTGTAATAGCCACCCCAATTTTGCTCAGGACAATTAATCCAGAGTCCCAATTAACTAGTCTCCCCTCGCCATCACCTGTAATTAGTCAGCCTACAGTTACCAAATCCCCCTCAACCGAGGTTTTAGCTGCTCCTTTCCCACAAATTAGCGCATCTGCCCGCAAGTTAGATGTTCCTATTATTATGTACCATGATGTCCGTCCTATTAAGGATGTAAGTTGGGACATTACACCAAAGCATTTAGAAAAGCACTTTAAAACCATTCAAGAAAAAGGACTCACTCCCATAACACTTGAACAACTCGTTGAACATCTTGGCACAGGTGCCTCATTACCTTCTAAACCTATTCTATTGACCTTTGATGATAATTATCTGGGTGAATACCTCTATGCCTTTCCCCTCCTTAAAAAATATAATTATCCAGCTGTTTGGTCAGTACATACCAATTATGTGGGGAGTCAAGTAGGTAAACCCAAAGCTACTTGGGAACAAGTTAAAGAGATGTCACAAAGTGGGTTAATTACCGTTGCTTCCCATACAGTAAATCATTTAAGGCTTGATAAACTTAGTTTTGATAAGGTTGATTACGAATTAAAAGAGTCCAAACGAGTCTTAGAGGAACAACTTGGCATAAACATTGATTATTTTACCTATCCTGAAGGGGATTATATTGAGTCTGTCAAAGCTCAAGTAGCTAACGCAGGCTATAAGGCGGCTCTCAGTATGAGTCTTGATCGCGATAAGGAAAGGGTTGCTAATAAATCTGAGGATCTCTTAGCCATTATGCGGTTTGGACAATCTCGCTTTGAAGAAGTTGTGACTGAAATGACTAAAAAATCATAGGAGGCAGGAGGCAGGAGACAGAAGTTAAGTACTATTGTGCATTAAGAGCCGGACTGCAATTAAATAAATAAGATTTTTAATAAGCTCGATTTTTGTCAAAATTTGATGACATTAAGCATAGAAATACTGTTTTAAAAATTTAATAAGATTAAAGAAATAGAAAATTTTTACTTATATATTGACTCTGACTGGTTGACAAAAATATAACGGTGTCATCCTGCTAGTTATGATACTATAATTCTGATAGGTACTACTCATTCCCCTTCTACTATGACAGAACACAATCCACAATCTAGACCAGATGACGCAGTATTAGGTGGCAGTTCCCCCAATATTTCTAGTGAGGCTGTCTTGGGGGGTCCAGAGGGAGTAATTCACAACTTTAATAGCACTGATGAAGATGTCAAAAGATTAGCACTACAACAAGCGACTGAATATGGAGAGAAAGGACTAGATTTACAGCAAATTTTAATCTATTAAGCCACAACTTAAAAACCAAAACCCGTGCGGGGCGGAAGCCCCGCCCCCTGGTTTTGTAGCTTATCTGGTCTCAAATTGCTGTAATCCTCAAAGGACTAGAAGACCCAACAGAAGCAATTAGAGAAGTAGCTTTTAATCTCCTTAAAAACAGAACAGAAACCAAGGTTACAGAAGTTTTAGCTAAATATATCATCAAATATAGTAGAAAAGATTTAACAGGAATTAATCTGAGTGGGGCTAACCTGAGTAAAGCTAATCTGAGTAAAGCTAACCTGAGTGAGGGTATCTTGTACGGGGCTAACCTGAGTGGGGCTAACCTGAGTGGGGCTAACCTGAGTAAGGCTAACTTGAGTGGAGCTAACTTGAGTGGAGCTAACCTGTTGTATGAGGCTAACCTAAGTAATGCTAACCTGTATGGGGCTAACGTGAGTAATTTTGACCTGAATAATGTTGACCTGAGAGGGGCCAACTTGAGTGGGGCTAACATGGATGGAGTTAAAGGAGAATATAAGCGTTAGTCTTTAACTTGAGCATTTGTCTTTAACAAACCAAGTATTTTTGCACACTATTGACTAGATACTCAGTCCAATATTCAGCATCTACCAAGGAAGCGGCTTCTATCATAACGCGAATCAGTGGTTCAGTTCCCGAAGCTCTCACTAAGACTCTGCCTGATGAACCTAATTCTTTTTCGGCTTTAGCGATGGCTACTTGTAAGGGTTCGCATTGTTGCCATGCTTTGCGTATAGTGGCATCTTCTAAGCGAACATTGCGTAAAAGTTGTGGATAGGTTTGAAAGCTTTCCTCTAGCCATTGGGCTAATGTTATCTTTTCTTCTTGTAGGAAAGCTGTTAAATGAAGGGCTGTTTGAATGCCATCTCCTGAAATATTGTGATGATGACAGAGGATATGTCCTGACTGTTCACCGCCTAACATAGCTCCCTTGAGCCACATCATTTCTTGTACATATTGATCTCCTACTGCTGTCCGCAATAATTTACCCCCTAAATTTTCCCAAGCTCTTTCAAAACCTAAATTAGCCATGACTGTCCCTACTATTAAGTCCTCTGGCAGTCTGTTTTGTTGTTGAAGTTTTTGTCCCCAAAAATAGAGTATGTGATCGCCATCGACTATGCGTCCGTTTTCATCTACTAGTATTACTCGATCCGCATCCCCATCAAAGGCAAATCCTATTTTTGCTTGATGCTCTTTAACTGCTGTTTGTAATCTTTCTAGATGTGTTGAGCCACAGTTAACGTTAATTTGGTTGCCATCTGCTTGAGCATGTAAGGCGATAACTTCTGCCCCTAACTCCCTAAATATTGCTGGAGCTACATTTACTGCGGCACCCCAAGCTAGATCTAAAACTATTTTCTGTCCTTGGAAGTCGCTATTTTTCGGCAGTGTCTGTCTCAGAAATTCTTGGTAATCTTTTACTAATAATGGTCTCTGAAAAGTCTTTCCTTTGGTATATGGTTCTTTAATATTACAGCTTTTTTGTCCTCTTAGACCTGCTTCTATTTCTTGGGTTAGGTTTTTAGTTAGTTTTCTGCCTTCTGAACTAAAAAATTTAATACCATTGTCCTCGGGTGGGTTGTGACTTGCTGAGATCATAATGCCACCTATCGCCTCACTGTTCTGGGTCAAATAAGCTACGCAGGGAGTAGGACAGAGTCCTATTTGCCAAACTTCTACTCCTGCTGAAACTAGTCCTGATGCTATGGCACTACTCAACATATCGCTGGAATTTCTGGAGTCCTGTCCAATAATTATTGGACCTTTTCCAGTTTCTTGTAGTACTTGCCCTGCCCAGTATCCTAGATCTAGGGCAAATTTCGCATTTAATAACTCTCCTGCTTTCCCTCTTATACCGTCTGTCCCAAATAAAGGAATATCTGGGTATTTTTTCAAGTAATCACTCACTTGACCATCATTATTACGAGATAGAGATATTACCATACTTACTTCTCCTCACACAATAGAATTCCGGGCTAAAAGGAGGAATTGGCTTTCCTCTTCTAGTCTCTATACGTCTATTTCTTCTAAAAGTTCCTCTACTTCTGTCCATGACAGCCCTTTTTGGATATATTCGGGTTGGTTGGAGCTGAAGGGACTTTTTAGCCGATCTATGGTGATAATAATAGCGCTTTCTGGTATTAATGACACTTCTGGGTCTTCTGGTGTTGCTTGTGTCAAGTAAGGGACTTGCGCTCAAATAAGATACCTGTCAGGGAGGGATAATAGTAACATCCCACTTAGGTAAAGTAATAGATGGCTGCCAAAAAGGTAAGAATTCTTTTAATTCATTTTGTAAAA
>Ga0209085_1002649_pt1 | contig 10093 bp, 6 predicted proteins | sample C_131016_EF_Meta_FD_187310 | JGI IMG/M metagenome (GOLD analysis project Ga0209085, IMG submission 187310) | Freshwater microbial communities from Lake Croche, Canada to study carbon cycling - C_131016_EF_MetaG (SPAdes) (version 2) | ecosystem: Environmental > Aquatic > Freshwater > Lake | place...
ACCATTTGGGTTTATCCAATGAGCTGGTGAAGAGATGGAAAAGTGAAGGGGGCGAAAAAGAGTAACCTTGGGATTGGAACTCCTGCGGTAGAGGGATAGGGTTCGACGATGGCTTATGCAATTGTGGAAAAGGTGGCCGGAGTTCCTGTGGTGCTAAGGACACGGGACGAGGCTCCTGGGGTTGCGGTGGGGCTTTTTTACTCGGCGGGTTCCCGATGGGAAAATTCGAACGAGCACGGGGCGGCTCATTTTGTTGAACACCTTCTTTTCAAAGGGACCAAAAAGCGCTCCTGTAAGGAGTTGAGTCGTGAGGTGGAAGGGCGTGGTGGGGATCTGAACGCTTTCACGGGGGAAGAAACGCTTTGTCTGCACGGCAGAGTTCCGGCGGGCCACGGATCTCGACTGGTCTCGCTGTTGGCTGAGATGGCGTTGGAATCAACATTTCCTGCGGATGAAGTCGAGCGGGAGCGGGGGGTGATTACCGAGGAGATACGGATGATGGAGGATCAACCCACGATGGTGGCCGGGGAGGCTCTGAATGCATTGCTGTGGCCGAATCAAGCGGTAGGGCGACCGATTGCAGGATCGATTGCTAGCGTAGGTGGTATCTCGAGGGCTGGTTTGATGGGTTACTGGCAGAGGCGGATTCAGAAAGTCCAACCGATCCTTGTGGTTGCGGGTGGGATTGGAGCCAAGGAGGTGATGGAGACAGCCAAAAAAGCCTTGGGCAAATCGGGTCGTGAATGTGGGATCAAGCCAACTCCTGCTGTGAGAGTGAAAGGGAAGAGTCTTCGGGTAGTGGCGGTGGCAAAGCCTGTGCAGCAAGTGAATGTAGCTTTGGGAATGTATGCGGTGGGAAGGATGGATCCGAAGCGTCACGCATTGAGAATGTTAAGTGTGATTTTGGGAGAGGCGATGAGCTCGCGACTTTTTCAGCGTCTTCGGGAGGAGCGAGGTTTAGTGTATTCCGTGTCGAGTGGCGTTCATCTTCAAAGAGATGACGGGGTGTTTTATATTTCTGCAGGTTTGGAGCCAGGCAATCTCGGCAAAGCGCTGGCATTGATTGCTGAGGAGTTGCGCTCTTTGGCGACCCGAGGTCCGGGAGCGGCAGAGTTAAAGAGAGCCAAGGATTATGTGACGGGACAATTTGCCTTGGGTTTAGAGGGGACGAGCCAGCAGATGTTCTGGATGGGGGATGCGATGCTGACCCGGGGGCGGGTGGTCGAGCCCGATGAGGCGATTGAGCGTTTAGCGAAAGTGAACGCAGCCGCGGTCCGAGATGTGGCACGAGAGATTTATCAACCGGGTCGTCTATGCGTTTCCGCGGCAGGACCCGAGATGAGTGAAGCGAAGCTACAGTCTGCAGCCCTCCCTTTAGCAAAAGGATGAAGAGTCTCGAACGTCTTGCAGGGGCGTTGCCCAAAGCAGAGCTTCATGTCCATCTGGAAGGTACGATTGAGCCTGAGATGGTTTTCTTTTTGGCGAAAAAACACGGGGTCAAACTTAGATTTCCGAACGCGTCGGCTTTGCGTAAAGCGTATCAATTTCAAGACCTTCAATCATTCTTGGATCTATACTACGAGGGAGCCGGGGTGCTTCGGGATCGGGAGGATTTCCATCAATTGACTTTGGCGTATATGGATCGGGTTTCGCGGGACGGGGTTTGGCATGTGGAACCGTTTTTCGATCCTCAAACACATACGGCAAGGGGAGTGGCGATGCGGGAAGTGGTGGAGGGAGTGTTGAGTGGATTGCGAGAGGGAGAAAAAAAACATGGGATCACGTGGAGGTTGATTCCCTGTTTTCTTCGTCATCTCAGTGAGGAGGATGCGCGGCAAGCATGGAAAGAGTTGCTTCCCTTTCGTGAGCATTTTTCAGCAATCGGTTTGGATTCGTCTGAAAAAGGGAATCCACCCTCAAAGTTTTCGAAAGTCTTTGAAGAGGTTCGGGCGTCTGGGCTTCTGGCCGTGGCGCATGCTGGGGAGGAGGGGCCTGCTTCCTCGATTCGAGAGGCCCTGGAGGAGCTTAAGGTCGTTCGGGTGGATCATGGGGTTCGGTGCGTGGAAGATCCGGAACTGGTTCTGGAACTGGCCAAGAAGAGGGTCCCTCTTACGACGTGCCCCCTGTCCAATGTTCGGCTATGTGTTTATAAAAAGCTATCAGACCATCCTCTGAAAAAACTTTTGGATGCAGGGGTAAGTGTTACTGCCAACTCGGATGATCCGCCTTATTTTGGTGGTTATCTTTTGGATAATTGGTTGGGGTGTTTGCGGGAGTTGGCCTTGGAGAAAAAGCATCTGATTCAACTTGCAAAGAACTCGTTTGAGGGAAGTTTTCTGGCTGAAAAAGAGAAAGAAAATTGGTTTGAGAAGATTGATCGGGTTGAAGCTTCGGTGGCGTAAGGAAATAATATGAATCCAACGGCCGCAGTCGTGAGAGGGGATTATGGGCCTGGGGTCGTTTATTTGGGCTATCAGCCCGATCAGGTTCTCTCGGGGGGGGTGATGGAGATCGGGAAGCTTGAGCAGGAGGTTGAGAGGCAAAGGGAAAAAAATATTTCCTGGGATCAGCCGCATCCTCCTGGGGCTGCGATTGGGGGTTTTGATTTTGATGGGAATTGGCACTTCTCGTTTTTCTCTAAACTTGAGGCACGCCCGTTGAGCGATCTCTGGCCTGATGGGGAGGGGAGGTTTCAGGTGTCGGAGGACAGTTGGAGTTGTCAGACGGGTCCGATGGAGTACGCCGAGATGGTTCGACAGGCACAGGAGGAGATTCGAAAAGGAGAGATTTATCAGGTCAACCTTGCCCGATTCCTGCATCGGGATGTATACGGTCTGGATCCTTGGGAATTTTTTCGATGGTTATGGCGAACGGGGGAGGCGCCACGCAGTTTCTTTTATCGGATGGGCGAAAAGGCGTTGGCAGGAGCGTCGATGGAGCTTTTTTTAGGGATTGAGGGGGAGAGAGTGATCACGCAGCCGATCAAGGGAACGAGGCCTCGTGGTTTCAGTCGGGAAGTGGATGAAAGAGCGGCTTTGGAATTGGGAACGGATCCCAAGGAGGTAGCGGAGTTGGTAATGATCACAGATCTATTGAGGAATGATTTAGGTGCTATCTGTCGATTTGGATCTGTGGAGGTGCGGGATTTAGTGCGAAGCCGTAGCTACTCCCACGTACATCATTTATATTCGACGATTCAAGGGGTGTTGCGACCAGGACTCGGGTTGGTGGATTCGGTGCGTGAGTGTTTGCCCGGGGGTTCGGTGACTGGGGCGCCCAAACGAAAAGCGGTGGAGATCTTGCGTAAGTTGGAGGCTGAGCCTCGTGGATTTTATACGGGTGCTGTGGGTTACTTTGGTTATGACGGAACGGCTCGTTTTGCGGTGGGAATCCGTATGGCGGAGATTGAGGGTCATCGGGTTCGATGTGGGGTGGGAAGCGGAATTACAATTGGATCGGATCCGTTGGCGGAATTTGAGGAGACGAGGGCGAAAGCTCGGGTCATGGTCGAGGCGATGGCGGCGTATCAGGCGGCGCAACCGGTGCGGGCATGAGTCTTTTGGAAATTCCAATTACAGACGCCGGATTCCGGCACGGAGTCGGCGTATTTGAGACCGTCCGAGTGAAGGATGGCAAGGCACGGTGGCAAGATTGGCATTTGGAATCGATCCGGGAGTCTGCTCAGGTGCTGGGTCTTAAGATTTCGGAGAAAGAGCTGAATAAGGTTCCTTTGGGATTCGGACTTTGGCGTTGGTTTGTGACTGAGACCGGAACAAGGAGCTGGTGGAGTGAGGGGATCGAGTTGCCGCCAGCTGCCTATGAGTTGCGACTTGCGACGATCGGGGTTTGGTCGGGCTCGTGGGAGGCGAAGTACAAGACGTTGAGTTATCTGAGTCGGATTCAGGGCCGAAGGGAAGCGAGCTCGGATGGGGAGGTGGTGATGTTGAATGAGAAGGGGGAGATCGCGTCGGCCTCGATGGCGAATCTTTTTTGGGTCAAGGAGGGGAAGTTAAAGACTCCGGCGCGGGAGTGTGGTTGTCGGGCGGGGACGGTGAGGAGGTGGATTTTGGAGCGGAGCGGTCAGAAAGTGGAGCAGGGAAGATGGAAGAAGGAGGAGTTGGATGGAGCGGAAGAGATATTTGTGACCAATGCGCGGATCGGCATCAAACCGGTGGTTTCGTGGCACGGAAAGAAACTGGCCCGCTCCGGGGTGGCTGAGGCGTTGGGTAAAGCGTTTTGGGCCGAGTAGGTCGGGATTGAGGCGGAGCGGGGTGTGGCGTAGGGTGTCGGGACGATGCGCTGGACTCAGACCCTTCTAACTACGTTGCGTGAGGCTCCTGCCGAGGCGGAGATTGCGAGTCATCAACTCCTTTTACGAGCGGGGCTAGCGAGGAAGCTGACCAGTGGTCTGTACAGTTTTCTTCCGTTGGGATTGAGGGCGTTGCGGAAGGTTGAAAAAATTGTGAGGGAGGAGATGGATCGGGCGGGCGGGTTGGAGATTTTAATGCCTGCACTACAGCCTCCCGAATTGTGGGAGAGAAGTGGCAGGATTGAGGCGGCGGCGGATGTTTTATTTCATGTGAAGGATCATCAGGACCGGCGCTGGATTCTGGGGCCGACGCATGAGGAGGTAGTGACGGCTTTAGTGGCAGGGGAGGTACAAAGTTACCGGCAACTGCCGCGGACTTTGTATCAGATTCAGACCAAGTATCGGGATGAGATTCGGCCGAGGTTTGGGCTGATGCGGGCACGAGAATTTATTATGAAGGATGCGTACAGCTTTGATGCGGACGAGGAGTCGGCGAAGAAAAGTTATGAGGCGATGACCCAGGCGTACCGAAAAATCTTTGAGAGGGTGGGCTTAGGGGCGATGCAGGTGGAGGCTGATACAGGGGTAATGGGAGGAGCCAGTTCGCATGAGTTTTGTGTCGTGGCGGATATTGGGGAGGGGGAGCTAGTCACGGAGGAGGGTGGAAGTTACGCGGCCGCGATTGAGAAAGCTGTGGGGAGGCCTGTGGAGAGAAAAGGTGGGGAGGATAAACTTGAAAAGTTCCCCACGCCTGGAATACGAACGATTGTAGATTTAGAGAAGAAGCATGGGGTAGTAGCTCAGGATCAGATAAAGACGCTTGTGTTTACAAACGGAAAAGAGACAGCGTTGGTGCTGGTTCGTGGAGATGATGAGGCCCAGGAGGCAAAGGTGCTGAAGGTGCTGGGCGCGGGTTTCCGAGTCGCTGCGGATGCAGAGATTAAAGCAGCGATGGGGGCATCTCCCGGAAGTTTGGGCGCAGTGGGTAGTACATTGGATGGGAAAAAGCTGCTGGTGGTGGCGGATCTGGCATTGAAAGGGCAGAAGGGAATGGCGACGGGGGCGAACGACAACGGTTTTCATTTCAAAGGAGTCGATGTAGATAAGGATCTTAAGGTTGATCAGTGGGTGGATGTGAGAAAAGTTCGGGATGGGGATTTGTCTGAAGGTGGAAAGAGGTTGAAGGTGAGTCGAGGGATCGAGGTGGGCCATGCGTTTTTATTGGGAACGAAGTATAGTGAGGCTTTGGATGCAAAGTTTTTGGATCCGCAGGGAAAGCAGCAGGTTGCAGTGATGGGTTGTTATGGGATTGGGGTGACGCGGACACTACAGGCGGTCATTGAGGTGCATCAGGACAAGGATGGGATTCGTTGGCCAGCTTCGGTGGCACCTTACACCGTGATGCTGGTGACCCTGGATTTGGCGGATCCAGCAGTGAAGGCGGCGACCGAGGCGGTGATCGCTTCCTTGGACAAGGCTGGGATCGACTATTTGTGGGACGACCGGGACGAGCGTCCGGGAGTAAAGTTCAAGGACGCGGATCTACTGGGTTTCCCGTGGAGAATTACGATTGGGGCCAAGTCGGTGGCAAAAGGCGGTGTGGAGGTGAAGTGCCGCCGGACCGATGGGATGGAGGTGATTCCTTCGTCTGACGTGGGGAATTGGGTTCAAAACAAGCTAGAAAACTAATTATCGGATATCTGCGATAAGAGCGGAACTTTATCATTGATTTAAAGTTCTGTAATGAGCGTGTTGGCTTGTGCGCGGGTTCAGGTTATGGATGATTTCTTTGATGATTCGATGGATTAGTTACTGTTTGGGGTTCATATTTTTTACCTTACCTCTCCTTGCGGAAAATCAGGGTCAGGAGGCGGGGGCTCTGTATTTAGAGGCCCGAAAGTTAGCAATGGGGGAGGGGGGTCAAATCGACATGATTCGGGCTAGGGAACTTTATCGAAAAGCGGCTGATTTAGGGGATCCCCGAGCCTTAGCATGGAAGGCGAGAAACATATATAGGGGGAACCACGGCTTTTCCAAAGATGAGGCGGAGGCGCGTAAAATATTTCAAGAGATAGAGCCTCGACTACGTGAGATGGGATCGAAAAAAGAGAAGGATGCCTTGGGGAGTCTCTGCCGAACTATGGCCGTAATGGATCCGAAAACCCGTGGTCAAGAAGCGTTCGAATTAGCCCAAAAAAATGCCATCAACGGCATAGCAAGTGATTGGGAGGCTTTGGGTTGGTTCTTTCAAGGTGGCATTGGAGTTGCCAAAGACGAGAAGGAGGCGGTGAAGTGGTATACGAAAGCGGCTGAGCAGGGTGAGGCAACGGGGCAACGACTTCTTGGTTGGTGTTATGCGAATGGTAGTGGGGTTGCGAAAGATGAGAAGGAGGCGGTGAAGTGGTACACGAAAGCGGCTGAGCAGGGTGAGGCAACGGGGCAACGACTTCTTGGTTGGTGTTATGCGAATGGTAGTGGGGTTACGAAAGATGAGAAAGAAGCGATAAAATGGTATGCGAAGGCGGCGGAGCAGGGTGAGGCGACAGGGCAGCGGCTGCTCGGTTGGTATTATCAAGGTGGAGTAGGAATTGGCAAAGACGAGAAGGAGGCGGTGAAGTGGTATACGAAAGCGGCAGAGCAGGGTGACTCGGCAGGGCAACGACTTCTTGGTTGGTGTTATGCGAATGGTAGTGGGGTTACGAAAGATGAGAAAGAAGCGGTAAAGTGGTACACGAAGGCGGCTGAGCAGGGTGAGGCAACGGGGCAACGACTTCTTGGTTGGTGTTATGCTAATGGCAATGGGGTTACGAAAGATGAGAAAGAAGCGGTAAAATGGTATGCGAAGTCAGCTGACCAGGGGGATGCTACGGCACAAAACAATCTTGGCTGGTGTTATGCAAATGGGAGCGGGGTAAAAAAAGATTATAAGAAAGCACTTGAGTGGTATCGCAAAGGTGCGGAGCAGGGGGATGGATCTGCCACGGGTAATGTGGGTTGGTGCTACGAAACAGGAAATGGGGTGGCCAAGGATGAGAAAGAAGCCGTGAAGTGGTATGGCAAGGCGGCAGAAAAAGGGGATGGATGGTCACGAAATAAATTAGGCTACTGTTACGCCAATGGGATTGGAGTAGAGAAAGATTACAAAAAAGCATTTGAGTGGTACCGCAAAGCGACAGATAAGGAAAATAGTGAAGCCCTTGGTAGTGTGGGTTGGTGTTACGAAACAGGAAATGGGGTAACGAAGGATGAAAATGAAGCGCTGAAGTGGTATATTCAGGCAGCAAAAAAGAAAAATTCCTGGGCACAGAAGAGATTGATGGCAATGGGGGGCGTCGCTTTCTGGGAAAATAACTATTCTTTAGCAGCGAAGTGCTTTCAGGCAGCCGAAAGTTTTGGAGTGAAAGGTGCGGGTGAGGAGCTTTATCGGCTCGATGTTCAAATGAGAAAAACGTGGGAAGGGGCAGATCCAAGGCGTGGGATTCTGGCAAAAAGAAAAGCCTTTAAAGGAGAGGAAAATGAAAATTCTGAGACAGCGCGATTGGCGGGTGAGTTGCTTAGTTTCGGATACCCGATCGAAGCAGCAAAGATGGTTCAAGAGGCAATTGCAAACGCGAGATGGGGCACGCCCGATGAGGAGCTAGCAGAGTGGTATACTCTCGCTGGGTTTTGTGAAATGGCCAATTCAGATGTCGATCGCGTGGCTCTTGTTTCTGATTATGCAGAACATTGGTGCCGGTGGTTCAAGCCGGAATTCGCCCAGGTCGGATTAGGATTATTCAATTGTAAAATTGGAAATCCTCAATTGGGTTTAGATGTTTCATTCGTTAGTGATTTTATTTCTCCCTCAGAACCTAGGCGTTGGGCATCACTGTTTATGGCGCAGGTTGGATGGGGGCTAAAGTTATGGCAGGAAGAGTCAACGGGGTGGTACTCCAGACTCGCCAGAGCTGCTACTGCTTCCCCCAAAAAGGGAATCGATTATCTGTGGGCCACTCAAAATCTCAGGAATCCTTCCCAGGCAAAAGAAAGATTTGAGAGGGCAACGAAGCTCTTCCCTAATTTCTCGGCTTGGGTTGGGTTAGCGATGCTTGCCAAGCAGGAGGGTGATACTTCTGGACAGAAAAAAGCAGTAGAGGAGATAAAAAATATTCTAACGGAGAATGCGATAAGAGATGCGGCCAATGTTTCAAAGACGGCAAAGGGTAATGCAGAAAAAGAAAAACGAGATGATATTGAAAAGGTAATCATCGAAAAAGGGAAGGCACGTAGGAACAAGATTTTTCAGGTTCTGATGAACGATGGAAAACTGCCTTGGGGGAATGAAAACGGTGAGATTTCGTTTGGCTTTGGGTACGGCGGCGGACCTGGATTGTTTCATGCAGGTCTGTTGGCCAGCGGAATGAAACTATTTATTCCCCTTTTACTCAATGTTAAACCTGACTGGCTGTTGTTGCTCTACGATATGTGGATGCGATCTGGGTCACTTTCGGCATATCAGCTGGCACCATTCTATGAGCGGTTGGCGGAGCGGTCTTCCACTAGAACGAGAGCTATTTCCCGCCTCGTGCAAATCAACCGTTATCTCGAGAATAAAGAGGAGACTCTGCGCTGGGCCATCTGTGCGGCTGAGGAAAGTCCACAGGACATAGAGACACTACAGACTGCAGCTTGGGTGGCGCAGTGGGCAGGGGAATTGGGAAAGGCCCAGGACTTTTCGAGAAAAATAGCTAAAGAAAACGGGAAACCCCGATCTGAATCTGTGTATTCACCTCAAGACGAGTATCTTCTCATCTATCAAAAGATTAACGAGGCAGACCGTCACTTTCATGCAAAGGAGATAGAGAAGGCTCGTCATCTCTACGACAGATGTCTGTACGGGCTAGAAACAATTAAAAAAAAGGATCCTGAGTGGGAACCGTCAATCATACGTTACAGGATAAAGTATCTAGAGCAGAAGCTCGACGAAATTGATCTCAGGGGGGAAAACGAATGAGAAGTTCTGTTCTTCTTTGGTTGGGAAGGCATCTGCGCTCCTTGGGTTCTCAGGAGAGAATCTTTGTAACAAAGGGAATGGCTCAAGGAAAATTGGGTGCCCAAGGCATAACACATGAGGTATGTCGTAGTCTAAGGCGATGGACCATTGGGGACTGGGGAGTTAGTACTTTAATTTTTCTGGTTCTTATGTCCCTGACGATGACAAAGACTTGGGGTTCTTATCTCTGGCTGGGGGTGGCTCCATTAGCGAATGCTCTTATGCTTTTGCTTATCCGCGAGCCATTTCTTTGGAGGGAAATCTTGTGTAAAGATGGGGTTAGAATGGCAATTCGCACAGGCATAACCGTCTATACATTACTTTCCTGGTTATTCCTTTACTTTGTTTTGGGTAGTTTTGTCGCTCTTTTCATTGGGGCTATTTTAGATTGGGGTTTATTGAGGCTTCCATGGAGAAGGGTGGCAAATCTATCGTTCGAGAACTTAGCTTGGGTGATTCCGCTCTTGTTTCTGATTGGAGTTATCCTTAGATCATTTCGCTTTTATCTGGGTGTTTATTTGGCTGTCCCCTTAGTTGTTTTTCGAAAAGTGGGAATCTTGGCCGCCATCCGTTCCAGTCGGATGGCCCTTCGCGGAAGTTACCTTACGGTATGCCTATGGATGCTGGCGGGTTGGTTTCTTTCCCTCATCCCGGTTCTGCTTTTGTTTGTGGGCTCGACTCTGATTATCTCGCAAGGAATGAGTCTGGGGTCAGCTAGTCCAGCCGCGCTTTGGCAAATTTATGGAGCATGT
>Ga0209085_1002654_pt1 | contig 10081 bp, 9 predicted proteins | sample C_131016_EF_Meta_FD_187310 | JGI IMG/M metagenome (GOLD analysis project Ga0209085, IMG submission 187310) | Freshwater microbial communities from Lake Croche, Canada to study carbon cycling - C_131016_EF_MetaG (SPAdes) (version 2) | ecosystem: Environmental > Aquatic > Freshwater > Lake | place...
CCAAAGCTATGACTGCGGATTCAAAGACAAAGAATACAACGACCCTACTGCAGCGACTACTTGGGGGTGCTTCAAGCCGCTAGACGGTCCTATGGCTGTTCTATTGATAGATTGCTGGCAAGAGAAGCTAACCTTCCCTGATCTCAAGCCTAAAGTCATTGAGGAGTATCAGAACAGCTATGGCGATGGTAAGAAGCAGAAGCGGCCTGATTTGATATTGGTTGAGGATAAAGCCGCAGGGATCTCGCTCATACAGGAATTGCAGCGTGCCCACTTGCCGGTAAGGGGATGGAACCCTGGGCGGGCAGACAAGATGCAGCGATTACAAATTGCGGCTACTGTTGTGGCTGCCGGTAGAGTGTGGTTACCTGAAAGTTCTGTTAAAATGGGTTATGTGAGAGACTGGGTAGAGCCTATGCTTTCCCAGCTATGTTCGTTCCCTGAGTCCAACCACGATGACTTTGTGGACTCGACTAGCATGGCATTACGGTTTCTGAAGGATACGGGATGGCTGGAGATTAACCCGCCGCCGAGAGAAGACGATGAGTGGTATGCAGATGACGCGGCGCCTAAACGAACCAACCCATACGCGGTGTAACTATGAATATCTCAGACGAACTAGAAAGAATACTCGGTGAAATGGACGAGGACGAGAAGCGTAAAGCTGAAGAGTCCAACACCGCTAAGCAGATGGCTCTGCTCGCTGAGGGTGGCACGCCTATAGGCGCGACTAAGAAAACGCCTACAGGCGCGAATGATCTTATTCATGAGCTAAGAGCGCAGATGTACGGAGCTGATCCCGCCAATACCAATATGCCTAGTCAGCAGGACTTCGCTACTCAATTAATGCAATACCTCTCGCATATCTATTTCCCCGGCTTGGTACAGCAAGGACAGGCTAACGTGCCGACAGCGGCTCAGGGCGATTATGCAGACGTTCCTAGCCATGCGAACGGGGGAAGCATCGGATATCACCAGCCTGGAAGCCTAGAGCAGAATATGCTGGAGTTAGGCGGCCACAGAGCGTTGCCTATCATTATGGCGCTGCATAAGGCTGCGGGTGGGAGTATTGACCTCCCAAAGTTTGACGTCGGTGGTGGCGTGATGATGGACAGTGATCCGTCTATTCCCAATCCATCGACTGCTCCATCATTGGCTGAACAGATACCAACAGGACTTACACAAGACGGCGTACCACAGTTGGCCCCCGTACACTCACCCACAGTCAAGCGCGATGAGGTTCCTTGGTATGATCCTCTGGTTGGGGCTGCTGATGTTGGCAAGACCTTGCTAGGCGGTGCTGTGGGCATGGTTCCTGCGGCAATCGAGACAGGCGCTAGAGTGCTAGGTGGCAGTCCTATGAAAGCCGAAGACATCTATGCCCAGGCATTAGGTCATTACACGCCTGACCTGATGACGCAAAGCGGTAAGAATATGGGCGAGGATCTGGCCGGCTTTATGGAGCGTAACAAGATCCCGTTGGCATTGCCTGAGCTATTGCCGTTTGAGGAAGCTTTAGTATCTGGGGCTAGTGAAGCTATCAGAAAGAGCAATCAAGCATTGAAGTCAATGACACCGCCACCTGGCACGTTGGCGATGAACGTTTATCATGGAACACCACACAAATTTGAGAAATTCGACGCAAGCAAGATTGGAACAGGTGAAGGAAATCAAGCACGCGGGTATGGATTATATTTAGCAGAATCTCCTAAGACAGCTGAATTCTATAAAGACACATTAACTCCATCTCAAGAATTTGTTAATAATGAGCCTATTAACTATGACAATCCAATGCACATATTGGCGGCAAGATTGCGAGATAATGGCGGTGACTTGGCTGAAACAAGAGAAGCTTTAGAAGGTTTAGCTACACCTCTTCAAGGGAAGTCAAAAATAACTGTTGATTTAGGAAAAGAAGCTTTAAAGTTTTTTGATAATGGCGAAAGACCGGTTTTGAAGACTGTGAAGTCTGATAGTAATTTCTATCATGTAGATCTACCTGATGAGCACATTGAAAACATGTTGGATTGGGATAAACCAATAAAAGAACAATCAGAACTTGTAAAAAATGTAGCAAATAGTTTATTGCCAAAAATAAAACAAACAAGTCCTTATTTCGACCTAAATAAGGTTACCGGTAAAGATTTATACAGATCTTATCAACAGTATCGCGGGAATCATCCAGAGTTTGCTAGCGAAGGATTAAAAGAGAATGGAATATTTGGCATAAAGTATTTAGATCAAGACTCTCGACATGCGGGGGAGGGAACGCGTAATTTTGTAGTGTTTCCCGGCAATGAAGATAAAGTAAAAATCCTGACGCGCAATGGCGTGCCAGTAAATCCTACAGAATTAACACCTGAGCAGCGTCAGGCTAACTTTGAAGCATTTAAAGCGGCTAGTGCAGACCCAAGGCAGTATTATCATGGTTCGGTACATAATCCTAATCCTGCTCTTGGTGAAACTGTAAAAGATATGAATGACCTGCTAACATCGGGCGGCATTACACAATTTAGAAATCATGCTAATTCTGGAATGACATTTGTGTCACCAGATCCAAAGTTTTCCGAAAGATTTGCTGGATTAGATGAATTTGGAAATCCTCAAAAGTCTCAACTATTTGGTATGCAACGTGGAGCTATGTATCCAGTTCACGTTCAAGTAAAAAATCCGTTTGATTATGAAAATCCAGAACAAGTAAGCAATTTAACTGATGAAATGAAGTCATTCAGTGGAATATTAAAAGATTCTGGTTTTTATAATGCAAAACCTGAAAAACAAAAAGAAGTTGCACAAAAATTACTATCAAGCGGAAATTGGAAATATATTGAAGACCCAGAAGTTTTAGCTGCGGCTAAAAGACTTGGGCATGATGGAATGTATATGGAAGAGCAAAGAGTTAAAAATCTCGGAGTGTTTGATCCTAAGAGAATTAAATCGTCTATTGCCAATCGTGGTACATACGACATTACAGAACCCCACATGAGTAAAGCACAAGGCGGCGCAGTATGAGCGATGACATCCAAGAAAACGAAGACGGCAGCGCAGACGTAACTCTGCCTGATGACGATCTAGACATTGAAGAGCAGCCTGACGGTTCTGCTATTGTCCACATGGACTATAAAGGTCCTGAAGAGGACGCTGACTTCTACGAGAACCTTGCTGAGACCATAGATTCGTGGGATCTAAGCAAGATGGCTCTGAAGTATATGGATTTCATCAGCAAGGATAAAGAGGCGCGTGAAGACCGTGATAAAAAATACGAAGAGGGATTACGTCGTACTGGTCTTGGTAACGATGCTCCAGGTGGCGCTCAGTTTGAAGGGGCCTCAAAGGTTGTACACCCAGTTATGGCGGAGGCCTGTGTGGATTTCGCTTCCCGTGCAATCAAGGAACTGTTTCCTCCGGACGGACCTGTCCGTACAAAGATTCTAGGCGAAGTCACTGAGGAAAAGCAAGAGGTAGCTGACAGAAAGCGTGACTTTGTTAATTGGCAGCTCACAGAGCAGATTGAAGAGTTCCGTGATGAGCAGGAGCAGTTGCTGACTCAGTTGCCTTTAGGTGGGTCGCAGTTCCTCAAGATCTGGTATGACGAGCACAAGCGCAGACCTTGTGTGGAGTTTGTGCCGATTGATAACATCATATTACCGTTTGCTGCTGCCAACTTCTATACCGCTCAGCGTGTAACTGAAGTTCAAGACATCACAGAATATGAGATGGAGTCTCGTATCCGCCGTGGGCTGTATCGAGATGTGAACGTCATCCGCGCCACGATGGAGCCGGAGATGTCTCACGCCGAGAAGGCGAACAACAAGATTGAAGGCAACAAGTACCAAGACAACAAAGACGGATTACGTCGTGTATACCATGTGTATACGTGGTTAGAGCTGGAAGAAGATACGCGCACAGACGGCGAGATGGCTCCTTACATTCTGATGATTGACGAGTTGGATTCAGAAGTATTGGGTTTGTACCGCAACTGGGAAGACGGTGACGAGACAATGACCAAACTAGATTGGATGGTCGAGTTTAAATTCATTCCTTGGAGAGGTGCATATGCTATTGGTTTACCTCATCTTATCGGAGGTCTTTCTGCCGCTCTTACTGGTGCCCTTCGCGCCCTTCTGGATACGGCGCACATAAACAACTCAGCAACGATGTTGAAGCTCAAGGGCGCTAAGATTAGTGGTCAGAGCCAAAGCATTGATGTCACGCAGGTTGTGGAGATTGAAGGTGCAGCGGGTGTGGACGATATCCGCAAGGTTGCAATGCCGCTGCCGTTCAACCCGCCCTCGCCTGTTCTGTTCCAGTTGCTAGGATGGCTGACAGACTCGGCTAAGGGCGTTGTGACCACGGCTGAAGAGAAGATTGCTGACGCGTCCTCTAATATGCCTGTGGGAACGACCCAAGCTCTGATCGAGCAGGGTGCAGCGGTATTCTCTGCTATTCACGCACGCCTACACGCCTCGCAAAAGAAAGTCCTGATGATCATCGGACGTATCAACCGATGGTATTTGGATGACCAGCAGCGCGGTGACATGGTTGCGGATTTAGAGATTGAGCGCTCTGACTTCAACCGTAACAGCGATATTGTTCCTGTATCTGATCCCCATATCTTCTCTGAGACGCAGCGTATTGCCCAGATGCAGTCTGTCATGCAGATGGCGGGTCAGTATCCGCAACTGTTTGATATGAAAGCGGTAGTCAGTCGGATGCTCAAGCAGTTGAAGGTGCCTGACGTCAATGAGCTTATGCCTGACTCTGCCAAGCCGCAGGAAATGGATGCCGCGGAAGAGAACGCAGCTATGGCGCTTGGTCATCACGCGTTTGCGTATCCCAATCAGGATCATCTGGCGCACATTCAGGCACATATGGACTTTGGATTGGATCCTGTGTTGGGTGGCAACATCTTGATGGGCCCGCAGTTCATTCCTGCTGCTCTTGAGCATATCAAGCAGCACTTGACGCTGTGGTATCGTGACCGCATGGGCGCACACTCAGGCAACAAGACATATACATTTGAAGACGGCGATCTTAAGAAGGATGTTAAGAAAATTGATCATCAGATTGCTGTTGCCGCTGAGATGGTTAAGGCCGAGAGTCAAGTGATGATGCCTGTCATTCAAGCTTGTCAGCAGATGATCCAGATGTTGCAGCAGTTCTCGCCTCCGCAGCAGCCGCCTCCTGATCCCGCTTCTCAGGCGATGTTGCAAGCTTCTATGGCTGAGACACAGCGTAGGACGCAACGCGATCAGTTGGATATGCAGATGAAGCAAGCAGAGTTGCAGGCGCAATTGCAGCGTGAGCAGCAGAAGAACCAGATAGAAGTGATGGAAGCCCAGAAGAATCGGGATATTGAGGTGGCTCTGAACGCGGAAGATAACCTGACGCAAGAGCGGATGAAGAGTGCTCAAGTCTTGGCTGATCAATTGAAGACACGCCAAGAGCAAGAGAAATCGGTGAGTCAAGCAGAAGCCTTAGCTCAGCGCGGACTAACTTAATCACGCCTATAGGCGTATTTTGGAGATTATCATGGACAAAGAAGTTAAAGAGATGCAATCAGAAGAAGTACGTTACAAAGCACGCATAGCAGCAGGTGCGTGGTTGGACGGGGAAGAGATGGGAGAGAAGGGAAGTGCGACCATGCCAGAAGCTAATTCTGATCATGGCAATTTTACTAGTGGTGTCGACAAGAAGAACGCGTGAGATACGTAGAAGACTTCATTGGTGCTGTAAAAGCGCGTAAGGTTGAGGTATCCGAGTCATTGGCGAAAGGTAACGCCGCTGATTACGCCGGATACCAAAGACTTTGTGGAGTCATACAAGGCTTGCAGGCTTCTTTAGATATTTTAGAGAACCTATTACGGGAAGAAGAAGATGAGTGATTTACCAGTGGCTGTAGACCCAGCCGAATTAGAAGCGGCCTTTCCGCTTGTGGAGCCTGGTGCAAAACCTCTTGGGGCGCGTATTTTAGTACAACTTCGTCAAGCAAAGGATCGGTATACCAAATCCGGTATCTTGTTAGTTGAAGAGACTAAAGCAACCGAAAAGTGGCAGAACATCGTCGGTAAGGTGATTGAGATTGGACCTCTGGCATTTAGAAAGCGGGACACAATGGAACCGTGGCCAGAAGGTGCGTGGTGTAGCGTAGGTGACTACATTCGCATTCCAAAATGGGGCGGCGACCGTTGGGAAGTACCTGTTCCCGGCAAGGACAAAGAGTTCGCTGAATTTGTAGTTATTAATGACCACGAAGTGATTGCACAGATAACTGGCAACCCACTACTCGTTAAAGCGTTCGTCTAGGAGGTCGTATGGAAGAGCAAGTCATGTTGATCCAAGAGGATCAAGATGGCGGTGCTACTGTCGAACTACCGAAGGATTTAATTCCTGAAGTAGAGGCAATGCCCGCTATTGAAGCAAAAGAAGAAGATGAAGAGGATGACGAAGCGGCGCAACGCGCTGAGATCGAGGCTAACGGTGCAGTAGATCCCGAAGCTGAGGCTATTCGTCAAGCCAAGCGTGAGAAGCGTAAGTCGCGCAAGGAATATCACAAGAAAGTTCAAGCCGAGAAAGACACGCGCTTGCAGTTATTGCAGCGTCAGAATCAGGAATTGCTAACCCGTTTGGCGGAAGTTGAGCGGAAGACACAAGGCCACGATATTGCACGCATAGACTCAGCAATGACGGAGCAGCAGGCAAGAATTACATTTGCTCAGCAAAAGATGAAGGAAGCCATCGAAACAGGTAATGGCGATCTGCATGCAAAGGCTACCGAGTTGTATTACGAGGCACGCCGTACAGCTGAGTCATTAGAGAATCTCAAGAAGCAAGCAACCACGCCTGTCTCACGTCCTCCTACAGCGCCGGACCCTTTGGTTCAGAAGTTGGCGGCTGACTGGCTGACGGACAATCCTTGGTACGATCCTAGCGGTCAAGACGAGGATTCAGAGATTGCAATGACCATTGACAAGAAGATGGTCAAGGAAGGTTGGAATCCTTCATCACCGGAATATTGGGATGAATTGGATAACAGATTGCAAAAGTATTTACCACACAGGTATAATGACCATATTGACGAAACTCCCAGAAGTAAGCCTAAAACTGTTGTAACGGGATCTGGCAGGGAATCGGTAACAAATAGTGGTGGTCGAGCGAATACGTTTACGTTATCGCCTGACAGAGTAAGAGCCATGAAAGATGCCGGTATGTGGGATGACCCTGAGAAGCGCGCCAAAATGATCAAACGGTACGCGCTTGAAGATCGCAACAGAAAATAAGGAGATTACAAATGGATGAACGTCTAAAGAAGAATTTATCTGCTGGTGGCCGCGAATCTCGCGGGAGTCTTGATTCAGTTCGAGAGGCACCGGAAGACCAGTCTGCACTGTCCGATGAACGTCGCAAGATGTGGAAAGATGAGTGGACACAAAGCGCACTGCCCAACGTCCCTGAATTAAAGGGATGGCACTTGATCTGGTTATCGACAACTAACAGTTACGACAGTATTGATAAGCGAATTCGCTTAGGTTACACGCCCGTGAAGACGGATGAGATACCTGGGTTTGAGAATTACAAAGTCAAATCTGGAGAATACGTTGGTTATATCCAGTGTAACGAGATGTTGCTGTTTAAGATTCCAATGGACATGTATCAGGAATTGATGACGCACTTTCACCATGACATGCCCCAAGAGGACGCGGAAAAGGTCCGAGTTCAAGTGGAGCAGCTTCAGGGTACACGGGATAGCTCAGGCCGTAGGCTTGGCTCGGTAGAAGGTGATGGTCTGGGTAATTTTGATACGCCGAAACCCGCACCCCTATTTTACGGGTAACGGCACCCAAAGGAGACAATTATGTCTGCAGTATCCGCACCCTTTGGCTTGCGCCCGGCCTTCCACCCAAGTGGCCTAGACCGTGCTCAAGCTCTCGCTGGAGGTATCGCCAGTGGCTATAGCTCCAACATCCTAAAAGGTCAGCCTGTTGAGTATTCAGCAGGTACTGGCAATATTATCCCCGTGACAGGCACCGAGGCTTTCTCAGGCGCGTTCGCTGGTGTTGAGTGGACAGATACAACCGGCCGTCGCCGCGTATCTAACTACTGGCCTGCTAACACTGCTTACCAAACCGGTTCTTGCGTAGCTTATTTCTACAACGATCCTAACATCGTTTATGAAATTCAGGCTGATGGTTCAGTCGCTCAAACTTCTGTCGGTAACGAAGCTAACTTCAGCAACCTGACCGCTGGTTCGACCACAACTGGTCTTTCACAGTGCACAATCTCTGCTACCCTCGTTGGTAGCACTGTGCAAGGTCAAGTACGTATTGTTGATATTGCTCCATATGTCGACAATAACTGGGGTGATGCTTATACCATCGTTCGTGTCACAGTCGCGAAAACACAGTTCCAAGCTGTGTCACCCGCAATTTAAGGAGGGCATGAATTATGGCAGCCCCAATGAGAAGTACGGACTTTCGGTCCATTGTTGAACCTATCCTGAACGAATGCTTTGACGGCGTTTATGACCAGCGTGCAGACGAGTGGTCACGCGTTTTCCGCGAAGAGCAGGGTATTCCCCGTAACTACCACGAAGAGCCAGTGTTGTACGGCTTCGGTGCAGCTCCCCAGTTGCCCGACGGTACACCTGTCACTTACCAACAAGGTGGTGTGTTATTCCTGAAGCGTTACGTTTACCAAGTATATGGCTTGGCATTTGCCTTGACCAAAGTGTTGGTAGAAGACGGCGACCATATCCGTATCGGTCAAGTTTATGCCCGTCACTTAGCTCAGTCTTTGATTGAAACCAAAGAATTGAACTGCGCTTCTGTTCTGAACTACGCATTTAACTCCGCTTATCCCGGAGGCGATGGCGTGCCCCTGATCTCTACTGCTCACCCTATCGTGAACGGTACATTCAGTAACCAGCTCGCTACTGCTGCTAACCTGTCACAGACTTCTTTGGAGCAGATGTTGATCCAGATTCGTCAGGCAGTGGATAACAACGGTAAGAAGATTCGTTTGGTTCCCCGTCAATTGGTCGTTGCTCCCGGTAACATCTTCCAGGCTGAAGTATTGCTGAAGTCTGTGTTGCGTACTGGTACAAGCAACAACGACGTGAACCCAATCAAGTCAATCGGTTTGTTGGATGAGGGCGCTGCTGTATTGTCCCGTTTGACCAGCTCGACAGCTTGGTGGGTACAGACCGATGCACCCGAGGGCATGAAGCTCTTGATGCGTCGCGCGTTGGAAAAGACCATGGAAGGTGACTTTGAGACCGACTCGATGCGCTACAAGGCAACAGAGCGGTATCAAGTTGGTTTTACCGACCCCCGTGCAATGTACGGTACACCTGGCGTCTAAGTAACAAACGGGGGAACGGCTTCATGGCCCTCCCCCGCTATCTAATTAATAGGTCAACTTTTCAAGGAGAAGACCATGCCACAGTTTTCAGATGATTTGTATTTAGGTCCTGCGTATACCAATATGGGTATGAACACAGGCAACCCTTCGCCTATGAGTTTAGGTGTAGGTCCTTTAGGTCGTGGTTATGTTTGGGATTCAGTTCCAGTTGCTAAGGGCGCTGCTAACGTAGCTGCTGCTAGCGTCTGGACCGCCGGTATTACTTTAACTGCTGGTACGGGTACAACATCCGTAGTGCGCGCTGACGGTACAACTGTAATTCAGTTTGATGTGCCTCGCGCAGCTAGCGTGACATTGGGTTCTGGTTCACCCACAACCCGTACAGTAACCATTACTGGTTATGACGTTTACGGTCAGGCAATGTCAGAAGCAATCACTACCGGCACAACACCTTCAACAACCGTCAACGGTAAGAAGGCATTTTATCAAATTGCTACAGCAACCATTTCTGGTAGCGCAGTAGTCACAATCTCTCTAGGTACATCTGATGTATTGGGTCTGCCTGTCCGTGTGACATCTGGTTCATACCTCGGTAGCGTTAACTATGCTGGTTCGTTTACAACAGACACAGGTACATTTGTTGTTGCCGATACTACTAGCCCCGCCACCACCACAACTGGTGATGTACGCGGCACATACGTTCCTTCCGCTGCTACTAACG
>Ga0209085_1002657_pt1 | contig 10075 bp, 7 predicted proteins | sample C_131016_EF_Meta_FD_187310 | JGI IMG/M metagenome (GOLD analysis project Ga0209085, IMG submission 187310) | Freshwater microbial communities from Lake Croche, Canada to study carbon cycling - C_131016_EF_MetaG (SPAdes) (version 2) | ecosystem: Environmental > Aquatic > Freshwater > Lake | place...
TTCCTTCGCCATCCAGTTCACGAGCTCGTGATACGCAATCCGGGTCGCGTCTTCAAGTGGTCGTGCGCTGCCAATGCACATAATTTGCGATTCGGTCTCGAGCCTTGGCCAGTCGATCTGCCAGGACTTGATCAGATCGACATGGATCGTGGTTCGGCTTGCATACTCGACTGCGGTGCCGCACACCTCACCGTCGCCCTGACAGGCGTGGGCATCGCCAATAAACAGTCGGGCGCCAGGTGAGCGGACGGGCAAATAAGTGACGCTGCCGGGGCCCATATCGGGCACGTCCATGTTGCCCCCGTGATTGTCGGGCGTCAGCGAGTTGATCGAATCGATTTCGGGCGAAAGACTCAGTGTTCCGATATGGGGACGGTAGGGCAGTTTGACCCGGGCGCTCCAGTAGACCCCTTGTTCATCGAGATCAATCTTGCGGGTGATTTCGGGGAGGGGCTCATTCAGAAGCGCGGTCATGTCGGTCCCGGTCAGCGCCCCAAAGCGCGGAATCAGGCAACACGTGCCCCGCGGGTTATTGCCACGCGGCAACATCGATTCGATATGAACCGCGACCACATCGCCCTTCTCGGCGCCAGTTACGAGGATCGGCCCGTTTTGGGGATTCAAAAACGGGACGCGCAGTTTGGCGCTGGGCAGGTCTTGTTCCGTCACGATGTGGCCGTCGAACGCGTCACGCGTATCGACGATCACGCGGTCACCCGGGGCGATTTCGAGCACTGGCTGAGAGTAGGGCCCGATGGTGTAGTGGAACGTGCCCTGGCGCTCTTCGGTGAGTTCGTGGGTTGTGCCGACCCGCCCTTGGGCGACGCCGCGCAGGTGCATGATCGATTCGGTTAGCCAGCTCATGGGTTTCTCCTGCAAGGTCCTAGAGATTGAGATCGCTCAATGAAGGATGATCATCCGGACGGCGGCCCAAGGGCCAGAAGAATTTTCGTTCGGTGGCTGGGATCGGAAGATCATTGATGCTTGCAAGGCGTCGCATCATGAAACCTTCCGGATTGAACTCCCAATTTTCATTGCCGTAGGATCGATACCATTGACCAGAATCATCATGCCATTCGTAGGCAAATCGAACGGCGATCCGATGATCTTTATAGGCCCACAGGTCCTTGATCAACCGGTAGTCAAGTTCCTTCGCCCATTTGCGTTGTAAGAACTGGTGAACCTCGGTCCGACCGACCGGAAATTCCGCTCGATTGCGCCAACGGGTGTCGTCGGTGTAGACCAGCACCACCCGGTCGGGGTCTCTTGAATTCCAGGCGTCTTCCGCCATACGGACCTTTTGGACTGCGGTTTCCTCCGTGAACGGAGGTAAAGGCGGTTTAGTCGTCATATCAAGGCTCAAGCATCCGTTGATTGCGCTTCGATCAGTTGCCTGAGGCGGGGTCGGCAGGACCCGCATTGGGTTCCACATTGAAGCTCTTCTCCGAGCCAGGCAAGTGCCTCGGATGGAGATTGGCCGCCTGGGGGGCGCAGCCCGAGGGCCTGTTGGATCCGTGTCTCATCGACATTGAAGCAACTGCAAACGATTGGGCTACGTGGCGTGACGTTGGCCGGCGGTTGGCCGCCCGGTGATAGCAGAGCCTTGCGGATTGGGGCGATCGAGCGCTCGTTGAGGAGGCACTCAAGCAGCCAGTCCTCGCCTGCAAGGGCTTTTGCAATGCCAGATAGCCTGACCCCGTGGAGGAGCCCGTCCCGAATGTCGATGCGACGGCTGATACCAAGTCGCGGGTCGTCGTAACGCGCAACCTCACAGTGATCGACTCCAAAGTGGGCGTCCAGCGACGCCAGCCATGCATCGGTGGGCGCTTGGGTCGATGCCAGTCGCAGGAGTACACCATCCCGGTCGCGGCCGATCGGTACTGCACTGGCATAGGGCATTGCGCGCATTTGGTGCGCCAGGCGATCGATCAGGGCCAAGGCGGACACCGGCGCGTCATTCAATCCGGACGGCGACTCCGACTCTGGCTCTGAGCCTGAGCCTGAGCCTGAGCCTGAAGCGGTAAACGCAAAGGCCACCAGCCGCCACGGCAAATCCGCCGCTTTGACACGAATAACGGCGTGTTTGAGTTCTGGCTGTTTTGAGTCCGGATCGTAGGCCGCGTTGGTCAGCGTGTTGATCCCGAGACTTTGTGCGCCGGTTAAGAATCGTGCGCCCCAATGCATGGGCAAGTAGGCCTGGCCGCCCGCCACGTCATCGCTGGCTTCTAGGGGAATCACAATGGACCCGCGCCTTGATTGCACTTCCACCAGATCGCCCGCAGTCAGACCCCGCCGAACAAGATCGCGAGGGTTCATCGTCAGTTCTGGTTCGCCCGTATGGCCAAAGGCGCGGGGAATCGATCCAGTCCGACTCATCGAATGCCATTGGTCGCGAAGCCGTCCCGTCGTCAAGGCGATCGGATAGCGCGCATCGGTTTTTTCAGATGGGCCCCGGTAGGCTTTGCTGATGAATCTCGCTCGACCATTTCCCGTTGCGAAATGCCCATCGTGATAGAGGCGGGTCGAACCCAAACTTCTCCCTTCCGGCACCGGCCACTGCTGAGGACCTTGTTGGTCGAGGAGTTCGTAAGAGAGCCCCGTGATATCGAGGTCGCGACCACGGGTTAACGAGCGGTGATCGTTCCAGACAGATTGCGCATTCTGATAGGGAAAAAGACTTGGTCTACCTGGGCGCAATCTCGATTCAAGACGGCGCGCAAAGTCGGCTGCAATTGACCAATCGGCCCTCGCTTCGCCAGGGCCGCTGATTGCGGCGTGAATGCGAGTGATTCGACGCTCCGAATTGGTCACGGTGCCTTCTTTTTCACCCCAACTGGTGGCAGGCAACAAAATGTCGGCGAAGGGAGCGGTTTCTGTATTCAGATAGGCGTCTTGCAGGATCACCAATTCGGCGTGATTTAGCGCGTGGTGGACCTTGTTCAGATCCGGCATCGATTGCGCTGGGTTTGTGTTGGCGATCCAGATCGCTTTGACCGTCCCTTGCGCCAGGGATTCGAAAAGTTCGACCGCGGTTTTGCCGGGTGTCGCAGAGAGTTGTTCAATCCCCCAAAGACGCGCCACCTCGGCCCGATCATCGGCATTGGACAGTTCTCGGTGTGCGCAGAGCTGGTTGGCCAATCCGCCGACTTCACGACCGCCCATGGCGTTGGGTTGGCCCGTCAAACTAAAGGGTCCGGCCCCGGGCTTGCCGATCTGCCCGGTCGCCAGATGCAGATTGATCAGGGCGGTGTTTTTTGCGGTACCTGACGATGACTGGTTGAGGCCCTGGCAGTAGAGGGAGAGCGTTGCGTTTGAACGTCCAAACCACTGTGCGGCAGTGACGAGATCGGCTTCGCGGATGCCACAGAGCTCTGCAACCGTGCGGGGTGTGTAGTCCCGAACCAGCGTTTTGAGCTCAGAGAATCCCTCGGTGTGTTGTTCGATGAACAGGGGGTCAGTGAGTCCCTCCCACAGGAGCAGATGAAGCATTCCATTAAAGAGCGCGACGTCGGTGCCGGGTTGAATCGCCAGGTGCAGGTCCGCCTCGCGTGCGCTATCGGTTTTTCTTGGATCGACAACGATGACCCGCATCGATGGGCGGGCGGCGCGAGCCGCCTCAAGTCGTCGATACAGGATCGGGTGGGCAAACGCCGGGTTTGCGCCAGCGATGAGTACGACCTCGGCGTGATCAATGTCTTCGTAGGCGCAGGGCGGTGCATCAGCGCCGAGCGATTGCTTGTAAGCCGCCACCGCCGACGACATGCACAGTCGTGAATTGGTGTCGATGTTATTCGTACCGATCAATCCCTTGGCGAGCTTGTTAAAGACAAAGTAGTCCTCGGTCAGTAACTGACCCGAAACGTAAAACGCAACCGCATCGGCTCCATGCACTCGAATGATTTCGGCAAATCGGTCGGCAGCGTGTTCGAGTGCCAGATCCCACGTGGTGCGTCTGCGGATCGGGTTGGGCTGCGGTGAGCCAGCAATTCGGTCGGTGCGAATCTCGGGATGAAGCGCTCGCAGGGTGCGTCGCTCGGGGCGAGCGGTCAGATGCAGGATTGAACCTTTGGAGCACAGCTTGCCGAAGTTTGCTGGATGTTCAGGGTCGCCTCGTACTCCTAGAATTTCGGTACCGTCGGTCTCGATCAGTACACCGCAGCCGACGCCGCAATAGCAGCAGGTCGATTTGACCTCGTGGGCTACCATCAGGCGGTCAGACTACCGGCGTCAAGCAACACGCGACCCGCTTCGACGCGAACGTCGAACCGCTGAGCGCATCCCACATCGGGTGCCTGGGCCTCGCCAGAATCCAGATGGATCACCCAGTTGTGCAGCGGACAGGCGACCTGGGTGCCAAAGACGATACCCTGCGAGAGTGGTCCACCTTTGTGAGGGCACTGGTCAAGAAGGGCGAATACTTGATCGTTTTCCGTTCGAAAAATGGCGATTTCCTGGTCGTTGGTCCGCCGAACTCGTCGCGCTCCCAGCGGTGGGATATCCTCCAGCGCGCAAATGTCGATGAAGTTCATGCCAGCTCCGCAGCAGGATGGGCGGCGAGGGCCGCCAGAGGAACAAACTGACGTTCATCGACTCGCGCTTTGGTCAGTTCCTTCCAGGGGTCAGGCTCCCCGTCGAGTGCGAACTGCAAGCGCTCCCACAGGGCGATACGATTCTTTGCGTCGTCAAGAATCAGACTTTTGATACGGTCCAGTCCGACCCGCTGTAGGTAGTGAACGGTGCGTTCGAGGTACCAACCCTCTTCACGATACAACTGCAAAAAAGCACCTGCATATTCGAGCACCTCAGCGGAGGTTTTGACTTTGACCAGGAATACCGCGACTTCGGTTTTGATGCCGCCGTTGCCACCGATATAGAGTTCCCAGCCCGATTCGACGCCGATCACGCCGACGTCCTTGATGCCGGATTCGGCGCAGTTGCGCGGGCAACCCGAAACCGCGAGTTTGACCTTGTGCGGGGCATACATGCGCCAGAGGGCTAACTCGAGATCCTTACCCATCTGGGTGGAGTCCTGCGTTCCAAACCGGCACCATTCGCTGCCGACGCAAGTCTTCACCGTGCGTAACGCTTTGGCATACGCGTGTCCGGAAGGCATATCGAGATCGGTCCAGACCGCTTTGAGATCTTCTTTCTTGACCCCGAGCAAGTCGATGCGCTGTCCGCCGGTGACCTTGACCGTCGGGATCGCATATTTGTCGACCACGTCGGCAATGCGGCGCAGTTCAGAGGCATTGGTTTCGCCCCCCCACATTCTCGGAATCACCGAATAGGTTCCATCCTTTTGAATGTTGGCGTGGGATCGCTCGTTGATATAGCGGGATTGCGGATCGTCAATCGCTTCTTTGGGCCAGGTCGAGATCAGGTAATAGTTGATGGCGGGACGACAGCTAGCGCAGCCATTGGGGGTTCGCCAATCGAGGAACCGAAAGACCGCAGGGATCGTGAGTAGCTTCTGCTCGCGGATCACACGGCGTACATCGGCATGGGTGCGCTCTGTGCAACCGCAGACGGCTTTAGTCTTGGGCGCCTCTGAATAGTCGCTGCCCAGCATATTCATCAAAATTTGTTCGACCAAGCCGGTACATGATCCGCAGGAACTCGAGGCCTTCGTGTGTTTGCGGACCTCTTCAACCGTAAAGAGACCCTTTTCCTTAATGGCTTGCGCGATCGTGCCTTTGCAGACGCCATTGCACCCGCAGACCTCCATCGAATCCGGCATCGACGCGGCCTTGTTTTGTCCTTGATGACCGGTATCGCCAAGGTTGTCTTCGCCGAACATCAGACGATCCCGGATTTCGTTGACGGGGGAGCCTTCACGAATCAGCCGGAAGTACCAGGCACCGTCGGCAGTGTCGCCGTAGAGCACGCATCCGGTCAGGCGTTCTTCTCGGATCACCAGCCGTTTGTAGATGCCGGCTCCCGGGTCGGACAACACGATCTCATCGCTGTCGGGCCGGCTGGCGAAGTCGCCCGCTGAAAACAAATCGACCCCGGTGACCTTGAGTTTGGTCGAGAGCTGCGATCCCACGTAGCGGCCAATTCCCATCTGAGCCAGATGGTTTGCACAGACCTTCGCCATTTCGAACAGGGGCGCAACGAGTCCATAGCTCTTGCCGCGGTGACTCACACATTCGCCGACTGCGTAAACTCGTGGGTCGAATGTTTGCATCGTGTCGTTCACAACAATGCCACGGTCGCAGAAGAGTCCCGAGGATTCGGCGAGTGCTGTGTTGGGTCGAATGCCGACCGCCATCACCACCAACTGGGCCGGTATCACCTCGCCAGACCGCAGCTCAACCGATTGGACTCGGCCTGAGGCATCGCCTTGAAGCGCTGCGGTCGAGGCCTGAAGTCGAAACTTGAGCCCTTTGCTCTCGAGTGATTTCTGCAGCAACGCCGCCGCGGTTTGGTCTAGCTGGCGCTCCATCAACCACGGCATGAGGTGGACGACGGTGACAGCCATACCGCGCAGACGTAGACCATTTGCAGCTTCCAGTCCCAGCAACCCGCCGCCAATTACGACCGCTTCGCGGTATTGGCTGGCTGCCGAGATCATTGCTTCGGTGTCGGCTATGTCTCGATAGGAAATAACCCCCTCAAGCTTGGCGCCGGGCACAGGCAGGATGACGGGGTCTGACCCAGTCGCGAGCAGCAGCCGGTCGTAGTGAACCCGCAGGCCATCCTCGGTCTCGACGGCGCGTTTGCTACGATCGATTCGAACAATCTTTTTCCCAAGATGAATCGTGATGCGGTGGCTCTCGTACCAATCGAGATCATTCAGCGTGATTTCATCAAGGGTCTGCTCGCCGGCAAGTACTGGCGACAGGAGGATTCGGTTGTAGTTGGGATACGGCTCTGAGCCGAACACGGTGATTTCGTAGTGGTCAGGGGCGATTTTGAGCAGTTCTTCCAGCGTTCTGATGCCTGCCATCCCATTGCCGACGAGGACGAGCTTCATGCGACTCATGCGGCCTCCTTGAGCTGCTTCTTGTAAAGGAATTCGAGGATGGCCTGCCGGCAATGCAGATAGTCGGGGTTAGTTGCGAGGGTTAGCCGCTCACGCGGACGCGGCAGATTGACTGTGAGGATTTCGCCGATGCGGGCAGACGGACCATTGGTCATCATCACGACCCGGTCGGATAGCAACACGGCCTCATCCATGTCGTGGGTCACCATCATCACCGTACTCTTGGTTTCGCTCACGATCTTCATGAGTTCATCTTGCAGGTGGGCACGGGTGAGCGCATCGAGGGCGCCAAATGGCTCATCGAGCAGAAGCATCTTGGGCTCGATGGCCAGTGCGCGGGCAATGCCGACCCGCTGTTTCATGCCGCCTGAGATCTCATGGGGCAGCTTCGTTTCCGCGTGCGTTAGCTTGACGAGTTTGAGCGCCTCATGAGTTCGGTCTTTCATCTGGCTCTTGCTGTCGGTGGCAGCGAAGACCCGTTCTACGCCCAGGTAGACGTTCTCAAAACAGGTTAGCCACGGCAGCAGCGAATGATTTTGAAAGACGACGCCGCGGTCGGGTCCCGGTCCCGCGATTTCCCGGTTCGCCAGGAATAAATTGCCCTGAGTCGGGCGCGTCAATCCAGCGACCAGGTTGAGTAAGGTCGATTTCCCGCAGCCTGAGTGGCCGATAAGCGCCACGAACTCGCCCTGTTCTACGGTCAGATTGATATCGGTGAGTGCGGTGAAGGGTCCCCGTTTGGTCGGGAAGGTCATGCCGAGGTTTTCGATCTGAAGGTAACGTTCCATAGCCTTAGGAGTTGCCGTAGCTGAATCGCTTCGCAATGAAGATCAGGGTTTGTTCGAGTACCAGCCCGACGAGGCCGATGATGAGAATGGCGATGATGATGTGCTCGACCTTCAGGTTGTTCCACTCGTCCCAGACCCAGAAGCCAATGCCAACGCCACCCGTCAACATCTCTGCCGCGACGATCACTAACCAAGCCACGCCAATCGAGAGTCGAACGCCGGTGAGCACATGGGGAAGCGCGGCCGGAAACAAAATTCTGGTAAAGATCTTCCATTCAGAAAGATTCAAGACCTTGGCGACATTCAGATAGTCGACTGGGATCTGACGTACGCCGGCGGCCGTGTTGAGGATCATTGGCCAGATTGCACAGATATAGATCGTCCAGGTTGCGGCGGGGTCCGCTTTTTTGAAAACCAGTAACCCAATTGGGAGCCACGCCAACGGCGACACGGGTCGCAGCAGACTGATGATCGGCGCCGCCATGTGGGATGCGAAGCTGAAGCGGCCAAAAACGAAGCCCAGCGGGATGCCGACGGCTGCGGCGAGTCCGAACCCGATGCCAACCCGTTTGAGCGACGAGAGGATGTTCCAGCCGATGCCCTGATCGTTCGGTCCGTTCACATAGAACGGGTCCGAGAAAATCCGGACGGCTTCGGTCCACGTTTTGACTGGACCAGGCAGCTCGGGGCGGTATTGCGCCAGGACCGTCCAAAGGACGCCAAACGCAACGATCCCGCACAGTCCGGCCACCACCTGAAGCAGGACCGGGTTGGGTGTCCGGGTCATCTCAGCCAACCTTGAGCTTGAAGCCAGCTGCGTATTTTTTGGGGTCTTTCCCGTCCCACACAACGCCATCAATCATCTTGGAAGTTCGTATGGGTTCTTTGGGAACTCCGGTTTTCGCCAGTGAGGCGGCTTGCTTATACAAATCGATCTGGTTCACTTTTTTGGCGATCGCAAGATAGTCAACATCCTCTTTGAGGAGGCCCCAGCGCCGATGCTGGGTCATGAACCACATGGCATCCGTGAGGTAGGGGAAGTTCACCGCACCATCCGCATAGAACTTCATATGGTTGGGGTCATCCCAAGTCTTGCCAAGACCGTTGTCGTAACGCCCCAGAATTCGTCCCAGGATGACGTCACGATCGGTATTGACATAGGCGCGGTCGGCAACCACCTCTGCCATTTCGCGTTTGGTACTCAGCGAGGTGTCGATGAATTTGCCCGCATCAAGAATCGCTGCAATCGCAGCCCGACAGGCGTTGGGGTTTTTTGCCACAAAATCGGCCGTCGTTCCGAGAACCTTCTCGGGATGGTCTCGCCAGATGTCCTGTGTGGTGGCCGCGGTAAACCCGACTTTGTCGACGATGGCTCGCGCATTCCACGGCTCGCCAACACAGTAGCCGTCCATGTTGCCGACCCGCATATTTGCGACCATCTGCGGGGGCGGGACGGTGATGACCTTGGCGTCCTTGAATGGGTTGATGTCGTGCGCAGCGAGCCAGTAGTAGAGCCACATCGCGTGTGTGCCCGTGGGAAAGGTCTGAGCGAAGGTGTATTCGCGCTTGTCTTTGTTCATCTGTGAGCGTAGGGACGTTGCGTCAGTGACCCCGGCCTGTCGCAGCCCCTCGGACAAGGTGATGGCCTGACCGTTCCAGTTCAGATTCATCAGCACAGCCATGTCTTTTTTGGGCCCGCCAATGCCGTTTTGGACCCCATAGACGAGTCCGTAGAGAACATGCGCCATATCGAGTTCGCCGTTGACGAGCTTGTCGCGAACCGCGGCCCAGGAGGCTTCCTTTGTTGGGATGATCTTGATGCCGTACTTTTTGTCGAATTCTTTAACTGCCGCCATAACCACCGAGGAACAGTCGGTCAGCGGAATGAATCCAATGCGGATTTCGGTCTTTTCGGGGGCGTCTGAGCCAGCCGCCCAGGCAGCGTTCCTGACGGCGTCGGGGACGAGACTCATAATCGATAGTGCTCCAGCGGAGAGGGCGAATTGCCGACGGCGAGGGGAATCTGCGTTCGGAGCCTGGTCACCGTTCGTTCCTGTGGCGGCAGCGACGGGGACACTCGGTTCGGCGCTGGGCATTGGTGTTGGGGTTTCATTCATCAACTGACTCCGTCAACAAGATTGAAAAGTGTGCGAGGGCGATGGCGGGGGCGGGGGCGGGGAGAGTGCGGGCAAAAAAATAGCGTTCACTCGAAAACATGAAGTGCACCGGTCAGGGAGCTGGCCGAGGCTTACTTCGTGTTCCCGAATGAACGCCGTTGTTCATCTGGGTTCCATCTACTGAA
>Ga0209085_1002659_pt1 | contig 10072 bp, 9 predicted proteins | sample C_131016_EF_Meta_FD_187310 | JGI IMG/M metagenome (GOLD analysis project Ga0209085, IMG submission 187310) | Freshwater microbial communities from Lake Croche, Canada to study carbon cycling - C_131016_EF_MetaG (SPAdes) (version 2) | ecosystem: Environmental > Aquatic > Freshwater > Lake | place...
CACCTGCCCCACACAAAAACGGCCCACCTGCTGCTCAAGGCCGCGGCGGACCGTTTCAACCTCTGGAAGTTCAGGCACCCGCCTCAGGCGGGGTCGAGCTCGGCTTCGGCGAAGTTGTTGGTGTTGATGCCACCGTCCACACCGGAGTAACCGTTGTAATTAACTTTCTCAAAGCGCACCACCACTGGGTAGCGGATGCCTGAGGTATCTACGGAGGCCACAGTGCCCACTTCGTTGAACCAGTAAGACTCAGGACGCTTGATGCGTACCTTGTCGCCGCGGGAAATCGCCATCGCTGGGCTGGAACAGGTCTTTCGCCATGAAATTACCGCCAGTTGGCCATGGCTGGCGCTGTCCCGTCATGATTCGTCGCGGCACCCTTTGATCTGATTTCTCCTTGACCGCTGCCACCCCCCTGGAACCCCCGGTGCTGCACCTGGAACTGCCCGATCCCGAGCAGGACGACCTCAGCAGCCTCGAGTTCCATGCCCGTTTGGAACAGGCCTGGGAGCTGTGTGATCGTTTTGACCTGCAAACCGAGATCTGGCGTGGGCGCATCCTCGGGGCGGTGCGTGACCGGGAGAAGCGTGGTGGCGAGGGTCGCGGGGCAGGCTTTTTGCAGTGGTTAAGGGAGCGGGAGATCAGCAAGACCCGGGCCTACGGATTGATTCAGCTGTCTGAATCCGCCGACAGCCTTGTGGGGGAAGGTTTGCTGGCTGAAACCAGCGTCAACAACTTTTCCAAGCGCGCCTTCCTGGAAACCTCCCAGGCAGACCCGGAGGTGCAACAGATGATCAGCGAGGCCGCCAACGAAGGCCAGCAGATCACCCGCAAGCAGGTGCGGCGGCTCACCGATGAATTCACTGCGGCCACCAGCCCGCTACTGCCAGACGAAATCCGCGAACGTACCCAGCAAAACCTGTTGCCCCCCAAGGTGGTGGCCCCCCTGGTGCGCGAATTGGCGCGGCTGCCGGAAGCCCAGCAGGAGGACCTGCGCCGGGTGCTGCGTGAGGAACCTGAATTGGAACGGGTCAAGGATGTGACCCTCACGGCCCGTTGGCTCACAAAGGCCGCCGAAGCCGGCCTGGCCGTGCGGGCCCTCCAGCATGAATCGATCGACCTGGAGAAGGCGATGCAGGAGGCCCAACGCCTTGATGTGTTGGGTTTGGTGGCCGATGTGGTGGGCCAGGCCCAACAGCTGGAGCAGGCGGTGCTCAAGCTCCACACCAGCTGGCGACGGTTGGGGGGCCTGCACGAACGGCTGTGGCTGGAAAGCGGCAGCAGCACCCCTTATCTGCGCAGCTTGCTCCAGGGGCTGGAGTCGCTCAGTGGCACCAACCTGCGGGTTTCGCTGGGGGAATTGGCGGGCGGTAAAAGCCTGCGGATCCAGCTGGTGGAAGAGGCCGCCGACCAATTGGCGCCACCGCCCATGCCCCTGGCGGTGTAACCCCATTGCCGGTAGGGTCCGCCCGTGAAGGATCACCTCGAGGCGGCCCTGGGCAGCCATTTCGGCTACGACGGCTTTCGCCCCGGCCAGCGGCAGGTGGTGGAGGCCCTGCTGGAGGGCAGGGATTGTTTGGCGGTGTTGCCCACCGGCGCTGGTAAATCGCTTTGCTACCAACTGCCGGCCCTGGTGCGCCAGGGGTTGGTGCTGGTGATTTCCCCCCTGGTGGCCCTGATGCAAGACCAGGTGGCCCAGCTGCAGCGCCGGGGTATTGCCGCCGCCTGTTTGCATGGGGGCCTGGCCCCTGGCGAGGGGCGCCAGCTGCGCCAACGGCTCCAAAATGCTGAGTTGCGCCTGTTGTATCTCGCCCCCGAGCGGCTGCAGGGGGAGGCGAGCCGCAGCCTGATTGAAGAACTAATTGACCAGGGGCAGCTGGTGGCCTTGGCGGTGGATGAGGCCCATTGCATAAGTGCCTGGGGCCATGATTTCCGGCCCGATTACCGGCGCCTGGGCCAGTTGCGCCGCCTCTGTCCGGGGGTGCCGCTGGTGGCCCTCAGTGCCACGGCGCCCCCCCGGGTGCGGGCAGACATCATCCGCCTGCTGGAGCTGCGCCGCCCCCTGGTGCAGGTGCGTTCCGCCCAGCGGCCAAACCTCAGCTATCGCATGCTTTTGCGGCCCGCCGACCCCCTGCCCCTGGTGTTGGAGCAGATCGGGGCGGCCCGGGGGGCGGTGCTGATCTACAGCCGCACCCGCCGGGCGGTGGAACGCTGGGCCGCCCTGTTGCGGGGGGCCGGGCTGCCGGCCCTGGCATACCACGCCGGCATGGATGCCGAGAGCCGGCTGCTGGCCCTGCAGCAATTCCAAGCGGAGCCCCAGCCGGTGCTGGTGGCCACCGTGGCCTTTGGCATGGGGGTGGATCGCCCCGATGTGGGCCTGGTGTTGCACCTGGAGCTGCCGGGTAGTCCGGAGGGCTACCTGCAGGAATCAGGGCGGGCCGGCCGCGATGGCTTGCCCGCCCAGGTGTTGCTGCTCTATGGCGATGCCGATCGCCGCAGCCTGGCCTGGGCGATCCGCGCCGCCAAAGACCCCGAGGCCAAGTTGCGCAGCCGCCAGGCGCAACTGCAGCTGCGCCTGATCGAATCGGTGGCGGAGGGGGCGATCTGCCGGCAACAGGCCCTGCTGCTGGCGGTGGGTGAAATTGCCGAGCCCTGTGGCCATTGCGACCAATGCCTTAGGCCACCGGCAAGGATCGATGGGGCGGCGGCGGCGGGGCCGCTGCTGGGGGCCCTGGCGGCGGCCCCCAAGGGCCTCGACAGCAGCGACCTGGCCGAAGAGCTGGCCACCGAAGCCGAACCGGCGCCCCTCTGGCGTTGGCGCCTGCGGCGGTTGGTGGAGGCTGAGCTGCTGGCCGACGATGACGGCGGCCAAAGGCTTTGGATCACCGCCGCCGGGGAGGCCTGGCTGCGCTGCCCAAGGCCCCTGCGCTGGCCCGAGCCCCCCTGGGCTGGGGATCAACTCTTCTGCAACGAGGCATCGCGGCAAACGGCGCCCACCAGTTCTTTCTCAAAATCCTGGGAGGGCACATCCCAGGTTTTCCAGGCCCCGGCGGGACCGGTCACATTGAGCTTCTTGGCACCGCAGTTCACGGCCACATAGAGGGGCTGCCCCTCCTTGTTGATGCTGGGGGCCACCAGGCTGCCGGCCATGGTGCGCCAGTTGTTCCAGTCCACCTGCAGGGGGCCGTAGTGGCGCCAATCGGGGCTGCCGGATTTCTTGGCCACCGCCGCGGGAGCTGCCGCTGGGGCAGCGGCCGGGGTGGCCGCTGCAGCTGCTGGTGGTTTGACAATCGGGGCCGCCGCTGCCGGGGCTGCCGCCGGAGTCGACTTGACCACGGGGGCCGCAGTGGGAGTTGCTTTGACCACGGGGGCCGCCGCAGGGGTTGAAGCAGGGGTGCTGCCAGTGGCTACGGGTTTAGTGCCGGGGGGCAGCTTCAGGCTGGTGCCCCATTTCACCTTGTTGGGGTCTTCGATGCCGTTGAGGCTGATGAGGGTGGCCATGGGGATGCCATAGAGCCGGGCAATGGCACTGAGGGTTTCCTTCTGCTGCACCACATGCACCGGTTCCTGGGCCCGCAGGGGCAGGGCAGCAAACAGCAGCAGGAGGGCGAGCAGGGGGGCACGCATGGCTGAATAAAGGGGCTAATGAAGGCACCTTAAGGAGCTGGGCTGGATCCGCCAGCCCCTCAGCCCAGCAAACGGCGCAGCATTTTTAGGCGGTCCCCATAGGGGGCATAGCGCCAGGGCAGATCCAGGGCAAAGGGCCTCTGCACCACCGCCCGCAGGTTCGACAGGCTGTCGAAACCACTCTGGCCGTGGTATCTGCCCAGGCCGCTGCTCCCCACCCCGCCGAAGGGCAAGCCCGGCAGCCCAGCCTGCATAACCACATCGTTGAAGCAAACTCCGCCCGATTGGCTAGAGCGCAGTACTTCGGCTCGGGCGGCTTCGCTGCGGCTGAATAGATAAAGGGCGAGGGGGGCGGGGCGCCCCCGGATGAATTCCAGGGCGGCCCCCAGGTGGGCCACCTCCAGCAGCGGTAGCACCGGCCCGAAGATTTCCTCCTGCATCAATGGCTGGTCCGGTTCCCCCCCCACCAGGGTGGGGGCCAGATAGCGGCTGTCCCGGTGGCGTTCGCCGCCCTTGAGGATCTCCACCCCCGCCAGCAGCCGATCAAGCCGGTCGAACTGCTGGGGGCTCACCAGGCGGCCGAAGTCGGGGGATTGGCGCGGGTCGGGGCCAAAAAAACGATCAATCGCCGCCCCGAGGGCCCGCTCCAGCGGTTGCCTTAACCCCGGCGTTACCAGCACATAGTCGGGGGCCACACAGGTTTGGCCGGCATTGAGGAAGCGGCCCCAGGCGATCCGATTGGCGCTGGTTTCCAGGTCGGCATCGTCGAGCACGATGCAGGGGCTCTTGCCCCCCAGCTCCAGGGTCACCGGGATCAGCTGGCGGGCAGCGGCGGCCATCACCCGCTTGCCGGTGCTGGTGCCGCCGGTGAAAAAGATGTGGTCAAAGGGCTGCTCCAACAGCGCTTCGGCCACGGCAACCCCCCCCTGCTCCACGGCCACCACCTCCGGCTCGAAGTGCTGGGCCACAGCGGTGGCGATCACGGCCGCCACATGGGGGGTGTGCTCCGACGGTTTAAGCACCGCGGTGTTGCCCGCCGCCAGGGCTGCCACCAGGGGTTGCAGCGTTAGGAGGAAGGGATAGTTCCAGGGGCCGAGGATCAGCACGCAGCCCAGCGGTTCCGGCTGTACCCAGGCCCGGCCGGGTTGTTGCACCAGGGGCACCGGCACCGGCCGCGGCGCCAGCCAGCGCCGCAGTTGGCGGCGGCAGAGCGCTAGTTCCTGAGATACCCCAGCGATTTCGAAAAAAGCCTCCACCGCCGGCTTGCCCAGGTCTGTGGCCAGGGCCTCCAGCAGGGGCTGCTCCACCTGCTTCAGCAAGGGGCCTAGGCGTTGCAGTTGCCCCTGGCGCCAGGCCAGCGATCGGCTATGGCCCTGGTGCACGAGGGCGCGCATCGGCGCAAGGGCAACCATTGATTGGTTCACGGTGACCCCCATGCTGGCGTGGCCGGCTTAGTCTCCGGGCACTTTTGTGTGTTGGCTGGTGCGGTCCTTTTCCAGAACCCCCGCGGCCCTGTTGCTTGGCCTGCTATTTGGCCTGGGTGGCTGCGCCAGTGACCAAGGCCCGGGGCCTGGCAGCGGTCGCCTGGCGGCGATCAAGGCCCGGGGCAGCCTCACCTGTGGCGTAGACGGCAAGTTGCCTGGTTTCAGCTACCAGGCCAGCGATGGCAAGTACGTGGGCATGGATGTGGATGTGTGCCGGGCCCTGGCGGCGGCCCTGTTCAACGATCCCAACAAGGTGGAATACCGCGAACTCACCTCCAGTGAGCGGTTCACGGCCCTGGCCAGCGGTGAGGTGGACGTGTTGTCTCGCAACACCACCCGCACCCTCAGCCGTGACGCCACCGGTGGCAACGGCCTCGAATTTGCCCCCACCATCTATTACGACGGCCAGGGGGTGATGGTGCCCGTGGCCAGTGGCATCACCAGCCTTAAGCAATTGGCCGGTAAAACCATTTGTACCGAGAACGGCACCACCACCGAGCTAAACCTGGCCGATCGTTTCCGGGAGAAGGGAATTCCCTACACACCGGTGAAATATCAAACCGGTGATCAAACCTATGCGGCCTATCTCCAGGGCCGTTGTGCGGCAGTTACCAGTGATCGTTCCCAGTTGGCAGCCAAGAAAACAAGTTTCCCTGATCCGGAGGCCCACACTTTGCTGCCGGATGTGCTCAGCAAGGAACCGCTGGGTCCAGTGACTGTGAACAATGATTCAGGCCTGGGTGATGCCCTGCGCTGGGTGGTGTTTGCCAGCATGCAGGCGGAAGAATCAGGTATCACTTCCAAAAACATCAAGGAGAAGCTGGCCTTTGCCAAGGCCAATCCAAACCAGGCCGACCTGCGCCGTTTCCTCGGGGTTGAGGGGGAGCTGGGCCAGCAACTGGGCCTATCGGCAGATTTTGTGCCCCGGATTATTGCCAGCGTTGGTAATTACGGCGAGATCTACAGCCGCAATGTGGGTTCTGAGTCCAAGTTGAAGCTAGACCGGGGCCTCAACCGTTCCTATAAGGACGGTGGCTTGATCTATTCACCCCCCTTCCGTTGACAGCCCTTCCCTGGTGGCGCGACAGCCGCAAGCTTGGCTGGTTAGTGCAGGCGGCCGTGGGCCTAGGGCTGCTGGTGGTGGTGGCCCTGCTGCTAAGCAACCTCGAGCAAAACCTCACCCGGGCGGGCCTGCGCCTAACCCTGGGTTGGTTAAACCAGCCCGCCGGCTTTGACATCGCCGAAACCCTGCTGCCCTACAAGGCCAGCGACAGCTATGGCCGGGCCCTGGCGGCGGGGCTGGTAAATACCCTGCGGGTGGTGGGCATCGGCCTGGTGCTGTCCACGGCCCTGGGGGTGGTGGCGGGGGCGGCCAGCTTCAGCACCAATCCGCTGTTGCGGGGCCTTAGCCGCACCTATGTGGAGGTGGTACGCAATATTCCGCTGCTGCTGCAGCTGGTGTTTTGGTATTTCGCAGTGTTTCTCACGCTGCCGCCGGCTAACCAAGCCGTGCAGTTGCCGGGCCTGCAGCTGGCCAAGAGCGGCGTTTATTTGCTGGGGGCCCGGCTGGTGAATGGTGAGCTGGTGGGGGGGTGGCGCCTTTCCCTGGAGCTGGCCGCCTTACTCACGGGCTTGGTGATCTATTCGGCGGCCTTTATCGCCGAGGTGGTGCGGGGTGGCATCGCCTCGGTGCCAAGGGGCCAGTGGGAGGCGGCGGAGTCTTTGGGTTTAAAGCCCTTGGCCACCCTGAGGCTGGTGGTGCTGCCCCAGGCCCTGCGGGTGATCGTGCCGGGGCTGAATAGTCAATACATATCCCTGGCCAAGAATTCATCCCTAGCGGTGGCGATTGGCTACCCAGACCTCTACGCCGTAGCTGAAACCACGCTCAACCAAACCGGCCGCGGCATTGAGGTGTTTCTGTTGTTGATGGTGGTTTATTTGGGCTTGGATCTCTGCATCTCCCTACTGATGAATGGGGTGGAGCGGCTTGTGCACCTCAAAGACCGATGAGCCGCCTTTCCCTACAGCGCTGGCGCCGCCAGTTGTTTGGCAGCGTCCCCGACACGGTGTTGAGCTTGGGGCTCGGTGCCTTGATGGCCTGGGCGGCCTGGGGGTTTCTGCATTGGGCCTTTGGCCAGGCCCAGTGGTTGGTGGTGCGGGCCAATGCCGCCACCCTCGCCATTGGCCGTTATCCGGAAGCGCAGGAATGGCGGCTCTGGCTGTTGCTCGGCATGTTGGTGAGCCTTACGGGTTTGAGCTGGGGGCTGCTGCGGGGCCGCGGGGGAGCTGCCGCCCCTGGCTGGCCCCTCAACGACCGCATCGCCGCCGCTCTGCTGGGCCTTTTGACCCTGGGGCTACCGCCCCTATTGGCCTTTGGTGCCATCAATCAAGGGCGTTTGCTTTGCCTGTTGGGCCTGTTGTTGTTGTTGCGGACTTTGGCTGGCCGTTGGGGTAACCATCCCTGGGGCCAAAGGCTGGCCAAAGGCTGGCCCCTGGTGTGGGCCGGGGCCTATCTGCTGGGGCTTTGGCTGATCGGCGGAGGCCTTGGCCTTACGCCGGTGCGTCCCAGCGATTGGGGGGGGCTGCTATTCACTCTGTTGATAACCAGCCTCACGCTGCTGCTGGCCCTGCCTTTAGGGGTGCTGCTGGCCCTAGGGCGGCGCAGTGAGCTGCCTTTGCTCCGCTGGGTATCGGTGGCCTACATCGAGGTGATCCGCGGGGCGCCCTTGATCACCCTGCTATTCCTCGGCCAAAACCTGGTGGGTTTCCTCCTGCCCGGGGGGCTGGCCCCGGATCGGGTGTGGCGGGCGGCGGCGGTGCTCACCGGCTTTGCCGCTGCCTATGTGGCCGAGGCCGTGCGCGGCGGCCTTAATGCCGTGCCCAGGGGCCAGCTGGAGGCGTCGCGCTCCCTGGGCCTTTCCACCGCCCAAACCCTGGCCCTGGTGGTGCTGCCCCAGGCCCTCAAGGTGGCCCTGCCAGCCCTGGTGGGCCAATGCATCGCCCTGTTGCAAGACACCACCTTGCTCTCGATCATTGGCCTGTTTGATCTGTTGGGCATTGCCCGCAGCGTGCTGGCCAACCCCGATTGGTTAGGCCGCTACGCCGAGGTTTATCTGGTGCTGGCGGTGCTCTACTGGGGCTCCTGTGCGGCCCTCTCCCTGGGGAGTCGAGCCCTGGAACAACGTTTGTCGTCTAACAACCTTCGCCCCTCCCACCGATGACATCCAACCAGCTGATGATCGAAGCCCGGGGGGTTAACAAGTGGTACCCCAATGGCTTCCAGGCCCTACGGGGGGCCGATCTAGAGGTGCGGCGCGGCGAGAAGGTGGTGATCATGGGCCCCTCGGGCTCGGGCAAAAGTACTTTCCTGCGCACATTTAATGCCCTGGAGGATTTCCAGGAGGGCAGCATTGTTGTTGATGGCATGGCCCTAAATAACGACCTGCGCAACATCGATGCGATCCGCCGGGAGGTGGGGATGGTGTTCCAGCAGTTCAATCTTTTCCCCCACCTATCGGTGCTCGACAACCTCTTGCTGGCGCCAGTTTGGGTGCGTAAACGGCCGCGGGCGGAGGTGCGGGAGCAGGCTTTGGCCCTGCTGGAGCGGGTGGGCATCGGTCCCCAGGCCGATAAGTTCCCCGGTCAATTGAGTGGCGGCCAGCAGCAACGGGTGGCCATTGCTAGGGCCCTTTGCATGGAACCACGAATCATGCTTTTCGATGAGCCCACCAGTGCCCTCGATCCCGAGAAGGTGCGAGAGGTGTTGGATGTGATGCGGCAACTGGCCTTTGATGGCATGACCATGGTGGTGGTAACCCATGAGGTGGGCTTTGCCCGGGAAGTGGCCGATCGGGTGGTGTTGATGGACGAGGGGGAGGTGGTGGAGGTGGCGCCGCCCCAGCAGTTCTTCAATAACCCTGAACATGAGCGCACCCGCCGCTTTCTCGCCCAGATCCTTTGAATCAACCGACTAATTATGCAGATATTGCATTAGCGGTTTTAACGCCTATGCAGATAATGCATATTCAGCCAATCTGGGCCTGCTGAAAGGCATTTTCGCAGCGGAATTGGACTAAAAACCGCAGGCAGCCCCATTTGCAGCTCGCTTGATAAGCCTGGAAGCGCTGGAGGCCCTTGATTACTTGCTCTGGCTGCGCACCGGTGATGGCGCCTCAAGGGCTCTAAGCAAAAGTCAGAGCACCATTAGTCGCCAATCCCGGGAGGCTTTGGTGGCCTTTGATTTGAAAATCCAAAGGCAGGAAGGGGAATGGCAGCTCAATGGCCCCATGGATCTGTTGCACCTGGAGCGGGAGTTGCATCAGCTCTATCGCTTCCAACGGGGCGGCCCGCTGCGGCTAGAGGCGGCCTACTGGTGGCGCCAGGCCCTTGATCCCGCCCCTGGGGGTTGGTGCACCGGCGTTCTGGACCATGTGGGCATCCATCGGCCCCAGGAATTGTTGCGCAAGCGGATTATTGATGCCTGGCTCTATGCCGCCCCAGACTTGCCGCCCAGCGACGATCCTGAACTGCAGGTGTTTCGCCTTTCCGCCATGCCCCTGCGGTTGGTGGCTGCCCCTGATCACCCCCTGGCGGGGGATAGAAGGATTTCTCTCCAGGATGTGGCGCGTTTTCCCACCCTGGCCTTGCCTTCAGGGGTGATTCCCCAGTCGGAGCAGTTACTGAGGCAACTGGGTTTATGGACCACCCCCATGCGCATGCGTTGCTACGACGAGGCCTCCTGGGAGGGGAAATGTAGTGATGGCTTAACCATCACCTACGGCCTTGGCCTCTCATTGCAATTGCAATCCCAGCTCAGTTGTTTGGATCTATCGCTGGATTTCCCCACCGGCGATGCCCTGGTGGTACGCCGCGATGTGGCCTCCCATGGGGCCATTGAGTTGCTGCTGCTCGAATTGCGAAAACGGCTAACGGCGGTGGCCTTGGCCCAGCCCAGTTTTCAG
>Ga0209085_1002664_pt1 | contig 10065 bp, 9 predicted proteins | sample C_131016_EF_Meta_FD_187310 | JGI IMG/M metagenome (GOLD analysis project Ga0209085, IMG submission 187310) | Freshwater microbial communities from Lake Croche, Canada to study carbon cycling - C_131016_EF_MetaG (SPAdes) (version 2) | ecosystem: Environmental > Aquatic > Freshwater > Lake | place...
TAGTCCAAACAATATTATTTTTTGGACTAAAAGTGATTGACAAAAGCTCATTTTACTATTTTATCAAAAATTGACAGCTTTTTCTTTGTTTAATCATGAAGCTATGTTGGACTATAAGCATTATTCTCTAAGCACTTCAGCTTTTTTGTCACTAAAGATATTTTTTATTTATAAGAAAAAATTATCACTACTCAATCTGGAGAGCCTACGAATCTACTCCTCAAAGTCAATCTAGAGTCAACAAATCATATCTAACACAAGCACTTTTAGTGGGAGTTTCCCAAGGTGGGTATAATTTCAGTCCAATACCAGGGGTTATACCAGAATTAGAAAAAATTGAAAAATGGTTTAAAGACCGTTCAATTCAATCATCTACTCTTCTAGATAATGCCGCTCAAAAAGAAATAGTCATTGAAAAACTAAAAGAAGCTGAATTTTTACATATAGCTTGTCATGGTACTTCTAACATTGATCGCCCAGATCAATCTGGTTTAGTGCTAATTACTAATAAACTAGAAATTCTCAGTATAAGAGAATTATCAGAGTTAGATTTAACTCGATTACGTCACGCCACATTATCATCTTGCTGGTCAGCAGATCCCTTTATCTCGTCTGGACGCTGGATTATTAGCCTACCTGAAACCCTTTGGCGTTCTGGTACTCAGAGTATTTTAGGATGTTTATGGGAAGTCAACGATGAAGTAGCTGTCCAATTTATGACTTGTTTTTATCATTATTTAAAGAAACTACCAAGAGATGAAGCCTTACGTCAAACTCAGCTAAAGTGCCTTCAAGATAACCTACCTAATTTTGAGAAACGAGGTTTAGATAATCCAATTTACTGGTCTGGGTTTAATCTCTACGGAGAGTTCCGAAAATTAGACCTTAGACCCTAAATCAATTGAAAAAATAATATATAAGTTCTATAAAACCACCAAGAAAAAGTTTTTCGCATTTACATAAAAGTTAAATCAACTCTACGAAACATAAATAGAAGCACTCAAGGAAACCCCAAGAGAGCTATTAGTACAAGCAAGAGGACTTTGATTTTATGCGTAAAAAATTACTTATTGGTGGAATAATTTTGACAAATGTATTCATTTCTGTAAATCCTGCCCAAGCTGAACATCTGATCGACGCTGCTACTTCATCAAACGGAATCACCTATCAGGTAGACTTGGATGATCGCTCAGAGTACCATTCTGCAGGAGGATGGAGGCATGTCATATTTTGGGTATCAACCAAAGGAGAATCTTTTAAATATCCTGCTATTGCCTCATGTTCCCCTTATCAATTGAAATCCAAATCCTTCGGTTGGGATTGGTTAAACTCTGGGGGTGGATATCCTGTTGGGACAGTAGGAGGAGATATTGCTCGGGTTGCTTGTGACTATTAAGCCAAACAGATCAGCAAGTCAACTAACTTTATATTGGCAAGATTGGAAGTCAACAACAAGCAATTCAAGAATTAAGAAAATTGCTTGTTGTTAACTTTAACACTAAAAAATCAATATATAAGAGTTCTCTATCTCTTAAAAATATAAAGTTTTGTAAAACTTAAGAAAAGTTCAGTAAAATATCACTGCTCAAACCGAATAGAAATATAAAGGATTTATTAACATTCAATACTGCTATATGAAGACTTATCATGTTGCAATTATCGGTGTTGGACCTCGCGGTCTCAACATTCTCGAAAGAATCAAAGCTATATTTGGACGAAATCCAATCGAAGCGGAGCTTATTGTACATCTGATTGATCCAGGTGAACCTGGTCAAGGTACTCATGTTGCCAATCAGCCCAACTACTTTTTGCTCAACACAATTGCTGGACAAGTCACGATGTTCAGTGACACCACAGTTAAAAACGCTGGGTTTGTTGTTAGAGGACAATCGCTATTGGATTGGGCAAATGAGCAAGGATATAGATATGTCAATGGCTCTTACATCAAAGCAGATCAAGAAGGTAGATCTTTAGACGAGAATGACTATCTACCACGGTCTATTTTGGGTGAATATTTAACAGGTGTGTTTGATCAAATCTTCTATTCTCTACCTGCAAACATTAAGTTACGCCATTATAGATGTCGTGCCGAAAATTTAGTTGAACGTAAAGACGGTCGCATTGATGTGGTTTTGAAAGAAGATTATAAACTAACAGTTGATTTTGTCTTTCTCACAATCGGTCATAGTCAAAACAAGCTTGATTTTGAAGAACAAAAAGTTTTGGAAAAAGTACTAGCCTGTGGAAGATATAACCCACATCTAGCATACTTTTATAATCCTTATCCGATGACCAAGTTAACATCGATTAGTCCCGAAGCAACAGTTATAGTACAGGGAATAGGATTAACTGCATACGATGTCATAGCACAACTCACTGTTGGGCGTGGTGGTAAATTTGTTGCTAATGCTACTCAATCACTTAAATATAATCCAAGTGGTAGAGAGCCACAAATAATGCTTTATTCACGTCAGTCAATACCTTTCAATTCTCGCGGGAGCAATGAAAAAGGAATCAGTGGGCAGTATCAGGCAAAATTCTTCACCCTGCAGCAGATTGCTCAACTTCGGCACCAAGCATTTCAAATAAGAAAAACTCATCAACTTGATTTCTTTGAGGAGCTTTACCCTCTTTTATTTAAGGAGATGTGTTACGTCTATGAAGTAACAAAATTAGGAGTCAAAGAACTAAATCCTCAACTATACGTGCCATCAAAAGAAGTTGAAGAAGCAATAGATTATATCTTGAATCCGTTAAAAAATAGCCATTTTAATGACTATAGAGAGTTTGAAGAATTTGTTTTAAAACTCTTGCAAGATGATATAGCTCAAGCTTTTGGTGGAAATATCAGCAATCCAATAAAGGCAGCTACAGATATTCTCCGTGACATTAGAGATAATTTACGCTATGCGGTTGATTTTGGTGGACTTACACCTGCATCTCATGAAAGGTTTTTAAAAGAAATTTGCCCGATTATAAATCGTGTCGCGGTAGGACCTCCCAAGGAGCGCAATATAGAACTTCTTGCACTTCTGGAAGCTGGGATAGTCAAATTAGGTCCTGGACCTAATTCAAGATTAGAGTTTTCCGAGCAGCACTCAAAATTCTTATTAAAATCTACTCAATTATCCTCACCAAGCGGGTATTCTTTTGACGTGCTAATTAAGGCAAAGGTTGACTCATTCTATCCAACAGATGATAAGTCAAAACTGATTCAGAATCTCTTGAAATCTGGAATGGTAACGCCTTACAAAAATGGTCTATTCCATCCAGGCGGAATTGCCATAGATGAATTTCAAAATATCATCAATAGAGATGGGAAAGTATATAAGAACATCTGGGCTTTAGGCATTCTCGTAGAAGGTCCTAACTTCTACACTTACGTACTACCTCGTCCCTTCGTCAATTCCAGGGCTTTGCAAGATGCAGGCCGATGCGTTCTGGCAATGTTGAACCAAATTTTATGCCATGATGCCCTACCACTTTATGAAGCCAAATTGGGGAATTGAATCGACTTTATTCAATTATCGAGCCTAGATACAGTATTAATCGTCAAGTCAATCTGAGAACTCAAAGAAAAATATGCAGAGAAGATCATTTTGCCAAATCATGGCAGGTACAAGTTTAGGAGCTTTAACTCTGAAACATGGATTTGCAGCAGAACAGAAAAAAACAAAGAACTTCGTTCTTGTTCATGGAGCTTGGAGCGGTGGTTGGTGCTGGAAACGATTAACCGCTCTTCTTAGGAATAGTGGTCATGAGGTATCTAGTCCGACCTGCACAGGTGTCGGCGAGCGTACACACCTGAATAATAAAACAGTTGGTTTAAATATTTGGATTCAAGATGTGGTGAGTCATATTGAACAAGAAGACCTTAGCGAAATCATACTTGTCGGCAGCGGTTTTGGCGGAGTTGTGATCACCGGAGTTGCAGATAGGATTCCTGAACGTCTCAGACAACTTGTGTACTTAGATGCACTAGTCATTCCCAATGGCAGAAGCGCATTTGATCAATTGCCACCAGATATAGTTGCTGCTCATTTGAGGCAGGTTGAAAAAGAAGGCAATGGAATAAATATTCCAGTTCCTTCTGTCGAGAGTTTTGGTTTGAAAAACTCCAATGATCTAAAGTGGGTAGCCAGTAGATTAAAACCGCAACCTGTTAATACCTACAAGGAAAAGTTAATTTTAAAGACTTCTATCGGCAACAAACTGCCCAAAGTTTATATTGACTGCACTAATCCACCCTTTAAGCCATTGATAGAAACTAAGAGGCGTATTAAAACCGAAAAGAACTGGAATTGGCGTTCAATTAATTCTTGTCATGATGCGATGTTCTGCGCTCCTAGGCTTGTTCAACAAATCCTTCAAGAACTTTAGGATGAGTATTAGTTTCTAGCTAACGAATCGCGCTACACCTAGTCTCCCAATCTCAACAAGTAATTTAGATGCCTAATAGCTTATTTGTCTCTTTGAATTTTCTGTGTCTAATCACTGTTGCCACCATAGTACTCTCCTTTAATTTTCTAGGTACCAATGACTTAACTGGCTTCGGCACTATAGTATTGCTAATTGCGTTCTTATTATTCTTTGGAATAACCTATAGTTTTTGGCAAGGCAAGACATCTGCAACACTGGCACTTGTCATCTTCTGTATTATACTAATTGCCAATATAGTTTTGCATATCCACTTCAATTTTTATGATGGGATGACCCGTTATCAGTCTGTCATAGAATTATTGATAGGGATAGCCTTGATTCGGATAGTGTTTATGCGGGCTGCATTAGAAAGACCTTTAAGCTCGCTTATTGGCAGAGTAAAACCTCAATACCGAGCTTTTGCACTTACTGGTGCAGTTTGTATTCTGGCATTACCTCTGAGCCTGGCCACCATTGCTATCGTTACATCTCTTCTCAAAGATATAATTCGTCCACGATATGCTACTGCTGTTGTGACTATGCGAGCAGTCTCTGCAACTATGCTATTAATCCCGACTACGGTAGGATCTGCAGCAGTAAGTGCATCATTACCTTCATTAGCAGTTGTTGATCTAATGTTTAAAGGTATTCCTCTGTTTGCTATTGCATTTCTGGGCTGCTGTTTTGAGAAAATAGAAGTTAATACAAAAGCCATAAAAAAAAATTATATTCCAATCAAATCGATTGCTGTTATCATGGCATTCTGGGGTTGCCTTGGTTTTTTTAGTTTGATACTACATACTAATCTCACTCGCTCTCTTGCCTTCTCAGGAATTTTTTTGTTTCTTGTGGATAGTTTGTTGTTTAACAAACGCAATCTCATAACTGTTATGACTGAAGTTAGAACCTCTGTAGGAAATATTTCACCAGAGATGATGCTACTTTTGGCTTGTGGTTTTTTAAGTGTTTTACTTTCTCATTTGACTCTTCCTGATGTATTTGTATCTATCTTGCAAAGATTCTCTTCTAATCGAGCCTTTTCAATAGCATTAATCGTGTTTGTATTGCCAGCAATTTCAATCTTAGGAGTGCATCCCCTAATTTTGTTTAATGTTTCGTTTCCTTTGATTGATAGTTCACTTTTCGGAGGTACATCAAATCAGTATTTGGTTTGGGTTACTATGTTTATTGCTGCCCAGTTAGTCTCCCCTGTATCAATTAGTGCAATCATGGCTGCTAACAGTCTATCCGTCAGTCCTAGCAAAACAAGCTTTAAGCTTCATACCAGATACGCAATCTTACTGAGTGCATCTGTCTGGGCATACGTTTTATTAACACGCTGATTAGTTTATCTATTGTCTAAAGTAAGGAGGCTATATGCCGTATGTAAATATCAAAATTACTAAAGAAGGAGTAACAAAAGAGCAGAAGGCAAAACTTATCGCAGGAGTAACACAACTTTTATCCGAGGTTCTCGGCAAGAATCCACAAACCACCTTTGTCTTGATTGATGAAGTTGATACAGATAATTGGGGTATTGGCGGTGAACAGGTAACTGAGCGAAGAAAGCGAGAATAGTAAATACACATTTCGCAAACCCTAATATAGTACTTGAATCCCCAAAATACTATATTAATCGAGAAAATTCAGTACTTTGCTCCCTAATTAGTATAAAAAACTAAAATATCAAAAGTAAAAAATTCGTTTTGAGAGGTGTTTGAGTATTTATACTTGTAGCGACCCACAATACTAAACACTCAGGACCGCAATAAGCGAAATTTTGAGACCACATTAACTGCAACTATAAGGTGGCCCCGGACCGAATTAAGGTTCTTGTCAGCTTTTGGTGAAGAACAGGAAAACTAATTCAATCTTAACTTGCCAAGTTCTCACTAATTGATAGTAAAAACCGTCGGGTTAATAAATCAAGTCCCGCTCGTCCATACATCTGTCGTTTTAGCATCTTTAATCGGTTAATATGACCTTCAACTGGTCCATTATTCGTTTCTAAAGTGATTCCTGCTTTGACCGCCTTGTAATCTGAATCCAAACCAGTAGCAAAACGAGAGAAAAGAGAAACAATACTATTCCTAGCTCTCTCTAACCAAGCGTCAAATTTTTCAGGCTGTCTTTGGCGAACTAAAGAAGCAAAATCTTGAGCCAATTCAATAGCTTCATTGAGTTCAGGATGACTAGCTTTAACTCGATTGAGCAATCCTTCTTCTTCAGTATCTTTAGAAATATCTCGTCTTAGTACCAAATCTCTAGCTCGACCTGGTGTGAAAATTCGTTTTGAAGGTTCACTGACAATTGGTAAGGGCTTTTTAACTATTCTTTCCCTTAAAGGAATACCTTGAGAACAACGCAAGCGTCTAGTATATCTAGCTACTGTATCATAACTACCTGAATAACCATCTTTTTGAATCTTTTCAAACAAGCTTTTAGTATCATGGCATCCTCCATTCCACTGTTCGAGAATGTATTCCTTGTAGGAATCAAGCAAACTTCTTCCTCGGTCACTGCGTCCTTGGCGTTCAGGAAAAATACTATGACGTAGATAACGAAATACGGTAGCTTTACCAATGCCTATAAATTCAGCAATAGCGCGAGCTGACAAACCTTGATTTTTTAGAGTTTGGATTTGTTCATAGATGGCTAATCGTTTATCTCGACGAGCAGTTGCTTTACTTTTCTCCTTCTTCTCTTTAGCAGGTGGTGAAATAAGGACGACTGGTATTACCTCAGACGACTTCTGAAGCTCGGTTGGCTTGCTCTGCTCAATTTCTACTTCTTTGAGGATTTTAGCATGAGTACAGAATACTTGGTCAAGGGTTTCAGCTAAATTTTGGAGAAGATGGAAACGGTCAGCTACTTGGATGGCTAATGGTGCTCCTTCTGAAATTCCTTTAGCGTAAGCTAATGAACGATCCCTGGAGACAACCTTTACTCCTGGATGTTCCTTCAACCACTGACTTAAGGTTTCAGCTTCACGATCTTTTAGTAAAGCAATAGGACGACCTTTATCCAAATCTATTAAAACCGTTCCATAGGTCTTTCTTTTTCGGAAGGCAAAGTCATCAACACCAAGAATTAAAGGAGTTTCAATTGGTGGTAAAATAATACGACGTATTAAGGCTAAAAGTGTATTACGGCTTATTTGATGGTTTAAATAATTAGCTAGCCTCACTCCAGCAGAGCCTCCTAGCTCTAATCCGATAGCTGTTAATTGGTCTGTTAATCTTTTAGTTCGTCTTGCCCACGGTAATACTAGCTTCGGAAGTCTCTCTGTAAAAATACGTTGGTTGCATTCAGGATTACGACAGAACAATTTTTTCACCCTGAGTTTTAAATTAACGCTGTAATCAGCCCAGGGTAAGTCGCTTAGAGTCCGTTCATAATGGCTATGAATTTGGTTTGTTGGATGATAGCAACTAGGGCAGTTAATTAGGGCTTGTTTTGAGCAGAGCTTCAGTTTAATCTTTTTTTCTCTTTCTTCTACTGACCATTGAGAGAGCGTAAATTGTATCGAATCAGGGAATAAGTAATTAAAAATCTCCATAGCTTTTATAATACACTTTTAGCTATCTTTATTCCTTTCACCAAAAGCTGACAAGAACCTTAATTCGGTCCGGGGCCACCTTATAGTTGCAGTTAATGTGGTCTCAAAATTTCGCTTATTGCGGTCCTGAGTGTTTAGTATTGTGGGTCGCTACATATACTCAAATATCTTCATGGCTGAAAAAAGTAATTTACAACAAGCTTTTAAAATAGAAGAAAAAGCAGATATTAGGGAACAGATATTGATGTTTTTGTTGTTAAATGATGGAAAAACACCCTAAGAAATAGCAGATTTTATTGGTTGTTCTTTAAGGACTGTAGCTTATTGGTTTAATCTTAATTAAGTAAGAGATAGGAGGATGGAGGCACGTCAGATTTTGGGCATCAACCAAAGGAAACCCTGGAAAATATCCCGCTATTGCCTCATGTTCCCCCTATCAATTGCAGTCTGATGCTTATAACTGGACGTGGTTAAGAAACTCTTGGGATGGATATTCTGCTGGATCAGTAGGAGGAGATATTGCTCGGGTTGCTTGTAACTATTAAGCCAAACAGATCAACAAGTCAACTAACTTCTTATTGGGGTTATGCAATGAATCACAATGCACGAATCGTTGCATAACCTATAAAGAGAAAACCACAAAGAAAAAGTTTTTCGCGCATAAAAATTGAATCAACAAAACGAAATATAAATAGAAGCACTCAAGGAAACCCAAAGAGAGCTACTCACGTATGTTGTTTATAACTTCAAGAGGTCAATTATGAAAAAATTAGCTACTACTTCCCTTTTAACTTGCACTGTATTAGGTTCTTTAGCTCTTGCCGTACCATTTAAAGCTAATGCTATGGCAACACATACTAATTTAAGTTCTAGCCCACAAGAATCTACTTTTCCTAAAATTTCTACTTCAACTTCCTCTTTACCTTCGTTTCATCAACAACAATTAATCGCTGATTTTGCTTGTGCCACTGAAGATCATGGCTACTATTATGTTATATGTTGTGCTGATTCTGATGGTAATTTGGTTTGTCGTACTTATTACAATTAGAGATAGATAGAGTGTCATTATCAAAACTAGGGTAACACTGTTCACAAAGCTAAAATTGGAAAATTTACTCACTTCTTGTTACCCTATTATTCAAACTTTTGAACTATCTCAAGCTAAGACTTTTTCTAGCGGCTTTTAGTGAAATACCTTCTTGCTTTGAATTCTGAGGACTCAAGACTGAATAGAAGATTCATTCTGGGCAGATGGAAGTTCATTTTGGAAGTCTATCTTTTCTAGAACTCTTTCCTGGAGAGCATGTTCAATTTACAGGGTTTCTAGCTAATTTTCGCTTGAGAACCACCGGGGGTAATTTGTACCTATCTAATCATTCAAAATCAGTTATTGATTAATAGACTATTCCTCTTACTATACTACTCTTTTTAAAATTTTCTTAAGGGCTATATGTGCAATAACTTTTCTTGTAATAACCGAGCATTGTCTATTTGTCCTTCAAATAACAAAATAAAATTTCAAGAAATCAACGAATTAGAAAGGCAAAATTCACAAGAATATGACCTATTTTTAAAGGATAAGGCTGAAGAGATAGGCTTTCCCCCAATGAGAAAGAAGATTTTCTGCCATGTATTTCATCCTAATAACCGTGGCAAAACCTATCAAGAATTAGGTGATGAGATCTTCGAGGAATATGACGTCGGTAAGAAAGATGAACGAATCCTAACTGAATTAACTAGACTTTATAAGGATTTCCGAAAGGCAGGTGCCAACATAGATAATTCAGAACGTGGTCGTCCTAGAAACCAGAATAGTCCATTTGAGCACGCCTTTAAATGGCTGTGGACGGTGGAATTTTCTAAGTGGCAAGCCCAAAGAAATAATTTCAGTCCTAGCTTATACGTTTCTCGACCCTTGGAAGAAAGAGAATGTTATCAAGCATTAGAAAAACCAGGGGGCTTCCTCCGAATTAAAGGAATTAGTGGAATTGGCAAAACGACTTTGATAGAGACAGTCTTAAACCAACTTGTTAATAATATGTGGACAGAATCTCATATCATAAATATCAACTGTAGTACCGTTTTAA
>Ga0209085_1002670_pt1 | contig 10052 bp, 18 predicted proteins | sample C_131016_EF_Meta_FD_187310 | JGI IMG/M metagenome (GOLD analysis project Ga0209085, IMG submission 187310) | Freshwater microbial communities from Lake Croche, Canada to study carbon cycling - C_131016_EF_MetaG (SPAdes) (version 2) | ecosystem: Environmental > Aquatic > Freshwater > Lake...
GTTCAACCATGATGTCATCGACTGTGATTGTGATCCTCATGATTTGCCCAACCGTTCGTCAAGTAGTTCGTCAACGATTGCCATGAACGCCGAACGATTCAGGCAAGTCTTTAGGGTTTCGACAAGATAGCTGAGTGCTTCGTCAATGTCTGCAATGGTGTCGCTTTCGGCGACTTTGATTCCAGCCATGACAACTCCAAGAACACTCCATAAATGACAAGAACCCTGCCGATTATCGGTCAGGGTTCAAATTGTTTTCAGGCACTCGATTAGTGCTAGCACTAGCGTAACACATCGTTCGGACATAATTTGTCAAATCGTATTCGCTCGATAGTTTGTTGTGAAATCGGTGAAGTTGAACAACTGTCCTTTGCGTTCGATGCCGTAACTCATCGCTACTCGGCGAGCATGGCGTTCGCTTATCCCAACCCAGATTGCAATGCTTTCGATGTCGAGCCAGGCAACGCGGTTCGGATCACTCATCGCCACTGCCACCAGTCGTGCCGGTGTCCAATGTGTTTTGCAGCGTGAGCAGGTCAACGACTCGGTCAGGTCATTGGATTCAACTGCCAGCATCTTGTTGCAGTAGCGGTCGGCTTCATCTGGGTGAGGACTAGGGCAGGCTATTCGCCGAACTGGGTCGCGTTGGGTTCGGCTAGCGACTTGACCTTGCTTGTGCAGGGCAAGGATTTCATCGCAGTAGTCGTTGACCCAAGGCTGGTCGAGTGTCCAGTTCAGGTGCGCTAGGTGGAATGCGACGGTTGCGCCGACTTCGTCAGCTGTCGGGTCGAGGTAGGCAGGTGGTGTGAGTTGGCGTTCCTCGCGAATTAGTTTCTCCCATTCCCACAACAGGTCGGTGATTGGTTTGCCAGTTATCCAGTCCAGGGCAGTGACATTGATGCCAATGACTGGTTCGCCTGTGTTTGTGCCTTGGCCGCCTCGGGTTGGCGCGAGATACTTGTGCGCCTCTTTGACTTGAATTGGCAGGTCGGCAATGGCGCGTTGCAGTTGCCCGGCACAACCTTTGCACAACACTTGCTCGGTGGCTTTGCGGTTGCAGTTGGAACACTTCATCAGAATGCTGGCCTTTCGGGAATGTCGTAGGTGTAGCGCGGTGGGAAGTATTCGGGCAGTTCGCTGGTGACTAGGGTTTTGTGTTGGTGTTGGGCGAGGATCAGTTGTCCACTGGGCTTGGTGATGATTGCCGACTGGCTTCGATAGTGAGCGTACCAAGTCGGAGTGTTGCGGTGGATTGAATAAGTTGCTTGTTTTGAGTGGGTGACTCGATAGATGAGTTCCTCGGCTGGCGTGAGCAGTTCGGGGTCAAGAATTGTTTCGACTCCGTTGACGAGTAGCCGCCAAACTCGACTGCCACATTTCCGGCATTTGGATGGCTGGGCTTGGTCGCTGATTGCTGACTGTTTGAAATAGGTAGGTCGGTCAGCCATTTTGCGATTTCCCTATCTCCCAAGTCCGCTTACCTCTACTTAGGAGAGGTAAGGCGTACCTATTTTTTTTAGGTAAGTCGAGGTAAGTCGAGGTAAGTCGATTCATTCTCATGCCAATTTCTCGTCAAAAGCACTCGGATGTGATGGCTCATAATGCATCTTTAGGCTGGTTGTGCCGACCTGTTTTGCCACAATTTTGCCCTGTTGAACGACATACTTGTATGCCTTCTCTTTGTAGTCTGTTCCGCCTTTTAGTTTCTCTTTGAGGTCTTTGGTGAGGATGCCAGGGTTGGCGGTTACAAGTTGCACAATTTGGGTCATTATTCCTTCGATGGTGGCATCTGACTTACTGATGGCCTTGTCAACGCCTAGTTGGCGACTGTGCGCCTCGTAGGTCAATAGGTGCTGTTCCATGTCCACATCGCGACCATGCGCCTTGAGGAAGCGTTGCCCTTCGTCATTCTTGGTCAGTATCCAGCGCACATCTGCCCAGTCGTCAAACCTTGATGCGCCTCGGGCTCGTTCAATGCCATGTTCTAATGCCCTGCCGGTGTGCGCTGCGACAATCAGGTTCTCAACATTGGCTTCATACTTGATGACATCGAGTGTGTCCAAGAACAGGCCCATGTCGCTGTTGCTGTTCTCGTCACCTGATCCAACGAATGCCCTTGCCAGTGGGTCAACTATCCAAGTTTGGGCATCGAAGTCTTTCAGCTGCTTAATAACGATTTCTTGCACATAGTCGCTGGTCATTGGCATTCGGATTCCTCGCAGGTGAACCAGTTTGACTCGGTCGGTGTTCTTGATTCCGACTTCTCGCATCCATTGGCGGTACTGCCTTGGTTCAACTTCGTAGTTGAAAATCACAATGTTTCTGTCGTGGTCGTTGATTCCGTATCTGCCGAGGAAGGGCAAGTCGTCAGCTAGTGATTTGACGATGTTGTTGATGAGCGTGGTTTTGCCTGACTTGTATTCGGCGGTCAGTGTGATGTTGCCACCTGTCGGGAATAGTTCGTTGATTAAGTATTTGGCTTCCTCATCGGGTTGTTGTAGTTCGATGGTGAGATTCGGGTGGATTTCTGGCAGTTTGAACTTCGCCAGGTTGTCCTCATCTTGCAGGTGTTGTCTGGCGGTTTTGCGTACTTTCTGACTCTCGATCTCGTGCGCGAGTAGCAGGGCAAAGCGTTCATGGTTCGGGTCGATGATTTCGCCAGTTGCTGGGTCAATGTGTTCTGGCAGGTCGGGTTCAAATGGTACTAATGGCGGTACTATCTGACCGTCAACTTGCTGATGTCCATAGCCTTGCGCCATTAGTTGTTTGCGAGCCTGCTGGAATGAACTCTGGCTTAGGTTGCCAAAGTTGATTAGCGTGAACGCAGCAAACTTCGAATAAGGCGTTTCAGGGTCGAAGTCGGTGCTGGTGGTGAACACATAGAGATTGTCGGCTTCGGTTCGACCGGTGCTTGCGCCGATGCCAATTTCTTTGCCTGGGCGAATCCACATTTGTTCGCCACCTGTTTTGCGCCACGCTTTTGTCCAACCCAGTGGCAAAAGGATGTTATCCCAACTCTCACGCTGGTTGTAGTCATCGCCTGTGGATAGTGTGCCATCGGTGTTGTGGTAGCGTTCGCGAACTTCTTGTGGCTCGTGCTTTGGCATCTGATCGAGTGTCTTAAAGATACGCAGGAACGCTTCGCGTTCCTCTGGCGTGATGACTGCAATGGTTTTCGGTGTTCCCGATAGGCGTTGCCATGATCCGCCGTCTGGGTGAATGTCGCCACTGGTCGGGGATACGACAACGAAACCGCCTTCGCCTCGGGTTTCGAATAGGACTTCGCGACCTGTTGATTCTGCGCCTGGTCGTTGGGCAAGTTTCTGGTTGCCAGCGATTGGTTCAGTGCATCGGTATAGCCAGTGGTATCCGCCTGAAGGTGTTATCTCGAAGTAGCCGTCACAGATACGATTCCATAAATCGCCAAGGCCACTGTTCTTGGCAATGTCCTCGGCTTCACTCACTAGGTCAGCTGCCACTGCTCGACCTTCGGCTTCAACCATTTCGAGGTTGCCACTGACTGCGCCTGTGATGATGCCTAGTCCTGTGTGTCCAGTGCCGAACCATTCAATGACTTGTGGCAGGTCTGCTCGCTCGGATTGGTAGTGCTTCCACGCCTCAAGAGGTCGTTTGCCGACCTGCGCTGGCACAACACTGATTCCAGCCTGAGCGAACTCGATAGCCGCCAATAGGTGAACGCCGTTGTTCGCTGGTGCTGGTTGCTCGGTCATAGTCTTTGTCCTATCCATTGGATAACATTGACTGTCACCGCGTTGCCCATTTGTTTGTATCTGTTTGAATCCGCCTGGTCAGCTGTCCAGTTGTCTGGAAAGCCTTGCAACCGTTCACACTCAACTGGCGTGAGTCGGCGCACCACCGCTGGTGGCGTGTCCTCGGCGATAAAAGTTTGCGCATGATGCGATTGAACGCTCGGTTGTAGTGATTGCAATGCTCTCGCCGTTTCTATTTCGGTTGCTGAAAAATTGTTTGCTTGCGCATCCTCGCGGATTGAATAGGCAACCGCTGGAGTGAAAACATCTGTCAAAGTTGGAGATGGATCACCATTTTCACCAAGCCCAAGTCCTTGCCTATTCATTGCATCCTTCTTCTCTGGGTCACGCAAAGCGTTCCTTGTATCTATTGGAAATACATACGGCACATTGCCACCACCCAAATCACCCCCAGTGGCTCGTAATGTGCCTACGCCTGAGCCGTATCCACCAAAACTTGTTCCGGTGTAAGTGCCAACAACTAATTTGTTTTCTTGCACATACTGATTGCCTACGCCTTTATAGTCACGAGCTGCAAGGGTTTGAATTAAATCGCTCCCGATTCCACCCCTGCGACCTGCTCCAGTGCGGTCTGCAACTGCACCGGCAAAGTCTTGCCCCTGCGGTTCGCTCTCCTGAGAATCCCTGCTGCTGCTTTCGCGCTCAGCGAGTATTTGCTTGAAGGGTTCTGTTCCAAGACTTGCGACAATGAACACTCGACGGCGGCGTTGGGCGACTCCAAAGAATTGCGAATCAAGAACGCGCCATTCGATGTTGCTATACCCTGCGTTGGCCAACTCAGTGAGGACTGTTCCAAAATCGCGACCTTGGTTGCTTGATAAAAGTCCTGGCACATTTTCCAAGATGATAGTTTTTGCTTCGACACTTTTTGCGAAAGCGAGTGCATCAAAGAAAAGTCCACTTCGCTTGCCAGCCAAGCCAGCTCTTTTTCCTGCAACAGATAAGTCCTGACAGGGGAATCCCCCAACAACAAGGTCAACATTTCCTCTGAGTCCGATTTCATTCGCCCACTCCTTCGCGGTTGTAACATCGTCATGCTTTGGCACATTCGGCCAATGCCGTTCTAAAATCTTTCGAGCGTTCTTGTCGATTTCAACCTGTCCGACACAGGTGTGACCTGATGTTTCAAGCCCAAGGTCGAATCCGCCGACACCGGCGAACAAGGAAACAAACCTCACTGCGAACCGCCTGGCAGTTCCAGACTGTCGATGAGGTCGATGGTGTTCTGGTGATCCTCGCAAACGATGTAGTTCAGCTTGTTGTCTTGCAGGTCATGTTGTTCGAAGCACAGGTTGGCAATCCTGTCCTTGATGTAGTCGCGCTGCTCTTGGCGAATGGTGTTGAATACTTCACCGAAGTCGATGATGTTGTTGATTGGTTCAGTCATTTGTCTGGCTCTCTGTACGGTTAAGGATTCGGGTAATTTGGATTTGAATTTGCTCAGCTAGGCATGATGGGCAGAAATCGCCAGCATGATTGCCGTCAGGGCAAGGACTAGTTGAATCCCATGCATTGAATACAATTTGACGAATTTGTTTGATTGCGAAAATTGCGGCCGATTCTTTTGACCGCCAAACGTGGCCTTGTCCAATGGGTTGTGGCAAATGTCCTTTTTGTCTTGCTTGCTTGACCCAATAGCGGACTGTCGCTTTTGGCACTTCATAGTAATCAGCTAAAAAATTCAAAGGATGCTTCTTTTCTGCGTTTCTGATGTGATTCAAATACTTTTGAGAAATCTCAATCAAGAAAGAATCTGTCATTTTTCTTTGACTGTCCATCAGTTGCTCAACTCCCGACCGGTGAAAACATCGCTGATGATGTCGAGGAACGCCTGCCCACTGGGATCGAGGTGACTGATGGCATCGCGCCAGCCTTGGAAGTAATCCGCGCCAGTAAGTTTCGGGTCGGTCACACCGTCTAGGGCAATCTCGAGAACGAGTCGCAGGTCTTGGGCAAGCCAGAATCGGACTTCGCGTTCAATGGTGTTGGCGACACAATCCCTACACGCTTTCGTGAATGGCGGATGTTGATGTCCGCAATCAATGTCTGGCTGGTAGGCATCGATAATGATTTGTTTCATTGTTTTGCTCATCGGGTTTCCTTCCTTAGTAGATGGCAGGCAGTGACCACAAGGCACAAGGTCACTGCCTGCCGGAATGCCCACAACGCCACCCCTGACGAGTTGTGGGCAAGTTGTTAGTTCTTGGCGGCTAACTGCGCCAAGGCAGCCTGAATGGCTGGGTCGTTGACATCGACAACGGACTTGAGTGCATCGGTCGCCTCAGCTGATAAACCGCCAGTGCTTGCCACTGGTGCTGGCTGAACGATTCCTGCGGTTGCTTTGGCGGCCAAGTAGGTGGTCGCTTTAGTAACTGCTGCGCTGTCGGTTGTCGCATCGTTAAGAATCCAAGGCGCAGACTTGCCTGGCTTGGCGATTCCTTGCCCGACTCGTGCAAGTACCTGCGCACCGATGTTGGCTTTTAGGCTGGTGATGAGTGCCTTGTTGAATAGCAGAACGCCTTCATGTTCGTCATTCGTATCAAGATCAACGATGTCGGTCTTGATTGCTGTTGATTCGCCCATTGAAGTTGTGATGCTGTCAATGAACTCGGTCGGTGTGAAAATGCAGAGGTGTCCATTGAGGTCACCAATTTTCACATAGTCGCCACTGTTCGTGGCTGGTGGTGTGAAAGTCATGTGCTTTCTCCTTTGTGTTGTGTTTGGTTGTGCCACTAACGATTTGCTAGTGGTGGTCTGTGGGTTAAAGTTCCTCGTCATCGTGAGTGTCGGTTTCGACTTCCTCGCGTGAATAGAACTCGTTCTTTGCTTTGCGTTCTTGGTTGATTTCGTCAGCTGTTTTCCAGCGTTCCCAATCGAAGGGTTTTGCTGGTGCTTCCTCGGCGGCGTATTCCTGCCAAGGGTCTTGGTCGATGTTGTCGCGGTAGGCGCGAATCACTTCCGCTGACACATACAGTCCAGCGGTGATCCATACACCGGCAATCGCACCGAGTAGGAATGAAACTAACTTCATTTGCCGGAACATCCTTTCGTCAGGTCGTCACTGTCTGGCGCATACCAAGGGCAGTAGTTGCAGGTTCGCGATGGTGTGATTGGAATGATTGACCAGTTCTCTGGGTTGTCCTCAACATCGGCAACGGTCAGCAAGGTGATGAGGTCATCCATGCGCGACATCGCATCAAGGGCAATCTGTTCGTTGTAGTCGCCAACCCAGACATGAAGCCCCGAAAGCATTCCGCCTAGGGGATAGAACGCCAATGCCACTTGCTTGACTTTGTGACCTTGCTGTTCGAGTCCGAAAGCGTAGATGTGCAGCTGAACGAGTTGCTGATGTGTTGGGCCTTCCAACTTGCGAGCCTTCATCGAGGTCGCGCCAACGCACTTGTGATCGATGACAATGCCATTGGCTACATCGAACAGGTCAACCGTTCCCGACAGTCCAGGTCGGGCAGTGACTCGGTGTTCCACCAAGAACTCGCCGTCATCGGTTTCCCCGAACGCTGTTGCCAGCCATTCGTGAATTGCCGTTCCGCTAATTGCTGGCCAAGGGTCAGAGAATGAATTGACTTTCTCAACCTGAATCAACTTATAGGCAAGTTTTCGAAGGCAAGGTTCGCCGACTTCACTTGGGCCGATGTTGACTTGCAGACTGCGTGGCTTGTTCGAATCACTATTGCGAATGATTCGGGCAATGCGCTGCTCAAGTTGTTTCGCCGGTGTCGCTGGTGCGCTGAAACTACGCTTTGTCATCGACTTGCCATTCCTCGATGTCGGGGATTGTCGGCTGGTCAACTGTCAGTGGTTCTAGTGGCATGACTGTCACCACTGCTCACCGCCGTCAAGCAACTGGAATCGGCGTGACTGTGACTTGATTTCGAGCAAGTCAATGACTTGTTGCGGTAGGACTTCGCGAGCCTTCTTGACATCGAAACGCGTCGATTCAACTGTTGTCCAGCGAACTGCCGGCGCACCGTTGACTGTGCCGATGATTGCATCACCCATCGCGGATTTGATTTGCTCGGCGAGAATGTCTGCCTGTTCTTGCAGTTCGCCAATCTCAGCTTTAAGTCGGCGTAGGCGTGAAATTAGGTCGGCAACGCCTGGGTCGAAGTCGATTTCCTCTGAGTTGATTTGAAGGCTCATGCTGATTCTTTTTCCTTTGCTTCTTTGATTCCTGCGTTGTAGGCGTGAACGACTGTTTTCATCCACGAAAGTTTGCTGTCCTTGAGTTCTTGCTCGAATTGGATGCGTGCCTTGACTTGGCTTGCGCTAAAGGTTTCGAGTTTGTCGGTGTACCACTGTGACCAGTAGGCACTTGTCTTGCGGTTCTCAATCCACCTGCCGAGGTAGATAGCGACCACCAGCGAGGTGATCCATGCGATTGTTGTCATTTGTTGTCCTTTGCTTTTGTTCTGTTTGGTCTTTGGTTTGAAACTTGTGGTGGCCAGCCGTTCTTTTCGAAGTGCCGATACCGGTCGAATGTTTTGGTTGATAGCCCGACATCGGCGCAAGCGCGTTCGAGGCTCATTCCTCGCGCTACCAGCGCACGAACCGCATCCAACTTGCCTTGGCGAACCGCAGACTTCGACTGGTTACCAAGCTGCGCTCGGCGTTCCTCGGGCAGTGAACCACCCCAGATTCCGTCACCAATGCCGTTGTCCAAGGCGAATTGCAGACAGTCCACTTGATGGACACATTCGCCACATAACGCTCGGGCGATGAAGGTGTCCTCGGCACGAACTTCGAGGTTTCGAAGTGCTTCGGGAAACCAAGTGTCAGGGTTGAAATTACTGCTGGCGCATTTGGCATCAGGAAAGTTCGGCAGGCTGAGGCTGAATTGTGTGAATGGGTCATTGCTCATCGACCCCTCAACAGTTCCGCCATGCGCCAAAGAGGCATCACTGCCCACCAGTCGCCGACTCTGGATGCGCCAACGCCGTTCGGCTTGACCACTAGGAACGCCTTGCTTGCCTGAGCGTTCGTTGCCTCAACTTCCAACTCGCGAAGCCATGCCGGAATGGCGTAGGTTCGGTGGTTCTTGATCTCGATGACGACCTTGCGAATGCCAGTGACATCGCCTTTGTCTAGGACTCCGCGCAGTGGCGAACGGTCAGCATCAGGAAAGCCGTTGGCTTTCAGATAGTTGACGACCGCCGTTTCCGCAGCAGTTCCTTTGGCTCGTTGCTTGCTCACTTCTTGCCTCGCAACTGGCTGAGTTCGTAGGACAGGTCAGCGTTCTGATTGCGTAGGTGGCGAAGTTCTTGCAGGTAACTGTTCAGGGTTTCGCGGTGTTGCTTTTGCAGTTTCTCTTTGATTTGGTTGTGAAAGATGCTGGCGAGAATCCATGTGAAGGCGATTGCAAGCAGACTGCGAATCAGTAGGTCGGTGTTGTGGTTCATTACGCACCACACCTGTCGCAAGTCCAGCGGTTGGTTTTGTGTGACCATGTCGCTGGGATGAGGCAGTCACCGCAAAGTTCAGGGTTCTGTTGCAGTTGCACATTCGATTTCACAACAGAATCGATGGCTTCCTCAAGGCTCATGCCGTAATAAGTTTTACACATTGCGACAAGCGAGATGAATTGTTCGGTTGCCAGACCTTCGGGGATGTTGTTTTCTTTCAGTGCGATTTCGATTGTTGACATTGCTGACATTACGCACCGACCTTCACAAGTGAAATCTCGTCATTCAAGCGAGTCCACTGACCTGATTCGTTCACAAGAACTGGATACATTCCAGAGAACTTGTTTGGTGCTTGAACTGTTTCGATGAACTCGGTGTTGTCGTCAAGAGTGACGATTGCTTTTTTGCCAATGATGTCCTTGAAAGGATTCAGGCTGTTCCAGTTGATTGTGATTTTCATTGTTCGGTTTCCTTTGCTTGAAGCGTGACCCCTTGGCCACATCCCTTAACTTAGTACCTGTCAAATCGAAAGCGCAAGCGAAACGCCGAAAATAAATAAAAAAAAATAAACCCCTGAAACCATTACGATTTCAGGGGTTTTCTATTCAGTTATTGACTGGCAAGGCTGGCAGGAAAGGAATTAACCGCCAGCACTTGCCAGTTTCAGTTTGCTTCCGCGTAGGCACTTCCCGAACCTTTGCGGCAATTCCAGCCTATGGCATGGTTGCGACTGTCAGATTGAATCCTCGTCAGCTGTGGCGCATTCGCCAGCACCTGCGAAGTAGGCTGCGCCGTCAACGAAATGGTCGCGATCAAGACTGGCAACGCACCTGGCGAGTTT
>Ga0209085_1002678_pt1 | contig 10029 bp, 11 predicted proteins | sample C_131016_EF_Meta_FD_187310 | JGI IMG/M metagenome (GOLD analysis project Ga0209085, IMG submission 187310) | Freshwater microbial communities from Lake Croche, Canada to study carbon cycling - C_131016_EF_MetaG (SPAdes) (version 2) | ecosystem: Environmental > Aquatic > Freshwater > Lake...
AATCTTCCGTTTCCAAATGCAGTTGCTAAGATACTCGTGATCCGCTGGGGATTCCATCACTTCAAACTTAGTTTTCATCACTCACTCCAGTTTAATGAGACGCTGCACCGCGCAGCGTCTCGGTCCCACACTAACTTATTACTGCTCGCCTGTTAGGTAGTAAAAGATATTCTCTTCACCTTCAATCACCGTCAGGCCATCGACTTCATTGTCGATGTCGCCGAATTCGGCTGACCCGTCGATATCCATGTCAGGGTCCACCGTGTTGGTGTTGAACTCAGGCTCAACACAATCGACTTCGAAGAAACAATCGACGGTGTCGATTGACTCGACATTGCGCGGCTTGCGCGGCGGCTTTTCGCTTTGTGTCTTGCGACTGCGAAGATCACCGTTTTCATCCAGCCAGTACTTGAGGGTACGTGACATAATTCGCTCCAGTAGTTTAGAAACATCAACAGCACCGCGCTGCTGACAATTCAATGTATACGTGATGCTGCCTGATTCTTCAAGTTTTCAGGGTATGGCGCGACCCCACCCATCCCCCACCCCCCAAAATGCTCCAAACCCACGCTGCCTCAACCCCCCTCTAATCCACACAAATAATCGCAAAGTTTGGCAAAATCCAACCCACGGGGTGGGGGCTTACCCCCACCCCCCTCTTATTAGGGTTTTTACCTAATGGGACTCCTACCTCCTTTCCAAAAGCCGTGCTATATTTATATGATGGATGCATACACCCCGGAGATAGATCACAACGTCCCGCTCCCTGCCTCTGCTAGAGAGGCTTATCCAGACCTTTCCCCGCGAGAGGAACTGGAGATGCGTGCGCGGACAATCAAAATGCTTGCTGATCTGGCAGGCCACCCCCTCGAACCTGACGAAGGGGACCGCAACGAAGCTATTCAGATAGCCACAGATATGGTCAAAGGCGGCGTGAGCCCAAACTTTGCCATCTACCCGAATGAGACCGTTGCATATCTGGCGGGTCTTGTAGCGCAGTACGATACACAGGTAGTGCGTGAACTAGCGGATCTGAAGCGGTTCGTAGTTAACAAGCTGGTAGAAGAGACAGGCCACCCCGATGCCAAGATACGTATTGCCGCGATCAAGGCTTTGGGCGAAGTAGATGGTGTCGATGCCTTTAAAAAGCGCACCGAAGTAACTGTGAAGCACCAATCTATCGAAGAAGTAGAAAGAGAACTCTTGGCAACCCTTGCCAAGTTAGAAGGCAATACCGTTGATGTGAAGATGGTTGAAGTAATCGAAAAAAATGACCCAACTGACTCCTGACAAGATCGCGCAGCTACGCGCTGCGTTGCCAACAATGTCGGATGACCTCAAGAGAAACACTCTTGAGTTGCTAAAGCAGTGGGAAAGTGAGTCAATGTGTGTGCGGAGCAAGGAATCCTTCTTGGATTTCATTGCCAATGTGTACCCTGACTACAAAGTAGGCCCACATCACCGCAAACTTGCCAAAATCTTTGAAGATATCGCTGCTGGCAAGAAGAAAAGGGTGATTGTCAACATCGCCCCACGACACGGTAAGTCAGAATTAATCTCTTACCTTGCTCCTGCATGGTTTTTAGGTAAATATCCGCACAAAAAGGTCATCATGGCCTCCCACACTGCGGATTTGGCTGTCAATTTTGGTCGTAGAGTGCGAAATTTGGTCGGTTCTGACCCGTATAAGGCTATTTTTCCGCAAGTTACCCTCCAAGCGGACTCGAAATCGGCGTCCCGATGGGGTACAAACTTTAATGGTGAGTACTTTGCTATTGGTGTAGGCGGCGCACTGGCTGGTCGAGGCGCTGATCTGTTCATTATTGATGACCCACACTCTGAACAAGATGCCAAACAGGGCAGAGCAGATGTGTTTCTCCCCGCTTGGGAATGGTTTCAGTCAGGTCCGTTGCAGCGTCTGATGCCGGGAGGGGCCATTATTGTCGTGATGACAAGGTGGAGTAAGTTGGACTTAACAGGCCAACTTGTCAAGCAGATGATCAACGAGGATGGTGTAGAGCCTTGGGAAGTCGTTGAATTCCCTGCCATCCTGAACGACAAACCCCTGTGGCCTGATTTCTGGCCCTTGGAAGAACTTTTATCTAAAAAAGCGGCAATGGACCCACGGTATTGGCAAGCCCAATACATGCAAAACCCTGTATCTGAGGAAGGTGCGCTCCTTAAAAGGGAGTGGTGGCAGATATGGGACAAAGACGACCCACCCCAGTGTGAGTTCATTATTATGTCTCTCGACGCAGCGCAGGAGGCTAATACTCGCGCCGACTATAATGCCCTCACCACATGGGGTATCTTCTACAACGAAGAGACTAATAACCACAATATTATCTTGCTCAACGTCATCAAGAAACGCCTAGAGTTTCCTGAACTTAAGAAGTTGGTACTGGAAGAGTACAAAGAGTGGGAGCCAGATGCGTTCATCGTGGAGAAGAAATCCAACGGTGCGGCGCTCTATCAGGAGCTTCGGCGCATGGGTGTGCCTGTAGGAGAGTTCACTCCGGGCAAAGGACAAGACAAAATTTCTCGCGTTAACGCTATCTCTGATTTACTTTCCTCAGGTATAGTTTGGGCTCCTGACAGGCGGTGGGCCAGAGAACTCATAGAAGAATGCAACGACTTTCCAAGCGGAGAGAACGATGACTTGGTGGACTCCACCACCCAAGCCTTGCTGAGATTTAGGCAAGGGGGGTTCTTGCGACTACCCACAGATGAGCCTGAAGAAGTACAGTTTTTTAAAAGCCGCCGCCACGCTGCGTACTACTGAGTACTGAGAACCAACATGACTACACAGAAATTCATGGGCAGACATCAGTTGATTGACCGCTTGGCGGCTCAGATCGGCTCACGGGAAACCGCCCTCGAAGTTCTGAAAAAGCGCGGACACGTAGATGACAAGGGTAACTTGACAGCCGCTGGCAAGAAGCGCGATGCCATGACCGCAGAAGAACGCGCTCTGGACAGAGCCAGTACAAGATCAGCAACAGGCAAGAAGCCCACTGCGTTCAAGTACAACCCCAAGACAAACACCGCAACATTGAGAAAGAAATACTGATGGCTACGAACATCGACAAGGGGCTGTATCAGGCTCCAATGGGGCTGGATGCGCTGGGTGCGGGGCAAGATCCCATCGAAATTGAGATTGTTGACCCTGAGGCGGTGAACATTCACGCTGGGAATATGGATCTTTCCATCGAAAAAGCTGACGAAACGGATGATTTCAACATCAATCTGGCCGATGAACTTGAGCAAAAGTACCTCGATTCGCTGGCTGGTGACCTTGCGGGAGACATTGATAATGACAAAAACTCGCGCAAAGACTGGGAAAAAGCCTACACCGAGGGTCTGAAACTGCTAGGTTTGCAATACGAGGAACGTACTGAACCTTGGAACGGTGCTTGTGGCGTGTTTCACCCCATGATTACTGAGGCGGTGATCCGCTTCCAGTCAGAGACCATCACCGAGACGTTCCCTGCATCCGGGCCAGTACGCACCAAGATCCTCGGCAAGGAGACGCCAGAGAAGAAAGAAGCCGCTGTCCGTGTCGAAGACGACATGAACTACGAACTCACCGAAGTCATGCGGGAGTTCAGGCCAGAACACGAACGGATGCTGTGGAGCCTCCCGGCTACGGGTTCTGCGTTCAAGAAGGTCTACTACGACCCATCACTGGGGCGTCAGGTTTCGATCTTTATCCCCGCAGAAGACATACTTCTGCCATACGGAACATCTAACCTTGACACTTGCTATCGGCTGACGCACGTAATGCGGAAGACCGAGAATGAGGTTGTGAAGCTGCAACAAGCAGGCTTCTACCGCGACATTGATCTTCCTGATCCGCTGAAGATGTCTGACGACATTCAGAAAGCAAAGGACAAGGAAACAGGATTTAGCGATATCAATGATGATCGCTTGACTATTTATGAGTGCCATGTAGATCTCGATCTGGAAGGTTTCGAGGACAAGGATGAGAAGGGTAAGAAGACAGGCATTCACCTTCCGTATGTAGTCACTTTAATCAAGGGATCCAATGAAGTCCTTGCTATTAGGCGGAACTGGAAAGAGGACGACGACCTCAAGCTCAAACGTCAGCACTTCGTACATTATCAGTACATCCCCGGTTTTGGCGCGTATGGCTTTGGCTTATTCCATCTCATCGGTGGATACGCGAAGTCAGCTACTAGCCTTATGCGACAGTTGGTTGACGCAGGCACACTCTCAAACCTCCCCGGAGGGCTTAAGTCCAGAGGACTGCGGATCAAAGGCGACGACACGCCAATCGCACCCGGAGAGTTCCGCGACGTAGACATTGGCTCTGGCGCTTTGCGCGACAACATCCTGCCTTTGCCATATAAAGAACCTAGCCAAGTTCTTGCAGGGCTGCTAGACAAGATTGTTGAGGAGGGACGCCGCTTCGCTGCTACTGCTGATATGCAGGTAAGCGACATGTCGGCTAACTCTCCTGTTGGCTCCACGCTGGCTATTCTTGAGCGTCAACTCAAGGTGATGACGGCGGTTCAGGCTCGGGTCCACTATGCGTTTAAGCAAGAGTTGCAGCTTCTGGCGGCGATCATTCGTGACTACACGGATGATATGTATGACTACGAGCCGGGAAATGAGAGTACCGGAGCCAAGAAGTCAGACTACTCCCATGTAGATATCATCCCGGTAAGTGACCCTAACGCTGCAACTATGTCTCAGCGTGTGGTGCAGTATCAAGCCGTCATCCAGATGGCGCAGATGGCCCCGGAGATCTACGACCTCCCACAACTACACCGTGCCATGCTGGATGTCTTGGGGATCAAGAACGCTGAAAAGCTCGTCCCCCTCCCTGATGACATGAAGCCAAAGGATCCGGTCACTGAGAACATGGACATCCTGAAGAGCAAGCCGCTCAAGGCGTTCATCTTCCAAGACCACGAGTCGCACATTCAGGTGCATATGTCGATGGCCCAAGATCCGAAGATCATGGCTGTCGTGGGGCAGAACCCCAAGGCGCAGGAGATGATGGCCGCAGGCATGGCGCACATCGCTGAACACGCTGCGTATGCGTACCGGATGCAGATCGAGCAGCAAATGGGTATGCCGCTGCCACCGGAAGATGTAGACGACGAAAACGGCCCGAAGATTCCAGCAGAAATGCAAAATATGTTGTCTAGCGCAATGGCGCAGGCTGCACAGCAAGTGCTGCAACAGCACCAACAAGAGCAAGCACAGCAGCAAGCTCAACAGGCCCAGCAAGACCCGATTGTGCAGATGCAGCAGCAAGAACTTCAGATCCGTCAGCAAGAAGTGCAGATCAAAGCACAAGAAATGCAGATCAAGGAAAAGAAGCTTCAGACGGATGCAGCAGCTAGAGCCGATGAGATTGAGATCAAGCGGATGCAAGCCGAGGGAACTATTCAGCTTAACGCCATGCAAGCACAGATGAAGACCAGCCATGAGCAAGCGCGTCTGGCAGCAGATCAAGAGCGTGACGGCACACGCATGGGTATCGACATCGCTAAGAGTAAGGCTCAAGCCGCAGCACAGGCTCGGGCACAGGCAAACAAACCACAAGGTAAATCATGATCCACGACTTCGCACGTGTATTGCGCGACCAAATACGCACAGACATGAACAACTATACGGACGACATCGCAACGGGTATTTGCAAGTCGTTTGAGGAGTATCAAAAACTCTGCGGGGTGATTCAAGGGCTGGCCCTTGCAGAGTCTTACCTAATAGCCCTTGCCAAGAAAGTTGAACAATCCGATGAGTGACCTCATTCTGCCTCCCGGCCTCGTCTTGCCGCCCCAAATCAGACCGCTTGAAAATCCAGAAGAGCACATTCCTTTTGAAGAGAGGGGTAAGTCGCTCCCAGAACCTACTGGTTGGCGCATCCTGTGCATGGTCCCCGATGTCTCTGACAAACTTGAGGGCACTGACCTCGATCTGGTCAAGGCTACCGCTGCGCTGCGGCAAGAGGAACACGCCACCACAGTACTATTTGTCGTAAAGATGGGTCCGCAAGCCTACCAAGATCAAGACAAGTTCGGTGAGACGCCTTGGTGTAAACAAGGTGACTTCGTGCTTGTCCGCGCTTATTCAGGTACGCGATTCAAGGTTTACGGCAAGGAGTTCCGCATGATCAATGACGATCAGGTGGAAGGTATCGTGGAAGATCCTCGCGGCGTTTCGCGAGCTTAAGGAGTAAGCATGGATCCATACAAGTTTCCTGATGAGCAGGACGACAACGAAGTTGTTATTACTAACGAATCGCCAGAGGTAGAAGTAGAGATCGTTGACGACACGCCTGAACAAGACCGTGGCCGCAAGCCCCTTGATCGGGAAGTCGAAGATCCTACGGATGAAGAAATTGAAAACTACTCGGATAAGGTCAAGAACCGTATCAAGGAGTTGACTCATGCGCGACATGATGAGCGTCGGGCTAAGGAATCAGTTCAACGTGAACGTGAGGAGCTTGAAAAGCTTGCACAGCATCTCATCGATGAGAACAAGAACCTCAAGAAGTATGTGAATGACGGCACGCAGCATTACGTCTCGACTATCAAGTCGGCGGCAGAAGCTGAGTTGGCAATGGCCCGTAAACAGTACAAGGAAGCACAAGAAGCTTTCGATACTGACGCCATCATTGCAGCCCAAGAAGCCCTCACTGATGCAAAGTGGAAACTGGAAGAAGCAAAGAAATTTAATCCAGCCGCTTTACAGATAGACGAAACTGAGGTACAACCTCGTCAATCGGTATCCCAACCAACTCAACCAGATCAAAAGACTCAGCGCTGGCTGCACAAAAACCAGTGGTTTGGAAGTCCGGGATACGAGGAACTTACCAGCTTCTCACTAGGGCTGCATCAAAAGCTAGTGAACACGGGCGTGGACCCAACCAGCGATGAGTATTTCAGCAAGATTGATTCGAGGTTGCACTCGACTTTCCCTGAGGTGTTCGGAAAGGGTAAGTCTTCCAAGCCAGCATCGGTAGTCGCATCTGCAACACGTTCGACGGGTCCAAAGAAGGTAACTCTTACTACTACGCAAATTGCTTTAGCAAAGAAATACGGTCTGACCCCTCAACAGTACGCTATCGAAGTCGCAAAATTGGAGAAACAAAATGGCTGAAACTCGCACCCCCCGTGAACTTGAGACCCGCGAAAAACAAACGCGCTACGTATACAAACCTTCGAGCGCCTTGCCCGATCCAACTCCAGAGCCCGGATGGGCGTTCCGTTGGGTTGCAACGCACATTCTTGGTCAAGCTGATCCAACCAATGTCTCACGCAAACGGCGTGACGGCTGGGAACCAGTCAGGTCGGAAGATCATCCTGAGTTGATGCTCTCTGCTACCCCGTCTGGTAATGTTGAGATTGGTGGCCTGATGCTGTGTAAGATGCCCGAAGCTAAACTTGCTGCGATGTCTGAATACTATGACAACGCAAATAAAGCACAATCAGAAGCTGTTGATAACAATTTCCTTCGTCAAAATGATCCCCGTATGCCGCTGTTTGCGGAACGCAAGTCCAATGTGACTCGCGGTGCGGGTTTTGGTTCAGGTACTAAATAAAGGAGTCTTAAATGGCTTATCCCACTATTAACGGCCCTTACGGGCTACTTCCGCAGAATTTGATCGGCGGACAGGTCTTTGCGGGCTCTACCCGCATGGTCCCTATCGCCTCTGGCTACGGTACTTCGCTGTACTTTGGCGATCCGGTCAAGCTCACTTCTACTGGTACGTTGATTACGTCTGGTCTTGCTTACAACTCGGCTGCGGCTGAAACGGGCGGAACTATTGGTATCTTCCTTGGTTGCGAGTACACCCCCGGCAGCACTTCTACCGTTGTTGGTACTGGCCCGCTGTATGGCAAGAACCGCTACCAAAACTGGGCTGCTTCGACGGTTGCTGCTGACGCAGTCGCGTATGTCTGCGATGATTACGATGTAATCATGAAGGCAGCGATGATTACCTACAACTCAAGCGCAACTCCTGTTATCGGCGCAGCCCCTTCGACGGCTTTCGGTACTAACCTGACCTCGATGGCTACTGCTACGGCAAACACGGGCGCTGGTACTGGCAATGCATTCGGTAACTCGAATGTGGGCCTGATGCTGGCTTCGGGCAACATTCGTCGCACCACAACCGCTCCGTTCCGTATTGTTGGCTTTGTTCCAGAGACGCAGATCACTACGACTTCGGTTGGCTCGGCATCGAGCGCATCTACTGCGCTTACGTTGACGGCTGCTAACTCGCTTATCGTTACTGGTATGCTGGTTACTGGTACGGGCATCGCTACTGGTACTACTGTTGACACAGTTTCTGGCACTTCTGTAACGCTGTCTACCAATACGTCCGCTGCTATCAGCGGCGGCACACTGACGTTCAGTGGCTACCAAGAAGTGCTGGTTAAGTGGAACTTCGGTTACCACGCCTACCAAGTTGCTGTAGCAATCTAAGGAGTAATATCACATGGCTATTTCTCGTGCCCAGCTACTCAAAGAGTTGCTCCCCGGTCTCAATGCCCTGTTTGGTCTTGAGTATGCTCGCTACGGCGAAGAGCACAAAGAACTGTATACGACTGAAAAGTCTGAGCGTTCTTTTGAAGAAGAAACCAAACTGTCTGGCTTCTCTGCCGCTCCGGTGAAGAACGAAGGTCAAGCAATCCAGTACGACAACGGACAGGAAGCTTTCACCGCTCGTTACAACCACGAAACCATCGCTCTGGGCTTCTCCATCACGGAAGAAGCTGTGGAAGATAACCTGTATGACAGCCTCTCGGCTCGTTATACCAAGGCTCTTGCTCGCGCTATGGCTTACACCAAGCAAGTTAAGGCTGCTGCTGTTATCAACAACGGCTTTAATTCCGCTTACATTGGTGGCGATGGTCAAGCTCTGTTCAGCACTGCTCACCCTCTGGTGTCCGGTGGCACTAACAGCAACCGTCCTTCGACCAATGCTGACCTGAACGAAACCTCGCTGGAAAATGCTGTGATTCAAATCGCTGCATGGACCGATGAGCGTGGTCTGCTAATTGCTGCCAAGCCACGCAAGCTGGTGATCCCTCCCGCTCTGATGTTCGTTGCTACCCGTCTGTTGGAAACCAGCCTCCGTGTTGGCACTACCGACAACGATATCAACGCGCTGAAGAACAACGGTTCGATCCCAGAAGGCTATACCGTTAACCACTTCTTGACCGACACGAACGGCTGGTTCCTGACCACGGACGTTCCAAACGGTCTGAAGCACTTCGAGCGCACGCCTCTGTCGAATTCGATGGACGGTGACTTTGATACGGGCAATGTCCGCTACAAGTCCCGCGAGCGTTATTCGTTCGGCTGGTCTGATCCTCTGGGCGTCTTTGGCTCCCCCGGTTCGACCTGATCGTAGGTAGTAGTAAAAAGGGAGCTTCGGCTCCCTTTTTATTTGCACAAGAGAAAAACTTGTGGTACAACCCTAATACCAAGACTACTTGGTTTGTTGACTGACTTGGCAGACTCCCCTCAAGACAGCAAGCCGTAAATGAGGATATATCATGGCAAACAGCACATTTAGCGGCCCCGTACGCTCGCAAAACGGGTTCCAGAACATTTCTGTTGACGCAACTACCGGCGCGGTAACCACCACAGCCACGTTTGGCGCCGCCACTAGCGTGACGACGTTGGCAGCCACCACCACAACGACTACGAATTTGGTGTTCACCAACCAAAACCACCCAACAACCGCTGCAATCAATTCAACGGCTACGGCCACCGCCGCCCAAGTAGCAACCGGCTACATTACGTCCACTTCCGCCGCAGCGACAACTATCACGTTGCCTACCGGAACCCTGCTGGGCACTCAACTTAGTGCTACCGCTGGGACTGTGCTTGACCTGTACATTGACAACACCGCTGGCGCAAATACGGTGACGATTGCTGTTGCTACCAACGGTATTCTTTCTGCTCTTGCTGCTGCGGTTAGCGCCAGTGCGGGTCTTTTGACAGTACCGTCGGGTGTTACGGGCCTAGCTTGCTTCAGGATTA
>Ga0209085_1002679_pt1 | contig 10026 bp, 9 predicted proteins | sample C_131016_EF_Meta_FD_187310 | JGI IMG/M metagenome (GOLD analysis project Ga0209085, IMG submission 187310) | Freshwater microbial communities from Lake Croche, Canada to study carbon cycling - C_131016_EF_MetaG (SPAdes) (version 2) | ecosystem: Environmental > Aquatic > Freshwater > Lake | place...
CGCCGCCAGGCGCTCATCCAGCGTCATGCCCAGGCCGCCGCCGGTGGTGATATTCACCACCGCATCCGTGCTCTGCTTGATGCGCGGCAGGAACTGCATGAACACCGCCGGATCCGGCGTGGGCCGGCCATCAATGGGGTCGCGGGCATGCAGGTGGATGATGGCGGCCCCCGCCTCGGCGGCAGCAATGCTTTCGGCCGCGATCTGCTCGGGCGTGATCGGCAAATGCTCGCTCATGCTGGGGGTGTGGATGGCACCGGTGACGGCGCAGCTGATGATGATTTTGGCCATGAAGATTCTCCCTGATCGCCAGCATGCGGCCCCTGGCGCGCCAGGGCAAGAATGCGCACTAGACTTCGTGAATTAGGTATTCTACAAAATATTCCAGTGAACGGATGCCCGCATGAACGCCACCTCCCCCACCCTGCCGCTGCCCCTCCGCCCAACGCCGCGGCGCGGTGAAGCGCGCTCATTCCGGCAATGGCCACGCCAACCTTGCGAAATCACCGAGGAAAACCCCTGGATGCAAAACGAAGACCTCGCCCCCGCCTGGGCCGTCACAGGCCTGACCCTGGCGGCGGTGGCCACCCTGCTGGCCCTCGCCATCCTGGGCTGAGCCTCAATCGAGGTCGAAAGCGTCCAGCGGCGGCGGCGTGGCCCTGGAATAAGCTTGGGCGCAATAGCCGCCCCCCTGATGCCGGTCACTGGCCATCGCATCGCTGACAATCTGCCCCACCTTGTCGCGAAACACCTCCGCATTGTCCTGCGGCGCCCAGCCGATGCGGCCGCGATGATCCTGCTCCCAATAGCTCTGCGGATTGGCCGAACAGCCCCAGATCACCGCATGCCCCAGCCGCGGCGCCGTGATGCTGGCCTGCACCAGCCGCAGCAAATCGCCCTCAGACAGCCAGGTGGAGAGCATCCGCCGGTCAATCGGCTCCGGAAAACACGATCCGATTCTGTAATTTACATTCTCAACGCCATGCTTGTCCCAATACATCCGCCCCATCAGCTCGCCATAGGCCTTGGACAGCCCATAAAAACTATCCGGCCGGAACTGGCAGTCAGCATCAAGCGCATCGCCCCCCGCCTCGGGCCGGGTATGAAAGCCAATGCTGTGATTGGAACTGGCGAAAACCACCCGCGCCCCCTCACGCCGCGCCGCCTCATAAATATGAAACAGCCCGCGCAGATTGGGGCCAAACACCGCCTCAAAGGGTTGGTTGGTCGAAACCCCGCCAAAATGCAGGATATGCGACACCCCCTCCGCCAGCCGGGCGATGGCCACACCATCCTCCAAATCAGCCGGCTCAAACACCGCCCCCTCCGGCACCACATCCGGAAAAGCCGCGATATCCGTCAGCCGCAGCCGATACCCCAGCCCCGCAAGCCCGCGCGCCAGCATGCGCCCCAGCCCGCCCGAGGCGCCGGTCAGAAGAATGGGTTTGTCGTGGCTCACCTGGGTTCCTGCCTTCACTGCCTGAGGCTAGCGTGGCGGTGACGACCAGAGGATGTCAAACCATGCTGACCATCGAACAAGCGGCCCAGGCACTCGCCGCCGGCACCACCACCGCCCGCGCCCTGCTGGAGGAGAGCTTCGCCGCCGTGGCGCGGCAGCCCGCGGCCTTCATGGTGCTGCACCACGAAGCCGCCCGCGCCACCGCCGATGCGCAGGATATGCTGCGCCGCGCCGGCCGCGCCCCCAGCCGCTACGCCGGCATCCCCGTGGCGGTGAAAGACCTCTTCGACGAGGCCGGCCAGGTCACCCGCGCCGGCTCCCGCGCCCTGCAGGGCAACGCCCCCGCAGCCCAGGATGCCCCGGTGGTCGCCCGCCTCCAGGCCGCCGGCATGGTGGTGATGGGCCGCACCAATATGGTCGAATTCGCCTTCTCCGGCCTTGGCGTCAACCCGCATTACGGCACCCCCACCACCCCCTATGACCGGGCAACCGGCCGCCTGCCCGGCGGCTCCTCCTCAGGTGCCGCCGTGGCCGCCGCCGATGGCATGGGCTTTGGCGGCCTGGGCTCAGACACTGGCGGCTCCTGCCGCATTCCGGCGGCACTCTGCGGCGTGGTCGGCTACAAGCCCACCGCCAGCCGGGTGCCGCTGCAAGGCGCCTTCCCGCTCTCATCCTCGCTCGACTCGATCGGCCCCATCGCTCGCAGCGTCGCCTGCTGCCAGATCATCGATGGCATCATCGCCGACCACCCGGCCACCCACGCCGCCCTGCCGCTCGCCGGCCTCAGCCTCGCGGTTCTGCGCAATTACATGGAAGAGGGCATGGATGATGCGGTGGCCAATGCCTATGCCGAGACCCTCTCCCGCCTCTCCGCCCTGGGCGCCAGGCTCACCGATATCCGCATCCCCGACATCGAGGCCCTGCCCGCCGTCAACGGCACCGGCGGCTTCGCCGCCAGCGAGGCCTGGGCCTGGCATCACGACATCATCGACCGCGCCGCCCAGGATTACGACCCGCGCATCCTCAAGCGCATCCGCAGGGGCGAGGCGATGACGGCAGAAAACTACCTGGCCCTGCTGGCAGCCCGCAAAAGCCTCATCGCCGCCGTGGCGCCGCAAACCGCGCCGTTTGACGCGGTGCTGGCCCCCACCTGCCCGCTCACGCCGCCCGCCATCGCCGAGGTCGAGGATGAGCGCGAATACAACCGCATCAACATGGCGCTGCTGCGCAACACCGCCGTGTTCAACTTCCTCGACCGCTGCTCGATCTCCATCCCCTGCCACCGGCCGGGCACGGCGCCGGTGGGGCTGATGATCACCGGCGAGAATGGCGGCGATGGCAAGCTCTTCGCCGTCGCCCGGGCGGTCGAGGCCGCGCTCGCCTAATTGGCCGCGCGGGCCCCTGCGCCAAAATACCCCTGCACCGTCTCCCAGGCCATGCGTTGCAGGAAAGCGGCGGTCTCCGCCTCCAGCCCCGCATCATAGCTATTGCCGATGGGCGAGCGCCCGGTCAGCGTGGCAAAGCTGGTCGCCGCCGCCAGATAGGTGCCGGCCAGGCTGGGATGACGCAGGTCGGGCACATAAAGCTCCAGCCCCGGCCGCTCGGCCATGCTGCGGGCAAAGGCCAGCCCCGCCGGGATGACCAGCGCATCATTGGCATTGCCCGCCACCGTATAGGCCTCGGCCAGTTGCGCGGTCATCTCGGGCATATCCTTATAAGCCCAGGACATGAAAAACACCGGCCGCGCCCCATGCGCGCGCACCGTCGCGCTATGCCGCCGGGCATAATCATGGAACACCGCGCTCAACTGCGGATGGATCGGGCATTGACTGCAATCCATCATGATCGCCAGGTCAAACAGCCGGGCATTGCTGTTGAAGACAATGTTGTTGCGCGCGTCAAAACTATAGCTGCCCACCGCATTGGGCCGGAAATAGCTGGCCACATCATGCCATTCCCAGCCCGCACCGCTGATGGTGATGGAGGTGGTGCGCATCGCCGCCATCCCCGCCGCCCGCTGCATCAGGCTGACATGGCCATGCATGCTATTGTTATAATAGAAAAAACTATTGCCAATATAAATCGCCGAGGCCGGCACCTCCGGCCCCGCATCGCGAATGGAAGGCGCGGTTTGCGCCTGCGCCGTGCCCATGAGCAGGGCGGCGAATAGGGTGAGACGGGCAAACATGCGGCTATCCTTCAGGGTCTGGCCGCAGAATAGCTCAATCCTCAGTCTTGACCACCGGTGCCAAGTCACGCGCGACCTCTGGCCGGGCAAACACCTCATTCATCTTCATCGCATATTCCAACGCCGTATCCGCCTGAAAATGAATATCCGGCGCCACCCGCAACTTCACCGCCTTGGCCACTTCCGTGCGGAAAAAAGCCCCCGCCCGCTTCAGCGCGGCAAATTGCTCCGGCGGCACATCCCGCCCCAAGCCACTGACAAAGGCGGTCATGTGCTTAAGGTCCGGCGATGCCCTAACCTCAGTCACGGTGATACGCGCCCCCACCAGCACCGGGTCGCGGAACTCACCGCGCAGAAAGACGGAGGAGAGGGCATGTCGCACCTCCTCCGCCACCCGAAGCTGCCGCTGGCTCGGGCCCGCGGCCTGCGTCTTCATGCTGCCGCTACCGTCTCGACCTCGTAGCACTCAATCTGGTCGTCCACGCGGATATCGTCGTAATTCAGGAAGCCCATGCCGCATTCATAGCCATTGGCCACTTCCTTCACATCATCCTTGAAGCGACGCAGCGTGCTGAGTTCGCCCTGATGGATGACCACGCCCTCGCGCAGCAGGCGCACACCACAGCCGCGCTTGACCACGCCCTCGGTGATGCGGCAACCCGCAACCTTGCCAAGGCGCTTGACCTCGAAGACCTGCAGGATCTGCGCGTAACCAATGAACTTCTCCCGCTGCACCGGGGCCAGCTTGCCCTTGAACAGCTTCTCAATGTCATCAGAGACTTCGTAGATGATCGAGTAATAGCGAATATCCACGCCATCCCGCTGCGCCATCTCCCGCGCCTGGCTGGTGGCACGAACATTGAAGGCCACCACGATGGCATTGCTGGCCTTGGCCAATTGCACATCGCTCTCAGTGATCTGGCCCACCGCGCTATGCAACACCCGCACCCGCACCTCGTCATTGCCCAGCTTGCCAAGCGTGACACCAATCGCCTCGGCCGAGCCCTGCACATCGGCCTTGACCACCACGGCCACTTCCTTCTGTTCGCCCAGCGCGATGCGGGCGAGCATATCGGTCAATGTGCCGCGGGTGGCGGAGAGGCTGGCAGCCTGCTTCTCGCGCAGCTTGCGCTGGCGGAACTCAGTCACCTCCCGCGCACGCGCCTCATTCTCGACGACGACGAAATTCTCGCCAGCGCCCGGCACGCCGGAGAGGCCCAGCAGCTCCACCGGGCTGGAAGGCCCAGCCTCCTTGACCTGCTGGCCCTTGTCATTGACCACGGCGCGCACCCGGCCCCATTCGGCGCCGGCCACCACGATATCACCCTGGCGCAACGTGCCCTTCTGCACCAGCACAGTGGCCAAAGGCCCACGGCCGCGATCGAGCTTGGATTCGATCACCGTGCCCTCGGCCGCCCGCTTCGGATTGGCCTTCAAATCCAGCACCTCAGCCTGCAGGCTGATCGCCTCGGCCAGCTTATCGAGGTTGAGGCGCTTGGTGGCGCTCACCTGCACCTCCTGGGTGTCACCACCCAGCGATTCCACCACGATCTCATGCATCAGCAATTCCTGCCGCACACGGTCGAGATTCACACCAGGCTTATCGATCTTATTGACCGCCACAATGATCGGCACATCGGCGGCCTTCGCATGGCGAATGGCCTCAATGGTCTGCGGCATCACCCCATCATCGGCCGCCACCACCAGCACGACCATATCGGTCACGCCAGCACCACGGGCACGCATGGCGGTGAACGCCTCATGGCCGGGGGTGTCGAGGAAGGTGATGCGCTCACCACCAGGCATCTGCACCTGATAGGCGCCGATATGCTGGGTGATGCCACCGGCCTCGCGCGCCGCCACATCGGTCTTGCGCAGCGCATCCAGCAGGCTGGTCTTACCATGATCAACATGACCCATGATGGTCACGACAGGCGCGCGGGGCAGCATGTCGGTATCGATATCGGTGTCGCCCTCGAGGCCGACTTCCACATCAGACTCGGCCACGCGCTTCACCCGATGGCCAAATTCCTCGACCACAAGCTGCGCGGTATCGGCATCAATGGTCTGGGTCAGCGTCGCCATCACGCCCATGCGGAACAGCGCCTTGACCACCTCACCGCCACGGGCGGCCATGCGGTTGGCCAATTCCTGCACGGTGATGGCCTCAGGCACGACCACGTCGCGCGTCACCTTCTCCTGGCCCGAACGCAGCCGCGCCAATTCCTGCTGGCGGCGGTCACGCTCACGGGCGCGGCGCATGGAGGCGATGGAGCGGCTGCGCTCATCCTCACCCTCAATGGCGGCGGCCACGTCAACGCGGCCAGTGCTGCGCCGGTCGGGCGCGACCGGCGTTTTGCGGGCAGGGGCGGGTGCTGCGCGGCGCACGCCACCGGGGCCGCTGGGCGCACCACCACCGGGGCGGCGTGCAGCACCACGGCGATCATCATCGCCCTCATCGCCACGCGGCCGCAGCGAAAGCCGGGCAGCAGGCGTGGCAGGGGCCGCGGCCGGGGCGGCAGCGGGCGCCACGGCACTGCGGCGCACCACCGGTGCTTCGGCACGGCCAGGCCGGGGTGTTGGCGCGGCCACGGGCGCCGGCGGGGGCGGATTCCTAGCCAATTCGGCAGCGCGGCGCTCGCTCTCAGCGGCCTCGCGCACGGCGTCTTCGGCGCGGCGCTTGTCTTCCTCGGCACGGCGCACGGCTTCCTCGGCCGCGGAGCGAACCATGAGGGCCTGCTGCTCGCGGGCCTCACGCTCGCGCTGGGCCTCCATGCGGCGGTTTTCCTCCAGCACGCGCTGGCGGATCGCCTGTTCGGCCTGGGTCAGCGGACGGCCGGGCGGCGAGGCGCCCGAGCCAGGCGCCCGCGGCTGATTGCCAGCCGGCGGCGGGCCGCCGCGGCTGGAATATGGCTGTGAGCGCTGGCCCGAGGGAGCAGCCGCGCGCGGCGGCGGGGCGGGTGGCGTGGGCCGCGGCGGCGCCATGGTCGCCGACGCGGCAAGGGGGCGGATAGGCGGCGAGGGCGGCGCGATGGTGATGCCGGCACCCGATGCCAGGGGGGTCACTGACGGCGTGGGCGCGGTGGCCGCAGCGGGCCGGGCAGGCGCAGCAGCCACGGGCGCTGCTACAACAGGCGCAGCAGCAACAGGCGCAACGGGCACAGCAGCCACGCCAGGGGCAGCGACCTCAGGCGCAACGGCGACGGGCGCGACAGGCACGGGCTCCGCCACCTTAGCCGGGGCAGGAGGAGGCGCAGCAGCCGGCGCCGCCGGGGCAGCAGCCGCAGGTGCCGGTGATGGCACAGGCGCGGGAGCTGGGGCGGATGCCGCCTCTACAATCGGCGGCGCGGCGGCAGGCGTGCTAGCCGCGACCGGGGTACGCGCGGTCGGCGCGGCGGGGGCTGCTGGTGGCGCCACCGCAGGGCGCGGCGCTGCGGCTGCGGGCGGTGCCATGCTGGGACGAGGCGCGGGCGTGATGACGCGCTTCTTCAGCACCTCCACCTGCACCACCTTGCTGCGGCCATGGCTGAAGCTCTGGCGGACGCTGCCTGCGTCCACCGTCTTGCCCAGCTCCAACCGCCCGCCGGGGCGCAGACTGAGGCGGCTCTTGGCCGCGTCCTGCTCGTTCTGGTCACTCATACCTTGGTCTTTATCCAATTCGTCTTGTTCATATGGCCGCGGCGAAAATCGCTCGCGTCATTCAGTCACAATTCAAGTCCTGCCCTAGACCCATAGCACAGGCTGAGCAATGGCGCGCAGTGCATTCCTGCCGCCGCGCGCACGCCGTCACTCAGGAAGCGGGCGCAAAGGCTTTCAGCCTCGCCGCCTCCCTGGCAATGGCTTCAGCCAGCCGGCCCTTGGCCACCGCCACATGCACCGCACCGCCACGACCAAAGACGCGCCCCAACACCTCCGAGGGCAGCGCCAGCACCACCGGCATTGTGTGGCCACCGATCAGCCTCGCCCGCTCCGCCGGGCTGCCATCCGTCGCCTCCACCAGCAGGCCCACGCGGCCCGCCACCAGCCATTCCTGCACCTTCTGCCAGCCCGCCACGCTTTCTCCGGCGCGGCGCGCCATGCCCAGCATATCCACCAGCCGCTGTTCGAGCATCGAAGCCAAAACCGCCGCGAAATTCTCCGGCAGTTTCACCTGGGCCTTGGCCGCCCGATGAAACGCCCCCTTCTTCAACGCCTGCTCCAACACCCCAGGCGCGGCCTTCAACCACATCCCCCGGCCCGGCAGCCGCCCGGCCAAATCCGGCACCAGGCTATTCTCCGGCCCGACGACAAAGCGGAGCATATCCTCCTTGGCCAAGCTTTCGCGCGTCACAATGCAGCGGCGAAGCGGGCCTTTTTCGGCGTCCTGAGGCTCGATCTCCTCGACTTCGTGCCCTTCTGGGTCCTCGTCCTCAGCCATTGTCCCCTTCGGCGAACCAATGCTCGCGCGCGGCCATGATCACCGCATTGGCGGTATCCTCATCCATGGCGCCCTCGCCCAGGATCTCGACCAACTCATCGCCCGCCAGATCGGCCAGATCGTCGAGGGTCTTCACGCCCTTCTCGCCCAAGGCCACCAGCATGGCCGGCGTCAGCACATCGAATTCGGCGATGGAATCTTCCACGCCCAATTCGCGGCGCTTGGTGTCCAGCTCGGCATCGCGGCGCTCCAGGAATTCCACCGCGCGGCGCTTCAGCTCAACGGCGATATTCTCATCGAACCCCTCAATCGAGGCCAGTTCCTCATCCTCAACCGCGGCAATCTCCTCCACGGTCGCAAAGCCCTCCTGCACCAGCAGGCCGGCGATCACGTCATCCACATCCAGCCCCTCAACAAAGAGACCAGTGCGCTTGCGGAACTCTTCCTGCCGGCGCTCGGATTCCTCCGCCTCGGTCAGAATATCAACATCATAGCGGGTCAATTGCGAGGCCAGGCGAACATTCTGCCCACGGCGGCCAATCGCCAAGCTCAACTGGTCATCGGGCACGACCACTTCAACCCGCCGCCCCTCATCATCGAGCAGCACCTTGCTCACCTCAGCCGGGGCCAGCGCATTGACGATGAAGGTCGCATTGTCGGCGGACCAGGGGATGATGTCGATCTTCTCGCCCTGCAACTCCGCCACCACCGCCTGCACGCGCGAGCCGCGCATGCCCACACAGGCACCCACCGGGTCAATCGAACTGTCGCGCGAAATCACCGCCATCTTGGCGCGCGAGCCAGGGTCGCGCGCCACCGCCTTAATCTCGATAATACCATCATAAATCTCAGGCACTTCCTGAGCAAAAAGCTTGGCCAAAAATCCCGGATGGGTGCGGCTCAGAAAAATCTGCGGCCCGCGGGCTTCCTCGCGCACGTCATAAATATAGGCCCGCACCCGGTCGCCATTCTTAAACGCCTCGCGCATGATCGTCTCATCACGCCGCAGCAGCGCTTCCGCCCGGCCGAGATCCACCATCAGATTGCCATACTCAGTGCGCTTGACCACGCCATTGATGATCTCGCCCACCCGGTCCTTGTATTCTTCGAACTGCTTGCGGCGCTCCACCTCGCGCACGCGCTGCACGATCACCTGCTTGGCGGTCTGCGCCGCGATGCGGCCAAAATCAATCGGCGGCAGCGGGTCGATGATGAACTCGCCGGCCTGAATGCCCGGGCGGATTTTTTCCGCGATGCGCAGCGGAATCTGCGTATCCTCATTCTCCACCGGCTCAGCCTCGACCACCTCGGTCCAGCGCGAGAGCTTCACCTCGCCATTGCGCTTGTCGATGGTGGCGCGAATATCCTTCTCCAGCCCGTATTTGGCCTTACCGGCCTTGCCCATGGCCTGTTCCATGGCGTCGAGCACCTCATCGCGCTCGATCATTTTTTCCCGGGCGACCGCATCCGCAACCAGCAGCAATTCGGGGCGGGCGACGCTGACATCGAGAGCCATTTCAGTGTTCCTTGGCTTTGCCCGCAGGCTTGGCGCCGGCGGCTGGGGTCTTCTTCCCGCGTTTCGGCGGGCGGGGTGGGGTATCATCGGCCTCAAGCTCGGCCTCGTCCTCGAGGCCGCTGGCCACGGCACCGGCGGTGGCGGCAATCAACTCATCGGTCAGGATCAGCTTGGCACGGCGAATATTGCCGCGAGACAGGGCAATATCTGAACCATCATCCAGCTTCATCCGCAGCGCCGCATCATCAATGCCCAGCAGCACACCGCGAAACCGCCGGCGGCCATCCTGCGGGATATTCAGCTCCGCCGTCGCCAGATGGCCGAGGTAATTCAGGTAATCCTTCGTCCGGGTCAGCGGCCGGTCGATGCCAGGGCTGCTCACCTCCAGCATCCACTCGCTCTTGATCGGGTCCTCAACATCGAGAAGGGCGCTGACCTGGTGGCTG
>Ga0209085_1002682_pt1 | contig 10022 bp, 10 predicted proteins | sample C_131016_EF_Meta_FD_187310 | JGI IMG/M metagenome (GOLD analysis project Ga0209085, IMG submission 187310) | Freshwater microbial communities from Lake Croche, Canada to study carbon cycling - C_131016_EF_MetaG (SPAdes) (version 2) | ecosystem: Environmental > Aquatic > Freshwater > Lake...
CCTTGTTTCGCGAAAATCAAGCCGAATTTGACGAGCTGCTCAAACAGGCCGATATCGCAATGTATCAAGCCAAACACGAGGGTCGTAACCGGTTGCGCTTTTTTGATCACCGCATGCAGGAGGCGATCGCTGAACGGGCTGAGCTCGAGCGCGATTTGCGAGAAGCAATCCAAAAAATGCAGTTTGAACTTTATTTTCAATTGCAGGTCGATCAATCCCGAATCCCATTTGCTGCGGAGGCGCTGGTCCGTTGGAATCACCCCAAACGTGGGTTGGTCGGCCCGAGCCGATTTATTCAGCTCGCCGAAGAAACCGGGTTGGTGATCCCAATCGGCCGTTGGGTCCTCGAGCAGGCGTGTATCCGGCTTGAAGCCTGGCAAAAAAACCCGCGCACGGATCGGCTGCTCCTCTCGGTGAACGTCAGTGCACGGCAATTTCGGCAACCCGATTTTGTCGATCAGGTGCGGTCGGCGATCGCCTCGCACCAGATCAACGCCCATCTGCTCAAACTCGAGCTCACCGAGAGTGTGTTGCTCGAAAACATTGAAGAAGCGACCCAAACCATGGACACCTTGCGTCAGTCCGGGGTGCGGTTCGCGCTTGATGATTTTGGTACGGGCTACTCCTCGTTGCGCTATCTCAAAAAATTGCCAATCGATCAGCTAAAAATCGATCAGTCCTTTGTACGAGATATCACCTTGAACCAACAAGATCGGGCAATCGTTCGAACCATCATCGCAATGGCCTCAAACCTCAGCGTCGATTGCATCGCCGAGGGGGTCGAAACCGAAGAGGAATATCAATTACTGCGGGGCGACGGTTGTCAGCTTTTTCAGGGCCACTTATTCGGGTGTGCTCAGCCCCTGTCCTTGTTTGAAGCAGCATTGCAGGCGCAGACCTCTTGAGCAGGCCTCAGGCGATGATCGCTTCGTCGGACCGGGTTTCGCCGCGGTTATCTGTCCATTGCACAGAAATTTTTTCACCCGCCCTGGCGTTACGCAGGGTGAATTGGAAAAACGGATTCTTCGAGATGGCCGGCCCAAAGTGCAGGGTCATCACCGTCTTCTCGAGATGGCGAATCGCCACGGTCTGGATAAACCTTGCCGGGATGGTCTTACCGCTGGCGTCGGAGCGTAGCCCAGTCTCCATGTCGTGATTCATCAGAATCCGCACGAGTGCGCTGTTGGGTGAACCCGTAGGTACACCGTTGGACGCTCCAGTGGGTCCGCTGGTAGTCAGCTGCGCGCGAATTTTCGTAGGTTCTGCCATTCGTGATTAAGCCGCACAGCCCCCAAGTGTGACCTTGACTTCCTTCTGGGCGAACAAGCACCGGCCGTCCAGCGTTAAACCGACCGCGAAGACCCGCGAAGACTGCTGCATTTTGACCCGAGTCGTCACGCTGGGCTCCACCGCATCGGAGAGTTCGATCAAGGCCGCCAAAAGGTTAGGGTTCTTTTCGACCAATAAAAGGAGGCGCTTGATGCCGCCCGCAGTGGTCGAGGCCGTCAGCTGAACAGCACTTCCGTTTTCAGCCATGTCTGGCGCTTGCAGAAGCATCTCGCGGCTCTCGATCGGAGCCTGCACACCGAGCGCGCGCGTGAGTTCGGCCAGCGAATGGGCCTCAAAGGCGGCGCCATATGCACCCTCGCGGCTCAGGGCCAGACTGGGCATCAGGCCAGCGAGGCTGAGCAGGGTCGCCAGACGGGCGCTTGAACTGAGGGCTTCACGACGAGAAGGCATCGGCAGAGATTCGGGTTAATGGCCGGGTTGAAACGGCCGGCTTAAAACACTTATGGTCCAATCATAAGTGAATCGAATGCGCCTTCCGCAATCCTCCTAAACGGCTTCTTTATAAAACGGATGTCGCCTCCTGCAAACCCTTGGTGGGTATCCGTCCGCACCCTGTCCGCGGCGTTCATCGGGGGCTGGTTGGCGAGTGCAGCGCACCTTCCCCTGCCCTGGTTACTGGGCGCCCTGTTTCCGTGTGCTTTTTTGCGCCTGCGCGGTCTGCGAGCCGGTGCACCGCCTTTTGCGCAAGCGGCTGGACAGTGGGTGATCGGGACTGCGTTAGGGCTGTATTTCACGCCCTCGGTGCTGGTGCGGGTGGGCGAGTGGGCTCCCTGGATCGCACTCGCGGTGCTTTGGTCGCTCGCGCTTGGCGGTTTTTTGTCGTGGGCCTTGATTCGGTGGGGCGGCGCCGATCCAGCCACCGCCTACTGGTCGGGGCCGATTGGTGCGGCTGCCGAAATGGTATTGCAAGGGGAGCGCGCGGGCGCGCGGGTCGAACTGGTCGCGGCCGCGCACAGCCTGCGGTTGATGCTCGTGGTGGTTATATTGCCCCTCGTCTATGATCGGTTCGGCCTCCACGGCAGTGACCGCTATGTGACCGGGGCTCAAACGGTGGAGCCCTTTGGTCTGGCCGTACTCGTCGGCTGCACGGTGGGCTCGGCTTTGCTCTTGCGGCGAGTCCGCGGCCCGAATCCTTGGATGCTTGGCTCACTCGCTGGCGCGCTGCTCCTGACGGCGAGCGGTCATTTGGCTTCTGCCTTACCCAACTGGGTCTCGCCCCTGGGGCAACTGTTGATCGGAATTTCCTTGGGTGGGCGTTTTGGCCCGGGGTTTTTCAATCGGGCGCCGCGCTTTCTTGTGATCGTTGGCGGTGTGACGCTTCTTGGGTTGGCAGGATCCGCGGCCTTGGCCGCTCTGATCGGATGGGTGGTGGAAATTCCGCTGGCGACCCTGGTGTTGGCCACGGCACCTGGCGGGATTGCCGAGATGTGCTTAACCGCGCAGGCCCTGCAACTGGGCGTACCCGTTGTGACGGCTTTTCATGCTACCCGCGTGGTGACGCTGTTGTTGGTGGTGCAGGGTGGCTGGAAGCGCAGCCGGGCGTGGCTGGAACGCGTCGAGAGAGCGCCAATTTAACGTGCCTGAATTCAAAGTTCCTCAAAGACGCCGGCTGCGCGGTTTTTTCGAACCTGGTCCCAGCGCTGAATCAATCCGTTGATAGCGACCCACACGCCTGCGGGCAAAAGGCGCGAGGCCGCGAGCGCAAAGCCACAGTTAAAGCGTGCGTCGGAGGCGTTGAATCGCGCCGGAACCATGGCGCCGGTCAATACGACGGTCTTGTCCAGGCCAATGGCGGCGATCGCGGCTGCGCTCTCGACGAGGGTGTCGGTGCCGTGGATGATGACGAGGTGCGATTCGGGTGCGGCCTGACAGGCGGCCACCAATGATCGACGTTGCTCCGGTGTCATCTCGAGACTGTCCACCAGCATCAGAATTTCGATGACAGGGGCGGGTTGAATCCGGCTTTCGCCAATGAGCACCGGCAAACAGCTTTCGGCAAAGCCCAGGGACCCATCGATTGGGGCATAACACTTGTCGAAGGTGCCGCCAGTGGCGATGATGCGAAGCGGTGCGGAGTTCATTGGCGGGCTCTCCCGGTGCGTGATGGTTTCGTGCCCAGATTAAACAACAGGAGACTCCGTTGAAAACATTGGACGGGAAAATTGCATGGATCACGGGGGGTGCCACCGGTGTTGGGCGGCAAACCGCGCAACGTCTGGCGCGTGATGGTGCACGGATTGCCCTCTCGGGTCGGCGCGAGGCCGAACTCGAGCAAGCGGCGGAGCAGCTGCGCGCCGAAGGGTGCGATGCGCAAGCCTTCGCGCTTGACGTGGCAGATGCGGACGCGGTCGCGGCGACGGCCGAGCGGATTGCCGGCCAAATGGGGCCGGTGGAGCTGCTCGTGTGTTCGGCCGGGCTGAATGTCCGACAGCGGTATTGGCAAGATCTCGCAGCGGTTGACTTTGCCAAAGTCACCCGTGTGAATCTGGAAGGGGTCGCGAATTGCGTGGTCGCCGTCCTCGCCGGGATGCGCGCGCGCCGCAGCGGTACGATCGTGGTGGTCTCATCCTGGGCCGGTCGCCACTACCTGCCCTTTGCGGGGGCCGCTTACAACGCTTCCAAGCAAGGCTTGGCGGGCTTAGTCGATAGTCTGAATTTTGAGAATGGCCGTCATGGGGTGCGCGCCTGCGCGATTGAGCCTGGCGAAATTGCGACACCGATCCTGCGCACCCGGCCCGTTCCACCCTCCGCCGAAGAAATGGCGCGCATGCTCACTGCAGACGATGTGGCCGAGGCGATCGGCTGGGTGGTGGGCATGCCCGCTCACGTTTGCATCAATGAGTTGTTGCTGTCGCCGACCTGGAATCGGATCCATTTGGGTGGCGCCGATTTGCAGATGCCGGTTTAAGCGGGGCTGCCCGCGTGGCACATTAGGCGATCCCAGCCGCCCGGATCGGTCGGCCAGACTCGTTCGGGCAACGTATCCAAGCGGCGCAGGATGCCGCTGAGTTGCCAGGTTGGTGGGGTTCCGAGCGCCGCCGGAGCGCGTCGCCAAAGGGCCCGGATCGTGTTTTCGGCGACGCCGAATCGATGCGCCAAGGCGCCAATGACGAGGCGGTCCTGACCGCTGTCGACCACCCGAGACAACCAGGCCGCAAATTGGACCTCTTCAGCGTCCCACTGGCCGACCCGGTTTAGCCGAGGGGGGTCGGTGTTCCGTGAGGCATCCAGAAGTGTGTCCGCAAAGAACTGTGCGAAACAACCGAGCCGAGAGAGGACATACGCCCGTTGCTCGGCATGTCGGGTATCGAGCAAGAGCCAGTTGTAGCAGCCCAGGTGGCGACCAGCGCCCAGGCGGTCGAGACGCTGCAGCACAGTGGGATCGAGGTTTGCGCTGATGAGGCGTGAGAGGGTGGTTTCGGCGTGCAACTCGCGGCTATCAATCGCCCGTAGCGCGCGCCCATAAAAGTCCAGGTCGATCAGGTCATCGTGCAGCGCCCGGCGCAGACCGGCAAGGAAGTCTGGAAACCGACCGGGCCGGTCATACAGCGCATCCGGTGCTTGCGGTTCGAGCCGGTGCTTGCGCGCCAGGTGGGCCGGCCAGTCATCGCGGCGCTGCTCGAGCATCGTGAGCATGCCTTCGGCCAGAGCCGCGAATAAAACGTCCAGGGCCTGATCGGAGCCAGGTTGGGTCAGTGCGTCAACCAGCCGCACAAGAACCTGATCGCTCAGTAGACGCCGAAAATCAAACGCGCGGCGCTGGGAATCGATTCCGATGAACCGGATCTGATGACCCCAATCGCGCACCAGTTGAGCAAAAATCGGGTTGCTCATCAGGGTCAGACGAGTGGCAATCGGCACCACCAGCACAAACAGCGGCCAGTCGCCCGATGGGGCATGCCAGATCAGTGCCCGTGGGGTGCTGGCATAGAGACGGCCCAGGTGGGAAGCTTCGGGCCCGACGACGGCGGGATCCCCCAGCGGATCGTCGACTGGGTGAGGCAGGAGGCGGATGGCTGAAAAATCCATCCGCAAATCCTATCCTGCCCGATGCACGCCTGCTGCGGCGCGAGGCCTTAAATCCGCCTAAATCCGACTCAATCCGCCTGTTTGGCAATAATCAGCAGACCGGCGCCAACGGCCAAGACGGCCGAGCCGATGAGCGTGACTGCGGCCGAGCCCAACAGGACGGCTTGCAAACCAACGATCAAGCCGGTTGTCAGGAGGATTCGGGCCGTCATCGCGGTGCGTTGCCCGGGGGTTAATTCAGCCATGGGATCACCAAAGCGAGCGTTGCGGAGTGCGATTCGAGAGGGCGTGACGTTCTGCGATCGAGAGAACCCGATTGCCTGGCACAACCCTGACGGAATCTCCAGCAGTAATCACACCCGGTTGCAATACCGAGAGATACATGCCAGTAAAACCACTTTGTACCATCATTTTGGACGCTTGCCGAAAGCCCATTACGGTATTGAATTTAAAACAAGGTTGACGAGGCGCTTCGACCCTAAGCCGAACCGCTCCGACGTAGACGTGATCACCGAGCCAGAGCTGGGTTTCGAGCAAACCCTGAAGCACTAGGTTCTCACCCATGGCGCCCCAGGCCAGCGGCTGGTGTTGCCCGGCCTGAGCGCGCACGGTGGTCCAGAATGCGTAATGCTCTGCCGGATACGCGTACACCGCACGCGTTGGGCCGCCGTGGACGGTGCGGTCGACCTGATCGTCCCCAGTGACCCCAAGAAGCCCGACAGCGATGGGTTGAGGATGGTCGAGCGTGGAGATGGTGTTTTTTCGAATCGCGCTGCGGTGCTCGGGGGTTGGCGTGGGGGTTGGCGTGGGATCTGAGCCAGATGCGCCTGCATGGCCGAAGAGCGTCTGCGCCTGACCGACGCAGATGGCGATGAGTTGTGCATTCATGTCGGTGGGAAGGTGGGGAGGGCTTCGGGCGCGCTAAACTGCTCGGTTCGCGAAGTCGGCGACGTTCGACCGCACGAGGAGAATTTGACCATGCCCTTGACCACGTCTTTGAACACGAACCATTCAAGTATCGCCCAAAGCGCGTCCACCCAGGGCACCTCCGACGCATGGGCACCTCCGCAGTGGGTGCACCATCAAGGCCTGTCGGATTGGGTCCGACAGATCGCTGAACTCGCGCAGCCCGAGGCCATCCTCTGGTGCGATGGCTCGGAGAGCCAGAATCAATTGCTCTGCGATCAAATGGTCGAGGCCGGGACACTGCGTCGCCTGAACCCGGCCAAGCGTCCGAATTCGTATCTGGCCTGGTCGGATCCGTCGGATGTGGCCCGGGTCGAAGACCGGACCTTCATTTGCTCCAATCAGCGCGAAGACGCGGGCCCAACCAATCATTGGGTTGCGCCAGATGCAATGCGCGCGACCCTGAATGGACTGTTCGAAGGGTGCATGCGCGGGCGCACCCTCTATGTGATCCCCTTTTCAATGGGACCGCTTGGCAGCCCGATCGCGCAGATTGGCGTTGAGCTGTCGGATTCGCCCTACGTCGTCGTTAACATGCGGATCATGACCCGAATGGGTCGCGCGGTCCTGGACCAGTTGGGGACGGACGGGACCTTTGTTCCCTGTGTCCATTCGGTTGGAATGCCCTTGGTGGACGCGCAAGGCACGGTCCAGGCCGATGTTGCCTGGCCGTGCAATCCGACCAAGTACATCGTGCATTTTCCGGAGACCCGAGAAATCTGGTCATTTGGCTCGGGCTACGGTGGCAATGCCCTACTCGGCAAGAAATGTTTTGCGCTGCGAATTGCCTCTCATATGGGTCGGGCGGCCCGCGACCAGGACGGAATGGGTTGGTTGGCGGAGCACATGCTGATCTTGGGCGTGACCAGCCCGAGCGGGGATAAAAAGCACATCGCCGCAGCTTTTCCGTCGGCGTGTGGCAAGACCAATTTCGCCATGCTGATCCCACCGGCCGGCTTTGATGGCTGGAAGGTCACGACCATTGGTGACGATATCGCATGGATCCGGCCGCGCCCCGACCCTGTGACGGGGCAGATGCGTCTATATGCCATCAATCCAGAAGCGGGCTATTTTGGCGTTGCCCCCGGGACGGGCTACAAAACCAATCCGAACGCGATGGCAACCTTGCATGCCAATGTGATTTTTACCAATGTGGCCTTGACCGATGATGGCGACGTTTGGTGGGAGGGCATGTCGGAAGAACCCCCAGCGCATTGTCTGGATTGGACGGGGCGCGATTGGACCCCCGAATCAGCTCGCGCCGAAGGCCGCAAAGCGGCCCATCCGAATGCCCGATTTACGGCACCGGCGTCGCAGTGCCCCTCCGTCGACCCCGCCTGGGACGATCCGGCCGGGGTAGCCATTGATGCCTTTATTTTTGGGGGCCGGCGCTCGAGCACCGTGCCGTTGGTGACCGAAGCCCGTGATTGGGTCGAAGGCGTCTACATGGCGGCTACGATGGGCTCGGAGACGACCGCTGCGGCCGCCGGTCAGCAGGGCGTTGTCCGCCGGGACCCCTTCGCCATGCTGCCCTTCTGTGGGTACCACATGGGGGACTACTTTGCGCACTGGTTGGCGCTTGGTGAGGCGCTCCAGCAATCGGGGTCGACGGTGCCGCACATTTTCTGCGTGAACTGGTTCCGAACCGATGAACAGGGGCGATTTGTGTGGCCAGGATTTGGCGACAACATGCGGGTGCTGCGCTGGATGTTTGATCGCCTGAACGGGCAGTCGGGGGGTACCGAACACTTGTTTGGTGTGACGCCACGCTATGAGGACCTTGATTGGCAGGGACTTGATTTCGGGCCGACTCGCTATCAGCGGATTACGTCGATCGAAAGCGCGCAGTGGCAGGAGGAACTGAAGCTGCACGACGAGTTGTTTGAGCGACTTGCGCAGCGGATGCCCCCGGCATTGCGGGTCGCGCGTGACGCGCTGGCAGAGCGCTTGCGCTTAGCGGTGGCCTGATGCTTGGTGGTGGCTTAATTTGGTCCCAGAAGCGGTTGGGCCGGTCGCAGGGCATCGTCAAATTCGGCTTCCCAGGGGTAATGGCCTGACGCGTCAGGCCAAACCACTTGAAGGAGCCGGGACCGGTCCCCGGGCAAGGGCCCGGATGACGCCCAACCGTGTAGTTGTTGTTTTTTGCTCCAGCCGATGCTCCTGTCGATGCTCCTGTCGATGCTCCTGTCGATGCTCCTGTCGATGCTCAAGCCGATGGGCGCAGCGTCCAACGGGTGCGGTCGATTCAGCCAGGCGGCGGCGGCAGATTCGTCGAGCGGGCGCAGCACGGGCTCGAGTCCGTCAAAAAATCCGGCCAGCGGGGCATTCAGTGGCAAGGGCTCGTGGTTAAGACCGTGATCCGCGAGCGTCGCCAAGATCATCCGGGACATCGGGCTGGGCAAGCCCAGGATTAGTAGATTGGACTGACCGCGTTCAATCAGGCCGACCGTGATTGCGTAGCCTGGTCGCGGCGGATCCGCGCTCAGATCGGGTTCGACATCGAGGACCGCATAGCCCTGTCGCCGGATGGCCTCGCCTGGGTCATTCATGCCGCCATGGCCGAGAATTTTTCGAAGATTTCGAGCGTCTCGTCGACGTCCGTCGCATCGACATCGAGGTGTGTCACCCAGCGTTGACGGATGCTGCCATCGACAAGCGTAAAGCCGCTACAACCCACCCCGTGGCTTTGCAGATGTGCCGCGAGGGCGGGGGCGATGACCGCGTCGACCGTTACAAAGACCATATTGGTTTGGGCGGGTTCGACGGTCAGTCGGTCGGCCAGTGCGCCGGGTCGAGCCGACAAGGCTTTAAATCCCTCCGCCAGACGTTCTGCGTTGCGGTGATCGAGGGAGAGGCGTTCGAGATGGTGGGCCAGGGCGTAGCGCCCGGCGGCGGCGAGGATTCCGACCTGGCGCATTCCGCCGCCCAACATTTTGCGAATGCGAACACCGCGGGCGATCACTTCGCGTCGAGCAAGGAGCAAAGAGCCCACCGGGGCTCCCAACCCCTTGGAGAGGCAGAGTGAAACCGAGTCGAAGGGTGCGCAGATCGCCTTTGCTGCAGCCCGGATGGCGGCGGCGTCCGGGGCGGCGGTCGAAGGTGCCCGGGGATCTTTGATGAGCGGTTCGGTCCGGGGGGTTTGTGCGGTTTGTGCGGTTTGAGCCGCAGCGTTCATCAACCGTGCCCCGTCGAGATGCGCAATCAAGCCATAGCGCTGGCACAGTTCACTCGCTGCTTGAAGATAGTCCAGCGGCAACACCTTGCCACCGATCGTGTTCTCGAGCCCGAAAAGTCGGGTGTGCGCGAAATGGGGGTCGTCGGGCTTGATGGTGGCCGCGACCTGCTCAAGGTCAATCGTGCCGTCGTGCCGATTTTCAAGCGGTTGGGGCTGGATCGACCCCAAAACCGCCATTCCACCGCTCTCCCATCGGTAGGCATGGGATTGTTGTCCGAGGATGGCTTCTTCGCCGCGCGCGCACTGCGTCATCATCGCAATCAAATTGGCTTGAGTACCCGAGGGGACGAATAGCGCAGCCTCGAAGCCAAGCATATCGGCGGCCTCTGACTGAAGCTCGAGAACGGTCGGGTCGTCGCCAAAGACATCATCGCCGACCTGAGCGTTCAGCATGGCGTCCCGCATGGCGGGGGTGGGGCGGGTGACGGTGTCGCTGCGAAAG
>Ga0209085_1002685_pt1 | contig 10018 bp, 7 predicted proteins | sample C_131016_EF_Meta_FD_187310 | JGI IMG/M metagenome (GOLD analysis project Ga0209085, IMG submission 187310) | Freshwater microbial communities from Lake Croche, Canada to study carbon cycling - C_131016_EF_MetaG (SPAdes) (version 2) | ecosystem: Environmental > Aquatic > Freshwater > Lake | place...
CTTCATGGAAAATCGTAGGGCAAAAACTAGAGCGGTAATACCAATGGCAATCAGGATGAAGTTCCCTTGAATAAAGCGGCTCAAATCCATCACCGCCTGCGTAATGAAGGGCAGGGGACGTCCCCCCAACATATCTTTAAAGATCGCTTCAAACTTCGGCACAATGAAAAGCATCAAGAAGGTCACGATGCCGACCGCAATCGTTAACACGACCAAGGGATACACCATGGCGGAGGTCACCTTGCCTTTGATCCTTTGACTCTTTTCTGCAAACTCCGCTAGCCGCGTCAGGACCACCTCCAGCACGCCACCCAACTCTCCTGCCTTGACCATGTTTACATATAATTTGTTGAAGGCCTTGGGATGTTGTGAAAGAGCCTCGGAAAAAGTTGTGCCGCCTTCCACAGATTCAGCCAACCCTGTCATGATCTTCTTTAAATTCGGATTCTTTTCCTGTTTCCCCAAGGTGCGAAGGCTTCGCAACAAGGGCAGACCCGCACTGATCAGGGTCGAGAGCTGACGCGTAAAAATGGTTAGAACCTTGGCAGGAACCTTGCCCGTACCGCCTCCTCCACCCATTGAAAAACGAAGCGAAAACCCCTTCTTTTTTCCTTTGCCTGAGGCCTCAGCAGTCGTTTCCGAAATGTTGGTTGGAAATTGCCCCTTCTTTTTAACCGCCGCTGCTGCGTCCGAAGCGTTGTTCGCCTCCAAGGTGCCCTGATGGGTTTTTCCTTGGGCGTCTACCGCACTGTAGGCAAAGAGGGGCATAGAAGTTTAGGTGTACTTAAGAACTTCCTCGATGCTGGTATGTCCCTCAAGGAGATTCCGTATGCCGTCTTGCCGTAGGGTGGTCATGCCGAGCTCAATTCCCTTCTGCCGTATGACCACCGATGGGGCCCGCTCATTGATCAACAGCCGGATGGGCTCCCTCACATCCAAAAGCTCATAAATGCCTACTCGTCCCTTATACCCCGTGCCGTTACACACCTCGCAGCCCTTGCCAAAATAAAACGGCTGGTCTCCCACCTCCGAAGGCGTCATCCCCAACTGACCAAGCACCTCCTCCTTGGGCCGAAACGGAGTCCGGCACTCCTTACATACACGCCGCAACAGTCGTTGCGCTAAAACTCCCTCCATCGTGGCCGACATCAAAAACGGCTCCACTCCCATGTCCAACAACCGCGTCACGGCACCCGCCGCATCGTTCGTGTGTAAACTGGTCATGACCAAATGCCCGGTCAAACTCGCCTGAATTGCAATCTGTGCCGTCTCCAGATCCCGAGTTTCTCCCACCAAAATCTTGTCTGGGTCTTGTCGCAGAAACGCCCGCAACGCCCGGGCAAAAGTCAGGCCGATGGACTCATTCGCAGGTACCTGAATGATGCCCTCCAACTCGTACTCCACAGGATCCTCCACCGTCAAAATTTTGGTATCAATCTGATTCACCCGACCTAGGCAGGAGTAAAGAGTCGTCGTCTTGCCCGATCCCGTTGGCCCCGTGACGATGAAAATCCCGTTTGGCTTCTCAATCGTTTCACAAATGTAGTCGTAAATGTGTTTTGGAATTCCCAGCTTTTCCAAATCCAAATTCACCACAGATCGATCCAACACCCGCATCACAACGCTTTCGCCGTACTGCGTGGGCAGGGTGGAGACACGCAAATCGACCTGCCGCCCCGCCAATAAAGTCTGGATTCGACCGTCCTGCGGAACTCTTCTCTCCGCAATATTGAGATTCGCCATCACCTTCACTCGTGAAGTCAACGGAATCGCTAAACGACGGGGCGGGGGAGCCATTTCATACAAGGCCCCGTCCACCCGATATCGAATCTTGAACTCCTTCTCAAACGGCTCGAGATGGATATCACTCGCCTTTGCATGAATCGCTCGTGCGATGATCGTGTTCACATACTTGATGATCGGAGCACTGCCCGCTTCGTTTAAGTCCACTCCCTCGGATGCCAGGCTGGCCTCGGGCGCGTTTTCCAGCTCCTTGAGCACATCATCGATGTTCACCTCGGCCGATCCGTAATGTTTGTCGAGAAGGGCCTGAACCTGTTCGGGAGGAGCCACCACCTGCGCGATTTCCCGCCCTGTCGCAAACCGCAGATCCTCCAGCGATTGAGCGGCCAACGGATCGGCGAGAGCCACCGTCAATGTCGTCTCGTCTCCCGCCACAGGCAACGCCCCCAAGTTCCGTGCCGTGTGTGGGGGGATCCGTGCTAAAAGTTCAGGACTCAAATCCAATCCCGTCAAATCCGCCAAAAGAGGAAGGCCCAGACTATCCGAGATCTTTTCCAAAATCTGAGGCATCTGGACGATCCCAAAATTCCCTAAAATCGTCTCTACAGGTTTTCCGGTTCGGTTCAGCTCATCCGTAATCTCCCTCGCCTGGTCCTCAGATAAAACATTCTGCTCCTGCAAAAAGGGAAGTAGGTGACGTGCGTCCATGATTAATCCTTATCTCCCATCGTGGCTGAGATCACCTCTTCCGGAGTCGTCATGCCCGAAACCACTTTGCGGATTCCGTCCTCCCGCAACACTCGCATGCCTAAATCCCGCGCCCGTTGCCGAATCTTCGACACAGGCACGCCTTCATTGATTAAGTGTCGAATCTCATCGTCCACGACGAAAATCTCAAAAATTCCCGCTCGTCCCCGATATCCTGTTCCCCGACACCTGTCGCATCCGTGACCTTTCGAAAAGCGCGCCTCGGACAAATTGGCCGAAAGGAGGTTCAACGCCCGCAACTCCGCTTCGGTCGGTGTATAGGGTTGCTTGCAGTCAGGACAAATCTTGCGGATAAGACGTTGGGCCAACACCGCCCGAATCGAGGAGGAAACCAGAAATGGCTTCACCCCCATATCCACCAAACGGGTGATCGCACTAGGAGCATCATTGGTGTGAAGGGTCGAAAACACCAAGTGCCCCGTCAACGACGCATTGATCGCAATCGAGGCGGTCTCCACGTCACGAATCTCGCCCACCATGATAATGTTAGGCGCCTGCCGCAACATCGCCCGCAGCGCCGCTGCAAAGGTCATTCCAATCTCCGTATTCACCGCAACCTGATTGACTCCAGGCAACTGGTACTCCACAGGATCCTCGACCGTGATCAACTTTCGATCGGGCTTGTTGATCGTGTTCAAGCACGCGTACAACGTCGTCGACTTGCCCGAACCTGTCGGACCCGTAACCAGGAAAATTCCGTCCGCATAGTTGATGACCCGCTCCAGAATGGCCTGATCGTCTGCGAAAAATCCCAACTCGGGCAGGCCCAGCATCAGATTCTTTTTGTCCAAGATACGCATGACAACTGATTCGCCGTGGATCGTGGGCACGGTCGAAACCCGCAGATCCAACGTCGGACCATCCACCGTGGCCAACGCAATACGCCCGTCCAATGGCAACCGCTTCTCCGCAATGCTGATGTTCGACATGATCTTAATTCGGCTAATGATGCTGGATTGGAGTCGCTTGGGCGGGTCTTTCATTTCCTGCATGTTTCCGTCGATCCGATATCGCAGACGCAACCTCTTCTCCAGAGGTTCAATGTGGATGTCGCTAGCTCGCAATCGATGCGCTTCCAAAATTAAGCCGTACACCAACCGGATAATCGGGGCGTCTCCCTCTGCCGTTTCGTCTCCTCCCTCCGTTCCAGCTTTTTTTAGTTCCAGTTCGCTTCCATCCATGTTCGCCATCAGCGAGGCCAAGGATTCATCCGTTTTTCCGAAAAACCGCACAATTGCATCATCTAGCTTGGCCAGAGGAACCACCACTGGCTCCAGATCCGTTTTCAACAGATAGCGCAATGCATCCAACGTTTCGAAATCCAACGGGTCTGCAATCGCGATCCTCAGCCCCGAAGGCAGGCGCATCAATGGCAGGGCATGGTAACGCCGGCTTTCTGCCGGAGGAATCGTCGAGAGAACATCCTCGTCCACATGTTCAATCATCGCTTGAAAGTCCATTCCGCAATCTTTGGCTACGATTTCCAAAATCTGATCCTGAGTAAGCAATCCCCGCTTGCTGATCCCCTCCAACGTCGAGTGTCCCTGCATCGCCGCTTCTTCCTGACAAGCGGTCATATCCTCCAGACTCACCACCCCGGAGGTCTGCAGTAGCTCCAGTACGTAGGCTTCGTTTGAGATCATGACTTCGGGGAAAACATCGCCTAGGTAAGGGGAAAGGGCAACCGTCTACGCAGAAAGTTTTGCCTTTAAAATTTCGTCCACCTGCGTGGGGTTGGCTTTGCCTTGGCTCTTTTTCATCACAAAACCTTTCAGCGCATTGATCGCGTTGCTTTTGCCCGACCGATAATCCTCCACGCTCCTCGGATTCGCCACAATCGCCTCGTCACAAAAGGCCTCCAATGCCCCCACATCTGAAATCTGTGCCAACCCCAACTTCTCCACCAACGCTTTCGGAGAAGAGGGATTTGCCATCAGCTCTGCAAAAACCTTTTTCGCCTGCGCGCTGTTGATGCCCCCCTCCGCTACTAAAGTCGCCAGCTCTCCGAAATATTCAGGTCGCACGGGGGTCGTCGTGGGATCCGGTTGCGTTGCCAGAAAATCGTTCAAAATCCAGTTGGCCACCCCCGCCTTGTGCTTTGTCCCTGCCGCCGCCTTTTCGTAGTAGGCGCATAGAGCACGGTCCGCTGCCAGGACGCTGGCCTGATACGCGGTCACTCCGTTTTCCTTCATCAACCGATCCTGAAGTGCCGCAGGTAACTCAGGCAGGCCTGTTTCGGCAGCCGCCCGCAGACCTTGATCCGTCCGCACGGGGAGAAGATCCGGCTCGGGGAAGTATCGGTAGTCATGGGCTTTTTCCTTCGTACGCATGGTGAAGGTCGCCCCAGCCTCGTCATCCCACCGCCGCGTCTCGTGGTGGATCGCCTCTCCTTTCTCCACTGCCGCAATCTGTCGTGCGATCTCATACACCAGTGCCCGTCGCACACCGCTGATCGAATTCAAATTCTTCAACTCCACCTTCGTTCCAAACTCTTTTTTCCCAACGGGTCGAACCGACACGTTCACGTCACACCGCATCTGACCCTTCTCCATGTCCGCGCTACTCACATTTCCCGAAAGCAGCACCTGCCGCAACGATCCTAAAAAGGCGAACGCCTCTCCTGGAGTCCGCAGATCCGCTTCCGAAACAATCTCCATCAGGGGAGTGCCCGCCCGGTTAAAATCAATTCCGCTTCGCTCCTCATAGTGAAAGGATTTGGCCACATCCTCTTCCAAATGAATGCGGGTGAGTCGAATCGATCTCTTGGCCTTGGCCTCGTCCGTATCCTGTAGATCTTTGGGAAAAAGAAACGGATCCAGCCCGACCGTGCCCCCCGCACAGAGCGGATCCTCAAACTGGCTGATCTGATAATTTTTCGGCATGTCGGGATAAAAATAGTTTTTTCGATCAAACCGAGCCACGGGCGCAATCCGGCATCCAAACATCAGACCTGTCAGAATCGTTTTGCGGATCGCCTCCTCATTCGGCACAGGAAGACTCCCTGGCATTCCTAAGCACACAGGACAAACCTGACTGTTGGCGGCGCCGCCGTACTGATTGATGCAGCCACAAAACATCTTCGTTTGCGTGTGGAGCTGCACGTGTACCTCCAACCCGATCACCGCTTCCCAATTTCCAGAGGAGGTCATACAGGTGGCATCCGTTTCCAGAAATCGTGCGCCTGCTCGTACGCATGTGCTGCTTGCAGTATTTTTTCTTCTCCGAATCGGGGACCGATCAGCTGCAGACCGATCGGCAGGTTCGATTTTGTGAAACCGCACGGCAAGGAGATCGCGCCGTTGCCTGCCAGATTGGTGGAAATGGTGAAAACGTCGGCCAGATACATTTTGAGCGGATCCTGCGTCCGTTCACCCAAAGGGAAGGCGGGTTCGGGGCTGGTCGGGGTAAGCAACAGGTCGCACTTCGTGAATGCCGATTCAAAATCCTGACGTAACAGACCCCGCACCTTTTGCGCCTTGCGATAGTACGCATCCGCATACCCTTGGCTGAGGACGAAGGTGCCGAGAATGATTCGTCGCTTCACCTCCGGCCCAAATCCCTCCGATCGCGTCCGCTGATAAAGATCCAGAAGATCCTTCGGATCTACCGCCCGCCGGCCGTAACGGACTCCGTCAAAGCGGGCGAGGTTGGCCGAAGCCTCCGCTGTCGCGAGAATGTAGTACACAGCAATTGCGGCAGGAGTGTGGGGGAGGGACACCTCAACCAGCGTGGCCCCATTTTTTTCAAACCATTGGGAGGCACTTCGGATTGCAGCTTCGGTCTCGGCGTTCATTCCGGGAAGAAAGTACTCCTTGGGTAAGCCCACGCGCAGGCCTTTGACTGAGCCCTCGGGTTTGGAGAGGAAAGTTTCAGGTTTGCGAAGGTCGGTCGTGTTGTCGCGCGGGTCATGTCCTGCAAGTGCGGATAGAAGAATCGCCGAGTCCTCCACCGTCCGGGTGAGGGGACCGATCTGATCCAAGGAGGAAGCAAACGCAACTAGACCGTATCGGGAGATTCGTCCGTAGGTGGGTTTGAGTCCGACACAACCGCACAACGCCGCAGGTTGGCGAATCGAGCCGCCGGTGTCAGAGCCGAGAGCGGCAATCGCGAGGCGTCCCGCGACAGCTGCGGCGGAACCACCCGAGGAACCTCCGGGGATCCGAGTTGGGTCCCACGGATTTCGTGTGACCCCGAGCGCGGAATTTTCTGTGGAGGAACCCATGGCAAACTCGTCCATGTTAGTTCGTCCGAGGAAGATGGCACCCGCGTGGCGGAGTCGCGCCACGGCGGTGGCATCGTATGGAGCACGGTAACCTTCCAGGATTTTCGAGGAGCAGGTGCAGGGATCGCCTAGAGCGTTGAGGTTGTCTTTGAGGGCGATCGGGATTCCGCCCAGTGGGAGAGAGGAATCAGCTTTTTCAGCGGCGGCGAGGGCAGCCTTTTCGTCGATGTGGGTGAAGGCGTGGACGGTTTTTTCCCTGGCCCCGATTTCGGTGAGGAGATCTTTTACAATATCGCGGGAGTGAATCTCTTTTGAGGAGAGACGACGTCGCAGCGAGGCGAGAGTTTCGTGGGCGAGGCTCATTCGACGATTTTGGGTACGAGGATCAGGTCGTTGCTTTGGGCGGGGGCGTTGGCCAGCGCGGCTTCGACCGACAGGCTGGGTGTGGGGATGTCTTTGCGAAGGACGGGTTGGGCGGGGGCAACCACTTCAGGAACATCGCCTGTAGGGATTTGACCCAAAGTTTCCATGTGGGCGAGGATCTGGCTCAGTTGAGCCGTGAACTTGGTGGTCTCGTCGGGAGTCAGGGATAAGCGGGCTAACCCAGCCACATCGGCAACATTTAGCTTCGGAGCGGACATAAGCCCAAAAGAGTAGGAAGAAAGAATGCGATTCGGAAGAAAGAAAGCATGGCGGAGATTGTACAGGCTTTGAACTTTCTTCTTCCGCTCCGTGCCCTTTTCACGCCACAATCGATAGTGGCCTCCCGTCGTCCCCCTACAAAAAAACTGGCGAAATCCTCCCGGCTCGCTTCCGTTCCGCCTAGTCCGAGTGAAAGGCAACCGCATCGGGAGGATTCGTATGCTCCCATTCACTCTCCTAAAACTCGGCGTCTCCTGCTGAAACTTTCCGGAGAAACCCTCGGAGACTCCTCGAATCACCTTTCTCATCCGATCATCTTACGTCTCGCTCATCAGATCAAAGGAATCCTTACTCCAACTCTCCAGCTCGGGATCGTGATCGGTGGAGGGAACATCTGGCGTGGCGCTCCCGCAGCGAATGAAGGTCAGATGGACCGCAACACCGCCGACTACATGGGGATGTTGGCCACTGTGATCAACTCGCTGGCTCTGCAGGACGCATTGGAAAATGCCGGCGTGGAGACTCGGGTTCTCACCGCTATCGAGATGAAAAACGTGGCCGAGCCTTTCATTCGTCGTCGGGCCCTTCGTCACCTGGAGAAAGGAAGGGTCGTAATTTTTGCCGCTGGAACTGGGCATCCATTCTTCTCCACCGACACCACAGCCGCCCTTCGTGCGAGTGAAATCGGGGCCGATGCCCTGCTCAAGGCCACGAAGGTGGACGGCATCTACGATTCTGATCCTCGGACAAATCCGCGGGCGCAACGGTTCCAGACGATCACGTATGGAGATGCTCTACGGCGGCGATTGCAGATCATGGACTCGACCGCGTTTTCGCTTTGCATGGATAACAAAATCCCGATCGTCGTGTTCGACGTGTTCCGTGAGGGGAATTTGCGGGCTGCGGCAGAGGGGCGGCCCGTGGGCACGCGGGTGATCGCCGGGGACTGAAGAAAGACAGATCTGTTGCATTGGCTGCTCGAAACACGTCTTAATTCAATAAATCATTCGAACAAGTTTTCCGTCAAATCTTAGATTCGAAAAATAAATTTTCTTGCAAGGTGAACGGCGTAAATCCTCCCAACGCTTTCAATATAATTCACATAAAATTTACAATCAACAACTTACACTTACGAAGTGAATCCAAAATGAATTATGACAATTTTGTGACAAACAAAAATTCACCCTTGATTTTGAACACAACGTGGTTTAGGCTGTCTCTTGTGAAGGAGATTATATGAATATGAAAAAACTAAATGTCACTCTCGCAATCCTTGTAGCCGCTGTCATGGCGGGGAACGCTCAAACAACCGCCTACAGCGATACCGTCGGATACCAAACTTCTACGATCGCTGGCAAAGGATCTGGATCTTCTTTTTTATCGTTTGTTCCTAATAATTTAGCCAAGGCTGCCATACACACCGGTGCTGGAACAGCTGCTGGCACAGTCGTAACACTCACTGGAGCCAGCCTTTCAGGTTCAATCGGTCCCGTTTCAGGCGTTCCCACTCACTATCTTCTTGTTAAGACAGGTGCAGGTGCGGGTTTTGTTTCCGATGTCACTGCATTTACCGCTGGATCCGTAACAACTGCCGATGACTTGTCCTCGAGCATTCCTGCAGGAACAACGGTTTCTGTTGTTCCGCACACTAAGTTGACTGATATTTTGGGCACATCCACAGGACTTTTAATAACTGGAGGTGCTAGCGTTACTGCCGCTGACAATGTGTATCTAGTTGATTCAACTGGAACCTTGAAAACTTATTATTATAAAACTGGCATCGGTGCAGGCTGGAAAAATAGTAGTAACGTAGATGCAACCGCAACGATTGTTTATCCTAATGAGTCGATCATAGTATCGCGTAAGCAGGTGGCCCCTGTTTCTGTTGTGACAGTAGGCTCTGTTGCTTCAGAACAAGCCAAGATCGTTTTTTCGCAAAATGTAAACTCAGCATGTAGCGCGGCTCCCATTGCAATCACGTTGAGCTCCTTATATCCAACAATAAGCGGTGGGGCCAATGTTTCGGCTGCTGACAATGTTTACTTGATCAATCCAACTACAGGCGCACTCGAAACATTTTATTATAAAACAGGTATTGGGGCAGGATGGAAAACATCTTCCAATGCAACGGCAGATGCCAATCGAGATATTAGTGGCGGATATTTAGTTCAAAGAAAAGCGAGTACCGCGGCAATCTTAACACAATCGAAAACATGGTAAATATAGGAAAAAAACAAAGAAAGGTAAGAGCAACATGAATAAAATGAAAAAAATAGCAGTAGCACTGATCGTTGCGTTAGCGATGAACAGTGGTTATGCGGCCTTAACAATAACGGGGGCGACAGCATCTAGTTATAATTTCGCCTTAAGCAATAACAGTATTCTGACGGATGGGGCCATCTTTCAGATTGGTTATTACAATACTGCTGTAACTTCCGCTTCATTTTCCGGATTGTCATCAGCATCAGCCTTTGAAACGGGTTGGACATCGCTGGCATCTAGTACTGCCAATGCGTTCGATACTCGTGGTTTGAGGTCTGCTACAGCTGATCTTGCGACTGGGATAAATACCTATGAAGGTAAGTCCCTTAAGATGCTCGTAGGAAATTCCTCTACAATTAGCGGATCTACGCAGGTAGGTGT
>Ga0209085_1002686_pt1 | contig 10018 bp, 5 predicted proteins | sample C_131016_EF_Meta_FD_187310 | JGI IMG/M metagenome (GOLD analysis project Ga0209085, IMG submission 187310) | Freshwater microbial communities from Lake Croche, Canada to study carbon cycling - C_131016_EF_MetaG (SPAdes) (version 2) | ecosystem: Environmental > Aquatic > Freshwater > Lake | place...
AGAAATTGGGAAATTACAAAAGGCTCGTGATAATATCAGAATTGTTTTACAAGTTCGACTCGGTGAGGTTCCCGCAGATATATTAATATTTCTAGACCAGATTTCTACTCTATCTATCTTAGATGAAGTCCTGACACTGGCAGCTACTCTTACTTCTTTAGAAGATTTTAAAAAAGCTTTGGAATCCGTAAAATTAGAATAATTTGTATTGATGAAAATCCTCAACTCTCTACTGAACAACGCTACCGGATTGCCATGGCCTTGAAATAAAACCGAAAAGCAAGCGAGTTGTTGCCAAAAACCCGCTCGCTAATTCCTCCGTCTGTGTATAAAAATATTATCAAGCCAAGGGAAATTTTAGAACCTATCAACCTCCTGATGTGTCTGCTGGTTCTATCTGTTCAAACGGACTCTGACTCGGTGTAGAGTGCTCTTTTGTCTGGGTTCCTGGCATTATTTCAAAGATCGGGCTAAACTGTACTAAGCTATTTTTGAGTTGATCAAAGGGCTGGCGATTTCCCTCGAATGTGGCTTTGCCTGAGGCAATCAGGTCGTCAAAAGTAGATTTGCCTCCCATCACGGACTCCAAATCGCTGCGGTTGACAGTGATGGTCAGGTCAGGATTTTTCACGCTGAACCCCTTGATGTTGGTGAGTGTCGAGTTGCTCAATTCTACTACATACTTCTCGCCATTGTCGGGTGTAACCAGGTTGAGAGTGAATTTAATACCCTCGGTTTTTTTGCTGTCCAGTCGAATGCCGAGGAAATCAAGCCAGAGTCCGGTGGACATGGCGCGGATCGTGTCAGGTCCGGTACTTTTGGGGGGAACGCCAGGTGGCAACCCTGAGCGAAGTTCATAGGCCGCTGCCAAGAAGCTGTTGCGTACACTTGGGCTTTCCTTCTGGTAGCCAATCTGCTCAAACACATCTGCCAGCAAGTCTTTACCCGCCTCGTTATTGGGTTCAGCGTAGACTAGCTTGTTGAGAATCTCCATAGCTTCAAGGTACTTGCCCTGGTCATAGAGTTCCTTACCCTTGGCTATGATCTTGCTTGCGCCACCCATCATCTCGACATACAGAGGAGCGGAATCTCTCGGCGAAAGTGGGATCAGCGTAGCAGGGTTGGCGTCCCAATAGCCTAAATAGCGGTTAATCACTGCACGACTGTTATGTTCTTCGGAGCCGTGGTAACTGTGGGCTGCCCACTGCTGCTGTAAGCTTTTAGGTAGCTTGTAGACATTGTGGATTTCGTTGATGGTCACGCCCTTATTAGCCTGGTGCAGCACTTCGTTGTTGAGGTTTGCATAGACGTCGCGCTGGGTACGCATCACCTCTTGGATCCGCGCATTACCCCAGCGTGGCCAACTGTGGGAAGAGAACATTACCTCGACTTCCTGTCCGAAGATATACAGTGCTTCATTGATCTTTTTCGACCATTCCAACGCATCTCGTACCAAGGCGCCCCGCAGTGTGTAGATGTTGTGAATAGTGCCGGTGATGTTCTCGGCTGCCCAGAACGCCTTGAACTCTGGAAAGTACGTGTTCATTTCTGCTGGCGCCTCGGTGCCAGGTGTGTTCTGAAACACCATCTTTATCCCGTCGATGGTCAACTCCTCGAAATCGTTCTCGATGTATCGGGTAGGCTCAATCAGTCCCGTGTTGCCGGCTGCAGTATTCTTGCCAATAGATTGGTCTACATGGCCAAAGGGACTGCGTGGCAACAGCACCCCATACTGAAAGAACGCCCGACGGATCATGGCGTTGCCCGCGTACACGTTCTCAGAGATTGCATATTCCATAAAGCCGACCGGAGCGATGATCGCTATCTTGCCGCTTTTGACATCAGCCTCTTCCACGACTCCGCGTACGCCACCGTAATGATCAACGTGTGAGTGAGAATAGACAACAGCCACAACTGGTAGCTGGCCCAACTTCTCATTGAGAAACGCCAACGCCGCTTGGGCTGTTTCCTTGCACGTCAGCACGTCAAACAAGATCCAGCCAGTATCGCCTTTTATGATACTCATGTTGGCTAAGTCAAAACCCCGCACCTGATAAATCTTGCCCGGTAAGACCTCATAGAGTCCATATGCCATGTTCAGAACTGCTTGACGCTGTAATGAGGGGTGAATGCTGTCGAAAATGTTGTCGAAGCTCTGTAATAGGAAATCGTAACTGCCCATGTCCCAAGCCACGTTGCCAGCTTCCGCCATAATTTGCTTATAGGGCGGTGCTGCGATAAATCCTTTCTTGGATTCTTCAAAATCGCGCTTGTCCTCGAACGGTAGGGTCTTGCGTAAACCGTTCTGTAGTTCGATGGTAAACGTGGATGGAATCTTGCCTTTCGGATCGAAGTGTTCGCTTTTCATAATATCAAATTTACCTGTAAATCAGGACTCTATTGTTAGTTTGGTTGTATGACTTTATCGTTTGCATGCGTGGCTTGGTATATCTTTCTTACAGTAGTAACCCATGTCGTACCATGTTGTACTGCAACATCTCCAATATTAACCCAGCCCCATTCCTCCCCAACTTTAATCTTATAATCTCCAGTAATTCTGAGTGTTGTTCCATTCATCCCCAGATATACTGACTCTCCCCTCGGCACAGTCCATGTTCCTAATTTTTTTTGACGCTCTGGTGTCCAGAGCGTGACTAATACACTATCTTGACGATCATAGTCATTTTTTATCCTAACTCTCATTCCCTCGTTAACTTGGGAATATAAAGGGGAAGATTTAAAGATATTAGTTACCTGGGAATATTCAGGGGTGTTTTCTAAACTGGTGAACACTAATGTTGTTACTATTGTACGGATAAAAATAGTAGATATTCTAGGAATTATTTAGTTCATATTAACCATCCTTGTCAACAGTATTTTCTTTACAATATATAGGTATATCATTTTTCCCAAAGGCTGAAAGAGATAAAGCAGCCTGTGATTAAAGATATGTTTTATCATATTAAGATTGGTGTATTTTCAAAAGAAATCACCCTGCTGGCTGCCCTGCGGTCATCAGGCTAGACTGTAAATACTATACAATTTTGTATTTACAGTCTATTTGTTCTCAATATACCTCTTCCTCTTTGCATGGAATGATAATATAATATGTATAACCAGTATTGGAACCAATCTAACAGACAAGAAAGTGTAGAAACTCCTTTTATGGGACAGCCTTGGCTAGTGGAAGAAAGAGATGCTTGTGGAGTAGGTTTTATAGCATCTGTTAAAGGAGAACAAACACACGAGTTAATTGTTCAGACTCTCTCGGCTTTAAGCTGTTTAGAACATCGCGGCGGCTGCAGTGCAGATAGAGACTCTGGCGATGGTTCAGGCATAATGACAGCACTACCACATCAAGTATTTGCCAAGTGGTTTAGTGAACAAAAAATAGACCAACCTGAGAGGGAATCTTATGGGGTCGGTATGGTCTTCTTACCTCAAGAGGAGACTGAACGTAGTGAAAGTAAGCTTCATATAGAAGAGGTAGTTAAAAAGAAAGGACTAAAAATTCTCGGCTGGCGAGAAGTTCCCGTCAAACCAACAGTATTAGGCAGACAGGCTCTAGAAAATCAACCCTATATAGCGCAAATTTTTGTAGTATCAGAGCAAAGCTTAACGGGAGATCAACTAGATCGTCTTCTCTATATTGCCCGTTCAGAAGTGGGTAAAAAACTAACTGATGATTTTTATATCTGTTCCTTTTCCTGTCGGACAATAGTCTATAAAGGTATGGTGCGGAGCGAAATTTTAGGTCAATTCTATCTAGACTTGCAAGATACTGAATATAGATCTTCCTTTGCCGTCTATCATCGTCGTTTCAGTACCAACACAATGCCCAAATGGCCACTAGCTCAACCGATGCGCCTCCTTGGACATAATGGAGAAATCAACACCCTTTTGGGTAATATCAACTGGATGTCAACCAGAGAAAGGAATCTAGAACTGCCAGGGTGGACAGAGGAAGATGTAGAATCACTATTGCCAATAGTAAATATTGCTAATAGTGACTCCTATAATCTGGATAGTACTATGGAATTATTTGTCAGAACAGGTCATAGCCCCCTAGAAGCAGCGATGATCCTAGTTCCTGAAGCTTATGAGAAGCAACCAGATCTCAAAGATCATCCAGAAATAGTCGATTTTTATGAATTCTATGGTGGACTACAAGAAGCTTGGGATGGTCCGGCTTTACTAGTATTTAGCGATGGAAAAACTATCGGGGCTTGTTTAGATCGCAATGGACTCAGACCGGCTCGCTATGCCATAACAGAAGATGATTATATAGTCGTCTCCTCAGAAGCAGGGGTAGTAGACCTAGATGAAAGTAAGATCAAAGAAAAAGGAAGACTAGGACCTGGACAGATGATAGCAGTTGATTTAACCAGCCAAGAAATTCTCAAAAACTGGGAAATCAAACAAAGAGTCGCACAACAACGTCCCTATGGTCAATGGGTAAAAAGCTTTCGTCAAGATATCCCCCGCTCTTCTTTCCTGATAGAACCCCAGCTAGATGGTACTGAAGAATTATTGAAATATCAAACAGCCTTTGGCTATACTGCCGAAGACGTAGATATGATTATTCAACCGATGGCATGGCAAGGGAAGGAACCCACCTTCTGTATGGGGGATGACACACCACTGGCTATCCTCTCAGATAAACCTCATCTACTCTATGACTACTTTAAACAGCGTTTTGCCCAAGTAACTAACCCAGCGATAGATCCTCTGCGCGAAAGCTTAGTCATGTCCCTTAATGTTTTCTTAGGGGAAGGGGGAAACCTGCTCAACCCTAGTGAAACAGATGCCTGTCTTCTTAAACTAGTCACACCAGTACTTAATGAAACAGAACTGGCATTAATAAAAAAATCAGGCTTTCATAATGTAGAAATATCTACCCTCTTTTCCGTCGTCACTGGACCTGTAGGTTTAGAAGGAGCAATCTCAAACCTGCAAAAAGAAGCAGAAGCTGCAGTCAAGGTTGGTGCAAAAATACTTATTTTAAGTGACAGAGCAGGGGGAAAAAGCATTAATGAAGACTATAGCTATATTCCACCCTTACTAGCAGTAGGGGCAGTTCATCAATATCTGATACGCCAAGGACTGCGCTTAAAAGTGTCCCTGATAGTAGATACAGCCCAATGCTGGAGTACACATCACTTCGCCTGTTTGATTGGTTACGGAGCATCAGCTATCTGTCCCTACCTGAGCTTAGAAACCATCCGTCAGCTATGGTTAGAGACTAAAACCCAAAACTTGATGCAGAATGGGAAGTTAGAAGCGATAAGCTGTGAAACGGCATTAACTCGTTATCGCAAAGCAGCCGAAGCAGGAATATTAAAGATCATCTCTAAAATGGGCATCTCACTCCTGTCCTCCTATCATGGCGCACAAATATTTGAAGCCATTGGTTTAGGTGTCCATCTGATAGAAATAGCCTTCAAAGGGACTACTTCCCGTGTAGGAGGACTGACCATACAAGAAGTCGCTCAAGAAGTAATCACTTTCCACGCCAAAGCTTACCCAGAACTCAACCAGAAAAGATTAGAAAACTACGGCTTTATTAACTATCGTTCGGGTGGAGAATATCACATGAACTCTCCTGAAATGGCTAAAGCCTTACATAAAGCTGTAGAGGCTTACAAGACTGGGAGAGACTATAATCACTATGAAGTCTATCGCAAGCTTCTAGAAGGAAGACCAGCCACAGCCTTAAGGGATCTCCTTGACTTAAACACTACAGGTGCCGCCATACCGCTAGAAGAGGTCGAGAGTGCCGAAGAAATACTCAAACTCTTCTGTACAGGGGGAATGTCCCTAGGCGCACTCTCCCGCGAAGCACATGAAACCCTAGCTATTGCTATGAACCGGATAGGAGGGAAGTCTAACTCAGGTGAAGGTGGGGAAGATCCTCTACGCTATATTACCCTAGCCGATGTAGATAGTGAGGGGAATAGTAAGAGTTTCTCCCATCTCAAAGGCTTACGCAATGGAGATCGTGCGAACTCAGCTATCAAACAGGTCGCTTCAGGACGTTTTGGGGTCACTCCTGAATATCTGATGAGTGCAGAACAGATAGAAATTAAACTGGCACAAGGGGCTAAACCAGGCGAAGGCGGACAACTGCCAGGTAAAAAGGTGAGTCCCTATATAGCTATGCTGCGGCGCTCACTTCCTGGTGTAGACTTGATTTCTCCCCCACCTCACCACGATATCTACTCTATAGAAGACCTCGCTCAATTGATCTTTGATCTACATCAAATTAACCCAGCTGCTAAGGTATCTGTCAAACTAGTTGCCGAAATAGGCATCGGAACTATTGCTGCAGGAGTGGCCAAAGCTAACGCCGATGTTATTCAAATATCAGGACATGATGGCGGCACAGGTGCTTCTCCCCTCAGTTCTATTAAACACGCGGGTACACCATGGGAGCTAGGTTTAACTGAAGTACATCGAGTATTGCTAGAAAATGATCTCAGAGACCGTGTTATTCTCCGAGCTGATGGGGGCTTAAAAACAGGTTGGGATGTGGTGATGGCTGCTTTGATGGGGGCAGAAGAATTCGGTTTTGGCTCCATTTCTATGATTGCTGAAGGCTGTATTATGGCAAGAGTCTGCCATACTAACAACTGTCCTGTTGGGGTAGCTACTCAACAAGAACACTTGCGGCAACGTTTTAAGGGTATTCCTGAAAATGTTGTCAATTTCTTCTACTTTATTGCTGAAGAAGTCCGATCTCTCCTTGCTCATCTAGGCTATCGCTCTCTGAGAGATATCATTGGTAGAACTGATTTACTGAAGGTGCGGGAGAATGTGAAACTAGTTAAAACAGAATCTCTCAACCTAGACTGTCTGCTGAAATTACCTGGGGTCGAAGAAAACCGCGCCTGGTTAGAGCATGAGACGGTACATAGCAATGGGACTGTCCTAGATGATACTATTTTAGCCGATCCTGAGATCAGACAAGCTATTAACAATCAAGGGTCGATTACCAAAGAATATCGCATTGTTAATACAGATCGCACGGTAGGGACACGTCTGGCAGGAGTGATCGCCAAAAAATACGGCAATGATGGTTTTACGGGAGAAATAACCCTGAAGTTCAAAGGTTCAGCAGGACAGAGCTTTGCTGCTTTTAACTTGCCTGGAATGAAAATAATTCTAGAAGGGGAAGCTAATGACTATGTTGGCAAAGGACTATATGGAGGGGAAATTATTATAGTTCCTCCTGTAGAGGCTAAATATGAAGCCAGCCAAAACGTCATTATTGGGAATACCTGCCTCTATGGTGCAACGGGTGGGGTTCTCTATGCTAATGGGAGAGCGGGTGAACGTTTTGCCGTTCGTAACTCCCTCGCTAAAGCGGTTATTGAGGGCGCAGGCGACCACTGTTGTGAATATATGACAGGTGGGGTGATCGTTGTCTTAGGGACGGTTGGACGCAATGTGGGGGCAGGAATGACAGGAGGTTTAGCCTACTTCTTAGATGAAGAGGGGAATTTAGCTGAAAAAATTAATAAAGAGCTCATTAAGCTTCAGCCTGTCAGCACTCCTACAAGTATCGCTCAACTTAAAGATTTGATTACTGCCCATGTAGAACGCACAGGGAGCCAAAAAGGTCGTCAGATTTTAGATAACTACGGGGACTATCTCCCCCTCTTTAAGCAAGCTGTACCTCCTTCTGTAGCGTAGGGATAGTGGGAGTGTGGTTACGGTGGGACAGGCATCTGTGTGGCCTGTCCCCTGCCTGTAACTACTTATTTTTTGGCTAAACGCTCAATAGCTATCATGGTGATATCATCAAATTGTTGAGCTTCACCAATATGGCTGATTAATTTGTTAGTTATTTTTTCTACTAGAGCACTGACTGAACTAACTGGTTGTTCTAAAATGCTTAATAGTTGTTTGGTCTGAAAAAATTCGCCGTTAACTGCTCTAGCTTCGGGTACTCCATCTGTGTAACCATACAGAGTATCCCCATATTCTAAATAGGTTTGTTGGATCTTAAATTTGGCATCTGGCATCACTCCTACAGCTGGACCAGTTCTTTTCAGATTCTGGGTAATTTTTCTTTCAGAATTAATAACATAAATTGGCTCATGTCCACCATTAATATAGCTTAATAGACCTGTCTTGATGTCTATTACTCCAAAAAACATAGTAGCGAACATTGTTAAACTTTCATGATGTTTAGCTACATAATTATTAGTTAATTTCACAGTTTGTAACGCTTTTAAATGTGCCTCTTGAATTTCATTATCCGAGACAGTAACTAACTGTTGGTCTAGATCTTGTTTGACAAATATCCTAAGTAAACTGCGGAAAAGTGCCATAAATAGTGCTGCCCCAACTCCTTTATCACAAACATCAGAAACAACTATTGCTAGATTATCTTCATCAATCCAGAACGTATCATAAAAATCTCCTGCCATTTGATAAGCAGGTTGAAAGAAACTCGCAATTTCCCACCCAGAGGGTTCTATTTTTTCCTCGGGAAGAAAATTTAGCTGCATCTCTCGTCCTTTATCTATCTCTCTATTTATTTGTTCTAAATATTTTATTTCTTTCTCTCTTAGTTCTTTTTTCTCTAAAGCTGTTCCTATTCTGGCTTTAAGTAAAATCGGGTTAGAGGGTTTCGGTAAATAATCTTCTGCTCCTATTTTCAGACATTGAATAACCATATCTATTTCGTCTGAAGCCGAAATCATAATAATTGGAAGATTTCGCCATTTCGTATCTTTTTTTAGTTGCTGGAGCACTTGATAACCATTTAATTCAGGCATCAATAAATCTAAAAGAATTAAATCATAATTTCCTATATAAATCATCTCTAATGCTTGTTTACCATCTATGGCAACTGACACTTTGTAACCTTCACGTTCCAGTTGACGAGAGAATAGATCTCGATTATTATCATTGTCATCAACTACTAAAATATGAAATTTACTAGTATTCAACTCATAACTTTTAGTGATTTCTGGTAGATTAATCGAACGGATATCCTGTAAAACTTGAGCTTTAGGATATTGAATCCCAATACTAATCAGTTCTTCTAGGCGATGTGATGCCTGATCTACTCGACCTATATCTGATGATATATCCGAGGTAGTTTCACTTGATTTCAACTTCTGACAAGTCTCAATTACTTTTTCTAAAGAGGGGATAACTTCTATTTTCATCTCTTCAAAAAAAATTGAAAATTCTGACTCAGATGTTATGGCTTTTCTATCTGTGCTTTGAAGATACTTGTTAATAATTGAAAGCAGTTCATATCCCCCAGTGTTGACGATTTGGAGGTTCGAGAAAAACTCCGAACTTTTCTCATCTGCTAGATCCTCCATAAGCATTTCACTATAGCCAATGATGGCATTTATAGGTGTCCGTAGATCATGCCTTAACGCACTTATTGCTTCAGTAAAGTTATCTGTATTTTTCGAGAAGGTCATATGATCTAAGATTTTAAAAGAGTTTCCATTTTAGAAAGTAATCTATCTAATTCTATTGGTTTTGTATCATAATCATCACAGCCAGCCGCGATAGCTTTTTCCTTGTCTCCCGACATAGCATGGGCTGTCAAAGCTATAATAGGAATGGCCTTAGTGTCTTCATTGGCTTTTAATTCTCCAGTTGCTGTCCAGCCATCCTTGATTGGTAAACTCATATCCATTAAAATGAGATCAGGTTTTTCGCTAATTCCCATATTCACCCCTTCTGCTCCATCAACAGCAATCAGCACCTCATATCCCTTTCTTTTTAAACGACGAGAAAGCATATCTCGATTCATTTCATTATCTTCAACTAGTAAAATTTTAGGCATAAAACCTCCCCTTAAAAAACTCTTTAGACATTATTATATGTGTTTTCTAGTTTATTTTCACGATTTAGGTGGGTATTAAGTAAATGATTTACCTCTGTCAATAGAGTTTGACGATCATAGCTACCTTTTTGTAAGATATTTTCCACATAGCCATCTAGTCTCTTCCTGTCTTCGCTAGTTATGTCTTTGGCTGTAATGACA
>Ga0209085_1002689_pt1 | contig 10008 bp, 15 predicted proteins | sample C_131016_EF_Meta_FD_187310 | JGI IMG/M metagenome (GOLD analysis project Ga0209085, IMG submission 187310) | Freshwater microbial communities from Lake Croche, Canada to study carbon cycling - C_131016_EF_MetaG (SPAdes) (version 2) | ecosystem: Environmental > Aquatic > Freshwater > Lake...
TGTAATTCCATCAACAGAAGACTTAGAATATAGTCGGCAATTTTGGTTTCCTTCAATAGATTTGCCCTCATGGGATATAACCATTATTCCAACTGGATAACTGGTATCTTATTTCTTTGCAAGTCCCTTATCCAGTCCGTCCATTCCCCTGGAGCGTGGAAATGATAGGTCTGTCCTGCAACAAGAATAATTTCTGTATCATTCCACTTCTCTATTGCTTTTACTTGCGTATTATATGATTCTCCAACTTTCATTGTTACCTACTCAAGTTAACATATTGGTATTGTCTGATTAATATTAGAGGATGAATCCTCTAACTTGCGACATATAGGAAGACTGTCAACAAATTTATCATTTGAGTTAGGATCTGTTTTTGGATCTGTTTTTGGATATCGTGGTATCTTAACCCCAGTAATAACTACCTCCATAGAGCTATTACTTTCAGCAGATCCAGGGGAGATAATAGGAATTTCTCTTGAGCATATTACAATTAAACAAATAGCAATGATTGTCAAAATAGTTTTCGTATAAAGATCAATTTTCATCTAAACCTCCATGTCTTAAACTTTTAAAAGGTCACACAGATTATTTAAACGATTTTGGTTATTACGTATTAACTCTTCAGCTTGTTTAATCAAATCGTTAATATTATCAGTACTAGCATCGTCCATATTATCTTTTGCAAGATCTAGTAAACATTGAAAGCGATAATACTGTTCTGGAGATAATAATTGTTGAAGTTGACAGGCGACTGCTTCACTCTGACTATCAGAAAAAATGTCAAGGACTGGTAAAGCCCATTTGAGTTGCCCCCAATTCTTTGCCTGTTCATAGCGATAAGGCCTTGTTAAAGAACCTGTTCCTAGAGAAACAATTAGAATGTCATGTCGACTGAGGTCTTCTCCTGTATCCCGTTTATGGGAAATCATCATTTCCATCATGGCTAGAGAGGTCGGATTATTAGCAAATACTCCCCCATCCACTAGAGCATAATTACCTTGTTCATTCTCTTTTTCTATCTGATAAGGTGGGAAAAAAGTCGGTGCAGCAGAAGTGGCCATTGCTGCTTGTTGTAGGGTGTACCTTCCACATATTTTTTCAAACACACGCTCTTGTTTAATCGTGGCGTTAGGATTGTTTGTAAAAAAGAGAGGAGTTCGTTCTTCAATGTCGTAACTGGTAATCAAAACTTCTTTAAGGTTTTCAGAAAGAAGTGTGTCCCCAAAGTATTTCAACAGTACTTTTTTTCTGTTTTCTGAGCCAAATTTAGACTCAAACAATTCGTCAAACCGTCCAGGAAATCTTTCTTGAAAAATAGTACTGCCATCTTTTATATAAATATCCTTCAACTTACTGGCAGTAAATAATGGTTTACCCTCACTATCTTTTTTGGTCAACCCCAGAGCTAAAATCCCCCCTGTAGATGTACCTGCTATTAAATCAAACATTTCTGCGATTCTTTTCTCTGTTTTATTTTCTATGTACTCTAGCAACATTGCTGGAATAATGCCTCGAATACCTCCCCCATCAATAGACAGAACTCTTTTTTTGAATGTCATAACTGTTGTTTCCTCTCTTATCTATGTTTTAAAAAAGCCCGTTTACTATATCTTCTTTGATTTACTCTTCCACATATAACCTGCACCAAGAAAACCCAACATTAGTAGTCCATAGGGAGATGATAATTCAGGTGTAGATACAGGAGATTGGGAAACAGGGGACTGCGAACAACACTAAGATAATTTTGTTTACTTATAATTATCTAGTTATTTTCCTATTTAACTACTATCTGCGAACCTTTAGCACAATTCCACACAATTCTTAAAGATAGGCAACAAATCTAAAATATCTTGAAGTAAAAACAATTAGAACATGAAGATTAAACCTATCGGGACTTAAACAATAAAATAAGACAAGAAAGGCTATAATGATTATCTATAAAAACTTTTACGTTAAGATTCCCTTCGATGAGAGAAACCACTCCAGCAGCCATGCCACCTTGTTTTGATAGATGGTGCCAAAGATTTGATGATCTCTTGAAAACACAAGCCCAAAAAAGGGAATTCAAGCATTATTTGGGAGGATTATTAGGAGAGAGTGAGCGCAAAAACCTTACCCAGATTGCTTCTAACGCTGTCGGAGTAGTTTATAGTTCCTTGCACCATTTTTTAACTGAAGCGCCTTGGTCGGCTGAAAAAATTAATCAAAGGCGTTTAGAAATAATGAATAAATGTAGTCAAACTAGGGTAAAAAAAGGATTTACTTTAATAGTTGACGACTCAGGACACCGGAAAAGTGGTAACTTTACTGAGGGAGTAGGACGACAATATTTAGGAGAGATTGGTAAAACAGATAATGGACTAGTAATAGTTACAACACATTTATATGATGGCGTTAAGAACTTACCATTAGACTTGGCAGTCTATCAACCTGCTAGCTCATTAGAGAAAGGAAAAGATGATGATGAGTTTAAGAAAAAACCAGAACTAGCTTTAGAATTAATAGATAGAAGTATAAAGCGAGGTTATCAACCTGGTATTGTGCTAATTGATGCTGGGTATGGAAATAATACTCCCTTTCTTGTAGAACTTGAAAAGAAAAAGTTAAAATATATAGGAGGATTAGCAAAAAATCGAAAAGTAAAGGTAAAAAAAGAAGGACAAGATCCAACTGAAATTAGATTAGATAATCTAGCAGAATCATTATCTAAAGAGGCTTTTACAACTATTGAACAAAATTTAGAAAAGCCGAGAACTTTGTGGGTAGCAGTTTGTGAAGTAGAGATATCAAGTTAAAAAGGGTCTCGGAATATAGCTATCGTTATGAATGCTCCAACCTTTAATGAAGCAACTGAAATTGATTATCTTATCACTAACGTTTCTTCTTTCATTGTTACGCCACAATGGATAATTGCTACTTATTCTCAAAGAAATTGGATAGAAGTATTCTATAGAACTGCTAAAGGTTGGTTAGGACTAAAAGAATATCAAGTAAGAGAGCTACGGAGTCTAACTAGACATTTTATTCTCGTATTTACTGCCTATACTTTTATTGTTTGGCACCAGTTAACAGGCGGTTTTAGAAGACGTTGGGCCACCAAAGAATTAAAGACATTTGTTGATGCTTTGGAAGCATTTAGAACAGCTATGTCTTTCCGTTTCTTTAATTGGTTACAAGATAATAAGGACGTATACACCGCCCACAAAGCCAAGCTTGGCTTTGTTTGGGCATAAAATCTGTCTAAGTCCCGATAACCAAAGATGGTCGGGAGACGCGTCACATTAACGCTTTAAACTCTTCAACTGCATCCCGTCGCAGCCAAGGGTCAATTTCATGCCGAAGAACAGGACCGTTATGGTGAGTGGTGCGACGTAGTAAACGGGCGATAAACTCCATTGCTAGGGGATGATTCTGCTTCATCGCCTTTTGAAAAGCGTTGCCATCTAATGTGCCAACATTAGCAAGTACAAGATCTTTGAGTTCCTGCCCAAAGTTCATAGCGTTTGCACTCACCTGCCAAGCTCCCGCCTCCATAGTGTCTGGCGTAACCGAAGTTGGGTTGGTCGTGTCGGGACCTGCGTTCCAATCCCAGGAGGATTCAAAACCAGCGAGAACGCGCATCACTTCCAACATGACAACGCGGCGATGCAATATATAGGCAGGGTCGTTAGGCTTTCCATCCCACGGACCGAGCACGTTGAAGATACTGGAATATATGTCGCTGGCCTCGTTACGCACGAATATCTCGTCAGGTGCGTTCTTTCCCCATTGAACTAGTTCATTGAGCAATTCATCTGGTGGTACACCTCTATTGGAGACGTGTTGTTTTGTAGCATTAAAGGTCATAATTAGTAAAGCTTGAATATTTGATAAATGTTCTGTTTACATCGTAATCTGTTATTAAATGGATAATCCCAAAGCAATGCTACACAATCACTACTTGATAGTAAATCCGTTAGAGATTATTATAAATCTAAGTTGTTGTGAATTAAAATAAAATGTAATCTAATTTAACTTTATTAAGTTAGATACAGCCCTCCCCAGCAAGCCAAACCACATTCTTCTTGCTAAAGACCTTACTCAATAAGCATTTCAAATTTTGATGTGTATTCAATGAACAAGCCAAGGGCTGTATCTTTACTTAAGTTTAATATTTAAAAATCAAAGGATAAGTTTTTGTGAAATCAGTCATTATTGGAATCATGTTAAGTTTTTTGAGTCTCCCCGCCATGGCTTCTGATAGCTTATGGCTCTTGTGTGACAATGGCAACCTTGCGATGAATTTGCTTGAGCATCGGTCGGCTGACGGTCAAGGGAGAGTCACTTCGCTCAGTCTTTTGCTCGGTATCAATAATTTTTCTGGCCAATTGACTAACACAAATTCGGGTAAGGTTTTTTTGACCAGCACCCCGAAAGATGAGAACAACTTCATCGGTGATGTTGCTGTGAATTATTCGCAAAGAGTGATTTCTTTAAAAGGCACTCTCAACTTGACTGGGAGTCGCTTCAATATCAATACTCAGCTCAAGTGCAAGGAAATGCGTCCGAATTTATGATTTAGGAGCAAACGGAGAATTCTTTTTGTTACGCTTTCTTTATATCTAGTTTTTGTTTGAATTGGGGGAATTAGAATCAGAGTCCAGAAGCGGATTTGCATTACGAACGTTAACCAATTTTTTCAGAAGGTCAAACCAAAAAGAAGCACCCATCATAATAGCAAAACCTGATATCACTAATCCAATAATCTTACTGAAAAATCTTAATGGATCTGATATCACTAATCCAATAATCTTACTGAAAAATCCTAATGGATTTGCTGGCAAAAGGCTCCACCAGTTTTTTATTGTATCGGTACTCCATCCTATTGGGGGTTGATTTACAGTTTCTAGGTTCTTAATTTCCTTTTGTGCAAGTTGTGAATTACACTTTTCTGTAGATTGAGGGTTGTCAGTACATTTTTTCTTTATAATATCGATAGCTGATTGAGTAGTAGCTTCTCGAACCTCTGGTTGAGAATATAATATTTGAAACATCTTAATCGTATCTGCATTAACAAGGATTGCTGCTGCAAAACCAATCCAAAATAAAACAAATTTGCTGTTCCGTTTATAAGTCCCCCCAGTACTATTTTGAGATTGCTCAAACCAATTTTCAATCTCAGTTTGAAATAGTTGAATGTCTTTGGAATTATCTTTACTATCTGTCTTTTGAAGAGCTGCTTTTTGAGCAACTGCTGATAATCGATATTGTGTTATATCAGGCATAACAAATTTTTCTTCATTAGGTATCGGAGCAGAACTAATGGGAGTTTGGGGTTTTTCAGATGTCGGAGCAGAACTAATGGAAATTGTTTTTTTTGCAGGTTGCTGCTTAAGATTACTTATTATATCTTCTAGGGTTATCTCTGACAGGGACGTATATTTTCCTGGATTCAATTCCAAGTCTCTTGCTAAAACTTGAATTAAAGCACTAGCAAATATTTCTGGCGGGATATAATTAGGTCCGTATAAATAACTAGTAGAATTATCAGTTCCACTAAAGCCTAATGTGGATTGAGTAAGAGAGGAAATTAAAGGAGTTTTATAAATTTCATTAACCAAATCAGCAATTTTTTTTTCATCTCCTTCTAGTGGCTTTTTTTTCCCTCCTGTCAAACAAGTTATCCTAGAAAAAAAACCTGGTATGTCTATTAATTTTTGGATATATATGGACATGCCTTCCGACTTAGAACCATCAACTGTTCGTAATGCGTTCTCTAATTCTCTAGAATTTAGTTTCCCTCCCAACATTCGATAAATTGATTTTTTTAAATGTTTAGCTCTCCATTGTAAAAAGGCTGTGAACGATTCCTGTATTTCAGATGCCAGAAGACTTAAAATCAAGTAAAGAAAAGAAAGTCCAATTGCAACTTCTAAAATTATTGGCAGACTAATATTCATAAAGTATCCTCAAAAATTCTTTCAAATTTAATTAGCGTTAAAGCCCAAAGATAGAAAATCTAATTAATATCGATAGTGTTACCAATTGAAGGATCACTAATATGAAGTCGTTAGCCGTGTTCCCTCTATCGGGCTTGGAAAACGTAAAGCGTCTCTCTAATTTTTGCTTTTTTTAGGTTAATGTTATGTTGAGGATGCGGGCTACGAAGAACTAGAACCAACGGATGATAACACTCCTTCTAGTCCCGTTAGCAAACCGGCAAAGCCACCCAATGGACCACCCGTAGCTAATCCTCCGGCAATACCAGTTACTAAATTAAGGACTGCGGCGGACACCTGCAACACTTTATCAATATTTTGAATTTCTTTGACAACCGCATCGGCTTGATTTGTAGCGTTGATAAGTCTTTGTGCTGCATCATTTACATTGTCAACAGCTAAACTTATAGCTAAAGAAAGTATGTGGGATGCAGCAGTATTAATCATAGTTGCTATCGAGTTAAGAGAAGAAATATTCGGATCTCCAGGCTTCATTGTACTGGCTTTGAGTTTTAAGTTGTAGGCAATGCTATACCATATTTTGGCATTTTGGCGAAGCTGCTCAGTTGTTATGGTTGTTTGGGTTTCCGGTGACATTATTTTTAATCTCCTTATTTTTGATTTAATTGAACTTTATCTATACAATAACTCAGTATTTTTCTTGAGTTTACTAATTACTGGTTGTAATTCCTTAACTTGTTTAGCAAGCAATTGATTAAGATTTCTTTTTTGCAAGGCAGTCAGTCCGCTGTCAAGAGATATCGAAGTAAGTGTTTTATTAATTGATTCATTGTCTTTCTCCAATTTATTAAATGAATCGATTAAAGTATTAGCATTATTCAATTTTTCCTGAATTAAGGCTCTTGACTGTTTCCATTGTGTTACAATTACCGGTTTAAAAAGATCATATAATGGATCGTTCTTTTGCTCATGATTTATTAGAGGCAATCCATAAAAGGCGATAACACTTTGCTCTTCACCAAAGAGTTGTACTTTGTAATCTGTGACCGTATCTTTTAAAGCTTCTATAACCACTTTTACGTCTTTATTCGTTGATGTAATCTCCTTTTTCAAGATATCTGCTCTGATTTGGTTTTCAACAATATTTGCAATAAACGCCAAAATTTGACCAGCTGCAGTAATTTCTATTTTTTCTTTATCCGAATTAGAACCCTTGATTAAGGGCTGAACGGCATCAGTTAAAGTTTTAACCGATTTTGTTTCATCAAAATTAGCACCTGCCAAGTTTCCAATAGCTACATAATAATTACCAAGTACATTGTTTAACCAGATTGCTTTACTTGCAGGATTTGCAGTTTTGGCATTTTCAGCTCTCACTTCTGTAATCTTGTAGTCTTCTTCACATTCTAGAAGAGCTTTCTTAATAGCAATAACTCTAAGAGAATCTGGAATACTTGTTTTTTGGTCTGGTGATTTTGAATTGTCAATGTTTACAATTGGGATCTCTGTGGCATATGGTTCATATTCCACCCTACGAATACAAGTGTCATAAAAATCTTCTGCAATCGATTGGTAAGCATCGGTTGTTGTTTTGCCTTGCTTTGCAAGTTCTTGTACATCTTTTAAGTTGACCTGACTGCAACTCCCGAGCACCAAACTAGAAAGAACAAAAAGACTAACTTTTTTCATGTTATTCACCTTATAACTTCTGATAACATCACCCTATATATCGGCAGAAACACCTTAGTAAAATATAAGATTATATTGATTATTCTGTCTTAATTTAATTAAAGCTCTGTAATATTACTGAGAAACATAAACATTACAAAATTTAATAAACAACTTTTTGTCTCAGGTTTGGTCAGACGAACAGGGGAATTATCATTAGGAGGGAGGAATTTAAGTAACTCAGCTTTAACTGCTGTCTGAACATCTACCACAAGACATCGGGTAGCTTGATTATTCCATAGTTTGGCAAAGCTGCGTTCTTCTTCATCTACATGGTTTTTGCTATTATTCCAGTCGGTAAAGACGTGGAAACTCTCCCAATTCTCTGTCCAGCCTTGGGCAGTTTCATTAACACTCCCATTAAAGGCCAAACGATTACCTAATTTATCCTCGATAATACCTGCCTTCTCGTGAAAGATACCATAAGAGGCAATTGGCTTACGTTCCCCAACAGAACAAGGGATAGCTAGTTTTACATCTAGGTAGTCTTTACCTATCATCCAAGCTAATAATTCTAGGGCATTTATTTCATAAGTAGATGTTGGTTTAAGCCCACTTTCCGTAACTACCAATTTGGTTCGTACATTTTGGCAAAATATACTATTTTTATAGGCAAATTTCAGTACTTTCTCCAAGAATTATTTAGTATGAAAATTCTAGACTTTCAAAAGTAAACGCTCTATATTGTAAAAGAATATTAAGTATTTATACTTAATATTCTTGAAAATTAAGTACATAAGCTTTGATAATCAAGAAGTTTGTAATGTACTATCTGTACGCTTACGGAATGTGGGTTTAAGAGGAAAATCACATAATCTATTCCCTACAACTTCGCGTAACTTTTCTCCTCTCTCAATAGCTTTTACCTCTGCTTCCCCAAGTGTGCAGCCAATAACTAGGCGCATTCTTCCATTGTTATGGACAATACTCTCAATTCCTCTAGCTGCTAGAGTAAGTAATTTAGCAGAGAAAAAGCCTGTTGAGCGCTCATAGCGAATGGCACAATTAAGAGCAGGTTCGTAAAACTCCCTGACTAGACTATTGCTGTCAGAGTCATATTTAGTTTGCCATTGGTACTCTGTTAATAGGGGCATAAAATTGGTCAATTTTTTGGGTCTTTTTTTCTGGCTCTAATTCGCTGAATATCTTGCCAAAATTCCTCTCTTGTTACATTGGCTAGTTTAGGTTTTTGCTCCTTTGTATAATCGTCACAACCCCACCTTTGCTCCTGTAAAAAGCGAATTGCGTCAACTTCCCCTAAAGCTTCTACTAAAGCTTGATATCCTCTTCTTCTAAGTTCAATTGGGGTCATAGTTGTCTTCTCCTTCTAGTTGGAGTTGAGTTGAGTCATGTTATATAAAGATTCTAGGTTTAGGTTATGCTTAAAAGCTCTTTATCTCTGAATAGGTCTTCGGTTTATATTTCCACGATTAAAAGCTTTTTCACAACTATCTCGCTCACGATCATCTCTAGGAATTATCCACCCCGTTGCTCTACAGGCATTACAATTTCCAGATGGCATAGATGAATCACGCTTAGTACCATAACATATACCACATGTATATTCATATTCATACATTTTTACTTTCTCCTGATTTATTTAGTAGCAAGGTCTTGAAGGTAATCTTGGACTATTTTACACTTATCTCTGTTCCACTCATAGTTGTAATATCTCCGAATATTACTCCAACCATATATCTAGTTGCTTGGGCTGAGGCACTTTTTCACTAAATGCTAGACGACGTAGGTTTTCTAGGACATCGAAGTCTTTAGCAGCTTCCGCAACTGCCCCCTCTTCATCCTCAAATTTAGTAAAAGTGCTGGAGACTGGCAAGACTTCTAAAACAGCAAGTAAGGCACTATGGAAATCAGGGTCTTTGTCTACTCTGTTGTTAGCGAGTAAATCTTTAGCAGCTTCTAGTCCATGAGTGCGGGCACGATTAGCTGCATGATGAATAGCATCTAACATAGAGTTACTACCATCTGAGACACCTAGTTGTCCTTTAGCAGCACGTTGGGCGCTATCCCATAATTCTAGATCGCTGCCTTTTTTCTCAGCAATATGACCAACAATTTGCTTATCTAAATCTACTCCTACTACTCTAGCAAGGCGTAGTCCTTCATCATAGGGGAAACGAGGAGATTCAAAGGCATCCCAAGCTAAGACAAACCATTCAGTAATAGGATCTAGGTTAGTCTGTCTTTTTGAGCCTAGGGACTTGCAAAGAAATAAGATACCAGTTATCCAGTTGGAATAATGGTTATATCCCATGAGGGCAAATCTATTGAAGGAAACCAAAATTGCCGACTATATTCTAAGTCTTCTGTTGATGGAATTACA
>Ga0209085_1002695_pt1 | contig 9999 bp, 10 predicted proteins | sample C_131016_EF_Meta_FD_187310 | JGI IMG/M metagenome (GOLD analysis project Ga0209085, IMG submission 187310) | Freshwater microbial communities from Lake Croche, Canada to study carbon cycling - C_131016_EF_MetaG (SPAdes) (version 2) | ecosystem: Environmental > Aquatic > Freshwater > Lake | place...
TTTTCTTGTCGCCATTTTTCTATTGCAGCATGGTTTCCGCTCAATAAAACATCAGGCACGGTCATATTCTTAAAAACTTCAGGGCGGGTGTATTGAGGAAATTCCCTATTAACTCCATCACTAAAACTCTCAATCTCGGCACTCTTCTCGCCGCCTAGCACTCCTGGAAGTAATCGAACGATACTGTCTGTGACTACCATGGCAGGGACCTCTCCCCCGGTAAGTACATAATGCCCGATACAAATCTGATCATCTACGAGTGAAGTGATACGCTCGTCATAGCCTTCATATCTTCCGCAAATAATAATAAGATCCTGCTTTGTAGTTGCATAATTCTGCGCATGTTTTTGGGTGTAGTCAAACCCCCTAGGGGTCATCAATAGTACTTTTGCCTCAGGAGATATTTTCTTGCAGTGCTCTACAGCGGCAAAAAGTGGTTCTGGCATCAGTAGCATTCCATCACCGCCCCCATAGGGTGTATCATCAACTGTCTTTCTATTACCTATTCCAAATTGGCGTAAATCTACTACCGATAGTTCTGCGATAGCTTTATCTTGGGCTTTCCAAAGCATACTAGCCCCAAAGACACCACCAAACATATCCGGAAATAATGTAATTACTTGTATTCTCATATGTATGAAAGTATACAACAAAAAAAGACTACTCCTAAGAGAGTAGTCTTTTCTTTTTATTTCTATGAATTAAACGTCTAGATCGTCGAGTTCTTCGAGCTCTCTTCGAGTGTCACTTACAACACTGCTAGGAGTTTCTTTTTCTTCATATGACTTATCAGCATGGGATGATTCTCGCTCACCTTCTTCTCTTGGAGCTCGTGCATACTCTCCGACGCCATTATCTACAATCTTAAGATTGTAACGAGCCTCATTCTTTGTTCCAAGAGCTCTTAAGAGTGTTCGGATACTCTGAGCAGTAGCACCTCTTTTTCCTATGACGCGCCCTAAATCTTCTGGATCTACAGTTAGTTCAAGTAGAACTCCCTTTTCATCAACTCTTCGTTCAATTTGAACTGCATCAGGATTACCAACTAGAGATTTAACGATATATTCTACAAATTGGACATCTATGGTTGTATTAGACATACTGGAAACTCCTCATTTACTGTTAATACTATAAGTATACAATAAAAAAACTCGAGTCAAGCTCGAGTTTTAGTTTGTCAATTTAGTTAAGGCTTTACGCTTCAGGTGTTTCTTCGACTACTGCTGGCTCTTCGGATTCAGCCTGTGCTTCTTCTACTACAGGTTCTTCAACAGCAACTTCTTCAACAGGTCGATTTTTACGAAGTTTTTCAGCATTCTTTATAGTCTTCTGCTTCTTGTCTGAAGCTAGCGTGACCCATGTGGGGAGTTCAACTCCTTCTTTTTTCAAGATTGCAGCAACTCGATCAGAAGGTTGAGCGCCATTCTTTAGGTAAAAAGCTGCTTTTTCGGCATCAATTTTGGTTTCTTTAGTGTGTGGATTGTAATTACCAAGTCCAGCAATAACACGACCACTTGATGGTGTCTGTCGGCTGTCTTGTACTACGACACGGAATTGAGCGTGACCCTTACGGCCAGTACGTTGCATACGAATTGCGAGCATATCTTTTGTCTAGTCTTTCTTCACTTAAACTTGTTATATATTCTGATAGGTTATTCTATCTGTTTTCCTGACAATTGTCAAACCTTTTACCCCTTAGGTTCATAAGTCGTCAATGCAGCTTCTGCGGCACGTTGCTGTGCTATCTGCTTACTTGGGCCAGTACCCTGTCCTTTTGCAACATTATTAACCAAGACAACAATGGTAAAAATCTTATCGTGATCAGGGCCTTCTTCAGATACAACCTTGTAATGAGGTGTTGCGCCATCGACACTTTGCGCAATTTCTTGGAGCCTTGATTTTCCGTCCATCCACGAGCCAGTTTCTAAAATACCGTCAAGGGTTGAGAGAATATTCTTCGTAATAAAGTCAGCAGCAGCATCGTATCCTTGGTCAAGATAGATTGCACCGATAATAGCCTCAAAACAATTGGCTAAAATTTGTTGGCGCGCTCTTTCGCTGCCTCTTTTTTCACCCCTTGAAAGTCGTAGATATTCATTAAAACCTAGCCGTTCGCTGGCAGCACTAATACTCTCAGTCCGCACAAGAGCGCTTCTCCAGTTCGTTAAGATACCTTCCGGTTCAGAGTAGGTTTTATACAAGAACTCCGTTACAACAAGCTCTAAGACAGCGTCACCGAGAAATTCAAGTCGTTCGTTATGTTCTTTAACAGATTTTTTATGTTCGTTAAGGTAGGAACGGTGAGTTAAGGCCGTTACGAGTAGCTCAGGATTATTAAATTTACCACCCAATTTTTCTACCGCTAAATCTTGATAAATACTAAATTCCTGCATCTCTAACTTTCTTAAGCCCTAAGAGAATAATTTTACCTATGTCTTCATATTCAATTTTTTCAAGCGCTTCTTTAGCTGGGAACCAGTCAATGCCATTCATCCAGTCTTCTTTTTTAAGATCGTTTGAATCACCTTGCGCGACAACAAGATAGATTTGCGTACTCATCAGAATAAGGCTATTTTGGCGTCGATAACGAAAATTAATTTTTCCAAGCCACGAGAGAACCTTCATCTGCTGAAGCCCTGTTTCCTCTCGGATTTCACGCTCAGCTGTATCCCGTGGACCTTCACCGGGCTCGATATGCCCCTTAGGTATCGTCCATCTATCTTTTGCGTCTTGAATTAAGAGAATTTCAATCTCTTTTGACTTTTCATCACGTCGTACTACAACACCCCCGGCAGTTGGCTCGCGCACTACTTCCGTTATTGCTGGCTTTCGCTTATTTAAATAATTTTTGAATCCCTTTAAGGGGGCTGGTCTTTTCATCATTTCTTTTCTTTCTTTTTCTCTGGAGTATGTTCAGTTTTAGAGGCTTCAAGATTTCTTAAAGCGGTTCCGAGTACTCCATTAATAAATTTTGAGGAGTTTTCGCTGCCAAATGCTTTAGCGAGTTCAACCGCCTCATTAATCACTACTTTAGGGGGGACATCTGCAGCGTAGCTCAGTTCATAAAGACCAATCTGCAAAACAATACGATCAATACGAGCAATTTGCGCTAATGGCCATTCAGGTGCAATTGGCTGCAAAGTATCGAGCAATTCCTGACTTTTAACAGACACTCCGTGGACTAATGAAACTATAAATTCCTTATCTTCAATAGTCTCACTGTAGCGATCTATATTTCTTTCAAGCACTTCTTCAAGATTAAAACTGGTATCCCCACAATCAGCGCGAAAATCCTGCTCATACAATGTCTGTAGAGCTACAATTCTGCCAAGATGCCGATTTGATGCCATAATCTTGTCTCGTACCTTAATCTCTTAGAAATAAGAGTTACTTTGTAAAATAGCGCTATTTGCTAGCAGCTTCAGTTTTAATCTTACCACTTTCGCGTCGTGTAGTATAAGCATGAACTGGAGATTTAGCGTTCACTGATCTCGCCAATTTAACTACCAAATGACTCCTACGAGTACCGGTGCGGCGAGGTGTTGTTCTTTTCTTCGGTTTACCCAAGGTACAAACTCCTATAAGTTTTATATAACATTTACTAAATAATGATATTATTATAGCAGTTTGTTACACAAAAACTCAATAGAAAAGTTATTATGTACAAATTTTGACTAAACGTAACCAATATTTTAAAATACTTATTATGAATGAACGATACACCCAGGCTAACCAAGAGAACTTTTCGAAAGCTGAAAAGCAAGATTTTTTGAGAACCGAAAACGAAGGTCTTTTTAGACTTACTCTTAGAGGTAAAATCGCACTTACTGCAGCAGCACTAGTAATAGGTGTTCTCGGTGCAAAAGAACTTTCTGGAACAAATGAATCCCCGATCACAACAGCAGATCCTGTAACTATCACCGTAAATTCTGGGGTCAACCTCCACACATCTCCTCACATGATTAGCGATAGCGCAGATGGTAGCACTAATATAGACTACACGGTACCCAAAGGAGAAAATATTGTTGTCCATAACCCACTAAATACTACAACCTTTGGCAGTACAGGTGAAGAGCAGTGGGCTGGATTTCATGTGCCTGGATTAGACGGCATTCAATGGATTAACGAGTCTCAACTAATGAATCCAGTAAACCAGGGAGCTATAAACGTCAAGTACAATAGTAATCCAGGTGATTCAATTAATGTTAATGATGACGGCAATGGAAATTACACGTTCAAAACACCAGATGGATCAGAGCACACAGCCGGAACTTCAGAAATTATTTCTTCCAACCCCTAGGATATCTATGTCAAACTTTATCCCAGAAATAATCGATACTTATAATTCATTTAATCCTCGTGAAAAAATTATTGCCCGTGTTGGCGCTGTTGCAATTTTTTTATGTGGAGCGGGCATGCTTGAAGGTTTTGCAAATAACTATGTTGGCACCGATTCCCTCAGTTGTTTTGGGTCAACAGAAATCGCTATACCAGCAAATGCATCTTTTACTCAGGCATTAACAGATTCAGCGAACCGTTTGCATACTTCCCCCGCTGATCTTCAGCCAATCCTTATTGCAGAAAATGATAACAATGTTTTTTTCGGTCCACGAGGGCTTACTTTTAACGTAAGTGGCTCTACAACCTACCAAAGTCCAACCAATTGTAGTAAATAAGCTAAACTACAAAATTAAGTAATTTATCTTTGACGTAGATCACTTTACGTATACCTGGTGACAAATAATCAGCAACATTTTTATTTAATTTAGCTTCTTCTTCTATAACAGATTGTTCAGAACCAGCCGGAATTTCAATTTCACCTCTTAGCTTGCCATTCACTTGTATTGCAATCTTTATAGTATGCTTAACGAGATACGCCTCGTCATGTGTTGGCCATGGAGCAATATGAATTGAACCTTTCTCGCCTAGTTCAGCCCAAAGTTCTTCAGCAATATGTGGTGCAAAAGGAGCTAGTAACTGCGCCATCGATTTGAGCGCAAATTTCCAAGATTTTTTATCTTTAAAGCCTTTTTCTTTTTCTACGACATATAGTTCATTGCAAAATTGCATCAATGCTGCAATTGCAGTATTGAATGACATAACTTCAAGATCTCTGCTAACTTTCTTGATAGCGCCGTGGGTTACACTCATAAGTGCCCCCTCGGACTCAGAATTTGTTTCGTTATATTCTGATTCAATATATCTTTGGGTTAATGTCCATACTCTTTGAAGAAAACGAAATACACCAGCTAATCCTTCGTTACTCCAAGGAGTGGACATATCGAATGGTGCGAGAAAGAGTACGATCAAACGAAGTGCGTCTGCTCCATAGCCTTGCTCGATAATTTCTTCAGGCTTAATATCATTACCCTTGCTTTTGCTGATCTTTTGTCCATCAGCAGCAAGTAGCATTCCTTGATTTCTCAAAGCTTTAAATGGCTCATCAAAGTTAATAAGTCCAGCGTCATGCATAACCTTCGTCCACATACGTGCATATAAAAGATGCATCACAGCATGTTCTGCACCACCAACATAAAGATCTACTGGAAGCCAATAAGCTGCTTTTTCTTTTGAAAAAGGTGCTTCAGCATTATGGGGATCAGCGAATCGTAAAAAATACCAACTACTGCAAGCAAAGCCATCCATAGTATCAGTTTCTCGGCGCGCTGGACCACCACAAGTAGGGCATTTCGTTTCTACCCAATCCTTTGCTCGAGCAAGCGGGGATTGACCGTCACCACTTGGTTGAAAATCATCCATCACAGGTAATTCAAGTGGTAGATCTTTTTTAGGTACAGCAACCGCACCATCTATAGGGCAATGGATAATCGGTATCGGTGCGCCCCAATATCTTTGTCGACTTATAAGCCAGTCACGTAGTTTGTAATTTACTTGTTCTTCACCAATCTTCTTCTTCACTAAGTCGGCAACAATTTGTTCTCTTGCTTCAGCACTCGATAATCCGTCATATTTTCCAGAGTTAATCATTATGCCTTCGCCACTATAGCATCCACCGTGATTGGGGGCGCTTGAAGAAACAACTTCAATAATTGGAATCGAGAATTGGTTTGCAAACTCAAAGTCTCTTTCATCGTGAGCCGGTACAGCCATTATAGCGCCCGTTCCATAGCCCATAAGTACATAGTCAGCTATCCAAATTGGAATTCGTTCATTATTTACTGGATTGAACGCATATGCTCCTGTGAAAACACCCGTCTTCTTTTTGGCAGCCTCTTCTTGTAATTCAATTTCATTTTTTCGAGCTGCTTTTTCAACATATTTTTCAACCGTCTTTTTCTGCTCGTCAGAAGTAATCTCAGCTACCAATGGATGAGTGGGTGCAAGCACCATATAGGTTGCTCCAAAAAGAGTATCGGGTCGAGTAGTGAAAACTTCAATAGTTTTATCTTTTTCGGCTACAGCAAAAGATACTTTAGCACCTTTGCTTTTACCGATCCAGTTTCTCTGCATTAGCTTTATGCCTTCGGGCCAATCAAGACCATCAAGTCCTGCAACTAGCTCATCAGCGTAATCGGTAATATTAAAAAACCATTGTTTCAACACTTTTTTACTCACTGGAGTATCTTCATGCCGCCAGCAACAGCCGTTTACTACTTGTTCATTTGCAAGCACCGTTTTACAAACATCACACCACCACTGAGGGCTTTCCTGTTGATATGCGAGACCACGTTCTAGGAGTAATAAGAAAAACCACTGTGTCCATTTATAGTAATCTGAATCCGTAGAGCCAAATTCACGGCTCCAATCTATGGAAAGACCTAGTTTCTTGCATTGTTCTCTAAAGTTATCGGTATTTTGTTTAGTGGTGATTTGTGGAGAGATCCCTGTTTTAATTGCATAATTCTCACCTGGTAAGCCAAAACTATCCCATCCCATCGGTTGCAATACGTTATGTCCCTGCATTCTCTTATATCTTGCGACTACATCCGTAATTGTAAAATTCCGAGTATGACCTATATGCAACCCGATACCACTAGGATAAGGGAAAAAGGATAGAGCGTAATACTTCGGCTTAGCATCATTATCTATAGCTTCATAGATTTTTGAATCAGACCATTCTTTTTGCCATTTTTTTTCAATAGCTCTTGGATCGTAACGTTTCATTACAATTAGTATACCTTATAACACCTTGAAAACGATTAGCTTCTTGCTAAGGCAAGCTTTATCAATTTATCTACTAGTTGAGGCATGGAGAGTCCAGCTTGCTTCGCAGACAATGGTACCAGGCTGTTGTCAGTCATACCGGGTAAGGTATTAATCTCTAGACAAATAAGGTTTTCATTTTTATCTACAATCATATCGGTTCTTGAAATGTCTCTACACCCCATTAGACTATGTAGTTTGATGGCGATATCTTGCGCCTTTTTTTGAGTAGATTCACTAACTAATTTCGGGGGGCAGTTTTCTGCAGTTTGACCGTTATATTTATTTACGAAATCGAACTCTTTTCCTTCCGGAGGGATAATTTCTACAACTGGGAATGCTTGCTCACCAATGATTGGGACCGTTATTTCAATGCCTTCAATCAATTCCTGCAGGAGTAGCTCATTATTATATTTGGGAAATATCGTTTCTAGAATTTTATGCTTAAAATTACTCGGATCTCGGACTATAAAAGTATCTACGCTTGATCCTTCAGCCTTGGGTTTTATAACAAAAGGATTTTTTAATAACTCCGAATTTTCAAAATTTTCTTTGGATATAACTTCAGATTTCGGAAATACTATATCGCTAGCTATCTGAGCTGTGCGTAGTTTATCAAAACAATTTGCGGAGGCCTCAGAACCAGAACCAACAAATTTGACTGAATTTTCTTCAAGTATTTTCTGTAACTCACCACTCTCCCCTTTTCCGCCATGAAGAATAGGAAAAACTACATCAATTGCCTTAATGTGCTGCAAGATATTATCATTTAGTGGATCACAATAATCAACTTCATACCCCGCTTCTAAAAGAGCTTTACCGACGGCTGCACCTGATTTTAAAGATATTTCGCGTTCTGCCGAATCACCTCCAAAAACTACTAATACTTTCATAAAATTTCTCCGAACTGTTTTATTTTTATCTTCATCCAATAGTTTGACTGCCTTACCAAGTTTATCGTGTCTTCGCTGTTCAAGAGAAGTTTTTTAACTACCTCTTCTGCATAAACCCCATTTTGAGACCCCTTAACTAGAACAATTCCATTATCTTTAAGGTTTTCTTTTACTGCTCTTGCGGCAGCCTGAGGGGTTGATGTTTCGATAACCTTACAGCCGTTGGCTGCTGCTGCCGGAGCTGTATAAAAATTAGCGTGTTCACCTAGGGTAACAACAAGGTCAATTAATTCTGGTCTGCAAATTTCTCCCATAGTTTGATGCTCTTTTTTTGAGCTTTCACCGAGTTCATTCATCATTCCTAGAACAACAATACGTTGTGAGGCCTTTAAATTATTTAGAATTTCAAGAGCCGCTTTAACAGCAAGTGGACTTGAATTATATGTATCATCAATAATTAAAGAGTCTTTGATGCCTTTAAGAATATTCATCCTACCTGGATTTGGCATAATTTTCTGAATTCCAGATTTAATCTCATCACTACTTAGACCTAATTGATCGCTTACAGCAGCAGCAGCAGTAGTTGCTTTTGCAAAAGGTGCTCCGAACAAAGTAGTTTGCGCATTAAACGAATTGCCTGCAGACTTTATAGAAACTTCCATTTTGTTTTTTGAAATTTTAAACGTACCGGAATAATTGGCACCCGACTCTAGACCATACGTTAAATACTCAGTGCCGTTAATATATTTAGTGATGAATTGAGGGTTTATGTCGTCGATATTTAAAATTATATTTTTGCTGAAAGATGAAACCGATAGTTCTTCTAACGCTACAGCCTCTAAAGTTTTAAACTGGGCCATGTGCTCGGGGCTCACCGCAGTGACGATGCTTACCGCGGGATGGAGGTATTTGTTAAATGCAATTATATCTCCTGGTCTATCCGCTCCAAGCTCCACTACGACAACATCATAATAAGTTGCCTGTTTCAGAATTCTTCTTCCTCTTAAATATGCTTTTACCCATTTTGCTAAATCAAGAGGGTTGGGCTGTGACTGTTCTAGGAAAATAAAGGGCACACTGAGTAATGTGTTGTAATTACCCTTCTGAAAACCAACTTTATATTTCTCCGATAAAACCTGTGCTATGGCAAGCTTAGTGCTCGTCTTGCCGACACTTCCGGTAACCGCAACAATTTTTACATTATGTTTTTCAATTATCTTTTTTGTAAGATTTCCGAAAATTGATGTCAGTATACTTTTTGGAATTTCTTTTAACATGTTTTTAAACTATTCCGCCTAAATGATGAATTTCACAAACGTGAGAAGTATTCATAAGCCATTCACATCCATGATTTTTTGCGAATGAGGCTGATTTTTCGGGCCCCCACGTTCCTTTATCATATCCGTAAAGATGTTTATTATCTTTTTCCCAAGCGCTTAATATGGGCTGCAGAATTTTCCAGCAACGAATCACTTCATCGCTGGTTGCGAATAAGCTTTGGTCACCCATAATGGCATCTATGAGAACTCGCTCATATGCGTCAGGCCTAATATCCTTAAAAGAAGTTTCATAACAGAAATCCATATCTACTGGTTCAAGCTCTTCGACGAGTCCTGGTTTTTTCGCAAGTAGCCGTATGCCGATACCTTCATTTGGCTGAATACGAATAGTTAGCATGTTAGGAGTAATTTTTCTTCTTGTTCTATCTTTGAAGACAAGCGTGATCTCCGTGGTTTTTTCCTGCAGTGCCTTACCGGTTCTAAGTAATATTGGTACCCCGCCCCAGCGAGAATTATTAACCGTAAGATGGACTGCAGCGTACGTTTCAATATTTGAATGAGGATTTTTGACCTCTTCTTTATAGCCCGCATATTGCCCTCTAATAGCGACCTCATCCACAAGTTTCTTTTTAATTGGCTTAACTGATTTAAGGAGTATGAGC
>Ga0209085_1002696_pt1 | contig 9996 bp, 8 predicted proteins | sample C_131016_EF_Meta_FD_187310 | JGI IMG/M metagenome (GOLD analysis project Ga0209085, IMG submission 187310) | Freshwater microbial communities from Lake Croche, Canada to study carbon cycling - C_131016_EF_MetaG (SPAdes) (version 2) | ecosystem: Environmental > Aquatic > Freshwater > Lake | place...
CTCCGGCGCTCATTGTGTACTTTACGTGTTTATGCAGAATTTAAACGCCCGATGTACCAGCCAATATCAAAGTACTGACCTTCTCCCGGACGAAGCTGAAGGCTATCCGGGGCCGGCTGGGATGCCAGTGCCTGAATCTCTGAGTACGAGATGGCCCGAGGCCAGTACGACACACGGGCCACAACGCCATCCCACTTCGACCCCGTCGTAATCCCAGACTCGTTCTGTTCAGGAAGCTGTGCGAGTGTGTGATGCTGACGGAGGGTGCCGTTAATGTACACATCCATGGACTCCTGATTCACAACCATCGCAAAGTGAATCCATTTTGCCGCAGGAATGCTTGGGACCAGGACCGTCTCCTCTGAACCATAGGTCTTCATACCAAAGATGAGGGAGTTCGAGGTCGAGTCGATAGAAATGCGGGGCGCGCCTCCCTTGTCAAGGATGGTTCGGGGCTTTCCATACCCAACCGTGAAATCGTTAATCAGAATCCAGCCAGAGTAGGTGAAGACGATACCCTCGGGCTGATTAAATGAGCGAGGGATCGGAGAGGTAAACGGGCTCTTTACGCTTCCCCGTTGAGAACCCGAGACAATGACAACCTCGTCGGTCTTCTTGACCGTTGACAGATACCACAAGAGAGCGGCGAGCCCCACGACAAGGCCCACTGCAACGAGACCCCACACAAGCATTGTTCTTTATCTAGAAACAAAGCCCTGCGACCCAAGACGCAAGCGAGGAGCGAGTGAGGGCCGCGAGTCTGCGTTCGAGGCCTCGACGAAGAGATGAGGATGCATCTCTAGAAGAGTGGACTTGCGCTGGAAGTCAATCGCCGTTTTAGTGACGACCCGGCCCGGGATGTTGTAGATGTAGTGGACCCGTGAGACGTCTGAGGCATACTGTGTCTGCAAAAATCCCGTTCGAGATACGCGGATTGTCCAGTCAATATCCTCTCCGTAGGTCGCGTCCCGAAAGGAGAAGAACTTGGCAATGTCAGCCAGCATTGGATTCAAGTGATTAGGTGGCCTCTGAAACACAGGAGGATCAGACTGGCTGGCCATCATCGTTGTGAGATTGAACTCCGTGCTGTGAATGAAGTTGTGCCTTGATATCTGGCCTACGAGACGCATTACGTGGAAGTTGCCACGAATCGTGGCCACAACGTCCTCGATATAGGCATCCGTGATATCGTCATCGTCGTCGATAAAGGCGAGGTACTTACCGTTCGCCCGCTTCTTGAGACGCTGACGTTTCAACCCGACAGAGACCTGGCGATTGTCACGGTCAATACAGAACTCTACCCGAAGTGTCGGAGCAAGACGGCCGAGTTTCTCACGAATAGAGGCCAGGAGCCGCTCTCGTTGGGCATCACGCTCGACGAGAGTGGGAATCAAAATTGAGAGGTCGTGTGTGTAGTTCTTGCGAGAGATGTAGGTCATCATATCGGCAAAGAAGAACTGCTGATTGATGTTGTACAGAGCGTCCGTCGTTCCGTGTCCCGTGGATGGGTGTTCGTGGCGAATGATGACCGTCGGAATGTACAGTGTCTGATCCTTGTAGACCGTGCGGCAGAGGTCTGTCAGCTCTGTATCGCAAAAGAGACTCTTATAGCACGGCTCGTACAAATGTCCTAGACGATTGTACATGGCGTGCCCATAGATACAGAGGGTGTTCAGCTCATTCCCTTGATATCCGTCGTTGAACCAAAGAATACCATTGGTATCCGGAAAACTCGAACGCATATGGCGACGAATCACATCGTCGTAACCCTGTATCTGGGGAATCATATCGTCCGACACAAGCACAACGATTTCCCAGGGATACTCAATCTCGTTCATATTGGCATTGCAGGCCTCGATCTTGGAATGGTTGTCGCTGTAAAAGATCCGATGCCACGAGACCTTGCTCAGAAGGTTGGCTATCCGCATCTGAACGACGGGGTTGGTCATCGAGGTATCGTCGGTATCGCACGATATCGCAACCCCAAGATCTTCGGGTCGCGATGCGTACTGAACATATTTCGTAAGTGTGGCCAGAACCCGCTCCGGACGGGTCCGGGTCGGACACTTGAGTAAGATTTTCATTATGTGTTGTGCTGTTGATATTTTACAAGGTGTAACTAGAAAGTTCCTTGCCCACCTTATCGATGGTCGAAAAGCGGAACGTGTAGCCGAACAAGGTGATGAAGGTGTTCGATGAAGAGGGAGCTCCTGCACCGGTTGTCGGCGCGGGCGCCTGGCAGGCTGTTCCGGCCGTGAAGAACGACTTGGCATCGGCAGGTCCGAGCATACCCGAATAGCTGTGGACATTGCACACGGAGCCCGAGAACCCACCGGCATCATTGAGAATGATATCACCCACGGCCGGCTTCGGGACACCCGGAAGAACAGCCGACTTCACCAGGCGACCGTTGATGTAGACATCCATATTCCGCTGGAAAACGGTCACCGAGACGGAGAACCACGACTGCAGGGGGACGTTCTCAACCGTGCAGGTGTACGAGTCACCCGTGGTGCCTGCGCCCGGGGCCGCTGCACCCGCGCGGTTGTCCGAGGGATACACGTTCACCCGGACGTTCAGGCTGTTGTCCGAGGGGTGGAGCGAGATGAAGGGATTCACCACGGCAGTGTTCCCGGCCGCCACGCGCTTCAAGACGGACTTCTCCTTGCCGAAGTTGTAGTCCCAGTCGTTGATGTACATCCAGAACTGGATTCCGTAGTCGGAGCCGGAGCTGAGCGGGACATCTCCGGCGGAAATCACTGTGCGCGTCTTTCCATCGATGGGCGCAGGCGTCTTGTCGCCGGACGACTCCGGTCCCGTGCTCAGGACAGATGATAAGGTTACAGCGGGCTTGCCCTGGCTCGTACGAAGGTAGTTGTAGAAGACGAAACCGAGGAGCACGAGGAAGAGCGAGCCAATCACCCCCGCCACAACTCCCCCGAGTCCAAAAGACGACCGGGGGGCCGCAGATGGTGTAACAGATTCCGCGACAGACTCCACGGCCTGCGACACGGTGGACGTGCCCGACGCTTTCGAGGAGAAGAGTCCCATTTATGTTTACGAAGGAACTTTCTTGGTAACGGCCTGACTAAGACAATGGAAAAACGAACGACGCCTCCAAGTACTCATACGCCTTCCAATATGTACTGCAACAACTGCGGTCAAAAGGGACACATATTTCGGACGTGTCGTGACCCGGTGTTGTCGTGTGGCATCTTCCTGCTGGACAGTGCCACCCTGCCGGCAAGCCCGGCGACGACCAATATCCTGATGATACGCCGCAAGGACAGCATGAGCTTTGCCGAGTTCATTCGCGGCAAGTACGAGGCCACCAATCTTCCGTACGTCTCGAGTCTTGTACAAAACATGACCCTCAAGGAGCAGAGCCTCATCGCGTGCGAGACGTTCGAGTCGCTGTGGAAGTACCTCTGGGGTGATGACCGCTCATCGTCCGACTTCAATATGGCCCGCGACAAGTTCAACTCACTGGATCGGGTGGCCTTGATGCGCAACAACCTCTCGGTGTACACTGAACCCGAGTGGGGCTTCCCGAAGGGCCGGCGTATGCGCGGCGAGTCAGATATTGATTGTGCTCTCCGCGAGTTCTCCGAGGAGACGAACATCGCCCGCGAGGCCTTCATTGTCTTGAAGAACATTGTACTTGAGGAGACCTTTACCGGCCTCAACGGGGTTCGGTATCGCCATGTGTACTTTGTGGGCTTGCTCAAGAAAGACGCACAGGTCAACCTGTCACAAAAATTTACGCCGATGCAGCGGCGTGAGATTTCTGGACTGGGATGGAAGACCTTTGCGGAGGCGGAGGCGTTGATACGTCCTCACCACATTGAGCGTCTGAATATGCTGGATCAGTTGCGAGATATCATGCAGACCTTTGAGACGAACCCACTCTGAACGATTAGAACTTGAAGTTGTACAGATACACCGTCGCCCCGTAGGAGACGACGGCAATCGTAAAGATCCACCACCACAGGGGGAACACCGTGGCCTCACGATCCTGTGTGCCAAAGGGACGAATCCGTCCCTCTCGACCAAACGCAATCGCGGGTTTCAGGTAGAGAAAGGCAGCCAGCAAAAAGAGATAGATCGTCACCATCGTGACGCGATGGTTTTTCCTCATTATCAAATCAACAGTAAAAACAATGGCGAGACCCTACGTTCTACCAAATCGTAAGGCCTTCGCGGACCACATCACTCGTATCTTCCTCAAATACCGAGGCCGCGACGTGGACGACGATGACAAGGACGTCGATCTGTGCACCAAACGAGGCAACGCACGCGAATTGCTCCCTCACCAGAAGATTGTGCGCGAGTACCTCTCGGCGGAGACTCCCTATCGTGGTCTGCTTGTCTACCATGGTTTGGGATCCGGAAAGACATGTACCTCCATCGCCGTGGCGGAGTCCCTGGTCTCGGACCGCCGTATCTACGTGATGCTACCGGCGTCCCTCGAAATCAACTATCGCGGCGAGCTCCGCAAGTGTGGAGACCCCATCTACGCCTATGAGCAACACTGGGAGTTGCGCCCTCTGTCAGACGAGACCCGGGCCGAGGCCAAGAAACTCGGTATCTCCGACGGCTTCCTCGATCGCAACGGTCGTTTTTTCGTCACTATCCCCAACGCGGCGGCCAACTTTGATACCCTGCCGAAGGATGCCCGCGACATCATCGGCAAGCAGATTGAGGATATCATCGACCAGCGCTTCACCTTCATTCGCTACAACGGCCTCAGCTCGGCCAACATCGAGAAGGTTGCTCCCGCAGAAGGAGATAACCCGTATGACAACTCGGTGGTGATCATCGACGAGGTCCACGAGTTCATCTCGCGTATCGTGAATATGTCCGATGTGGCGCGGAAGTTGTATGACAAGATTTACTACGCCAAGAACTGCAAGGTCGTGACCCTTTCCGGAACTCCCGTGATCAACCGTGCTATCGAGATTGCGTTCCTGATGAATCTCCTGCGCGGACCCATCGAGCGTATTACGATTCCTCTGAAGGCGATCACGGCCTGGGACGAGGAGAAGATGAAGTCTGTTCTCCAGGGGATTCCGGAGGTGGACACGATCGAGTTCAACGCCTTGAAGAAGTATCTGCTTGTGACGCGCAACCCGCCCCATTTTCGCAGTGTGTACAACGAGGCCGGTGAGCGCACCGCGGTGCAGTACATGAAGGACCTACCCTTCACGGAGATTGCCGCCGACTGGGTGACCGGCTTCAAGAACAAGTTTGAGGTCGAGATACCCGGTTCTGAGCTGGCCATCGACCGCGTGTCGACAGAGAACCTTGAATGTCTCCCGACAGACCAGGTTGAGTTTGGAACTCTCTTTCAGGATGGACTCAATATCAAGAACCCCATTCTGTTTGCCCGTCGTATTCAGGGACTGGTCTCGTACTTCAAGGGTGCCGACGAGCGCCTCCTGCCCAAACGCGTAGACGACGACAAGATGCTGGAGGAAGTGCCCATGTCGTCGGAGATGTTCGGCCGGTATCTCCAGGTGCGGTGGGATGAAATCAAGCGCGACAAGCGTCGTATCAGTCCCACCCAGGCCAATGATGCTGAGATGAAGACCTTCCGCGTCAACTCTCGTCTGGCCTGTAACTATGCGATTCCTCCGGACATGATCAAGGGTGAGAACGAGGAAGTCACAGAGGACGACGAGGCCCCGGGCAAGGAGGGTGTACTCGACAAACTCCGGGCCAATCCCGAGCGGTTCCTGTCCCCCAAGGCCCTGGAAACCTTCAGTCCCAAGATTCTGCGGATGCTGACCAACGTGAATGAGACCCTGAAGTCGAGTCCCGAGTGGAAGAACCAGTTCGTGTATTCTCAGTATCGCAAGCTCGAGGGACTGGGCGTGTTCAGCGCGGTGCTGGACGCGAACGGATGGCAACCCTATCGCATCGTCAAGGAGAACAACCAGTGGGTCGAGGACAAGACAATGGATGCTGAGAAGCCGGCCTACGCCTTCTACACCGGTGAGGAGGATGTGGACCAGCGCGATCTGATGCGCCAGATTTTCAATAGTCGGTTTGCGGATGACTTCCCGCCCAGCCTCAAGGCCTCGGTCGAGTCGCGGGGCAAGAAGCTTCTGTGTATGCTGATGGCCTCGTCCAGTGGAGCAGCGGGTATCAACTTGGCCAACGTACGTCACGTCCACATCATGGAGCCACACTGGAATCCCGCACGTCACGAGCAGGTTATTGGTCGTGCGATTCGTATCTGCTCGCACGCCAGTCTCTCGATGGAGGAGCGCACGGTTCGCATCAGTTTCTATGTCAGTGTCTTCACGGACACCCAGGCCAAGTCGACAGAGAACTCGTCCAACGTCGTGCCCATTCGTCGTTCGGATACCTCGACCAAGCGGTACAAGGGAGAGCCGACCGAGGCGTTCATGTCTACCGACGAATACCTGTACGAGACCTCGTTTGAGAAGGATATCACCAATAAGCGGATTACTTTGCTACTGAAGCAGGCTGCCGTCGACTGTGAAATCCATCGGAAACTCCATAGTCGTGAAAAGCCTGTGTTATCGTGTATGCGTTTTGATAGTGCGTCAACGGGTGAGGACCTGGCCTTCAAGCCAAACATCAAGACAGAGGAAACGGACTTGACCTACCTGCGAAACACACAGCGGCGGAAGCGTCGACTGCAGAAGGTTTTGATTAAGCAGATGGTGTTTTTGATTGACCCGGAGACGAAGGAGGTCTTTGATGGACCGGCATTTGATGACGAGCAGCGTCTCCTTCGCGTGGGTCTTCTGACCTCTCCCACACAGATTACGTGGACGCTGCCGTAAGGACGTCGTCCAGCCAGGGGTCGCAGATACGCGACCACGACTTGAACATGTACTCCTGAATCGCCGCCCGCTTATCCTCGAGGGTATTCACGGCACGCTCCATGGCATCCGCAACGTCCTTGACAGCGAACGTGGGCGCGTAACTACCCAGAGGCATAGAGCCCGGGAAATACACGCGATCACCCGGCGGGATGAACTCGGCCACGGTGTCATCCATGAACGAGCGGAACCCGCCCACGTCGGTCACGACCTGCGGGGCCCCCGTGTACATATGTTCCAGCTGGCAGAGGCCGTAGCCCTCGCCGTCCGTCGTGTTCAGGCCGATGTCCGTTGCATTGTACAGCTGATTGATACCCTCATCGTTGATGAAGTTCGGCGGGCTGGTATCAATGATCACGCAGCGAGTGGCGTACGACTCAATAGCCAACCCGCGTCGAGTGACCTCGGCCGAGTAGATGCGCATCACGTCGTAATACGCTCCCGACTGGGGGTTCGTGTTCGTCGCAATCACCAAGTAGGGGGTCTTGGCAGGGTTGCGGGTCATATACTCCACGAAGCCCGCAATACTGAGGTCGAGACGCTTACGCTGGCTGTTGCGGTTGGCGTTGAAGAAGACGACTGCGTCATCGGGAATATTGAGGTTCCTACGGCAATCCACGCGGGCCTGACGAGGCAGCTGAGAAAACACGCTCGAGTCCACGGCGTGTTCCATCACGCGCACGTCCTTGTGCGCTCCATATGTCTCGTAGATTGCCTTCCACGACGGCGTGAAGCAATACACCCGGTCCGCATGGTCGTTGATCTTATCCATCAGTGGCTGGGCAATACCGTTGTACACCTGATCCATATAGATCCACAGCTTGTACGGCGACACACCACGCTGATGCTTCATCGACTCAAGGAAGCGATACACAACGAGGGGGTCATTGTAGATCATCACGACGTCGGGGTTCACCATGTCAAGGTATTCGTAGATCTTGTTGAACCCAAACCCGTCCTCCTTCGGGTCCTCGTTGGCCGCGGCGTCGTACTGAATGACCCCGTCGGCCACCTTGCGGTGACTCGTACGATTCGGGTGACGCTGAAATCCAAAGTGGTAGACCTTCACCTTGGGGGCAAGGGTCGAGAGCTGTCGAAGGAGATTGTGACTCACCTTCGAGTACCCCGTAGTCTGATCGGTGTGCGTGCTCACCAAGACGAAGCGCATACTTAACTAAAAACTCTATCGTATAAATAACAATGCAGGTCAATTCGGCTCAGGACTACCTGACTCAGCGTAAGCGTCAAATCGCGGCCGCGACATACCACTCGAAGCCCCCTCCCCAGTCCCGTAAGAGCAACCAGGTGTTCTTGTCCGCAATGGCCAACAACGCCACCCAGTACCAGCGGTTCATCATTCCGACGCTGTCTGCGGGTTCTGCCGGGTCAATTGGCGGGGCCACTTTCTCGAACCTCTGCTGTGTATCGAATGCCATCGGTGCTCCGGGCACGTTCAACTCTATCACGGACCGCGGTGTGGTTCGCGTCAACGTGATCCCGCCGCTTGGCGTGAAGGCCGCAGCGCCAACAGTGTAACGGTATAAGAAATTAAACAAAGACCCTATCTTAATACAAATGCCCGGTGGCCTCCTGCAACTGGTTGGCACAGGTGCTCAAAATGAGTTGGTGAATGGAAATCCTTCCATGACTCATTTTCGGGCCGTCTATCGTCGTCACACGAACTTTGCGATGGAGTCCATTCGTATGGCCTTTACGGCCTCGAACCTTGAGTTCTCGTCGTCGGGAACCAAGACCATCTCGTGTCGTATTGACCGCTATGCTCAGCTGATTCACGACACCTACCTTGTTCTCACCATGCCGAACATCTGGTCGCCCCTGTCCAATGTGAACTCGGCTCTCCCAGCTGGATACGGAGCCGGTCCGAACCTGGATGTTCCCACGACCAACTCGATCGGATATGAGTTCCAGTGGATCAACAATCTGGGGTACAATCTCATCGACCACGTAGACCTGGTGATGAATGGACAGGTCATTCAGTCAATGACAGGAGAGTGGATGAAGTTCTACTCGTACCTCACACACGACAGGAACAAGCGCCTCATTGTCGACCAGATGGTGGGAAATGTGCCGGAACTGAATGATCCGGCCAACGCCTACGACCGGCAGGGACAGTACCCTCACGCTGTCACTCCATCCGTGACCCCTCCCGCTCTGCCAATGACCACGATTCCCGAGCCCTCAATCCGCTCGCGCCAGCTGGTTGTCCCGCTTCACTTTTTCTTTGCAGAGAACCCTGGCCTGGCCTTGCCCCTGGTGTCTCTGCAGAACTCCGAGGTCTTTATCAACGTGACTCTCCGTAACCTGAACGATATCTACACGGTGATTGATGTGAACCCGGCCAGCCCGACATACGGAACGCGTGTTCGCCCCGTGAACTTCCCGATGTCTCTCTTCCTGAGTCCTCCGAATGCGGATGGGACTCCCAGCAAGCCGAGTCTGGCAACCTTCTTCCCCGACCCATACCTGGAAGGCAACTTCATCTACCTCACGGAGATGGAAATGAACCAGCTCGCCCAGGCCGACCAGACCTTCCTCATCAAGACTGTCAAGTACGTGAGCAAGGAGGGACAGTTTGGTGGAAACTCGGATGTGGAGATTCCGATGTTCAACCTGGTCACCCGCGTGGTGTTTTCATCGCAGAGGTCGGACAAGATTGCCATCAACGACTGGGACAATTACACGAACTGGGACTCGAAGGGCCGGGCGCCGTTTACTCCGTATAGCACAGACCTGCAAGCGGGTATTCTGACATCCGGACAGCAGCAGGTGACTTCCGTGTATCCCAAGTATCCGATGACAGAGGCCGTGATGCTGTTTGACGGTAAGGAGCGATTCCAGACCAAGCCGGTCTCGTACTTCTCCTTGCTGCAGATGTATCGGCACTCGACGGGAGATGCGGCCTTGCTTCCGGGTGTCTACATGTACTCCTTTGCCATCGACAACGACTCCTACCAACCGTCGGGGGCCGCCAACGGAAGCATGTTCAACAAGATCATTCTTCGGACGACGCTTCAGCAACCCCTGCCCCAGTCTGTGGCGGCGTCGTCGACCAATGTGGTGTGCATCCTGAAGTCGACGGCTCTCAGCGGGAACCCCACCATCGTGCCTCCTGGACAAATCA